>Ga0075012_10003814_pt1 | contig 14152 bp, 8 predicted proteins | sample All_14_2_FD_71474 | JGI IMG/M metagenome (GOLD analysis project Ga0075012, IMG submission 71474) | Freshwater microbial communities in response to fracking from Pennsylvania, USA - Allegheny Zone_MetaG_DW_15 | ecosystem: Environmental > Aquatic > Deep subsurface > Groundwater > Drilled... | reverse complement strand
TCCCAGGGGGGCGCAGCCTCCTTGATCGGCAGGGAGCGGGTTTGCACGGCCGCCACCAGAGCGCGGGCCACGGGAATTTCGTGGACACTGTCCTCCGTGAGCGAAACCCGGATGGTGTCGCCAATGCCGTCGGCCAGCAGGCTGCCGATGCCGATGGCGCTTTTGATGCGCCCATCCTCGCCATCGCCGGCCTCGGTCACCCCCAGGTGCAGCGGGTAATTCCAATCCGCCCCCTCCGCGGCCAGGCGGGCCGCCAGCAGACGGTAGGCCGCGATCATGACCTTGGGGTTGCTCGCTTTCATGGAAAACACAAAATCGTGAAATCCGAGATCCCGCGCGATACGGGCAAATTCCAAGGCGCTTTCCACCATGCCCAGTGGGGTGTCGCCGTACCGGTTCATGATCCGGTCGCTCAGGCTGCCGTGATTGGTACCGATGCGCATGGCACGACCGTGGTCGCGGCAGAACACCACCAGGGGCGTGAAACGGTCCCGGATGCGTTCCAACTCGGCTTCATACTGGGAGTCGGTGTACTCGATGATTTTGAATTTTTTCGAGTCGGCGTAGTTTCCGGGATTCACCCGCACTTTTTCCACCCACTTGGCGGCCTCCATGGCCGCTTCGGGTTTGAAGTGAATGTCGGCCACGATGGGCACCCCGCAGCCGCGGTCGCGCAGCCCGCGGACGATATGCTCTAGGTTGGCGGCATCCTTCACGGTGGGAGCCGTGATGCGTACGATTTCGCATCCCACAGCCACCAGATCAAGGGTCTGCTGAATGGACGCCTCGGTGTCCATGGTGTCGCAGGTGATCATGGACTGCACCCGAATGGGATGAGAACCGCCCACCCCGACCGACCCGACCATCACTTCCCGGGTGGGACGGCGGGAATAGGCAAACAGGCTGGGACCGTAGGAAAGCGTCCCGCTCACGGCTGCCGGCCCGAATCGGGCGAGGGCGTGAATTTCATATCCTCCACAGCCTCTGCCTTGGCGGCCTGTTTCCACGGAAGACGAAGATCCAGCACATCATAGAACGTGACGTAGAGCATGAAGCTGATGATGAGGATGGCACAGGCCGACTGGACAAACTCCAGCACCCGGATGTTGACCGGGCGGCGGCGGATGCCCTCGATGATGGCCAGGGTGATGTGGCCTCCATCCAGCACAGGAATGGGCAGGAGATTGAGCAGGGCCAGGTTCACGTTGAGCACCACACTGAACCAGAGAGCCAGCCTCCAGCCGTCGGGGCTTTCGAACAGGCGGTAATAGAGGTTCATGATGCCCACGGGACCGCTGAGATGCTGCAGCGTGATGCCGGACTTTGGCGAGGTGATGGCCGCGAGCGTTTCCACGATGGTATTCACGCTTCCGGAAACCTGCTCCCATGGAGTGGGATGCACCACGGTCATTTCCCCCCGTTCATCCCAGAGGATGCCGATGCGGGGCACCTTTTCGCCGTTGGCCGGAATGCGCGGGGTCACAGTGACATCCAGAGTCTGATCCCCGCGGCGGATGGTCAGGGCCACCGGTTCCGTGCCGCTGTCCTTGAGCATCTGACCCAAGGTGGCCATGCTGTGCAGTTTCTGACCGTTGGCGGCCAGCACGAGGTCCTGCGGCTGCAATCCGGCTTCCTGCGCCGGACTGTCCTTGAAGATCCGGGCGATGCGCGGAGTCTGCGCCGGGGCGATGAGGATTTGTTTGAGGTTGCGACGTCCCCACCCTTCCCGTTCGGGCGAGGCGGGCTCGACGTCAAAACTCAGAGTCTTTCCGTCCCGGTCCACCGTGATGGGAATCACCGGGGTTTCGCTGCGGGCGATGTTCCAGATGACACTCTCCCGGGCCCGGCCCATGGGAGAGAATCGGGTGACGGTGTGTCCGTCCACGGTCAGGATCTTGTCACCCACCTCCAGGCCGGCCTTCGCGGCGGGGCCATCCGGGGCCACAAACCCGATGACCGTGGAGGCATCGGCCTGACTGGCCGGCTTGCCCACCACCCAGACGATCAGGGAAAAAACCACCGCCAATCCCAGACTGAAAACGGGACCCGCCGCCGCCACGATGATTTTGTCAATCGGCTTGATAGGAGGAAGCTGAGACCGGTCGTGTTCCACCGGACCTTCCAGCACCTCCATGGGGGCCAGTTGGGGGATGGCGACGTAGCCGCCGGCCGGGATGCTGCCCAAACGATACTCCACCCCGTTGATGGTTTTGCTCCAGAGCGGCTTGCCAAACCAGATGGCGAATTTTTCCACCACCAAACCCCGCCAGCGGGCGGCCAGGAAGTGGCCCAGCTCATGGACAATGATGAGGAGGTTGAACAACAGGACAACTTCCAGACAGATGAAAAGAAACTTCAGGACGTCAAAAACCATAACGGGCAGGAAAGCAGTCTCGCCGGGAATCGGGAAAAATCAATGGCCGCTTTTGCGGCTCAGGAGGCGCGGTCCTTTTTTAGAAGATCACGGATTTCCCCGAGCAAAACCTCGGATTTGGGCGGGGCGGGATCCGGTTTGGCCGCTTCCTCCCGTTTGAGGCGGTTGATTCCTTTGACCAGGGCAAACACACAGGCCGCCACGATGAGAAACTGGATCACAATGGTCAGGAATGAACCGTAGGCAATGACGGCCGTTTCGAGCCGGGCGGCTTCCAGCGTCTCATACACCCCGAATTTTCCATCCAGCGGGATGAAGTACGCGTTAAAATTGAGCCCCCCGGTCACCCGGCCGATAATCGGCATGAGAATGTCATCGGTGAGGGATTTGACGATGTTTCCGAAAGCCGCGCCGATGATCACGCCGACAGCGAGATCAATGACGTTGCCCCTTGCAATAAACTCCCGAAATTCTTTGACGATGGCCATGGATCAGGTGGTGAAAAATCCGAGTTTGCCGGAGAAGGCACCCCTTCGCGAGCAGAAAATGGCCCACCCGGGACGGAGCAACCCCAAGCCCAAACCGTCTCCGCCCCGGGGCTTAGCAGACGTTGCGCACCAGGCCGCCCTCCACCCGCAGGGCGGCCCCATTGATGGCCGAGGCCAGCGGACTACAAAGAAACGTCACCGCCGCCGCGATTTCCCGGGGATCGATCAGGCGCTGTAGGAGAGAGGAAGGACGGTTCTCCTCCATGAAACGCCGTTCCGCCTCCTCGATGGGAAGACCCGGAAAGACGTCCTGAATGAATTTGCGCACGCTGTCGGTTCGGGTGGGGCCGGGCAGGACCGTATTGACCGTGACCTGCGAGCCCTTGGTGAGTTCCGCCAGACTGCGGGACAGCGACAACTGCATGGTCTTGGTCGCGCTGTAATGGGCCATTTCTGGGGCCGGATTGACCCCCGACTCGCTCGAGATGAAAAGCACCCTGCCGGCGTCCCGTTCCAACATGCCGCGCAGGTAATGGCGGCTGAGTCGCACCCCACTCATGATGTTGACCTCGAAAATTCTCGCCCAGGCCTCGTCGGTCTCGTCAAAAAATCCCACCGCCTCATAAATGCCGAGGTTGTTGACCAAAATGTCCACCGAGGGAAATTCGGACACCGTGGTCGTGCAGCCGACCGCCGTGCCATTGTCGGCGGCCAGGGGAAGAAGCCTGGCGTCCGGGAGACCGGACCGGATGTCGGCCATCGCCTGATCCATGCTTTCCTTCGTCCGGCCATTCACCACCACCTCGGCACCTTCCGCGGCCAACAGGCGGGCAATTTCCAGACCGATGCCCCCCGAGGATGCTGTAACGAGAGCCCGTTTGTTTTGCAAAAGTAGGTCCATGGCCGAATTACGCTCCTTTTCGCAGGGCTCTGTCGATGACAAAGCGGGGTTGGGTTTCTCTGGCGAGGAAGCCGTCGGACGGTGTGGACATAAGATTTCCGGGTTCAGGGCCGACCTTCCGTGGCCAGCAATTCGTAGGACCGCAGGCGGTCGGCGTGGTCAAAAATGGGGGCGGTGGCCATGAGTTCGTCGGCTTCGGTCTGTTGCAGTAGAGTGCGAAGTTGCACTCTCACCGTGTCCGGTCCGCCCACGGCGGAAATGCGGGTCATGCGGAGGACCTGGGCTTCCTCCATCGTATTCCACCGCCCCTCCATGGTTTCCACCGGGGCGGGCATTTCCCGGGGGTGACCGCGGATCAGATTGAGGAAAAGCTGTTGCAGGGTGGTAAAAAGCCGACGGGCCGCTGCATCCGTAGCGGCCGCGACCACGTTGACTCCCACAATCACATACGGCCGGTCCAGAGCGGGGGACGGTTGAAACCGCTCCCGGTAAATCCGCAAAGCCGTCTCCAGATAGTCCGGGGCAAAATGGGAGGCGAAGGCAAAGGGCAGGCCCATTTGCGCCGCCAATTCCGCGCTGAAGGTGCTCGAACCGAGCAGATACAGCGGCACATGCAGTCCCGTGCCCGGAATGGCGCGCGGGGCCGCGCCCTGGGCGGGCGCAAAATAGCCCAGAAGTTCCCGCACATCCTGGGGAAACGTGTCTCCATTGCTGCCCAGGTTACGTCGTAGGGCCCGGGCGGTCAGAGGATCCCCTCCCGGCGCACGGCCCAACCCCAGATCAATCCGTCCCGGGAAGAGCGACTCCAAGGTGCCGAATTGCTCCGCGATGACCAGGGGAGCATGGTTGGGCAGCATGATGCCCCCCGACCCCACCCGGATGCGCGTGGTGGCGGCGGCCAGGTGGCCGATCACGACCGCGGTGGCGGAACTGGCCACCCCAGGGATATTGTGGTGCTCGGCCACCCAATACCGATGATAGCCCCAACGTTCGGCCTGCTGAATGAGGTCCCGCGAATTCCGGAACGCCTCGGCCGCGGTCGAACCCTGCGCAATCGGGCAGAGGTCGAGAAGGGAGTACCGAATGTCAGACGGCGGGTTCACGGTTTAAAAACGGGTAGTCCGTGTAGCCCCGGGGTCCGGGTGCATAAAAGGTGAACGGATCCGCTTCGTTCAGGGTGGCATCCGTACGAAACCGCTCCGGCAAATCCGGATTGGCGATAAAGGGCACCCCAAAGGCCACCGCATCCGCCTCCCCCGCGGCCAACACCTGATTGGCGGAGTCCCGGGTGAATCGTTCGTTGGCGATGTACACGCCACCGAAAGCCACCTTGAGTTGCGGGCCGATGCGGCCCTCGCCCAAGGCCTCGCGGGCACACAGAAAGGCCAGCCGGCGCCGCCCCAATTCCCGGGCCACATAGGAGAAGGTGGCCAGCGGATCGGAATCCCCCATGTCGTGGGCATCCCCGCGGGGGGCGAGATGCATGCCCACCCGGTCGGCACCCCAGACGGAAATCACCGCATCCGTCACCTCCAGCATGAGACGGGCACGGTTTTCCACCGGACCACCGTATTCGTCGGTGCGACGGTTGGTTTTGTCCTGCAAAAATTGATCCAGCAGATAGCCATTGGCCCCATGGATTTCCACCCCGTCAAATCCGGCTGCCTGGGCCTTTTCCGCTCCCTGGCGGTAGGCGGCAATGACGTCGGGGATCTCGGCCAGGTCGAGGGCCCGCGGGGTGACAAACGGCTTTTCCGGTCGCACCAGGCTGACGTGCCCGGCCGGTTGGATGGCGCTGGGAGCCACGGGCTGTTCGCCATGAAGGAATATCGGATCGGAAATGCGTCCCACATGCCAGAGCTGAAGCAAAATCCGGCCGCCGGCCTCGTGGACCGCCCGGGTGATGGATTTCCACCCCTCGACCTGCTCCGCCGACCAAATCCCCGGCGTGTCGGCATATCCCACCCCCATCGGGGTCACCGAGGTGGCCTCGGAAAGAATCAAACCCGCCGAGGCGCGTTGACGGTAATATTCCGCCATGAGCGCGTTGGGAAGACGTTCCGCTCCGGCCCGGGCCCGGGTCAGCGGGGCCATGATGATGCGATTGGGCAGGGTCCAGGCTCCGACGGCGAGAGAATCAAAAAGATTGGGCATAGTTCGTATTGTATCGAACTAATAGCACGAACCGGTGCGCCGTCAAATCTTCCTTCGATCATTGTCGAACCAGTGGTCCGGTGGTATGGTGCGGAAAATGAAGGAGTACTCTCATCCGGCCCTCAATCAGGTGTCGCTGCCAGCCATGATGCAGGCGCTCTCCGATCCCTGCCGGATCGCCATTGTACGGGCGCTGCTGGAGGAGGGCGAACTGGCCTGCAATGAGGTGTCTCTCAAGGTTTCCAAGGCCACCCGGTCCCATCATTTCACCATCCTGCGCGAGGCCGGCCTGCTCCGCACCCGCACGGAGGGAACCAAATGCCTGAGTTCGATCCGCAAAGACGAGGTGGAGGCCCAGTTTCCCGGCTTGTTGGATTTGGTGGCCCTGTCGGGGAAAAAATCGTCTCGAATAACGTGAGTCTGGGTTCCGCGGAAATTCAAAGTTCCGCGCCACCGAACGGGCACGCCGCTGTCAGAGCGAACCCAGCAGAATCAAAACCAGGTAGATCAGGAGCACGAGGGTCCACCAGAATAGGCGCTTCGCCGTGGGGTTGGACCGATATCGACCCCAGGATTTTTTGATGGCTGTGTCCCGCCCATGGGCCCAGGGCACCAGGTCGGCCAGTTTTCGTGCCGTGTCGTCAAACAATCCGGCCAGCCCCGGATCGTGGACTCCCTGATCCAGGTTTTCGCGGGCACGTTGGTAGCGCGCCTTGGCGGTGGCTTCGTCTCCATCCGCCGCAGCCTCCAGGCTTTGATAAAGGGCAAAACAATGTCCGTAGTGCCGGCTGAGTTTGGGCACTTCCACCTCGGCCCCCAGGCTCCGGGCGGCATCGACCCCCGCCACAAGAGCCGTTTGCAAAGTCACCATGGCCCGGAGGGACGGGGCCAGGGAATGGGAGGGAAAGCGTTGCAGGGCGATGTCCCGAACCCGGCCGGCCGCCTGCCAACCCCGGGTGTGCTGAAACGCCACGCCGCAATCAAACAAAGCCGCGCAGGGAATGTCGGTCCCCCGTCGTTCCCAATCCTCGAACCACCCTGCGGCCGTTTTGTACACTTCGGCGTTGGTCAGGGCGCAGCCCACGGCGGACCACAGATCGGAGCGGGAGCGAAACCAGGAGCGGTGTTTTCGGATCCATCCTTTCAGGGTCCGTGCGTGGGCCTTGGCATCGATCGCGTCCAATAGGGCGACCCAGCCGGCGGCGGCCAGATCCTCGTGGTTCGTACGCAACGCGTCCAGGCGGCGGGTTCCTTGATTCAGCCGATTCCAGCCGGGAAGGGACCGAATCCAGGCTTCCAGAACCGGCTTTTTGGGAGGAGTTTCTTTTGAGGCGGCGGCCTCCAGCATTTTTCCCCATTCTCCAACCCAGCCGGCCTTCTGGAACAAATCTCTCGTCCAGTTCAGCAGGGACACGGAGGTGTCCTCGTGGGCCAGCACTTCGCGAGCCCGTCGGACGGCCTCCGTTCGATCTTTGCGGGCGATGGCCAGTTCGATTGCATCGGTCAGGATGTCCGCCGAGGAGACAAAATGCTCCAGGGTCTGGAGGGTCTCCGCCGCGGCGTCCAACCGGCCCTGCTCAATCTGATAGGACAGCAGATTTCGGCCGGCATAGGCGTATTCGGGATCCAGCGCGAAGGCCTTTTCAAAAGCCTTGGCGGCCTCGGAGGGTTGGGAGAGGCTTTTTTGCGCCTCGGCGAGATGCCCAAAGGCATAGGGCGAGCGGGGATCCTGCCGGATCCACTTCCGGGAGAGGTCCCTCACTTCCTCCCACCGCCCGCGGTCCCTCAGCCACCCGGTCAGTTGCCGGATGGCCCAGAGGTAATCCGGATGGGCCTCCACCAGGGCACTCATGCGGCGGATGGCCTCCTGGGGTTTTCCGCTCTGCATCAGGATAAAAGCCTCCCGGCCAGGCAGGGTGCGGGAATCCGGGTTGGCTTGCAAACCCTCGGCGCAGGCCTTGAGCGCGTCCTCGAAATGACCCAACTCAGCCAGCAGGGCGGCTTTTCGCTCGAACAAATCTCCCGCGCCCGGGTGGCGGGTCAGCCCGGTCTCAATCAGGCGGAGTCCCTCTTCCGAGCGGCCCCAATCGGTAAAGATATCAACCGAAAGCAGCCACCAATTCACCAGATGAGCCCGGCTGGGGTGATGCTGATCCCGCAGGTGAATCACCTCATCGGTCCGTTTCAGTTCCAAGGCCCAATTTGCCAGAGTGCTCCATCCCCAATTGTAGGAGGGACACTTCTGCATGCCCCGCATGAGGGCGGCAAAGGCTTCAGCCCGGCGGTCGCGTTTCCATAAAAGATCAGCCAGATAACCGTGGCTGGCCCCGGCCAGCGGCTCGTGGTGCAGGTTGCGTTCCAGAACGGCCTGGGCTTCGTCGTAGCGGCCCAGACGCTCCAGGGCGTCGGACAACTGCCGGGCGGCCCATCCCCAGGCCGGGGACAGATTCACCGCATTGCGGAGCATTTCGACCTCTTCTTCGTACGCTCCCAAGGCATGATGCGTCTGGGCCTTTTCCATCCAGGACCGCGGCAAAAGCGGAAAACGGCGGATCATTTCCTCCGCGCAAAGCATCGCTTCGTCCGGAAGGTCCATGTCCCGGGCCTGCTCGCCGCGAGCGGCCCAGGTTTGCCAGAGATCGGGACGCTCTTGGCAAAATCCGCGCAATTGCTCCAGGAGATCCTGCGGGTCGAAATACGGATACGCCATGTCCCGGTATTCCGGAACGATGCTGCCATCCGAGACCTGACGGGTCATTTCCCCCTGAATGAACGTCAGTGCCGCGCGTTTGAGGGAGGGGTCCGGGCTGACCCGGAGAAGCCCGCGGCTGGACCAGGTAAAATCAATGTCCAACCGGATGGCCTCCTCAAAGGACTGCCGCGCTTCGGCCCACCGGGAGAGATCCTCGTAGATCCCGGCAAGGGTTTCGTGAGCGGCCGGTGATCGGGGAGCCCGGGACAAACTTTCCCGGCCCGCCTCCAAGGCGCCCTCCCCATCCCCATGGCGCATTTTCTGGCGGGCCAATTCCTGGAGCGCCCAACTGTCGTCGGGATCCAAATCCAGGGTTTTTTCCAGGCACCGGATGGCTCCCTCCGCGCCGAGAAACCGTTCCCATTCGGAGCGCAGAGCCCACAAGGCGGGCATGTGGGGATGCCGGGCCGTGGCCTCCTCCAGGTAGGCGACAGCCTGCGCCGTGTCACCTTCCTCGGCCAGCAGACGGGCCAGAGCCCGATGGGCCTCCAGGGAGTGCGGTTGAAGGCGCAGGACCTCTTTCCAATGCAGGATGGCCTCTTCCCGTTTTCCAAAAAACATCCGGAGCGAGGCCGTTTCCTTGTGCCAGTCGGCTTCCCGCACTTTGCCCCGGGCCTGGGCGATCAGCATTTCCGCCCGGGTTTGTTCCCCCCAGCCGGAAAGAAGACGGCCCGCTCCCATCATCAACTCGCCGTCATCCGGCCGGACGGTCAGTCCCTCATTCAGAACGGTGATGGCCTCGTTGGTTCGCCGTTGTGCCTCCAATTCTTGCGCCAGGGTCAGCCAGGGACCGGCGTTTTTGCGGCCGAGGGACTCCACCCGTCTGCGGAGGAAATCCTCTCCGTCTGTCGGCCGAGCCACCACCCGGCACGCTTCCGCATAAGCCGCAGCGTAGGGTTCCCAGGAGGGACTCAGACAGGAGGCCACCCGGCGATGACGGGCGGATTCTTCAAACCGTCGGTTTTTCCAGTGGCAGAAGGCCGCGCTGGAATAAACCTGGGCGGTGCGGCGCCGCAGTCGCACGGCTTTGCGCAGGTAGTATTCCGCCATGGGCAACTGGCGGGCATCGCGGGCCAGCAAGTCCCCCATTTCCGAATAATACACGGCGTCACAATGCCCCCGGAGAAGCTCCGCCCGAAGCATCTGTTTTTCGCCCGCGCCATCGCGCATTCTCTGGAGGGCGCAGAGGCGGGCATAGCGCAAGGGGGCGTTTTCCGGGAATCGCTGGCAGAGTGTGTCGCAGCACCGAACTTCCAAAACCGGATTACGATCGTAGCCGGCCAGGCGGAGTTCGGCCCAGAGGGTGAGCGGGTGGTGTTCCGGCATGGACTCAAGGGCGGCGCGGGCCGACGCGCGGTCGTGGGCGTCAAGAGCTCGGGAAACGTCGTGCAAGCCATCGTAGGCGGCGGCATCGGGCAGGGTGACCCCGGCCAGCCGCTCCGCTTCCTCGTGGGGAATCATCAGCATGCAGCGCGGACCCTGCACGGGATGATCGTCCAGCAAACCCTCGAGAAGAATTTCGCCAAAATGCCTTTCCGTAGGGTCCCGCAGAAGAGCCGTTCCCTGCCGGTCGTCGTATCCAATGCAGGCTTGCAGATGGGAACTGGTCACGGCCTCCGTGGTCAGGGTGAACGGGATGCCCCGATCGATCAGGGCCGTGAGCACATCATGAGTCAGGCGGAACTCGGCGGTCAAAAATCCATTCGCCTCGGCCCAGGACCGTTCCTTGTGCCAGGGAGTTCCATCGTAACAGATGGCCTCGGCGATGGAGAGGTGGTCGATGGGCCGGTTCCAATACGCCGCCAGTGCCGCCAGGGTGGCCGGGGCGCAGGTGGATTCGTGTTGCCGGACAAAGGGAACTTCCAGACGCCGCCGCTCACAACTCAAGGCACCCGGCCTCCGCATCCGGGCGGCGATGGCGTGGTGGTATCCTTTTCCGACCAGATCGCAGCACCTCAGACATCCGTCGAAATCCCCGGCCAGGTACAACAGATCTGCCCGTCTTCGATTGCTCCAATGCTTTCCGGAAGCATCGAGCAGCGGATGAAGGCGGTCGTGTTCGTCCAAAAAATGCAGGGCCTCCCGGGCGTTTTCCCGCTCGCTGAAAATGTTGACCAGACGTTCGGCATACGCCCCGAGTTCCCCTCGGTTGTGTTCGCGTTTCAGCAACGCGATGGCTTCGTCGTCCTGGCCGAGATGCACCAGGCAATCCTGCAATTGCAAAATCTCCGGGGCGCCGTGCGGATGCAGACACACGGCCTCCCGGGCGGAAGTGCAGGCTTCGGCGTAGCGGTCCTCAATTTCCAGCACCCTCGAACGCATCATGTGGGTGCGGGCGGAGGGTGTTCCCAGCGTCATGGCCTCCTCCAAGGCACGGTGCGCGGCGGAGAAGTCATGCAATTGCGCGAGCATCCAGCTTTTGGTGGCCAGCAGATTTTCCCGGACAGCGTCCGTCGTCTCCCCTCTCAGACGGTTTTCCACCTGGGGAAGCATTTCCATGGGACCCCGCCGGGAAAGACGGATGAGGATGCCGGTCGCAAAGGCCTCGGGATCGTCAGGGTGGGCGCGGGCATTCAGGAGGTGCAGAACCGAACCCTGGCGCGGACTTCCCAGCCACCGGGCCAGCCGGGCCGCCAGGTGCCGGGCCTCGCGGCCACGCCATGACGGCAGGGGTCCGAATGCCCGGGCCACCTCCCAGGCGGAGACATATCGGTCGTCTTCCATCAATTCCCGGATCCTGGCCAGATCCGGCTCTTCGGGTCCGGGGATTTCCACTCTCAACGCCGCAAACTACACGGGATGGATTGGCCGGGGTCGAGCCCAATTTCCGCCCGCCCGGCCGGCCGACCCAAGACGCCCCGGAGCAAACCTCTTTGCCCGCAACACGATGCGATGCGGCGTGGTCCGGATTTTTCCCGGCGGGATTCCTCCTGACGGCTTGCACGCGGTTTCCGTGGTCTTTATCTCATGCGCGTGAGCAAACGAAAAATTCCCTGGATCGAACTCGCCATCCTCGCGTTGGCCTTGATCCTTCGTGTGGTTCTGCTGGACATCAAACCGGCCCATTTCGACGAGGGAATCAACGGGTGGTTCGCCGACCAGATGAAACGGAACGGCTTCTACCATTACGATCCGACCAACTATCACGGTCCTCTGCATTTCTACGCGGTTTTTCTTTCGCAGAATTTGTTCGGACGCAATTTGTGGGCGTTGCGGTTGCCCGCCATCGTGGCCAGTGTTCTGGCGGTCTGGATGCTCCTCCGGTACCGGGAATTTTTTGGTTCGACCACGGCGCGTCTGGCCGCCCTGGCCATGGCGGTTTCCCCCGCCTACGTGTTTTACGGGCGTTATTCCATTCACGAATCATGGCAGGTCGTGTTTTCGATCATCCTGCTCTGGGGGATTCTCGGACTGTGGCAAAAAGGGGAACGCCGCTTTGTGTTTGCCGTGGTCCTGGCTCTGACTGGAATGATCCTGACCAAGGAAACCTATATTTTGCATGCGGGATCCTTGGCCCTGGCGGGGATCGTGCTGTGGACCTGGCAAAAAGTACTTCCGTCCCGACCGCCCCAGTCCTGGGTTCGTCAACAATGGACCCGTCGGGATCTGGTCAAATCCGGCGTCCTGGCCGCCCTGGCCATTGTGTTTTTCTATTCGGGCAACTTCCTCGATTGGGCCGGGCTTAAGGGGCTGTACCAGACGTTTGCCGCCTGGTTCCACACCGGGGTCGAGGCCGGAGGTCATGAAAAACCCGCCTACCAACTGCTGGGCAGCGACCACCTGAATTATTACTGGCTCATGCTCATGACCCGCTACGAATGGCCCGCCCTGGCCGGATTGGTCGCCTGCCTCAGGTATGTCGCCCCCTCCGACGCCCGCCTTCGCTACATAGCCATCATGGGGGGAGGCGTCTTGCTGGCCTATTCGATCATTCCCTACAAGACCCCCTGGTGCATCATTTCCATACTCTGGCCGTTTTATTTGATTCTCGGCGCAATGATCAGTGAAACGGCCCGCTGGCTGCCCAAGACCCTGAAACATCCGGAGACCGCCGCCGGTCTCGCCGCCGCCACCCTGATTCTGCTTTCCTTGCATCCATCCCTCCGGCTCAATTTTTTCCATCCCACCAACGAGCAAGAGCCCTACGTGTATGTGCAAACCTATCCGGAAATCGAGACCCTCACCGGCCCCTTGCTGGAGTCCGCCCGCCGCGATCCCCGCGCCCTTCATCTTCGCGGGCAGATCCTGCTCGACAGCTATTATCCGCTGCCCTGGATCCTGGGCGACTTCACCCAGATTGGCTACTACAGCGACAAGGAGCCTCCGGCCACCTTTGACGGCGATTTTATTGTGACCGAAAAAAGCAAGTCCGAGAAACTCGAACCATCACTCGTCGGCCGCTACTTCAAGCGCTCGTTCCGTCTGCGGGACGCCCAGGAGGAATGTGTGGTCTATTTCCGCGAGGACACCTTTCGGAACCAGTTTCCCGGTGCGGAGCCGGATGTTCCCTGATAAGGTTTCGGACAACCGTTCTTTCAGGAGTTTTCAGCCCCCGGTCTGTCGGTCCGCCCCGCGGATCGGGGAATCCCCTTTTGGTAAGGCAAAGTGACCGCGGAAATAGAGATGTAAAATCCCCCATCCGAGATGAAGCATAAGGCATGTTCAAGCCAACCTGCGCATCGCATGGAGATCCGGCACGACTCTAGGCGGACGCCAGGAAGAACGTCCCGGGGCGGCTTCGCGCTGGTGATGGTCCTGGCGGTGCTCGTCCTCATGCTGGCAGTCATCCTGGCATTCTTTACCCGGGCGACGACGAACCGGATGATCAGTTCGTCCAGCGCATCCAAACAACAGGCCGATATCCTGGCCCGCTCGGTGGTCGATCTGATCGTCTCCGACATCACTCATGAAATGGCCGCCGGATCCGCGACGGACCCTGTGGCCGTTCCGGCGGGAGGACGCCGTCTTTATCTGCCCCGGACGGTGGATACGGATGACACCTGGCTCGGAGGATCCCAAGTGATCTCGACCGCTCCCTCCCTGGTGCCGGAGCGGGTCGTGGCCAACGCGACCGACGCCCCGGCGTCGCTCATCAAGCAAAGCCTGCACGCCCGGCCGTTCTTCAGCGAGAAACCCGGAACCACCAACACCCCCACTCTCCCCGCCATCCCCAACCGGGCCTCTGCCGCAAACTCGGCCATGGGCGGATCTCGCGGATCGGCCATCACCGCCGACCAATGGCGCACCCCGGGTTTTGCCGCCACCAATGAAACGATCACGGCCCCGGATTGGATCTATCTCGACCGGCAGGGCCAGACACCGAATGCTTTCACTGCGGCCTGGGCGGATCGATCAGCAGGAAATGCCGGATGCGTCATCGGCCGGTTCGCGTATAACATCTACGATGTGGGAGGGTTGATCGACATCAACGTCGTGGGCAACCTGCTTCCCCTCTCCGAGAACCAGAGGCGCGGGCGACTGCA
>Ga0075012_10003809_pt1 | contig 14164 bp, 12 predicted proteins | sample All_14_2_FD_71474 | JGI IMG/M metagenome (GOLD analysis project Ga0075012, IMG submission 71474) | Freshwater microbial communities in response to fracking from Pennsylvania, USA - Allegheny Zone_MetaG_DW_15 | ecosystem: Environmental > Aquatic > Deep subsurface > Groundwater > Drilled... | reverse complement strand
ACGACCAGGCCGAGTACGGCGAGGAGGATGGTCATGATGGCGAGCAGGCTGACCATGGCGATGAGGCCGATGAAGGGATTGATCTCCTCCTTGAGCATCTGGCCGAGGGATTTCCCATTGCGGCGCATCGAAGCGAAAAGGATGACGGCATCATGCACGCCTCCTCCGAGGGTGGCCCCGACGAGGATCCACAACGTGCCGGGAAGGTAGCCGAATTGCGCGGCCAGCACCGGTCCGACAAGCGGGCCGGGGCCGGCGATGGCGGCGAAGTGATGGCCGAAGACGACCCAGCGGGGTGTCGGGACAAAGTCCTTGCCGTCCTTGCAGGTGACGGCGGCTGGCGCGCGGTTGTTGTCGATGGTGAGGACCTTTGCCATGAGCCAGGCCGAGTAGAACCGGTAGGACACGGCGAAGGTGCAGACCCCGGCGACGACGAGCCAGAGGGCATTGACGGGTTCGTTGCGCTGGAAGGCGGCGATGCCGACGGCTCCGGCTCCGAGGAGCGAAATCATGAGCCAGAGGAGGATGCGGAACGGGCGGGCCATGCCGAATTTCAGGCGATTTTCAGGGAAGCGTCGAGCCGGGAATTTCAAAGGCAACACACCCCGGCGCGGTAGCTGCCGGATCCGCCACATTGGCCCTGTTCCCTGCCAAGATGCGGAATGGAGCTCCGCTCGGAATCACTTCGAACCCTTGCGGGTTGGCAAACTTGATAGAGGGGATATGCTGTCGCAACGGGTCGGATGCCTTTATCCCCTCTATCAAGAGGGGTGGTGCGTAGCGCTCCGCCTCAGGCGGATGTGTTGCCTTTGAAGCAGAACACGAACGTGTCCGCCTGGCTCCGGAGGGTTTTTGCAGCTGCGCCAATCCCATGACCCTTCGCCCAAGGAGCCCGGGACGATAATGAATACCGGGAAAATGGGCAGACGACGACTTCAACAAAGTTGCTTCCGCTCCCACTGGCGGGTATCTTTCTTTCCTCCGGGGCGGCAAAAAGCCATCCCCCTGAATCCGGTTCACTCCCCCGCCTCCGCACTCCCGGCAGAATATGAACACACGTACCTCCTCGTTTCTGATTTTGCTCTTATTTCTGTCCGTGCCCCCGGTCTTTCATTCCGGTGCCCAGGAAGCGGCGCCAGCTGCCCCGGAAAATGCCGCGCCCGCTCCCTCCACCGAACCCACTTCGAAAAACAACGCCCGACTGAAGCAGGCCCTGCAGGCTTTCCCCCAGGCGGACACCAATCGCGATGGGGTTCTCACTCTGGAGGAAGCCCGGCCGATCGCGGCCATGCTGGGCATCAGCGCCGACGACCTCAAAGCCCAGGTTGAACAGGGTCCGCTCGCACCCAGGGAATCCAACGTCGCCTACGGACCGGACCCGAGGCAGGTCCTCGATTTTTGGAAGCCCGAATCCTCCGGGCCCGCCCCCGTGGTGGTGCTGATCCACGGAGGCGGATTCAAATACGGATCCAAGGCCGACCTGCCCAAAGTCCTCGGCCCCCTCATCGCGGGATTGCTCAAGAACGGCATTGCCGTGGCCTCCATCAATTACCGCCTGGTCAGGACCGCCCCGCTGCAAGAAAGCCTCCGCGACGGGGCCCGCGCCGTGCAATTCCTTCGCTCGAAATCCAACGACTGGAACCTCGACAAAAACCACATCGGTGCCATCGGCGGTTCCGGGGGCGCGGGCATGTCGCTCTGGCTGGCCACCCGCGATGACCTGGCCGATCCCTCCAGTTCCGATCCGGTCCTGAAGGAATCATCCCGGGTCGGGCCCATCATCCTGATGGAGACCCAGGCCACGTACAATTTTCCGCGTTGGGAAAGTTACATGGGCAAGGCGGAATTCCCGCCGACGCCTGGTTCGGCTGCGGCGATGTTCCACCTGGCCGGCGATGCCGACCTGGAGACGCCGGCGGGGCAGGCCCTTCTCCGGGAAGTGGACATGCTCGAATGGATTGGCCCGGGCGAAGGCCCGGTCCTCGCCGTGCTCACCCGTTACGGCGCGGGGCGCCCGGACACCAACACCTCCTGGGACGCCTATGTCCACAGCTCCAAGCATGCGAAGGAAATCAAGCGGGTCTGTGATGAGAAGGGCTCCGTCTGCGAAATCACCGCCGACAAATCAGCCATGTTGCCGTTTTTGTTGAAAACCCTGAAGCCGGGTGCCGGGCCACCCCAACAGGCGACAGTCCCGCCCGGAGCGCCCGTTCCATCCGGCTAGGCCATGGGCGCATCGGTGCCCCGTTTGATGGGTGGGCCGGGCCGGTCTGACCGCGGGATTATATGTCATTTATCCATTTGTTAGGGAATGGGGAGAAGGATTCTCCTCCTGTGTGTCCTCCTTGCGCTGCCGGGTGCCGGATATGGTCTGCGCGCGCAGGAGCCGGTGCCACCTTCCCCCAAGCTGACGGATCTGCTCTAGGTTTGATGTAGCCACGAATGTGCCGGCCCGCCTCAGGAGGGAGTTCGTGGACCCTTCACCACCACGAACTCCCTCCTGAGGCGGGCCGGCACATTCGTGACTACACAAGACTAAAGACCACCCGCCTTTTCCGCATACTCGCGGAACAGGCGGAGATAGAGCAGGTACTCCTCATAGGAAACGCCGGGCGGGGTTTGGTGGTCCACGCTGATGAGGAATCCCCCTTGTGCGGCCACGGGCAGGAGCCGCTCGAATTCGGCGCGCATGGCGGCTTCGCCCCGGTTCATGGTCAGCTTGTCGAAATGGCCGATGAATTTCATGCGCGGGTGTTCCGTCCGCAGCCGGGCGATGTCCACCCCGGCCTGCCGTTCGATCGGCAGGATACCCTCGATGCCCGATTGCTCGAACCAATAGGCGGGGAGGGTGACGTCGCCGTCGGAGTCCACGAGGGGAATGATCCCGTGTTTTTTCAACAGGGGGATGATCCGCGCGTAATAGGGGTGCAAAAATTCGTCATACTGGCCCTTGGAAATCATCGGGCCGTTGTTGTAGCTCAGGTCCTCGGCAAAGGTCATGAAATCGGGGGTGCAGACCGAAACCAATTTCTCAACCACCCGGATGTGCCATTCGACCAGGTCGTTGTTGATGCGGTGCATCAGCTCCGGTTGGTCATAAAAGGCGTAGAGGTGGGGTTCGATCCCCATCAGGATTCGTGGGAACCAAAAAAATCCATCAAGGGTGAACCACAACACGGCGTCGCCGCGCTTCTGCAGTTCCGCCCAGCGGGCCCATTGGTCCCAACGCGGGGAATCGGTCTCGATGTCGGGGTAAAGATGCGGACGAATTTTCTCGTAATCGTCTTCCGTGCTGATCAGGGGCGCGCCGTGTGTCGCCGCCACCGGGCAGGTGGGGCGGCGGGCCCCGATCCAATCCTGCATGTAGTGGTCCAAACCGAAATGGGTGTAGAGATCGTACCGGTCCGTGATGTTCTTGGGCAGTCCCTCCGTATGCCAGCGTGCGATCGTTTCATCCCACCAGATGGCCCACTCCACCATCGGCAGCCGGTCGAAGGGCTGGAAGTGCATCGCCGCCTGGAAACGTTCGCGGGGGGTCATCACATCAGGTGGGGGTCAGCTTGGTGATGCGTCCGTCGGAAATCCATTCCACGACAAAGATATTCCCCTGGGGATCGACCGCGAGGCCGTGCGGCGAGGAGAATTTTCCCGGGAGGCGGTTTGCGTGGGCGATATTGGGATAGCCGGCCAGGCCGGGATGCAGTTCCTCGGCCTGTCCCATGGGTTTGTCCCAGGTGCCTCCGTCGAGGTAATCGCCCACATGGGTGATCAACCGGTTGCCGTTCCCGAAAATCGAAACGCGCGCGAACAAATCCGGCACGTAGAGCAGCCCGCCCGCCACCACGGCGGTGCAGGGGTAGCGCAAATTCTCCGGACCGATCACCGTCTCCATGAAAGCGCCCGTGGTGGAAAACCGGTCGATGCGGCGGTTGGCACGGTTGGCCACCAGCAGGGTCGGGGTTCCCTTCCGCGAATCCACCCCGATGCCGTGACATTCCTTCAGTTTGCCCGGTTCAGTTCCGGTACCTCCGAAGCAATCCAGCCACCGGCCCTCCCGGTCATGGATGTGCACGTAGCTCTGGCCGTAGCCATCCGCCACATAGACGGTGCCGTCCGGCGTGACGGTGGTTTCGGTGGGGCTGAACTTTTTGTCCTCCGAATACGCGGACGTCACCGGAGGTCTGCCGATCTTCCAGACCACTTCGCCCTCCAGGGTGGTTTTGACGACTTCCGATTGGTTGGTGTTCGACAGGTAGAGGAACTCGCCTTCGGCCTCGCGGTGGATGAAGAGTCCGTGTGCGCCCTTTTGATAGGCTTCGCCCCAGGAGCCGAGATAGGTTCCATCGGGGGCCAGGATCAGGATCGCGTGCGGGCTCTGGTTGGCGATGAAGATGCGGCCATCGCCCGCCACCCCCACACCGTGGGTGTAGCCCGGTTTGATCGTGGCGGGCAGTTTGGCCCATTGGTGGTCTATGTTGTATTTCAAAGATTTCATGACGGGTTGTGGGTTCTCCCGCACGGGAATGCCTGAAACCAGCCGGGATTACAAGGCTGCCGCGGCTTTGCCGGAATAAACCAGGGGATTCCAGTCATCGTTCTCCATCAGATCGCCCGGGGTGAGCGATTTGAAATAATCCTCGGACAGGATGTTTTGCTGGCCGTTGAACACGCTCCCATCGGGCATGTAGGCGCAGGTCATGGCGATGCGGCGGCCGCGAGTCATGTTCGCCCCGGCCCCGTGGGCGACCAGTCCGTTGTGGAAACTGCAATCGCCCGCCTTCATCGGCACCGGAACCGGGTCGGTCTCCGCCATGCCCGGATAGACCTTGAAGAGTTCGCCGAGGTTCTGGCCGATGGGGACATTCTGGAAGGTGGCCAGGTTCTGGGTGCCGGGGATGAACCACATGCAGCCGTTTTCCAGCGTGGCGTCCTCCAGTGCGATCCAGATGGAGAGGGAGTTGCGGGAATGGAACGACCAGTAGGGGTTGTCCAGGTGCCATCCGGTTGGATTGCCGAACGGTTCCTTGATGAGGGCCTGGTCGTGCCAGACGCGAATGGCATCAAGGCCCTCCAATTGACAGAGCATCCGGCCGAGTTCGGGAGAAAGCATGTACTTTTTGACCGTCTGGTTGATGCGCCAGAGATTCAACCGCTGGGTGAAGACCTTGGCGTAATACCCGGTCTGTTCCATCTTCGCCCCGCCCCCCGCAACCATCGTCTCGCCCTGGGTGCGCTTCATTTCCGCGATGCTGTCGAGCACAGCGGTTTTGAGTTCGGTGACTTCCTGGGGGGACAGGAATCCCCGTTGGGCGACGAAGCCGGCTTGCTTGTAGGACTGGATCTGTTCGGGGGTCAGGGCGGTTTTCATGGGCGCAATATAATATCCGATTGGGCTGGATACTTGGACGATATTGCGGAACCTTTTGGACAATGTTGACCTTCCGGATCAAGCAGCGCCTGCCCGCCCTGCGTTCGCTGGGCATCGCCGTGGAGTATTTCCCGAAATACGTGAATCGCAGGAGCCGGCCGCACGGGCTGGATGTGGTGCTCCTTTCCTTCATCCTGCGCGGGCGCGGGCGGCACATGATCGGGGACGAGGCCTTCACCGAAAACGGGGCCTCGCTGGCGGTGACCCATTACGGGCAGCAACACGACATCCTGACCGACGCCCGCGGCATGGAGGTCATCAATGTGTACCTGGACCTGCAGGTGTGCCCGCTTCCCCCGTTGCCCCGCGAGTTGCAGCCGGTCCTGCCCCTGTTCCTTCCCCTGCATCCCCACTTCCAACACCGGTTGAACCGAATCGTGCGCCTGCAGTTCGACGACCCGAAGCCGTTCGCCGAACTCCTATTCGCGATCCGGCGCGAGTTGGAGGAACGTCCGGCGGGATTCGAGGAAGCGGTGGCCCTGCGGTTCAAGCTCTTCCTCATGCTCTGCTGCCGTCATGCGATCGGGCACGGGATTGTTCCCAGCGAATCCGCGGTCGCGCAGGCGCAGCCCCGCGTCGAGTTGGTGCGGCAGTTCATCGACCAGCACTACGCCGAGCCGCACACCCTGGAGCAACTGGCCAAGCGGGCGGGCCTGAGCCGGACCGCGCTCTGCCGGGCCTTCAAGGGCCATACCGGAAAGCGCGTGTTTGACTACCTGATCGAGCGCCGCATCCAGGCAGCGATGGTGCGCTTGCGCGGGAGCGATGAAAAAGTGCTGGGGATTGCGCTGGAGTCCGGTTTCCACGACTTGGCGTATTTCAACCGCAAGTTCAAGCAACTCGTCGGCGTGGCTCCGACGGCGTACCGGGCGGGGGAGGCGGTCTAACCACGGAAGACACAGAAAACACAGGAGGAAAACAGTAGAGAAGGAAGAGATTCGGCCTTACCGAATGGTGATACGTAGAGTAGCACAGACATTCTTGTCTGTGGGCTTGGGGGACACTGAAAACACAGAAGGGGGATAATGGGGGAGGAGGTGAGTAGGGAAAAACCTTTTCCCTCCCGAGCGATTCCCGTATGCTTTGTTTTCCGGGACGGGTGGCAGAGTGGTCGATTGCGACGGTCTTGAAAGTCTAACAGGCCTTTTTTCAGCAATCGTCACCCATCAGCAGACGTCGCCACGCCGCTCTCTTTCAAGGTGTTATATTATTTTGGCATCGTCAGCAATTGTCCCGAATAAGCCTAAATTTCTAAACCGGGTTACACATTTGGGTTACACATTTATAACGTCCGTCAGATTAGCCAAGTAACGTGCTAATGATAAAAAGGATTAACAATATAAGTATAGGTGCCCGCATAACTTATTTTGTCGAACGCAGACCGCGTGCCGCGCGTTAGCGAGTAGTAATTGGGACAACACCTGACTCTGGATGTCAAGTATCACGTGTTGACGCCTTGGTTTCACAGCGACGGCGAAGCAGGCAACGCGTCAACTTGCACCGATAGCCGTAGCGCCTAACTAGGCCTTTTGCTATAGTATACACATCGGTATGAGGATATGCGACTGCATCTGTACTCCGTAGCCAGATCGATGCTAAACGATTTGCGGCTCGAGTAACCGGCTCATCTACATATTTGGTTAGCCAATATGACAAAAGCAAGAGAGCAGAGAGCGAGATAATCCCAACGAGAGCGCAATTGATGTTGTAAGTAAATCGATGAGTAAAGATCAGGAATAGCCAAGATGTAAACGATCCCAGGAGTAAAAAGTGAAAGGCGTAAACAGCGTATGAAATCCGCCCAAGAAAAGCAAGCGACCGTCCTGATAGCATTTTTTGAAGATGCGGACTGAGCAGCACCGAGGAAAACACAAAGGCTGCACCGAGCATTGAGTAACCCCCCCCCAATCCCGGCAAATTTGGAAACGCTCCGTAAAAGGTGTTCGTCAGTTCTGTTTTATTGACAATATATTCTGGGTAAGAGGAAAACAATAATCCTACCACAAATAGCGGCCAAGCGATTGTGCTTCGCGACCATTTCAGTACCCTATGAGGATAAGTGCGCACAATGTCAGCTAGAAGAATCCCGATAATGAACCCGTGGTATAGAGTGCCATGAAAATAAATGAATGTGTATATGTATGCTAAAGGTCGAAGATTACTTTTTCTGAAAAGCAGCAGGAAGATAAATGTGATGAACGAACCGTAAAGCTCAATCTGAAGCGTCCATAACGGTGAGTTGTAAAACCATCCGGCGGAAAACATGCGCGTGGTCACATCGATAATGAGACGCTCAAGTGTAAACGTGTTTTGAGGCCAGAAATCCTTAAACCAAGGTATGGAATATGACTGAATGCTGACTGGGCCGTTGAAGTAGCAGGCAGATCGGTATAAAAAGAACGAAGCTAATACTGATGCAAGCACCAAACCTCCGAGTCGGAAGGGTCGCTTAAGCATCGCTGCTAATAAATGGACCGTGTCTTTACTAGTATCGCCAAAATACGGCCAGCTGAGGACGTAGCCGCTTAATACGAAGAACACGCAAACGGCGAAATGACCCGCAACCAGAAGCCCGAGAGGAGTGGTCGTGAAGAGTGATTCCCAATGTTCATGGAATGGATATTTGTTGCCAAAAAGGGCGGACGGATAGAAAGCAGCCGCGAAATGCGCGAGCACTACGATAAATGCTGCCACTCCTCGAATGGCCTCAAGATGTGTTTGCCTTCTCATCTAAAAGTGGAGCGATTAATGGGCAAACGGCAAGTATCAAGTATGGCGCTTCGCCACTTCATGGATAACATGTTTAGCTGTTTCTTTCCTGTTTTCTGTCTCCGTAATTATAGTTGCCATATCTGGCTATTTAAGAAAACAGCCTATTTCACGGGCTTTGTGGGGGCAAGACTTGCTTGAGGATGAGCGTTTTGAACTTGTAAGGCCACTTGGGGCCATATTTTTGACTTACTTCACCAATGTTGGCGCAGTCGCTAAAGAGTAAGGCCACCTTGGCCCGCCACGCTTTGGCCCCAGGACTGTTCCACGCAAAGCGAACCGTGCAGGCTTTCGGGTAATCCCGGCTGTAATTGATCAGACGGACTCCCTTGTCCTCCCACCTGCGGTTGCTGAGGTGTTTGCCGATGTACTTGGATAATTGCCTGATATCGCGGATGGTACTAGGTGGCGGACGGGGTGAGATTTACGACCTGCGATCCAGGTCGTGGTAGAAACTGGCTTCGCCTTGTAGGCTTGTCCTTACGGACATGGCGCTGAACTTCGTTCGAATCGTTGGTTAATTCTCGCTATCGCGAGGTCCGCCAATGGCGGACGGGGTGAGATTCGAACTCACGGAACCTTTCGGTTCAACGGTTTTCAAGACCGTCGCAATCGACCACTCTGCCACCCGTCCAAGAAGCGATAGCCTAGAATAAGGACTGGGGAGGGAAAAGGTTTTTTCGGGAGGGGGGTGAGGTGGCCATGAACGTGAGTTCGTGGCTACAAGGGTGAATGCAGAAGGGTAACACCCCTGCCTATGGTAGAGTCCCGCTTGACAATTCCTCCTGCTGCGCGGCGTTCAAAGCGCTGAAGGCCCGGTGTTCGATGGTGTGGATGACCCGCAAGTTGTGGTCGTTATGCCTCAGGAAGGCGGGGATCAATTGCCGTGGCGACCAGATGGTGCGCTGGTTGGTGGTGTCGTGGTACTCCACGATCATTTGCAGAGGAATTCCCGGGTCCGGGAATTTTGGATGGCCGTCAATGAGGAGCAGTTTGGCGGTCACATGCCCATGTGTCATCATCTGCCCGTGCAGGAGGTCGTCGGAACATTCATAGCCCAATATCAAGGGGCCGAAGAACACCGCCTGTTTGTCCGTAGCGTACGTTTTCTCGCGGGTCGAAAGAAGGGACCGGACAAGAAGACCCGGATTGAACCCGATGAACAGCCTGTCTCCCGGCTTCCAGGTGCGCGAAACCACAAAGGCATTTCCCGAAAATCCCACCGCTTCTTCGGTGCCGTCGCGGTGAATAAGTTTGCATCCGGGATGGTTGGCCCAAGTAGGAATGTCCACCCGCAATTCGAGCACCGCAGGGGAGGCTTTGAGGACCGTGACCTCGAGGGATTTCATGAATTCATCGGAGACCATTCTGAAGTCCAGTCCGGGTGTATTGAACTCGGCGGACAGGGGGAGATGAATGGCCACCGCGTTTTCCCGGGGGGTGGTGACCATCAGGCGCGCCATTTCGAGGAGGGCCCGCGGCACGTGAAAAGAGCAGCACCAGTAGGCTTCCTTGAAACCGCCCGGAGACTTCCCATAAGGAAGTCCAATGCCGGTAAGCACGGTCTTCCCATTTCCCGCTTCCTCGGGCAGTAGCGCCTGGTGTCCGAAGCCTCCGTTGTCAAATTGGCTGGTGAGCAGGTGATTGAAGAAACAGTGCCCGGCCGCTTCCCGGTATTTTGGGGCGCCTGTCGCGTTGAACAGCTTGAGCGAAAGCATGATCCAATCAGCGACCGAGCATCCCTCGTCCCGGTGGCAGGATTCGCCGAAGTGCTCCCGGACGCCCCCAAGGGGCACCAGGTGTTCCGTGGCAATCAGGGCCCATTGGCCGATGACCCGGTCCATCAGTGCCGAATCACCGGTGGCGAGCGAGAGGTCCACCATGCCCCGCAGGGCGGTCATCCGGCCGTGCGAATGGAAGCCGTCAAGCGTGTCGGGCAATTGATCCGCGATGCCTTTGGCCAGACCCGCGTAGCGGACATCGCGGGTGACCTCGAATAAGCGGACAATGCCTTCGATACAGGAGCAGAACGTGGTGGCGAAGCCTGCGGGACCGCCGTGGGCCACCGTTGCCCCGGTGGCGTCATCGCCCGGTTCATGCAGACCGCAATCGAACAGGAAATCCCCGAGTTTTTTTGCGGCCGCCAAAACTTTTCCATCTTCCGTAAGCCGGTAATACTCCATCAATCCGATGAGCAGCCGTCCATTGCCCCAAAAGATTTTGGTTTCCTTTTCCGTGAGATTATTTGCGTCGAATCCGGCTTCACCAAAATAGCCGGAGGGCTGTTGGGCGGACAGTACTTGGCGGACCAAACCGGGCAATGCCGGGCAGGGGAAACCCATCTGCCTGTACAAGGAGAAAAACTCAATATAGCGGCCGGAGATGTCGCCCGAATACGCCGTGAATATGCGGGGCATTTCAAAGGTCACGTCGGAACGGACAAAGAGCGGACTGAAAGGGTAGGCTCCCAATCTGCGGACGGCCTTATCGAGGATACTCCCCCACAATCCGGCCGGGTAACACCAGGGGATTTGTGGTGTTGGGGTGGGCGGGGGAACTTGTCCGTGTGTTTTGTCTGCCGGACCGGGTGTGTGGCTCATGAACCTCTATAAACAAAAACCACTGGTGGGCGGTAGTATGAAACCGATTAAAAACTTGGATAGAAACGTCTTCTTGCCCCGTTCTGGAAGTGGCACCTAGTCTTTGGATCATGGGCAGGATCCGGGAGGGCCATTTTCGCTACCATTGGAATGAAACATTCCAGATGCGGGGCGCCCCCATCATCGGGAAGAGCTGGACCTGTCGGCGGGATTTTATCCGGCACGACCACGATTTTTTTGAACTCCAGATCTGTGTTTCCGGGAGTGCGTGGCATGACAGTGCCGACGGGACGGAAAAAATCGGACGAGGCGACATTGTGTTTTTGCGCCCTGGAACCTGGCACGCCTACCGGAAGCCCAGGAATCTGTCCGGATATATTTGCTGCTTTCATCCGCTTATCGTCCGGCGTGAGTTGTCGTGGAGCCTGTCCGATCCCGCGTTCAACCGGCTCCTCTGGAACCGGGCCCAATCGGAAGAGGCTTCGAGTCTTCCCCTTCATTTCCGCCCCGGCGCACAGGCCTTCAAGGTCATCTGCAAAGGCGCAAGCGAGATTGTGCGTTTGGGGGATATCGACACCATCCGGGACCGTCCCTGGCGGCTGGGGCATCTGATCTTCCTGCTGGCCGAACTCGGCAAATCGCTGCCGTCCCCAAAGGACGGGGACAGGAGACAGGACGGGGTGGTGCATCCCTCGGTACTCCAGGCATTGAACCTGATGGAAAGCGAGTTCAACGAACCCTGGGGAACCCGTTCCCTGTCGGCCCGCCTGCGAATCAATCCCGATTATTTGTCCCGCATCTTCAGGAAGGCGACCGGTCTGACTCCCATGAATTACCTGACCCGGTGCAGGTCCGAAAAGGCCGCGGCCCTGCTGCTCTCTTCCGATCTTCCCATCTCGGATATCGCCTTGGCTGTTGGACTGCCCGATGCCAGCCATTTTGCGCGGAAGTTCAAGGCGTATTTCTCCATGACCGCCCGGGAATACCGCGAACGCCACCAGGAGGCCGCCTAAGAGCCTATCCAGACAGGCTCCAGGCGAGTTTTGGTCTTCGATGCGTACGCTTTATGTCCGCCGAGAAAGGGAAAGTTGCTTTACTCGTTTGGGATGAATATCCAGAATAAACAGGTTAGGATATGAGCGACTGTGAAAAATGCGTGGATAATTAATATGGGCCTGTGTGCGGTGTTATTTGCTCCGGCGCATGGTGCGCCACCTATTGAGGATATACTCGGGGAACTCAGGCGGAACCATGACAAGCTCAAGGTTCTCTTCATTGAGGGCTCAACAAAAAAATACGAACGGGATAGTATGGATTCGTCATGGAGAGTTGCTCCGGAAACAAGCACTTTCAGCCTTGTTATTGAGAACAAGAAACGGGGGTGGTATGTCCTTGAGATGAAACCGTCCATCACCCGTTGGGAAAAGGGGGCGGCACCTTGTGCGGCCATGTGGAGCACGGAGTTCCGGGATTCGGATGGATTCACAACTTATTGGTCGAAGGTTTTCCAGCACCACGATGGCTTGAAATTGCTTCCGGAGCGGAGTGAGCGAAACTCGGCGAGCCGTCGCAAGGAATCCGTTAATAGCTATTCATGGGCGGAGACATTTCTGTCCGCGTTTTCGTTCAGCGGACGGACGGCGCTCCATTTTTTTGATGGGGTGCCTGTAGAGATGTTTTCCCAGTTGCGGAAGCAACTTATTGAGCAAACGGGTCTCACAGTGTCGGATGATGAGGCCGGTTTGGTTCGAGTAAGCTATAATAATTACCTTCCGAATGAAACCCAGACGCATGAGGTCATTCTTGATCCTGCCAAGGGATTCGGGCTCGTGCGGTACACGCGGACGGGGAAAAGTGCGGGCAGAAAAGATCATACCAGAACCTATGAAGTGCTGGAGCATCGGAAAATTGCCGGCGATATCTGGTATCCTGTCCATTGTGCAGATACGTATGATGGAATAATCAAGAATGAACTCCTATTGTCCCAGGTCTCGATTCGGGAGGAGGGTTCATTGGATCGTGAGCTTACGGTGAAATTGCCGGATGGACTCGAGGTCAAGACCTGGAATGCAGGTCCCCAATGAGATGGGGTCAATCACGCTTCCCCCAAAGGGAATAGAACCGCCTGCGGCGTAACAATGCAATTGGAGGTATGTAGCACAGACATTCTTGTCTGTGTTCTCCAAGGCACACAGGCAGGAATGCCTGTGCTACACTACAGATCACCTTTTGGTGAAGAGGAAGATGGAGAGGATGAGGAAGAGGGTGGTTACGGCTGGATCGGATTGCAGAGCGGGGGGCTCTTCGGCAAACTCCCCTGATGCACGTATTGATCCTCGGGGCCGGATATGTCGGACGGCCGCTGGCGAAATCTTTCCAGATGTCGGGTCACCGGGTCACGTGCTGGGTGCGCTCGGAGGCCTCCGCGGCCCTTCTCCGCAGCGACGGCCATGCCGTGGTGGTGGGCGATCTTTCGGATGACTGGATCTGGGGCGGATTGATCGATGACTGGGAGGCGGCGGTGTTCTGCGCCTCGTCCTCGGGTGGCGGCACGGAGGCTTTCCAGAATGTGCACGACCAGGGACTGAATCTGGCGGTTGCACGCACGCGAGGGGTCCGGCGGTTTATTTATACCTCGTCCACCTCGGTTTACGCCCAGGACGACGGCTCCGAAGTCACGGAAGATTCTCCGGCCGATGCCGGCGAAGCCAATGCCCGGATTTTACGGAATGCGGAGGAGACGGTCCTGGGAGCCTGGGGCACGGTGTTGCGACTGTCCGGGATCTATGGACCGGAGCGGGCGGTTTATTGGTCACGCTATGTGCTCGGCGGGGCCGTGCCGCCGGGCGATCCGCAACGCTGGGTCAACATGATCCATCTCGCCGATGCGGTTTCCGCGATCCGGCACGTCCTCGACCGGGACGAGGCGATGTCGCAGATCTACAATGTCACCGACAACCTTCCGGTCCGGCTGGATGAGCTGTTGGGCTGGCTGCGCCGCCAGGCTCCCGGCGGGGCGGTTGTGCCGGGGGAGGGTTCGCCCGCCAAGCGCCGCCCCGCGACGAGTAAGCGGATCTCCAACAAGAAGTTAAGGTCGACCGGATGGATGCCGTTGTTCCCGACGTTTAAGGAAGGGTATGGGCCGTTGGTGAAGAGAATTTGAACAGAAGGTAACGAAGATAACGGAGCAAGGCGTGGTTACATTTGTGAATTGTTGTAGCGGCGCTCTGTGAGCGCCGGGGGGGTGAATGTAGCCACGAACGTGAGTTCGTGGGGTTGGGAAGGTCCACGAACTCACGTTCGTGGCTATAAGGGAAAGAGAAAGAGGAAGATGGCGGAGGGGATTTGAACAGGAGGTAATCCGCCT
>Ga0075012_10003808_pt1 | contig 14166 bp, 12 predicted proteins | sample All_14_2_FD_71474 | JGI IMG/M metagenome (GOLD analysis project Ga0075012, IMG submission 71474) | Freshwater microbial communities in response to fracking from Pennsylvania, USA - Allegheny Zone_MetaG_DW_15 | ecosystem: Environmental > Aquatic > Deep subsurface > Groundwater > Drilled... | reverse complement strand
GGGGGAGGGAGTCAAGTGGGCAATGCACCCAAGGGGAAGGCAAAAGCAAAGAGCCGCTGAGGTTGCCCCCAGCGGCTCTTTACTTTGAACCAGCCCTCGGTGAGGCTGGCCTCAATCGATCAACGCTCGCCCATCGGCTTGACGTCGCGACGGGGTGAACCATTGAACAGCTGACGCGGACGGCCGATCTTGTACTCGGGGTCGCTGATCATCTCGTTCAGTTGGGCGATCCAGCCCACGGTGCGAGCCAGCGCGAAGATCGCAGTGAACAGCGAGGTGGGGATGCCGATGGCGCGCTGCACGATGCCGGAGTAGAAGTCGACGTTCGGGTAGAGCTTGCGGGCGACGAAGTATTCGTCTTCCAACGCAATCTTCTCCAGCTCCATGGCCAGCTTGAACAGCGGGTCGTTGCCCAGGCCCAGTGCGGTGAGCACTTCGTAGCAGGTCTCGCGCATCAGCTTGGCGCGCGGGTCGTAGTTCTTGTAGACCCGGTGGCCGAAGCCCATCAGCTTGACGTTGGAGTTCTTGTCCTTCACCTGCTTGATGAACTCGCCGATCTTGGCCACGCCGCCCATCTTCTGGATGTCTTCCAGCATGTTCAGGCAGGCTTCGTTGGCACCACCGTGCGCCGGGCCCCACAGGCAGGCCACACCCGCAGCGATGGCCGCAAACGGGTTGGTGCCCGACGAGCCGCACAGGCGCACCGTGGAGGTGGAAGCGTTTTGCTCGTGGTCGGCGTGCAGGATGAAGATGCGGTCCATGGCGCGCGTCAGCACGTCGTTGACCTTGTACTCTTCACACGGCGTGGCAAACATCATGTGCATGAAGTTCGCCGAGTACGACAGGTCGTTGCGCGGGTAGATGAAGGGCTGACCGATGCCGTACTTGTAGGCCATCGACACCAGCGTGGGCATCTTGGCGATCAGGCGGATCGCCGCCACTTCGCGGTGCTGCGGGTTATTGATGTCGGTGCTGTCGTGATAGAAGGCCGACAGGGCGCCCACCAGGCCGGTCATCACGGCCATCGGGTGCGCGTCACGACGGAAGCCACGCAGGAAGAACTGCATCTGCTCGTTGACCATGGTGTGGTTGGTCACGCGGCCGACGAAGTCGGTCTTCTGCTCGGCGTTGGGCAGTTCGCCGTAGATCAGCAGGTGGCAGGTTTCCAGGAAGTCGCAATTGACCGCCAACTGCTCGATGGGGTAGCCGCGGTACAGCAGCTCACCCTTGTCGCCATCGATGTAGGTGATGGTGGAGTTGCAAGAAGCCGTCGACAGGAACCCGGGGTCGTAGGTGAACTTGCCCGTTTGCGCATACAGCTTGCGGATGTCAATGACGTCCGGGCCGATCGTGCCCTTGTAGATCGGCAGGTCCATGCTGGGACTGCCGTCTGAAAACGCGAGTGTCGCCTTGACATCAGAGGGGTTCATCGTGGTTCCTTCTAGGAGGGTGGTCGTCGAAATCGGCGCACCGTCAAGGTGCAGTACTCGCCCCAGCCTGCACAACGGCGGGCTGGCGCATCAGGGTCAAAACTTCCTGGACTTCCGGGCTGTCAAGTTCGCCTTCCGGCTCGCGTCGACGCAGCAAGAGGTCCAGCAGATCGTTGTCGGCCAAGTCCATCAACCGCTCCAGCCCGGTGGCCATGCGCACCGTCAAGCAGGCTTCGTGCCGCTGAAAGAAGCGCTCGACGAACAGGTCGTTTTCCAGCAGACCACGCCGGCAGCGCCATTTCAGGCGGCTGAGCGAGCGTTCGTCGAGCAGATCGTTCATGGTGAGGTGATGGGTGCGAGGCTGCAGGCGCTTAAACCGCCCGACGGACCATCAGTTCCTTGATCTTGCCGATGGCCTTGGTGGGGTTCAGGCCCTTCGGACAAACGTCCACACAGTTCATGATGGTGTGGCAGCGGAACAGACGGTACGGGTCTTCGAGGTTGTCCAGGCGGCCAGCGGTGTCTTGATCGCGGCTGTCGGCGATGAAGCGGTAGGCCTGCAGCAGACCGGCCGGGCCCACGAACTTGTCGGGGTTCCACCAAAAGCTGGGGCAGCTGGTGGAGCAGCTGGCGCACAGGATGCACTCGTACAGGCCGTTCAGCTCTTCGCGCTCTTCAGGCGACTGCAGGCGCTCCTTGTCGGGCAGCTGTTCGTCGTTGACGAGGTACGGCTTGATCGAGTGGTACTGCTTGAAGAACTGGGTCATGTCCACGATCAGGTCGCGGATCACGGGCAGGCCAGGCAGCGGCTTCAGGACGATCGGGTCCTTCAGGTCGCGCATGTTGGTCAAGCAGGCCAGACCGTTCTTGCCGTTGATGTTCATCGCATCCGAGCCGCACACGCCTTCGCGGCACGAGCGGCGGTAGCTGATGGTCGGATCCTGTTCCTTCAGCTTGATGAGGGCGTCGAGCAGCATGCGCTCGTTGCCGTCGAGCTCGATCTCGACCGTCTGCATGTACGGCTTGGCATCCTTGTCAGGATCGTAGCGGTAGATGTGGAAAGTACGCTTTTGGGCCATGTTGGTTTTCTCCAGACGGTCCGGATCAGAAGGTACGGACCTTCGGGGGGACGCTCTCGACGGTGAGCGGCTGCAGCTTCACGGGCTTGTAGTCCAGGCGGCTGCCTTCGCTGTACCAGAGGCTGTGCTTCATCCATTCCTTGTCGTTGCGGCCCAGGGGGAATTCAGCGTCATCGGCGCCACGTTCGTAGTCGGCCACCGAGTGGGCGCCACGGCATTCCTTGCGGGCAGCTGCAGCGGTGATCGTGGCCTGTGCGACCTCGATCAGGTTCTCGACTTCGAGCGCTTCGATGCGCGCGGTGTTGAAGACCTTGGACTTGTCCTTCAGCGTGATGCCGGACACGCGGGCACGCACGGCAGCGATCTTCTTGACGCCTTCGTCCAGCGCTGCCTGGGTGCGGAACACGCCGGCATGCTGCTGCATGGCCGACCGGATGTCGTTGGCCACGTTCTGGGCGTATTCGCCGCCGGTGCTGTTGTCCAGCTTGGCCACGCGCGCCAGCGAGTAGTCGGCCGCGTCCTTGGGCAGGGGCTTGTGCTCCTTGGGCTCGGCCTTGATCGCATTGACGATGTGGTTGCCGGCCGCACGGCCGAACACCAGCAGGTCAAGCAGCGAGTTGGTGCCCAGGCGGTTGGCACCGTGCACGCTGACGCAGGCACATTCGCCCACGGCATACAGGCCGTTGATGATGCTGTTGGGGTCGCCGTTCTTGGGCACCACCACCTGGCCATTGATGCTGGTGGGAATGCCACCCATCTGGTAGTGGATGGTGGGCACCACCGGGATCGGCTCTTTGGTGATGTCCACGTTGGCAAAGTTGTGGCCGATCTCGAACACCGACGGCAGGCGCTTCAGGATGGTGTCACCGCCCAGGTGGGTCATGTCGAGCACCACGTGGTCCTTGTTGGGACCACAGCCACGGCCTTCCTTGATTTCCTGGTCCATGCAGCGCGAGACGAAGTCGCGCGGTGCCAGGTCCTTCAAGGTGGGCGCATAGCGCTCCATGAAGCGCTCGCCGTTGACGTTGCGCAGGATCGCGCCTTCGCCGCGGCAGCCTTCGGTCAGCAGCACGCCCGCGCCGGCCACGCCGGTGGGGTGAAACTGCCAGAATTCCATGTCTTCCAGCGGAATGCCCGAGCGCGCCGCCATGCCCAGACCATCACCCGTGTTGATGAAGGCGTTGGTGGAGGCCTGGTAGATGCGGCCGGCACCACCGGTGGCCAGCAGCGTGCACTTGGCTTCCATGATGAAGATCTCGCCGGTCTCCATCTCCAGGGCGGTGACGCCCAGCACGTCGCCGTTGGCATCGCGGATCAGGTCAAGCGCCATCCACTCGACGAAGAACTGCGTGCGCGCCTTGACGTTCTGCTGATACAGCGTGTGCAGCATGGCGTGGCCGGTGCGGTCAGCCGCGGCGCAGGCGCGTTGCACGGGCTTTTCGCCGTAATTGGCGGTGTGGCCGCCGAAGGGGCGCTGGTAAATGGTGCCGTCGGGATTGCGGTCGAACGGCATGCCGAAGTGTTCGAGCTCGTAGACCACCTTCGGAGCCTCACGGCACATGAACTCGATGGCGTCCTGGTCACCCAGCCAATCGGAGCCCTTGACGGTGTCGTAGAAGTGGAAGTGCCAGTTGTCTTCCGACATGTTGCCCAGCGAAGCACCAATGCCGCCCTGGGCCGCCACGGTGTGCGAGCGGGTGGGGAACACCTTGGACAGCACGGCCACGTTCAGGCCGGCACGGGCCAGTTGCAGCGAAGCGCGCATGCCGGAGCCGCCGGCACCGACGATCACCACATCAAACTTGCGGCGCGGAATGTTCGAGCCCAACGTCATCACAGTCTCCACAAAACTTGGATCGCCCAGCCGGCACAGCCGACCAGCCACACGATGGAAAAGACCTGCAGCGCCAGACGCAGGCCCACCGGCTTCACGTAATCCATCCAGATGTCGCGCACACCCACCCAGGCGTGGTACGCGAGCGAAACGATCACCACGAAGGTGAGGAACTTCATCCACTGCGCCGAGAAGATCGCGGCCCAGCGGTCATAGCCCAGCGGGCCGCCGAAGATCAGCTGCGCCAGCAGCACGACGGTGAACAGCGCCATCAGCACTGCCGTCACCCGCTGCGCAAGCCAGTCGCGCAGCCCGTAGCTCGCGCCGACGACGACGCGCTTCGAACCGTAGTTGATTGCCATGTTGTGTTGTCCGGAAGTCGATCAGAACAGGCCAAAGAGCTTGGCACCCAGGATCACCGTGAGGCCAAAACCCAGCGCCAGCGTGATGACGGCCGACGAGTGGCCGAATTCCTTGGTGACGCTGTGCGTGGCGTCCATGTAGAGGTGGCGCACGCCAGCGATGAAGTGGTGCAGGTAGCCCCAGATGATGGCCAGCGTCACCAGCTTGATGAACCAGCCAGGCAGGAAGCCCGCGCCTGCGACAAACACCGAGGTGAAGCGCTCGAAGGTGATCTCTGACGTCAAGCTGACGTCAAACAGCCAGATGATGAAGGGCAACAACAGGAAGAGGATCGCGCCACTGATGCGATGCAGGATGGACACGAAGCCAGCCGGGGGCAGCCTGTACGTCCTGATCTGCGTGATGTGGATGTTGCGAAATTCCGGCCGTTCTTTGAGGGTGTCTGCCATCGCGGGACCTTTTTGTGATCGGATCAAAAACTTGTGGATTTTATTGCAACGCAACAGCAAGCCGCTGATCAAGCTGACACGTAAGCAACAGAGGTCAGCTTAATTCGTTGCGATAGAAGTGGCTGTCGGTGCGATATAGGCCGCGCCGCAACTCAACGGGCTTCTCGCCATACGTCATGGACAGGCGCTCAACACTGAGCAACGGCGTGCCCAGCGGCACCTGAAGCAATGGCGACGACACCTCGTCAGCCGCCACCGCACGAATCTTTTCTTCGGCGCGGATCATGCGCACGCCAAACTCAGTCTCAAACAACCCATAGAACGGGCCGCGCCATTCGCTGAGGCGCTCAACGCTGAGCCCGCGAAACAGATGGCCCGGCAGCCAGATTTCATCCAGCACCAAAGGCTGGCCTTCCGTGGCCAACGTTCGGCGGATCTGGACGGCCGCATCGCCACTGCGCAGCTCCAGCGCCCGCGCCACATCGGCCGGCGCGCGCACGCGGCGACACTCCAGAATGCTGCGATCCATGCGCGGGTCGCTACCGTCGTCAGCTTTCAGCCGCAGAAAGCGGAACTGGATCTTTTCTTCGGCGTGGGTGGCAACGAACGTGCCCTTGCCTTGTCGACGCACCAGCAGGTTGTCGGCGGCCAGCTCATCAATGGCCTTGCGCACGGTGCCCTGGCTCACGCGATAACGCTGCGCCAGCTCCATCTCGCTGGGGATGGCCTCGCCGGGCTTCCAATCACCTTCCTGCAGACCGCGGGTGATCAGCGTCTTGATTTGCTGATACAGCGGGCTGAACGCCGGCGACACATCGGCCGAACCTGAATCGGCAGACGCTGCACTCGACGACGGGGCAATGGCCATGGCCAGGATTCCAGCACAAGGCCACAACACCCGCAACCCTTTTTGGATGATGTCTTATATAAGACATATGATCCTTGACGACCCCCGGGCATCCCCCTAGACTGCGCGATAATTCGCGTCTGGTCGGCCAGGCCCGACCGCGAAACGCCTTCCCCTCCATCCCCTCCAGGAGTTCTGCCATGAGCAAGAAGCCCGTTCGTGTTGCCGTCACCGGTGCAGCCGGCCAAATCGGTTACGCCCTGCTGTTCCGTATCGCCTCCGGCGAAATGCTGGGCAAGGACCAGCCGGTGATCCTGCAACTGCTGGAGATCCCCGACGAAAAGGCCCAGAACGCGCTCAAAGGCGTGATCATGGAACTGGAAGACTGCGCCTTCCCGCTGCTGGCCGGCATCGAAGCCCACAGCGACCCGAAGACCGCCTTCAAGGACACCGACTACGCCCTGCTGGTGGGCTCGCGCCCCCGCGGCCCGGGCATGGAGCGCTCGGAGCTGCTGTCGATCAACGGCGCCATCTTCACCGCCCAGGGCAAGGCCCTGAACGACGTGGCCTCGCGCAACGTGAAGGTGCTCGTGGTGGGCAACCCCGCCAACACCAACGCCTACATCGCGATGAAGTCGGCCCCGGACCTGCCGGCCAAAAACTTCACCGCCATGCTGCGCCTGGACCACAACCGCGCCGCTTCGCAGATCGCCAGCAAGACCGGTAAGGCCGTGGCTGACATCGAAAAGCTGGCCGTGTGGGGCAACCACTCGCCCACCATGTACGCCGACTACCGCTTCGCCACCATCGGCGGCCAATCGGTCAAGGCCATGATCAACGACGAAGCTTGGAACCGCGACACCTTCCTGCCCACCGTGGGCAAGCGTGGTGCAGCCATCATCGCCGCCCGCGGCCTGTCGTCGGCCGCCTCGGCAGCCAATGCCGCCATCGACCACATGCGCGACTGGGCCCTGGGCACCAACGGCAAGTGGGTCACGATGGGCATCCCGTCCAAGGGCGAATACGGCATCCCCGCTGAAGTGATGTTCGGCTTCCCGGTCACCACCGAAAACGGCGAATACAAGATCGTCGAAGGCCTGGAGATCGACGCCTTCTCGCAAGAGTGCATCAACAAGACGCTGAACGAGCTGCTGGAAGAGCAAGCCGGCGTGAAGCACCTGCTGTGATGGCACGCTGATCGGTTGCCCGCCAACCGGTCCACAATGAGGGTCGACTTCGGTCGGCCCTTTTTTGTTTCTGCCGCCCAGCACCCATCGCCATGAACGCTGCTGTACCACCCACCTCCTCCCCAGTTCACCCTCGCCAGGCCCTGTTTGGCTCAGATGAATCGCTGCCCAGCCTGCCCGTCTGCGACCACTACAGCGGGGTTGAAGAGCGCATGCGCAAGAGCCTGGCGCTGCAGCGCGAGCTGGGCCCGGTGTTCGATGTGACGCTCGACGGCGAGGATGGCGCGCCGGTGGGCGGCGAGCGAGAGCACGCGCACCTGATCGCGGAACTGGTGACCAGTGCCGACAACCGCTTCGGCCGTGTCGGTGCCCGCGTGCAGACGGTGGACCACCCTGCTTTTGAGGACATGGTCGACATCCTGGTGTCGAAGGCTGGCGTGCGGCTGGCGTACCTGATGGTGCCCAAGCCCGAAAGCGTGGCCGATGTAGAACGCGCGGTGGCCGCGATCGACGCCGCCAGCACACGCCACGGGCTGACGCGCCAGATTCCGGTGCACACGCTGATTGAAAGCCACGGCGCATTGGAAGATGTGCGTGCCATCGCTGCGCATCCACGCCTCGAATCGTTGTCGTTCGGCCTGATGGATTTCGTCTCGGCGCACCGCGGCGCCATCCCGCAAAGCGCCATGGGCGCCAAGGGCCAGTTTGAGCACCCGCTGGTGGTGCGCGCCAAGCTGGAGATCTCGGCCGCCTGCCATGCCCACGGCAAGACGCCGTCGCACTGCGTGGTGACCGAGTTCAAGCACTTGGCCTCGCTGCAAGAAGCCGCCACACTGGCCTCGCGCCAGTACGGCTACACGCGCATGTGGAGCATTCACCCCGACCAGATCCGGCCCATCGTCGAGGCGTTTTCACCCAGCGTGGCCGAGGTCGACCAGGCAGTGGAAATTCTCCTCGCCGCGCAGGCCGCGCAGTGGGGCCCCATCCGCCACCGCCACAACGGCAAAGACCAACTCCACGATCGCGCCAGCTACCGCTACTTCTGGCACGTACTGGAGCGCGCTCACCGCACCTCGCTGGCGCATGGCGCCCAGCTGCCCGCGGAAGTGCGCGCCGCCTTCTTCAACACAAACTGAGCGAGTACGAAGGGGCGCGCAAGGGGGTGTGCGATAGTGCGCGCCGGCCGCCACCAGTCGTAAGCAACCGTACCCGGGCGGCGAATTTCGACACAACGTGAACACACTGTGCTCGACACAATCCCGCTCGCCCCACCAACCCGAGTTGCCCACCCATGAAGACCTCCGCCCTCTTCCGCTCTGTGACCTGCACCCTCGCCCTGGCGCTACTCGCCAACGCGGCCGTGGCCACCGAAAAACGCAAGGCGCCCGCTAAAAAGCCCGCCGAAGCCGCCCCTGCCGCCTTGAGCGACGAACAGATTGCCCACGCCGACCGCGTGTTCACCGGTGCCGCCAGCTGTGACGCCAACCAGAGCGTTCACGTGAACGCCGTGCCGGAGCACAAGGGCTACTTCAAGCTCGAATTCAAGGGCAAGTCATACATGATGGCGCCCGAGGTGACCCAAACCGGTGCCGTGCGCCTGGAAGACAAGAAAAACGGCTTGGTGTGGCTGCAGATCCCTGCCAAGTCGATGCTGATGAACGCCAAGCTGGGCCAGCGCATGGTCGACAACTGCCTGTCGGCAGCGCAGAAGTCCTGAGTCCCGCAGGGCCCCGAAGACAAGGCCGCCGCTGGCGGTCTTTCTTTTTTGTCGCAGCGCCGCAAAATGGCCCCGAAAGCCACCTGAAACGCTTGGCAAGTCTTATATAAGACTTAGAATCATCCGGTTCCGCAAGCGTGTCATGCTGCTTGCGTTCACCCCGATCCCCCAGCCCTCTTCTGGAGCCTCATCCATGCTGCAAGCCTATCGCCAACACGTGGCCGAACGTGCTGCTCTCGGCATTCCGCCCCTCGCGCTCGACGCGAAGCAGACTGCCGACGTCATCGAGCTGATCAAGAACCCGCCGGCCGGCGAAGAGGCTTTCCTGCTGGACCTGCTGACGCACCGCGTGCCCCCGGGCGTGGACGATGCGGCCAAGGTGAAGGCCAGCTTCCTGGCCGCCGTGGCGCATGGCGACATCAGCGTGGCGCTGATCTCCAAGGCCAAGGCCACCGAGCTGCTGGGCACCATGGTGGGCGGCTACAACGTGCACCCGCTGATCGAACTGCTGGATGCCGAGGCCGATGTCGCCACCGTGGCCGCCGAGGGCCTGAAGAAGACCCTGCTGATGTTCGACTTCTTCAACGACGTGGCCGAGAAGGCCAAGGCCGGCAACGCCAAGGCCAAGGAAGTCATCCAGAGCTGGTCTGAGGCTGAGTGGTTCACCACCCGTCCGGAAGTGCCGCAAAGCATCACCGTGACCGTCTTCAAGGTGCCCGGCGAGACCAACACCGACGACCTGTCGCCCGCCCCCGATGCCTGGAGCCGCCCGGACATCCCGCTGCACTACCTGGCCATGCTGAAGAACACCCGCGCCGACGCGGCCTTCAAGCCCGAGGAAGACGGCAAGCGCGGCCCGATGCAGTTCATCGAAGACCTGAAGAAGAAGGGCCACCTCGTGGCCTACGTGGGCGATGTGGTCGGCACCGGTTCGTCGCGCAAGAGCGCCACCAACAGCGTGATCTGGGCCACCGGCCAGGACATCCCCTTCGTGCCGAACAAGCGCTTCGGCGGCGTCACCCTGGGCGGCAAGATCGCCCCCATCTTCTTCAACACCCAGGAAGACTCTGGCTCGCTGCCCATCGAAGTCGATGTGTCGAAGCTGGAAATGGGTGACGTGATCGAGATCCAGCCGTACGCCGGCAAGATCGTCAAGGACGGCGCCGTCGTCACTGAGTTCAAACTCAAGAGCGACGTGCTGTTCGACGAAGTGCGCGCCGGCGGCCGCATCAACCTGATCATCGGCCGCTCGCTCACCGCCAAGGCGCGCGAGTTCCTGGGCCTGCCCGCCTCCACGCTGTTCCGCCTGCCCACGCCGCCCAAGGCCACCAACGCCGGCTTCACGCTGGCGCAAAAAATGGTCGGCCGTGCCGTTGGTCTGCCGGAAGGCCAGGGCGTGCGCCCGGGCACCTACTGCGAGCCGAAGATGACCACCGTGGGTTCGCAAGACACCACCGGCCCGATGACCCGCGACGAGCTGAAGGACCTGGCTTGCCTGGGCTTCTCGGCTGACTTGGTGATGCAGTCGTTCTGCCACACCGCCGCCTATCCGAAGCCGGTGGACGTGAAGACCCACCGCGAGCTGCCCGCCTTCATCAGCAGCCGCGGCGGCGTGGCCCTGCGCCCGGGCGACGGCGTGATCCACAGCTGGCTGAACCGCCTGCTGCTGCCCGACACCGTGGGCACCGGCGGCGACAGCCACACCCGTTTCCCGATCGGCATCTCCTTCCCGGCTGGCTCCGGCCTGGTGGCCTTCGGCGCTGCCACCGGCGTGATGCCGCTGGACATGCCCGAATCGGTGCTGGTGCGCTTCAAGGGCGCCATGCAGCCCGGCATCACCCTGCGTGATCTCGTGCATGCCATCCCGCTGTACGCCATCAAGGCCGGCCTGCTGACCGTGGCCAAGGCTGGCAAGAAGAACATCTTCTCGGGTCGCATCCTGGAAATCGAAGGCCTGCCCGACCTGAAGGTGGAGCAAGCGTTTGAACTGTCGGATGCGTCAGCTGAGCGCTCGGCCGCCGGTTGCACCGTCAAGCTGAACCCCGCCCCGATCAAGGAATACCTCACCAGCAACATCGTGCTGATGAAGAACATGATCGCCGACGGCTACGCCGACGCCCGCACCCTGCAACGCCGCATCGAGAAGGTGGAAGCCTGGCTGGCCAACCCCAACCTGCTCGAAGCCGACAAAGACGCCGAGTACGCCGCCGTCATCGAGATCGATCTGGCCGACATCAAGGAACCCATCCTGTGCTGCCCGAATGATCCGGACGATGCCAAGACCCTGTCTGAAGTGGCCGGCACCAAGATCGATGAAGCCTTCATCGGCTCGTGCATGACCAACATCGGCCACTTCCGCGCCGCAGCCAAGCTGCTGGGCGGCCAGCGCGACATCCCCGTCAAGCTGTGGGTGGCACCGCCCACCAAGATGGACCAGAGCGAGCTGATCAAGGAAGGCCACTACGCCGCCTTCGGCACCGCCGGTGCACGCACCGAGATGCCCGGCTGCAGCCTGTGCATGGGCAACCAGGCACAAGTGCGTGAAGGCGCTACCGTGGTGTCCACCTCCACCCGCAACTTCCCCAACCGCCTGGGCAAGAACACCAACGTGTTCCTGGCCTCGGCCGAGCTGGCGGCGATTGCCTCCAAGCTGGGCAAGATCCCCACCGTGGCCGAGTACCACGAGGCGATGGGCGTGGTGAACAAGGATGGCGCGTCGATCTACAAGTACCTGAACTTCGACCAGATCAGCGAGTACGCGGACACCGCCAAGGGCGTGACCGCCTGATGATCGCCTGAGGTTGAAACCGGCGCTGCTTGCGGCTCCGGCTTTCACCGCACATCACGGCCTGCCGGGGCAACCCGGCAGGCCGTTTTGTCATGCCGGCGGCGCGATGTGCTCGGCGTAGTCGTACAACGCGCCCAGGATCTCCTGGCCGCGCTCGTCGTCTTCAGGTAGCGCTTCGCCCAAGCGGTCGATCAGCTCGAAGTAGGCCTGCAGGCTGAGTGAACCACCCTGCCCTTGGTGCAGGCGCTGGCTGCAGTGCTGCTGCCAGCGGGCTTGCTCGGCGTCGGTCAGGGTGTCGCGGAAGTTGCGGGCGCGGTAGCGGAACAGCAGCTCACCCAATCGCTCGTCTTCAAACGCTGGGTGTTTATCGGCCAGCACCTGCGGGCTCAGGCCCAGCAGACGCTGCAGGGTGCGGCGGTCTTCGTTGCCGACGAAGCCGCCGTACAGGTCTTCATCCACGTCCGGTGCCTCGGCCGGCTTGGGGCGGGCAAAGACATCGGGCCACAGGCCGGCCATCGACGCACCGCCCTTGGCCGCCGTCTCGGCATGCTGCAGCGCCAAGGCCACATCCACGCCAAAGTGCGCGGCCCGTTCGGCACTCAAGGTCTTGAGGTTGCCGATGACGATGGGCGACTTGTTGATGTGCACCGTCTTGATCGGCAGCCGGCTCACGCCTTCGGGCAGGTCTTCGGCGCGGGTGAATAGGCGCTGGCTGATCTCGGCTGCGCTCAGGCTGAACAGCTCGGCCGGGTCGTGCGCCAGGTCCCACACGATGATCTCGTTCTTGTTGGTGGGGTGCGGCGCCAGCGGCCAGACGACAGCGATGCCACCACGCTCCACGCCGTACATGCCGCTGATGTGCAGGAAGGGCCGGCCTACGCCGATCTCGGCCAGCACGGCGTCTTTCTTGCGCAGCTTGAAGCAGAAGTCCCACAGGCGGGGCTGCCGGGCCTTGATGAGCCGGGCCAGCGCGATGGTGGCGCGCACGTCAGACAGGGCATCGTGCGCAGCTTCGTGAGCCAGGCCGTTGGCGGCGCTCAGGTGCTCCAGCTTGAAGGACGGGCGACCATCATCGTGCTGGGGCCATTCGATGCCCTCGGGCCGTAGCGCCCAGGTGCAGCGCACCACGTCGAGCAGGTCCCAGCGGCCGCATTGGTTCTGCCACTCGCGGGCGTAGGGGTCGAGCAGGTTGCGCCAGAAGAGGAAGCGCGTCACTTCGTCGTCGAAGCGGATGCTGTTGTAGCCCAGGCCCACGGTGCCGGGGCGGGCGAGTTCGCGTTCGATGGCGGCGGCGAAGGCATGCTCGGGCAAGCCGCGTTCCAGGCAGGTCTGCGGCAGGATGCCGGTCAGCAGGCAAGCTTCGGGGTTGGGCAGGACATCGGGCGCAGGCTGGCAGTAGTGCATCACCGGCGTGCCGATTTCGTTGAGGTCGAGATCGGTGCGGATGCCGGCAAATTGCGATGGCCGGTCACGGCGAGGCACGGTGCCGAAGGTTTCGTAGTCGTGCCAGAAGAAGGTCAGGTCGCTCATAGCGGCACGATAGCGCATCAGCGACTCGCAGCCGAGCGCTTCAAGGGTCTTGCCGAACACGCCAAAAGCTGGGAAACCGCGGCAAGCCTCTGCGGGTGAGGCCACGGTAGGTGTAGGTGACGGTGCTGCCGATCGGAGGCGGCGCGACGCGCACGGCATCACTGAGCCCCGTGCCAATGCGAAACACTTGGCCATCCGGTCGCCGCACCACCAGTGCGCCCAGGCGCCCCTGGTGCTTACCCCGCCCCGGCTGGTAGCCGATCACCTGCGCCTCCGCATCATCTACCGGCTTGAGTTTCAACAGCGCATCGCTACGACCGGCAATGTAGGGCGCATCGGCCCGATGCAGCATCAAGCCCTCTCCGCCAGCGGCCACCACGCGGTCAAGCTCGGCTTGCAGCGCAGCCTGGTCTGCCACGGTGAATTGGGGCACGGCCTGCAGTGCAGGCCAGTCTGTCCTGTTCACCAGTGCTTCGATCGCCCTGACACGCTCCGCGAAGGTGCCGGGATGCGCGGGTAGCTCGAAGATCATGTAGCGCACCTGAGCCCACTCTTCGTCCACTGGTACGGCCTTGCGCACCCACCCCGAAAGTTGCTCGAAACGCCCACGGCCGGCCCACAGTTCCCCGTCCAGAGGCGTTGACGGCAAACGCGCCACGAACCAGGCTGGCGCCGGCACCCGGTGACCGCTGCGAAACCACAACGCCTGCCCGTCCCAGTAGGCTCGCACACCGTCGAGCTTCTCGCTCACGAGGTAGCGACTCGGATCCACCCCCCGGTCGTGCAAGGGCAGCGCCAGCAACAGCGCGGGCGGCCGAGCCGTTGCATCGGCCATGACAGGCGACTGGGCCCGCGCCGGCGAACCCAACAAGGCGAGCACTGTCGCCAGGATGACACACATCCTCCCCGAGAACCACTGCATGCCCTGCCCCTTTCCTGCCG
>Ga0075012_10003807_pt1 | contig 14167 bp, 11 predicted proteins | sample All_14_2_FD_71474 | JGI IMG/M metagenome (GOLD analysis project Ga0075012, IMG submission 71474) | Freshwater microbial communities in response to fracking from Pennsylvania, USA - Allegheny Zone_MetaG_DW_15 | ecosystem: Environmental > Aquatic > Deep subsurface > Groundwater > Drilled... | reverse complement strand
CTGCTGGGCGTTGCCGCAGACATTATCGAGACCTTCGGCGCGGTCTCGGTGGCCTGCGCCTGGGCGATGGCCAAGGGCGCGCTCGAGCGCTCGAAGGCCGATGTCGCCGTGGCGATCAGCGGGATTGCGGGGCCCGGCGGCGGCACCGCACAAAAGCCGGTCGGAACGGTGGTCTTTGCCCGCGTCACCCGCGAGGGCGAGGCCGAGCCCGAGGGCGAGCTCAGGTTCTTCCCCGGCGGCGAAGGCCCCGATGGCCGCGCCGCGATCCGCCGTCAGGCAACGCTCTGCGCGCTCGAGCTGCTGCTGCCGTAAAGCTGCGCCGCGCGCGCCTCGAAGGCCTCCACCATCTTGCGGAAGGCCTTGTCAAAATATTGCCCGGCGAGCTTTTCAAACAGACGGTTCTTGAAAGTGAAATCGACCATGAAGTCGATCTCGCAGCTATGCGCATCGATCGCCCGAAAGGTCCAGACATTGTCGAGATCGCTGAGTGGCCCATCGACATAGTGGACATCAATCTCACGCGGGCGGGTCTTCTTCACCCGCGAGGTGAAGCTTTCGCGGATCGCCTTGAAGCCCACCACCATGTCAGCCAGCATCTCGGTGTCCGAATTGCTGCGCACCCTGGTGGCGATCACCCAGGGCAGGAACTCGGCGTAGCGCCCGACGTCCGCCACGAGGTCGAACATCTGTTCGGCGCTGTAGGGCAGGCGGCGGGTCTCGCGGATGCCTGGCATCAGGCGCCTGCCATGGCTCCGCCGCGCGCCAGCTTGGCCTCGCGCGCCGCGCGCATCTGGGCAAAATCCTCGCCCGCGTGATAGCTCGAGCGGGTGAGCGGGCTCGAGGCGACCTGCAGGAATCCCTTGGCCCGCGCGATCGCGCCATAGGCGGCAAAGGCCTTGGGGGTGACGAATTCCTCGACCTTGGCGTGCCGCGGCGTGGGTTGGAGATATTGGCCCATGGTGATGAAATCGACATCGGCGCTGCGCATGTCGTCCATCACCTGGTGCACCTCGAGCCGCTGTTCACCAAGGCCAAGCATGATCCCCGACTTGGTGAAGATCAGCGGGTTGTGCGCCTTGACCTCCTCGAGCAGGCGCAGCGAGGCATAGTAGCGCGCGCCGGGGCGGATCGTCGGATAGAGCCTCGGCACGGTTTCGAGATTGTGGTTGTAAACGTCCGGGCCCGCCGCGCAGATCATCTCCACCGCGCGGCGCATCTTGCCGCGGAAATCGGGGGTGAGGATCTCGATCGTGGTCGTCGGCGTGGTGCGGCGCAGCGCTTCGATCACCTTGACGAATTGCGCAGCGCCGCCATCGGGCAGGTCGTCCCGGTCAACCGAGGTGACGACGATATGCTCGAGCCCCATGCGCGCTGCGGCGATGGCGACATGCTCGGGCTCGAGCGGATCGACCGCGCGCGGCATCCCGGTCTTCACGTTGCAGAAGGCACAGGCGCGGGTGCAGACATCGCCAAGGATCATCACCGTGGCGTGCTTCTTGCTCCAGCATTCGCCGATATTGGGGCAGGCGGCCTCCTCGCACACGGTGTTGAGATTGAGCTCGCGCATCAGCCGCCGGGTCTGGTGATAGCCCTCGCTCACCGGAGCGCGCACGCGGATCCAGTCGGGCTTGCGCTGGCGCGCGGGGCGCGCTGCGGGTGGCGGCGTGCTGGCAAGATCGTTCATGGGTGCCATTTAGGCGCCAAGCCGCCCTGCCGCAAGCGCGGCGCAGCGCCTTCCATCAAGGCCCTACCCCCACAAGCGAAGGCGCGCGCCGGATCGCCCCGACGCGCGCCTTGTCGTGAAGCGGTAAAGCGGTTGCTTAGCCGCCGGAGGCCGCAGCGCCTTGCTGTGCGGCATAGGCCGCCCACAGCCGCGCCACGGGCAGCCGCGCGCCGCCAACATTGGCGAGCGCCTCGCGCGCCCCGGCGATGTCACCGGTGCCGATCAGCGCCATGCCGAGCCGGGTGAGCACGTGATCGCGGTCCACCCCGGCCATGCCGAGCGCCTTCTGATAGAAGCCCGCGGCCTTGGCATTCTCGCCATTACTCAGAAACACATCGCCGGCGGCCACCACCGTGCGCAACTGGGCGCTTGCTGCATTGGCATCGCGCTCGAGCCCGACCATCTCCGCTCTTTCGGCCCCGGCCCGGTCGCTTGCGAGGCGATACTGGTCATCGACGAAGCTGTCCGATCCGCGCGGGATGGTCCCATTGGCGTAGGCCTCCTCGATCACCGCCTTCACTTCACCCGGCAGGCGCCGCGCATCGGCGGACTCGATATAGGCGATGTAGTCGTTCTTGCCCTTGAAGGTGCCGATCTTGCGCCCGAGGCGCAGCAGATCGAGCAGCGGCTGGGACTCGAACTCGTTGAGGTTGCGGGTGAGGTTGACCGCATCACGCCAGCTTTCGGGCGAGGGATAGTCCGTCACCCAGCCCGCCGCGAACTCATAGACCTGCGGCACGATCTCGTTGGTGTAGGCGACCGAGACCGCGCGGCGATACCACTTCAGCGGCACCTCGCTGCCGGCAGCTTTGCGTGCGGCAATCAGATCAGCAAGGTAGGTGAGGCCATCGGCATAGCGTTCCTCGCTGAAATAAAGCTCGGCATAATTGAGCCTGAGATCGTCGGTCGAGGCATTGGGCGAGCTGAAGCCGAGGTCGATCGCGGCCTGGAGATAGGCGCGTGCCTGATCAAATTGCTTGCGCCCCGTCGCGATCTGGAAGCCGACGACGTTGAAGCGGGCCGCTTCGGCCTGGGCCAACTTGCCGCTGGACAGCATCAGGTCGATACCCTCGATCTCCAGATCCTCGTCCTTGGCGGTGATCCCGGCATTGAAGATCATTGCGCCAAGCGCCTGCTTCTCGTCTGCCGACTGGGCCAGCGGCTTGAGTGCCAGCAGCTGCGGCTTGAGTGCAGGAATATCCGCACCGGGAGCCTCCAGCGCCTTGTTCAGCGGTTGATAGGCAGCAAGAAACTCCTTGGAAATGACAGGCTTGGCCGCGCCCTTGGGCTCGTCCTTCTTCTTCTGCGCCATGGCAGGATCGGCAAGGCCGGGCACAGTCAGCACCGCTCCGCCCGCAGCAAGCGCAAGCGCCAGAGCGAAGTGACGAGCAAGACCGGCCGAGCGGCGGCGAAGCGAAGTGGGCTTGATCACGGGGTCCTCCAGCAAATACCCGGCAGAAAGACCCTGAGGGCGCCTCCTGCCACAACCATGGCGCAGCCTTTGAACGGCTCACGGCCAATTTGCAATCGCCGCTAGGCGGGCGGTGCTGAACCGGCTTTGAATGGCCGCCCGGCGCAGGCAGCGCCGCATCAGCGCATATGTGGAAAAATTGGCAGCGTTCGCGGCCTGTTCCGTGGCTCTAGTGGCGAAATCACGGCCAAGCTCCTAAATGGGGGGGGACCCGGCCGCTCGCGGCCGCTTGGCGCCGCAGCGCGGCGCATCGAACACGAACAGAAACGGCCCCAGCCTTGAGCGACGATACCGATATCCTCGATTCCCCCGCCCCTGCCCCGATGGGCGCCTTCGAACGCATCGACATCGTCGATGAGATGAAGTCGAGCTACCTCGACTATGCGATGAGCGTGATCGTCTCCCGGGCGCTTCCCGATGTGCGCGACGGGTTGAAGCCGGTTCATCGCCGCATCCTCTTTGCCAGCCAGGAAGGCGGCTTTGTCGCCGGGCGTCCCTATCGCAAGAGCGCCAAGATCGTCGGCGACGTGATGGGCAATTATCACCCGCACGGCGATGCGGCGATCTATGATGCGCTCGCACGCATGACCCAGCCATGGTCGATGCGCCTGCCGCTGATCGACGGCCAGGGCAATTTCGGCTCGATGGACCCCGATCCCCCGGCCTCGATGCGCTACACCGAGGCGCGCCTTGCCCGGGTGGCAAGCGCGCTGCTCGACGATCTCGACAAGGACACGGTCGATTTCCAGGACAATTACGACGGCAGCCGCAAGGAACCGACGGTGCTGCCGGCGCGCTTTCCCAACCTGCTTGTCAACGGCGCGGGCGGGATCGCGGTGGGCATGGCCACCAACGTGCCGCCCCACAATCTGGGGGAAGTGATCGATGCCTGCCTTGCCTTCATCGACAATCCGGACATCACCTCCGAAGATCTGATCGAACATATCCCCGGGCCCGACTTTCCCACCGCACCGCTGATCCTTGGCACCCAGGGCGCGCGGGCGGCCTACACCACCGGGCGCGGGTCGATCCTGATGCGCTGCCGTCACGAGATCGAGACCGGCCGGGGCGAGCGGCAGAGCATCGTCTTCACCTCGATCCCCTACCAGGTCGGCAAGGCGACGCTGGTGGAAAAGATCGCCGAGGCGGCCAAGGACAAGCGCATCGAGGGGATCGCCGACATCCGCGACGAATCCTCGCGTGAGGGCGTCAGGGTGGTGATCGACCTCAAGCGCGATGCCACGCCCGAAGTGGTGCTCAACCAGATCTGGCGCCACACCCCGGCCCAGGCCTCCTTCCCGGCGAACATGCTGGCGATTCGCGGCGGGCGGCCCGAGGTGCTGACCTTGCGCGACTGCATCAGCGCCTTCATCGCCTTCCGCGAGGAAGTGATCACCCGCCGCACGAAGTTCGAGCTCGCCCGGGCGCGCGAACGGGCGCATATCCTGCTTGGCCTGGTGGTGGCGGTCTCCAACCTCGACGAGGTGGTGACGATGATCCGCGGGGCGGCCAACCCGGCCGAGGCGCGCGCCCGGCTGCTGGCCAAGGAATGGCCGATCGGCGAGATCGCGCCCTATATCCGCCTTGTCGAGGCGATCGAGCCGAGCGCGGCCGAACTTGGCGGCGCCTATCGCCTGTCCGAGCGGCAGGTGCGGGCGATCCTCGAGCTGCGCCTCCACCGCCTCACCGCGCTGGGGCGCGACGAGATCGGCGACGAGCTTGCCGGGCTTGCCCGCGCGATCGAGGAATATCTGGCGATCCTCGGCAACCGCGCGCGGCTCTACGAGGTGATGCGTGCCGAGCTTGCCGAGATCAAGGCGACCTACGCCACCCCGCGGGTTTCCGAGATCGCCCCGCCGGTCGAAGGCTTCGAGGATGAAGACCTGATCGAGCGCGAGGAGATGGTCGTCACCGTCACCCACGATGGCTATATCAAGCGCACCGCGCTTGCCGCCTTCCGCGCCCAGGGCCGCGGCGGCAAGGGCCGCTCGGGCATGGCCACCAAGGATGAGGATGCGGTGGCCGAGCTGTTCGTCACCTCCACCCACAATCCGGTGCTGTTCTTCACCAACACCGGGCGGGTCTATCGCCTCAAGGTCTGGAAGTTGCCCGAGGGCGGGCCGGCCACCAAGGGGCGCCCGATGGTCAACCTGCTGCCGCTCGGCCCCGAGGAGCGGATCACCAAGGTGCTGCCCCTGCCCGAGGATGAAAGCTCTTGGACGCGGCTCCACATCGTCTTTGCCACCGAGCAGGGGATGGTGCGGCGCAACGCCATGGATGCCTTTGCAAACATCCCCACCGCGGGCAAATATGCCATGGGCTTTGTCGAGGGTTCGGGTGACCGGCTCGTGGGGGTGGCGCTGCTCCGGGAAGATCAGCACATCTTCCTTGCCAGCGACAGCGGCAAGGCGATCCGCTTTGCCGCGACCGAGGCGCGCGAGACCAAGAGCCGCACCGGCATCGGGGTGCGCGGCATGAGCCTCAAGAAAGGCGGCAAGGTGGTCTCGATGGCGGTGCTCGAGCCTTTCACCGCCGATCTCGAAACCCGCGAGGCCTATCTGCGCGCAGCGCCATGGAAGAACAATGATGCCGCCCCCACCCTGCCGCCCGAGCAGATGGCAGCGATGGCGGCAGCCGAGGAGTTCATCCTCACCGTCACCGCCAATGGCTATGGCAAGATCTCCTCGGCCTATGAATATCGCGTCACTGCACGCGGCGGACAGGGCATCACCAATATCGGCGTGCCCGAGAGCAACCCGGATCGCAATGGCCCCGTGGTGGCGAGCTTCCCGGTGCGCCACGGCGCGCAGGTGATGCTGGTGACCGATCAGGCCAAGCTCATTCGCCTCAGTATCGACTTGCGCCACCTTGTCGAAGGCGGTTTTGGCCAGCCTCCCAAGGGTATCGCGATTTCGGGCCGCGCCTCCTCGGGGATCCGCCTGTTCAACGTCGCCGAGGGTGAGCACATCGTCGGCGCAGCACTGATCGATGCGGACGAGGCGGACGAGGCACCCGAAAGCGCGAGCGCCCCGCCCTCTACCTGACCGGCTGTTCGCCGCGCAGGCATTGCACGATCCCCGTGGCGATCATCACCTGCCCGGCATAGTAGAGCGGCCAGATGAGCAGATCGGGCAGCGGAGCCAGATCGAAGGCGCCCATGCGCGCAAAGATCAGCCAGTCGCTCACCACGAACAACACCGCCCCGCTGCCCACGCGGTAGCGGGGATAGTGGCTCATCCACGCCGTCGCAGCCATGGCGCCGAGGAACAGCGCATAGATCGCCGCCTCGCTGCGCGCGCTCAGCAGCCAGCTTACCAGCGGGGTGGCGACCAGCAGGCCCGCCCCGATCAGCTTCTGCATCGGTGAAGGGCGCGGGTGGCGGTTCCTGAGATAGAGCACCACCGCGACCACATGCGCCGCGGCGAAGAACGCGCCGCCGGCGCGAAAATCGAGTTCGATCGCCACATCGCCCGCCGCTGCAAGGGCGAGCGCGCCTGCCAGCAGCAGCCCGTCGGCACGGTGGCGGCCCGCTGGCACGCGCAGCAAAACATATATTGCGAGCAGGCCCACGGCCGACCCCTTGGCGATCAGCCCCCACAGGCCCTCGAACACCGGATTGTCGCTGAGCACATAATAAGCGCTCGCCGCGATGATGCTGGCGAGCAGCCACGGTCTGCGCTCGATCAGCGCCTGGTGTGCCATCTTGCGCGCTCTCCTCCCCTTCCTGCGGCCCTGCAGGGCTTGCCGCGGCGCTATCATGCAATTACCTGCCCCGCCATGGCGCCAGCATCATCTGTGCACGACATCCACATCATCGGCGGCGGGCTCGCTGGCAGCGAGGCGGCCTGGCAACTGGCGCAGCGCGGCTTTCGCGTGCGCCTTTCCGAGATGCGTGGCAGCGGCGCCACAACCCCTGCGCACCAGACCGATGGCCTTGCCGAACTGGTGTGCTCCAATTCCTTCCGTTCGGATGATGACACCAGCAACGCCGTCGGCCTCCTGCATCACGAGATGCGGATGCTCGGAAGCCTGGTGATGCGCGCGGGCGAAATCGCGCGCCTGCCGGCGGGCAGCGCCATGGCGGTTGATCGCGAGGTGTTCTCGGCCGAAGTGGAAAGGGCTCTGAGCGAACATCCCAATATCACCATCGTGCGCGAGCGCATCGATGCCCTGCCCGCTGCAGGCCCGACGATCATCGCCACCGGCCCGCTCACTGCGGAAAGCCTTGCCGCCAGCATCGTCAGGGTGACGGGGGCCGAGCGGCTCGCCTTCTTCGATGCGATCGCGCCGATCGTCTATCGTGACAGCATCGACATGAGCAAATGCTGGGTGCAGTCGCGCTGGAACAAGACCACCCATGCCTCGAACGATGGCGGCGACTACATCAATTGCCCGCTGACGCGGGAGCAATATCTCGCCTTCCACAAGGGCTTGCTCGAAGCGGAAAAGACCAGCTTTCGCGAGTGGGAGAAGGACACGCCTTATTTTGAAGGCTGCATGCCGATCGAGGTGATGGCCGAGCGCGGGGTCGATACGCTGCGCTTCGGGCCGATGAAGGGCGTGGGGCTCGACAATCCCTTCGACCGCACGCCCGAATATCCGCAGGGCCGTTGGCCCTATGCGGTGGTGCAGCTGCGGCAGGACAACAAGCTTGGCACCTTGTGGAACATGGTGGGCTTCCAGACGAAGCTCAAATATGCCGAACAGATCCGCCTGTTCCGCACCATTCCGGGGCTGGAGAAGGCCGAGTTTGCCCGGCTCGGCGGGCTGCACCGCAACACCTTCCTCAACTCCCCGCAGGTGCTCGATCGCCAGCTGCGGCTGAGGGCCGCGCCGCATATCCGCTTTGCCGGGCAGGTGACAGGTTGCGAGGGCTATGTCGAAAGCGCCGCGGTCGGCCTTGTCGCCGGGCTGATGGCAGCAGCTGAGCTGGCCGGGCGCGCCTGGCAGCCGCTCCCGCCAACCACCGCGCTTGGCGCCATGCTCGCCCACATCACCGGCGATGCCGAAGCGGAGACCTTCCAGCCCATGAACATCAATTTCGGCCTGTTCCCGCCGCTGCACGAGATCGGCAAGAAGGCGCGCAAGGAAGCCTATACCGCGCGAGCCAAGGCCGATCTGGCGCGCTGGATCGCCGCCAACCGCGAGGTGGTGCCCACCTGAAGCCTCAGCACTTGCAGGCCGGTTTCTTCGGGGCGGGCTTGGGCGCGGTGGTGGCAAACTCCTGTGGGGTCAGGCGCCCGTCGCCGTCCTTGTCGGCACCCTCGAAGCGCTTCACCGTGGTCACCGCCCATTCCTCGAAGGTCAGGAGGTTGTTGCCATCGACATCGAGTGCGCGAAAGCCCGCGGTGCGGGTGGAGAGCATCTCGTTGCGCGAGATCACCCGGTCGCGATTGCGATCATAGCGGAAGAAGCGCTGTTCCTCGCGCGATAGTTCGCTCACCTCGGGCGGCGCCGGGCCCTTCATCGTGCCCGGATCGGCAATCGGCAACACCTCGGGATCGGTGATGGGCGCGGCGGGCGGTGGCGGCGGGGCGCGGCTCTCGATGCTGGCGCGGCCCTGCCACCAGAACAACCCGATGCCCACCAGCACCAGCGCTCCCAATGCTCCCAGCACGGCCTGCCGCATCGCTCTGCTCCCCGCGTTGCTGACGAGGTTTCTTGAATAACCGCAATCACCTCAGAAAGATAGCGCCCCTGAGCGCGCTCAGCGCGGCCGCCCTGCCTTCCATCAGGGGGCGCCCGCCCCGTGCCAGCGCGCGGCGCCCCAGCGCGGCGAGCACCGCAAGGCCGCGCAGCGCGGCAGGAAGGCGCGCCGGCCGCGCAGCCGCTGTCTGTCCCGCGGCCACCAGCACCGCGCGTTCGGCCGGATCGGAAACCGCGGCGGCGGCATCGGCCAGCGCCCACACCCGTGCCGCTGCCGCCACCGCTTCGGCCACGGCCGGCGGCGCCGCCTCGTTCGGCAACAGGGCAAAGAAGGCGGCGCGCTGGCGCGCGAAGGCCTCGGCCTCATCCGCTCCGATGCGCGGGGCGCTCACCAGCAGCTCCCAGCCATCGACCAGCGCGATCAGCCCCGCCTCGCGCCCGGCCCAGTGCTGGCCGGCGTTATCAAGCACGAGATCGCCGCGCGGGCGATCGGCGACCGGCTTGCCGAGCGCCTCGCGCCACCACGCAAGGCGCATCTGCCCCAGCATCGGCTCGCGTGTGCGCATCGCGATGCGCGCCAGACGCCGATCAAGCGCAAGGGCGGTGCCGAGCCGGGCGCGCAGCGGCGGCGGGCTCCAGGCGAGCGCCATCCGGGCCTCGGGCGGCAGGGGTTCAAGACTGGGGGAATGCACGGCGCAGCCTTTAGTGATGCCCATATAGGTTTGGCAAGCAAGCTGTCCTGTGGCGGGACAGCGGCGGCACAAGGGCTTGGTTTGCCTACTTTAACCCTCTGTCAACCATGATCTTTCGCGTTCCGCTTACCAGACTGGCCTATGCGCGGAAGTTGCATCCGGGATGGCGGCGCATGCCTGCGCTCGCCAGCGGGGGAAAGGCATCGATCCGATGGAGCACGAACGGCAAAAGCACGCGACCTTCATGCGCAAGCTGCTGCATGACCGGACCGCGAACACGCTGGCGATCTCCGCCGCAGCGATGTTTCCGATTATCGCCATGGTTGGCAGCGGCATTGATGCCAGCCGCTATTACATGGCGGCCTCGCGCCTTCAGGCGGCCTGCGACTCCGGCGCCCTTGCCGCCCGCCAGGCAATGACCAACGACACCTTCACCACCGCCCACCGCCAGATCGGGCTGAGCTTCTTCGATCAGAATTTCGAGGAGGGCATGTTCGGTCTGGAGGATCGCACCCGTGATTACACCAGCGACGGCAAAGGCGTGGTGATCGGTCAGGCCAGCGGAACCCTGCCCACCAGCATCATGCAGATTTTCGGCTTCGACTCGTTTGAAATCGCGGTAAGCTGCACCGCCGAGATCAACATATCGAATTCCGACATCATGTTCGTGCTCGACACGACTGGATCGATGGCCGAGTGCCCCGATGGCACGCCGTGCAGCTCGGGCCCTGGCTCCAAGATCGTGGCGCTGCGTCAGGCCGTGATCAATTTCTACGACACCGTCGATGCTGCGACTTCAGACAGCGCGCAGGTGCGCTATGGCTTTGTGCCCTATTCGCAGCAGGTCAACGTGGGCTTCCAGATCCCCCGTGCCTACATGGCGAGCACCCATTCCTATCAGTCGCGCGTCGCACGCTTTGATCCTGCCGAGTTCCCCAACAACAAGGTGGGCGATGTCATTCTGATCTCCGATCAGCAGGAATGGCTGCCGCGATCGACCTCGAATTTCAATTCGACCAATACCGATGACTATCGCTTCCGCACGGATGACTCGGCCGGCACCACGGCACGCAATTTCTGTCAGAGCAGCTTGCCTGGCACCTACACCGTCACGGTCGGGGGCAAGCCGCAGACCTGGCAGGTCTTTCCCACGCCCCAGATCGTGCTGAACCAATGGTCGGGTGGGTCTTCCAACAACCGCGCTGGTTGCCGTGGCCGCGTGCGCAAGACCCGTACGCTCACCAGCGCCGATGTCACTCCCAAGTTCCGCGAGTGGGTCTATTGCCAGGTGACACCGGGCGAGGCCAACCCCTGCGGGGTGGTCAACCCGCCCAACAGCCCGCCTGGATGGGAATCGGTCAACCTTGCCGATATCTACACCAACAACACGCTGCAGATCCCGGTGGGCACCAACGGTGCGATGACCACCCAGACATGGACCGGCTGCATCGAGGAAGCGGCGACGGTTCTGACCGACACTTATGATCCGATCCCGCCAGGCGCCCATGACATCAACATCAATCTCGTCCCTACCACCGAGGCGCAGCGCTGGAAGCCCTCGCTCAATTCGGCCGTATGGGAGCGGCGCGACGGGGCCAACAACCGCACGACAAATCCGGTCACCGATTCCGAGCGCATCGCTGCTGGCCGCTCGACGACGCAGGACCGACCCGGCTGGTCATGTCCGCGCCCGGCCCGCCGGCTGGCAGAAATGAGCCGCACCGATGTGGTCAATTATGTCAACGCGCTGGTCGCCACCGGCAATACCTATCATGATATCGGTATGCTGTGGGGCGCACGGTTCATCTCGCCGCGCGGCATGTTCGCGGCCGACAACACCAGCGCTCCCAATGGTGATGCGATCGCGCGGCACATCGTGTTCATGACCGACGGTGCACAGGTCAACAATGTCGAGAACTACTCGACCCACGGGATCGAGTGGTGGGATCGGCGGATCACCGGCGATGGCAACAGCACGCGCGAATTCAACCGCCGGGCGGCGCGCCTGCAGGCCATCTGCCGGGCGGCGAAGCAGGAGAATATCACCGTGTGGGTCGTGGCCTTCGGCACGACGCTGACGCAAAACCTGATCGACTGTGCTTCCCCGGGCCGTGCGTTCCAGGCGAATGACAGCGCCACGCTTAACGCGCGGTTCCAGGAGATTGCCCAGAAGATTGCAGCATTGAGGCTGACGTCATGATGCCGCGTTTCACGCCTTGCGCCGCTTTGCTGCGGCGCCTCACCCGTGAAAGCGAGGGTGCGACGATTGTGGAGTTCGCCTTTGTCGCCCCCGTGCTGATCCTGCTGATCCTGGGCGTCTTCGACATGGCCCACACCCAGTTCACCAACGCGATGCTGAACGGCGCGCTGCAAAAGGCCGGGCGGGACATGACGCTTGAAAGTGCCTTGACACGTCAGGCCGACATCGATGCACGGGTGCGTGACAAGCTCGAGGTGGTTGTCCCTGCCGGCGCCACCATCACCTTCGAGAAATTGTCGCACTTCGACTTTGCCGACATCGGAGAACCCGAGCCGATCCTTGGCGACAACGGCAATAACCGCTGCGACCCGGGCGAGCGTTACGTCGATATCAATGAATCGGGCGCATGGGAGGCAGACCGCGGGAAGACCGGCATCGGCGGGGCGCGCGACGCGGTGCTCTATACGGCAAATGTCACCTATCCGCGGCTGTTTCCCGTCTTCGCACTGGCGGGAATGCCGCGCGATGTTACGCTTCGCGCCTCCACGGTGCTGCGCAACCAGCCCTATGACGAGCAGGATCGCTCCACCATCGAGAGGGATTGCTGATGATGATGGCAGCCCAGGCTTCCACCGTGAAGCGTCGCCGCGGCCTGCTCGGTCGGCTTGCGCGAAACCGATCCGGCGTGGCGATGATCGAGTTTGCCTTCGCCATGCCGATCGTGCTGACCGCCGGGCTGATGGGCGCCGAGACAGCGTTTCTGGTGGTCACCCACATGCAGGTGAGCCAGCTGGCCATGCAGGTTGCTGACAATGCCTCGCGCGTTGGTGACGACACCATGCTTTCGGCCCGCAAGGTCTATGAGCGCGACATTGCCGAGACCCTGATCGGTGCGGAAAAGCTGGGCGAGGGGATCAGCATCTTTGAGCAAGGCCGCGTCATCATCTCGAGCCTGCAGCGCAATGCCCAGGGCGGGCAGTGGATCGCCTGGCAGCGCTGCCGCGGGGCCAAGGTCTATAACTCGGCCTATGGCCGCGAGGGTGACGGCAAGACCGGCACGGGCTTTCCCGGCATGGGCGAGCCGGGCCGGCAGGTCACCGCAGCGCCGGGCACCGCGGTGATGTTCGTAGAGGTCGCCTATGATTATCGCTCGCTCACGCCGGTGAACATCTTTGAAGGCAAGACGCTTACCTACACCGCCGCCTTCAACGTGCGCGACAACCGCGACCTCACCGGCGGGCCGGATGGGAACGGGCTCTACACCGGCGGGCCGGTCGCCCGCTGCAACGTCTATTCGGCGGCGCGCCCGACCTGATCGCGGATCGGGGCGCCGCCGCGTGCCGGCCTAGCGATAGCACACCTTGCGTACCGCCGCGGCGATGCGGTCAGCATCGATCAGCGCGAGCTTTTCAAGGTTGGCGGCATAGGGCAGCGGCACATCCTCGTTGCACACCCTGAGCACCGGGGCATCGAGGTGGTCAAAACCCTCCTCCATGCACAGTGCCATGATCTCTGCGGCGATCGAGCAGGTCGGCCAGCCTTCCTCGGCGATGACGAGGCGGTTGGTCTTGGCAAGGCTGGTGAGCACGGCCTGCTTGTCGAGCGGGCGCAGGGTTCTAAGGTCAATCACCTCGGCATCGATGCCCTCCCCCGCCAGCATCCCTGCGGCCTCGAGCGCAAGGCCCACCCCGATCGAATAGCTCACGATGGTGACATCGCGCCCCTCGCGCACGATCCGGGCCTTGCCGATGGGAAGCACATAGTCCTCGACCTGTGGCACATCGAAGCTGCGGCCATAGACCAATTCGTTCTCGAGGAAGACCACCGGATCCTCGCAACGGATCGCCGCCTTGAGCAGGCCCTTGGCGTCAGCCGCATCATAGGGCGCAATCACGATCAGCCCCGGCACATTGGCATACCAGGGGGCAAAGTTTTGCGAATGTTGTGCCGCCACCCGGCTCGCCGCACCATTGGGCCCGCGGAACACCACCGGACAGCGCATCTGCCCGCCCGACATGTAATTGGTCTTGGCGGCCGAATTGATGATGTGATCGATCGCCTGCATGGCGAAGTTGAAGGTCATGAACTCGACGATGGGCCTGAGGCCACCCATCGCCGCGCCGGTGCCGATCCCGGCAAAGCCATATTCGGTGATCGGAGTGTCGATCACCCGCTTGGGGCCGAATTCGGCAAGCAGGCCCTGCGTGACCTTGTAGGCGCCCTGGTATTCGGCCACCTCCTCGCCCATCACGAAGACCCGCGGATCGCGGCGCATCTCCTCGGCCATGGCATCGCGCAGCGCCTCGCGCACGGTGGTGCTGACAAGGGCCGTGCCTGCCGGAATTGCCGGATCCGCAGCGGCGGGAGCAGCCGCAGCTGCCTGTGCCGGGCGCGCAGGCGCCGGCGTGGGAGCCGCTGCGCGCACCGGCTCGGGC
>Ga0075012_10003806_pt1 | contig 14167 bp, 13 predicted proteins | sample All_14_2_FD_71474 | JGI IMG/M metagenome (GOLD analysis project Ga0075012, IMG submission 71474) | Freshwater microbial communities in response to fracking from Pennsylvania, USA - Allegheny Zone_MetaG_DW_15 | ecosystem: Environmental > Aquatic > Deep subsurface > Groundwater > Drilled... | reverse complement strand
AAACCGGCGCCAGCATCGCCACGGTGTTCACCGGCACGCAGATCGACGACGCGCTGTATGAAGACCTGGAAACCGCGCTGCTGATGGCGGACACCGGCGTCAAGGCCACCGAGCACCTGCTCGCCGACCTGAAAAAACGTGTGAAAGAGCAGAAGACGACCGATCCAGCGGCCGTGAAAGCGTTGCTGGCCGACGCCATCACCGACCTGCTCAAGCCGCTGCAAAAACCGCTGGTGATTGGTGAGTTCAAGCCCACGGTGATCATGGTGGCTGGCGTCAACGGTGCGGGCAAAACCACGTCCATCGGCAAGCTCACACGCCACCTGGCCAACGATGGAGCCACCGTGCTGCTGGCCGCGGCCGACACCTTTCGCGCGGCCGCCCGTGAGCAACTGGCCGTGTGGGCCGACCGCAACACGGTGGACATCATCACCCAGGAGGGCGGCGACCCCGCCGCCGTGAGCTTTGACGCCGTGACAGCCGGGCGCGCCCGCGGGCGCGACGTGGTGCTGGTGGACACCGCCGGGCGCCTGCCCACCCAGCTGCACCTGATGGAAGAGCTGCGCAAAATCAAACGGGTGGTGCAAAAGGCCGACGCCACCGCGCCGCACGAGGTGCTGCTGGTCATTGACGGCAACACCGGGCAAAACGCTTTGATGCAGGTGAAAGCCTTTGACGAGGCCTTGCAGCTGACGGGCCTGGTCATTACCAAGCTTGACGGCACCGCCAAGGGTGGCGTGCTGTGCGCGATTGCGCGCGAAAAGCCGGTGCCGGTGTACTTCATCGGCGTGGGCGAAAAGCTGGAAGACCTGGAAACCTTCGACGCCCGCGAATTTGCCCAGGCGCTGCTGGCCTGAACGCCAGCCGCCGAGCCGCTCAACGTTCGTCGTCGGTGTAATGGCGCCAGTTTTTCATGGCGTTGCGCATGCTGAGCACCTGGCGCTCAAACGTGGGGCAGGCCTTGCACATGGCCATGTGCATGCGCAGGGCCAGTTGTTCTGCCATGGGCAGTTCGCGGTCTTCGCGGGCAATGACGAGTGCCGTCACTTCCTTGCAGGAGCGCATCAGGGGGACTTTTCTGAGCCATGCGTTCATCGTGCGGCAAACCAGTTCAATTCCAGACATTCACGCAGGCGCAAACGGGCGCGGTGCAACTGAACGTAGAGGTTGGTCGGCGTCAGTCCGAGTTCCTTACAGATGTCTTCGCTGGACAGCTCCAGCCACTCGCGCATCAGAAACAGCCGGCCTTGCACCGCCGGCAGTTTGTCTGTGCAGGCCTCCAGAATGGCGAAGAACTGGCGGCTGTTCAGGTCTTGCTCCGGGTTGCCCCAGTCGGCGGGCTGCTCGGCAAAGTGGCCGTCGGCCTTGAAGGCCATGTGCTCCAGCGGGTCGGTGTTGTCGCCGTCCGAGCCACTGTCCAGCGTCACTTCGCGCTGGCGCTGGCGCATCGAGTCGATGATCTTGTGTTTCAAAATGCCCACCAACCAGGTCTTGAGCTGCGAACGGGCCTCGAAAGCCTGCGGCTTGGCCAGTGCGGCCAGCAGGGTCTCGGACACCGCGTCTTCAGCCCATGCGTCGTTGCGCAGTTGCAGGCGTGCAAAGCGCATGAGGTAGCTGCGCAAAGCGACCAGTTGCTGCTCGAATTCGGCGGGAGGGGGTGAAGGCATGGGGTGCGAAGGAATGGGGGTGAGTGTAAGGAATGAAGGGTGGCTGCGACCAAAAGTTCTAGACCGTCAAAGGAGACCTCCTGTGGAGCATTTACACATCACACCACGCGACCTCAACCGCCGCAGTTTCATGTCCATGACGTTGCTGGCCGCGGCGGTGCCTGCGGCAGCGCAGGACAAGGCACCGGGTGGCGCGGTATTGCCAGAACTGGAGGGCACCGCTGCCGACGGGCAACGGCTGCGGCTCGGGGCTTATCGGGGCCGTGTGGTGCTGGTGTTTTATTGGGCCAGCGGTTGTGCGGTGTGCCGCGACAAGATGAAAGAGTTGCGCGCCAACCTGATGGGCTGGCAGGGCCAACCCTTTACCTTGTTGGGGGTGAACATGGACACCCGGCAACAAGACTGGCTGGACTACGAGCGGTTGGTGGCCCAGACCACGCCAGCGAGCCAACGGTTTGCGTCGGTGTGGGCCGGCGGCAGCGACTTCCGCGACACCATGGAGCGCCCGGAGCAGCTGCCCAGCGCCTGCCTGATCGACAAGCGTGGCCAACGGGTCGAGCAATACCGGGGGCGGATTCCAGTGGATGCATGGAACCACATCGCCGACCTGATGTGATGTTGCCACCCCTTTTTGACATGGGCTCTGTAAGAACGGCCCGCTCCGACAGACTCACCCTCAACCACCCAGACCTGCCACTGCAGGCCCGTGGTTGCTCAACCCACCTCACTGGAGTTTCTGACATGAACCACCGCACCCTGACCACGTCCGCCGCCGCTTCGCTGATGTCTCTGGCCCTGCTGTCTTCCCCCGCACTGGCGCAAAACACAGCCAAAGAAAAATGCTACGGCATCGCCAAAGCCGGGCAAAACGTCTGCGGCAATCTGGGCGGCACGCACTCCTGCGCGGGCCAGTCCCAGGTGGACAACGACAAGGGCGAATGGAAGTACGTCGCTGCCGGCACCTGCAAGACATTGGGTGGCCTGTCGGCTGACGAAGCCAAGAAGGCCATGAAGTCTTGATCCCTTTCGGCACGCCCGTTTGAAAAGCCCGCCACCATGACCGCACCCGTTCATAGGCTCTCCGCCGCAGCGCCCCAGGTGGGCATCGGTTGGCGGCACCCCCATTACGCAGCGCTGCTGGAACAACAGCCCGCCCTGGACTTCATCGAAGTCCATTCCGAGAACTTCTTCGCCCCCGGCGGCGCCGCGTTGGCCGTGCTGCGCGAGGGCCGCGAGCACTACCCGGTCAGCCTGCACGGCGTGGGCCTGTCGCTGGGTTCGGCTGCGGGTATCGACCCCTGGCACCTGGACCAATTGGCGCGGCTGGTCAAAACCATTGAGCCCGTGCGTGTGAGCGACCACGCCAGCTTTGCGCGCGGCGCCGGCCTGCATGCGGCCGACCTGCTGCCCGTGCCAATGAGCCATGCCGCGCTGACCATCCTGTGCGCCAATGTGAACCAGGTACAAGACCGCTTGCAGCGGACCATCGCGGTAGAAAACCTGTCGGCCTACATGCGCTGGCGCGAGGCCGACATGGACGAACCCACCTTTCTGAACGCGCTCGCGCAGCGCACCGGCTGCCAGTTGCTGGTGGACGTGAACAACATCTACGTGAACGCGCTCAACGCACAACGGCGCAGCGTGACCACCGACCCGCTGGGCGACTGCATGCGCTGGCTCGACGCGGTGCAGCCGCGCCACGTGGCCGAAGTGCATCTGGCGGGCCATGTGCACTGTGGTGACATCGTCATCGACGACCACGGCAGCCGCGTTCATGAGGCTGTGTGGACGCTGTACAGCCACGCCGTTCGGCGCTGGGGTGCTGTGCCCACTCTGATCGAGTGGGACACCGATCTGCCCGACTTTCAGGTGCTGCTGGACGAAGCCGCGCGCGCCCGCTCCACAGCCCAACGCAGCCTGGAAGCGGCCGCTTTGCAAGTGGCCAACGCATGAACACGCAGGCACTGCAAGCCTTGGGCGCCCAGCAGCAGGCGCTGCTGCAAGCGCTGCTGGCCCAGCCCGGTAGCACCGACGCCCATGCGTGCGAGGAGCGGTTGGCGGGCTTTATCGACGCCAGCCAGCCACAAACAGCCCGGGGGCTGGCGGTTTACCGGGCCAACGGCCATGCCATGGCCGAACGGGCTTTGCGCAGCGCCTACCCCGTGGTCGCCCAACTGATCGGCGTGGACAACTTCGCGCTGCTGGCGCGCGACCTGTGGCACCAGCACCCGCCGCTGCGGGGCGATCTGGCCCAGTGGGGCGGCGCCTTGCCGGGCTTCTTGCAGCACAACGCGCAACTGGCCGATGTGCCTTACCTGAGCGATGTGGCGTGCACCGAATGGGCGTTGCACACCGCCACCGGCGCGGCTGATGTTGTGCCCGACCCTGGCAGCTTCGCGCGTCTGGCGCAAGAAGCGCCTGAAGGTCTGGCACTCACCCTGGCGCCCGGCACCGCCGTGGTGTGCAGCGCCTACCCGGTGGCGAGCCTGATCGGAGCACATCTGGACGCAACGCCTCGGCTGGACGAAACCGCCCAGCGCCTGCGCGACGGCCAGGGCGAACACGCACTGGTGTGGCGCCAGGGGCATCGCCCGCGCCTGCAGCGTATCGACCCCAGCGCATCGGCCTTGGTGCAGGCATTGCTGGCCGGTGCAGACCTGCCCCAGGCGCTGAAAGCCGCCTGTGGTGCGACGCATTCAGCCAACGCCTTTGACTTTTCCGCCTGGCTGCATGCCGCCGTCGCGGATGCTGTGGTCACAGGCGTGCACAGCTTGCCACCCCGAGTGAAGCCCCAAAAACCCAGCCCATGAGCCCCATCGGTCCATGAATTAAGCTCAAGCACCCATTTTTCGGAGACCTTCAATTGACAACCTTCAGCCTGTCCCGCCGCGAACTCCTGTTGGCTGCGGGCACCGCCACCAGCGCTGCCGCGGTACCTTCTTGGGCCCAACCGGCCACACCCACCTGGACCGGGATCGAAAAAGCCGCGCGCGGCCAGACCGTGTACTTCAACGCCTGGGCCGGCAGTGAGACCACCAACGCCTACCTGCAGTGGGTGGCTGCTGAAGTGCAAGCCGCTTATGGCATCAAACTGGAGCACGTCAAGATCACCGACACCGCCGACGTGGTCAAGCGTGTGCGCGCCGAAAAAACGGCTGGCCGCCAGGCTGGCGAAGGCACGGTGGACCTGGTGTGGATCAACGGTGAGAACTTTGCGGCCATGAAGCACGACCGCCTGCTGCTGGCGCCCTGGGCCGAGGCGCTACCGAACTTCCAATACGTGGACACCATGGGCAAGCCCACCACATTGAACGACTTTTCGGTGCCCACCGACGGGCAAGAGTCGCCCTGGGGCATGGCGCAGTTCACCCTGTTTGCCGACAGCAAGCGCCTGCCACAGCCACCGCAAAGCATGGCCGAGCTGCTGGCGCTGGCGCGGCGCCAGCCCGGGCGCATCAGCTACCCGCGCCTGCCCGACTTCACCGGCACCACGTTTGTGAAGCAGGCGCTGCTGGAGCATGTGGCCGATGTCAGCGTGCTGGCTAAGCCGCCTGTGACCGGCGACTTTGCAAAAGTCACCGCCCCGTTGTGGCAGTTTCTGGACGCGCTGCACCCGCACCTGTGGCGCGGCGGCAAGCAGTTCCCACAGAGCCCGGCCGCCATCCGGCAGATGATGGCCGACGGCGAACTGCTGCTGGCGCTCACCTTCAACCCCAACGAACCGGCCAACGAAATCGCGGCCAAGCGCCTGCCGGCCACGGTGGTCAGCTGGCAGTTCGCCCAAGGCACCATTGGCAACACGCACTTTGTGACCATACCGTACAACGCCAAAGCCGCTGCCGGTGCCCAGGTGGTGGCCAACTTTCTGCTCTCGGCCAAGGCGCAGGCGCGCAAGGCCGACATCCAGCACTGGGGCGACCCGACCGTGCTCGACCTGGCCAAACTGCCCGCTGCCGAGCGCGCCCTGTTCCCCAGCCAGCCGCTACCCGGCCAGGTGGCCAAGCCAGCACCCACGCTGCCCGAGCCGCACGCTGCATGGGTGGAGCCGGTTGAAAAGGAGTGGACCCAAAGATACCTGTGACGGACCCCTGTGACGGACCCCTGTGACGGCCTTTCGCCTGCCCTTCGCCACCGCCCTGCTGCTGCTCGCGGGCCTGCCGCTGCTGGCCACGGCGGCGCTGGCGCTGGCGGCGCTGCTGGATGCAGCGGCTTGGCGCGCGCTCTGGGAAGATCCGCACTGGCTGCGCGCCCTGAGCCTCACACTCTGGACCGGGTTGGCTTCTACCGCCCTGGCTTGGTGGGTGTCGGCGGCGTTGCTGGCGCAGGGCTTTGTGCGCCAATCGCTGGGGCCGCTGCTGCGCGGTCTGCCGGTGATGCTGGCCACGCCACACGCCGCGTTGGCCATTGGGCTGGTGTTTTTGCTGGCGCCCAGCGGCTGGCTGCTGCGGGCGCTGTCACCCTGGCTCACCGGTTTTGAATTTCCCCCGCCCTGGCCCACCACGCAAGACCCGTGGGGCCTGGGGCTGATTGCCGCACTCACCGCCAAAGAGATTCCATTTTTGCTCTGGACCGCTGCCACCCAGCTGCAGCGCGACGACCTGCGCCAGCGCTGGCGCAGCGAACATGCGCTGGCCCAGACGCTGGGCTACAGCCCGCAGCGGGCGTTTTGGCGCGTGGTGTGGCCACAGCTGAGCGCGCGCCTGTGGTGGCCGCTGCTGGCGGTGCTGGCCTATGGCCTCACGGTGGTTGACATGGCGCTGGTGATTGGCCCGGCCTCGCCACCCACGCTGGCGGTGCTGGCCTGGCAATGGCTGCAAGACGCCGACCTGGCGGTCAATGCCCAGGGCGCCGCAGCCGGCGGTGTGCTGACGCTGACCCTGCTGGGCACGGCGCTGCTGTGGCGGGGCCTTCAGCGCCTGCACCGGCGGGGCGGCCAGCGGCTGAACGGCCGGCGCGGTGCTGCGTCCACGCCCGCGGGCGCACAACCGCCGGTGGGTCTGCCTGCGAGCCACCTGCTGCTGGTCGGCCTGTACGGTGCCGTGCTGCTGGCGCTGGCCGTGGGCAGCATCGCCGGTGTGTGGCCGTTCCCCCGCGTCTGGCCCGAAACCCTCACCTGGCAAGCCTGGCACCGCGTGTGGGACAGCCGCAGCACCGTGGGCACCACCCTGGGCCTGGCGCTGGCTTCGGCCGCGCTGGCGCTGGCCTGGAGCGTGGCCTGGCTGGAGCTGGCGCCGCGCCGCTGGGACACCGCCCTGCGCCCGGTGCTCTACCTGTCGCTGGTGCTGCCCGCCGTGCTGTGGGTGGTGGGCTTGTACAGCCTCGCACTGCAGTGGCGGCTGGAAGGCCAGTGGCTGGGGTTGCTGCTGGCGCACACCGCCATGGTGCTGCCCTATGTGTTGCTGGCGCTCAGCCCCGCCTACCTGGGTTTTGATGCGCGCTACGCCCAGCTCAGCGCCAGTCTGGGCCACGGCCCCTGGCATTTTTTGTGGCGCATCAAATGGCCGCTGCTGCGCCGCGCGCTGGCCGCCAGCGCGGCGGTGGGCTTTGCCGTGAGCGTGGCCCAATACCTGCCCACCCTCTACATCGGGGCCGGGCGTTTCAGCAGCGTCACCACCGAAGCCGTGAACCTGGCGGCTGGCGGGCAGCGCTCGCTCACCAGCGCCTACGCGGGGCTGCAGTTTGTGCTGCCCGTGCTGGCGTTTGCGCTGGCCGCCTGGCTGGGCGCTCCCCGCCGTTTCAAACCCGCACACCCATGACGCTTCAGGTTCACATCACCCAACTCGGCAGTGCGCAGCGAGTGCTGCTGCAAGGGCTGCGCTTTGAGGTGCCGGCGGGTCACATCCTGACGCTCATGGGCCCCAGCGGCAGTGGCAAAAGCTCGGTGCTGGCGGCCATTGCCGGCACGCTGGGCAGCGTGGCCGAAGGTGCGCAGGCGCTGCACGCCCAGGCCAGCGTGCGGCTCAACGGTGAGGACATCAGCCTGCGGCCCACCGCACAGCGCGGCGTGGGCCTGCTGTTTCAAGACGCGCTGCTGTTCGCCCACCTGACGGTGGCAGAAAACCTGCTGTTTGCCGTGCCGCCCGGCCCGCGCGCCCTGCGCATGGCCCAGGTGCAGCAAGCGCTGACCGAAGCCGGCCTGCAAGGCTACGGCGAGCGCGACCCGGCCACATTGTCGGGCGGGCAGCGCGCCCGGGTGGCGCTCATGCGCGCCCTGCTGGCGCAACCCAAAGCCTTGCTGCTGGACGAGCCGTTTTCCAAGCTCGACACCACGCTGCGCGACCAGTTCCGCGCCTTTGTGTTTGAGCACATCCGCGCCCGCCAGATACCCGCCGTGCTGGTGACACACGACGCCGCCGACGTGGCCGATCCCGACCGCCTGATGGTGCTGAACCATGCTGGATAAAACCATACAACAAGCGCTGAAACCGCTCATGACACGCGCCGCCCGCAGCCTGGTGCGCCTGGGCCTGCGTGCCGACACCATCACCCTTGTCGGCTTCGCCACCGGCATGGCCGCCGCCACCGCCATTGCGCTGCAGCATTACCTGAGCGGTTTGGCGCTGCTGCTGCTGTCGCGTCTGATGGACGGGTTGGATGGTGCCGTGGCCCGCGCAACCTCGCCCACCGACCGGGGCGGCTTTCTCGACATCACACTCGACTTTCTGTTCTACGCCGCGATTCCGCTGGCCTTTGCGCTGGCCGACCCGCCCGCCAACGCCCTGCCCGCCGCCGTGCTGCTGGCCGCCTTCATCGGCACCGGCAGCAGCTTTCTGGCCTTTGCCGCTGTGGCTGAAAAGCGCCAGCTGCAGTCGCTGGCGTTTCCCGACAAAAGTTTTTATTTTCTGGGCGGACTGACAGAAGCCACCGAAACCATCCTCGCCTTCACCGCCATGTGCCTGTGGCCGCAGTGGTTCGCGCAGATCGCTTACGGCTTTGCGGTGCTGTGCGGCATCACGGCGGTGCTGCGCATCGGCTGGGGCTGGCAGCGGTTTCGCTGACGAGTCGATCGGTCTGGTTGGCGATGAATCGGGTCAGGTACCGGTCGGTTCGGGTGGTGTGGTTGGCAAACCAGTCAAACAAGAACAGCTGGATCTGAAAGCCCAGGTACAAGCGCGAATGGCGTTGTTGCGCAATGTCGTCGGCCAGGCACAGGTAGCGCTGGGTAAAACTGCGGTGCTCTTGCACATGGGCCGCAAGGTGGGGGTAGTGGATGCGGTGCATGATCACTTCTTCGGTTTCAAAGTGCATCTGCACATACCGACCGATGAATTGCATGATGTCGTCGATACCCACAAAGTTGCCCGTAGCCACTTTGGCCGCCAAATCATTGATGTGCACCAGCAGCTCTTGGTGCTGTTCGTCGATGAGCGGGTTGCCCACCAGAAACTCGTCCCGCCACGCCAACTCGCTGCCCACTTCGCCCGTCGCATGGTGAATACCGGTAGCCCGGTACTCCCGGCAGCGGCTCAAATAGGTTTGCGCAGGTTGGTCGTCGGGAACCTCGGTGATGCAGGCTTGCAGCAACGGCTCTGCCTGGTCGATTTCTTTCAGGTGGTAGTAGGCCACCGCCTCTTCAAATGCGTGCCGGGTTTTCAGCTTGCCTTCGCGCAAGGCGGCGGGATCGGCGTCGAACACCTCGTACACCGAATGGGGCTGTACTTTGCCCTTGACCCGGATGCGATCGACAAAACGTACGCAGTAGCGCTGGGGATCCTGCAGGTTGTAGAGTGTTTGCTCGCTGATGAGCAGCGAAATGCCGTAGGTCTTGGTCATGTTCTCCAGGCGCGACGACAAGTTCACAGCGTCGCTCAACACGGTCAGTTCTTGCCTGCGCATGCCACCGACCAGACCAAGCATCACGATACCGGTGTTCAGACCAATGCCAATGCGGGTGGGCAACCGGCTTTGGCGTATGCGCCTGTCGTGCTGCACATGGATGGGCAAAGGCTGCTTGCGCTGACGGCGCTCATTGCCTTTTTCCACACGGTTGAGCATGTCGATGGCACTTTGCACCGCATCATCGGCGCTGCGCGGAAAGAGCGCCATGATGGCATCGCCAATGAACTTGTCAATGAAGCCGCCATTGGCTTCAATGGCGGGCTCCATGCTGCCGAGATAGTCGTTGATGAAGGCGTAGGTTTGTGCAGCCGTCATGTTTTCGGACTGCTGGGTAAAGTTGCGGATGTCGGTGAACAACACCGTCATGGTGGTTTCCAGGTGCTGCCCTCGGCGCAACTCGGTCAGGCTCTGGGCACCAAGCAGATGCACCAAACCTTCTGGCACAAAGCGGCTGATAGCCGCCTCGATGCACGCCAAGCGCTCTTGCATCTGCTCCAGTTCGCTCAAAGAACCGGTGCTGTTGGACACGTCGTTGGGTGTGGTGGCCATCAAAGTCATCTCCCCAAAGCCAAGGGGCAACCGCTGTGCGCGCCCGGTGAGACACACGAGCCACACGACGGCAATGGCAGCACCGCCGAAGCACTGCCGGTCGGGGTGGCAAACACCGACAGCAGCTTGGTCAACCGGGTGGATTGGCACCGAGGGCACGTCGGAACCGTGTCTGAGCGCACCAGCGCTTCAAATTCATGGCTGCAATCGGAACAAGCGTATTCGTACATAGGCATGAGGTTCTCCTTAAACCGTGCGCGATCAAGTATCGCTGTTTCGGGTATCTGCACTTCCGGTAGTTGTCAAACTATCTGTCGTCGAAAAGCACCAGCTCAACATGTTTGTTTGAGCACAGCGTGGAGGCGGGCATGAACAAAAGACTCTCCGCCATTTGTACAGGCGTGGTTCGGCGGGGTATGTGCTCAATTTATCCGCAGTACCGTCGGGGTGAGCGTGAACAGATCCGCGGCGCCACCGCGCGCCAACAAAAAAGCCCGCCAAAGGCGGGCTTTTTTGTTGGATGGGTTCCAGCGAAAGCGCTGGGACCGCGCTGTGCGCTCAGATCAAGAATTCGTCGATACTTTGGCCCGAAGCCAGCACAGCACGCACCCACTCAGGCTTGCGACCTGGTCCACCAGCCCAGAGTTCGCCATTAGGGCCTCGGTATTTGGCTGGAGCGCTCGATTTGGTTTTGGCTGCCTTTTTGCCACCGCTGCCAGAGCCACCCAGATCAGCGACTGTGATGCCAAATTGATTCATTTTGGCTTTGATGTCTGCGACAGCCGCAGAAAGTTCTTCTTTGCGCGCCTGCTCGGCTTGTGCCATCAGGGCTTGCGCTTGCGCCATCAGTTCTGAGTAAGTTGCCATTGTGTGTCCTTGTTTTGGTCGGATTGGTATCAAATTCGTGTACATCCCAACGATGCAGACGACATTCTAATACCTATTGTGAGATCTCTGCCCAGGCCCGCAGTTCTGCGGGCAATTCAGAATGTAACTCCATTGCATTACCCGTCACGGGGTGAGTCAATCGCAATCGCCACGCGTGAAGGAACATCCGCTTCAACCCCGCGTGGATCAATTGGCGATTCAGTTCAAAATCCCCATATTTGTCGTCACCGGCGATCGGATAGCCCGCGCTGGCGAGGTGCACACGAATCTGGTGTGTACGCCCGGTCTTGATGGTGACCTCCAGCAGGCTAAAACCATCGATCAACCCCGCCGGCAGGCCAGGCGGTGGCACCAACCGCCGGAGCACACGGACCAGCGTCACCGAGCGCATACCGTCGGGATCGTCTTTGCTGGTCACCCGCACACGCCGCTCGCCATCGGGCAGCAGGTATTTGTGCAGCGGCTGGTCAAGTACCTTGAGCCTGGCAGGCCAGGCCCCTTTGACCAGTGTCAAATACGTTTTTCCAGTTTCACGCTCGCGAAATTGGTCTTGCAATGCCTTGAGTGCGCTTTTCTTTTTGGCAATCAGCAGCAAGCCACTGGTTTCGCGGTCAAGCCGGTGTACCAATTCAAGCAGCCGGGCTTGCGGTCGCGCTTGGCGCATTTGCTCGATGACACCAAAACTCACGCCGCTGCCACCGTGGACAGCGACACCGGCGGGTTTGTCGATGGCCATAAAGGCATCGTCTTCAAAAACCACGGGAAATTCTCGGGGCGGGGCCGGGTTAGCCGCCTTTTCTTCGGCGCGCTCTGAGAGTCGAATCGGAGGAATGCGCAGCACATCGCCAGCCACAACCCGATCATCAGCGCCCACCCGGCCTTTGTTGCGACGCACTTCTCCCGATCGAATAATTCGATAAATGTGGGTCTTGGGAACGCCCTTGAGTTCGCGAATCAAAAAATTGTCAAGCCGTTGACCGGCAGACTCTTCATCGACCGTGATGTGACGGACTGTCGCCGGGGGCGAGGCATTTGGCATGTGCTGCGGAATAAGAGCACCACGGGAGCGGGAGCTGTCTATAATGTGACGCACCCATCGTGTGCTGTAAGTGATTGATTTCTCTTGATTTTAGGGCAGTCACCGCCAGCAGTTGTCCAAGCGCCCAGCGCTTGTGGCCCGATGGGTATAAGTTGCCACCCGCAGCACCCGGGTCTGGTGCCAGCTTCCTGATGCATTCGCAGGTGAATCCAGGCACAGCACCGGTCAGGTTGATGCTGCGGGCGAACCCGCTACAGAAACTGCGAACCCGAATACGGAATACCCCAATCAACCAGCCTGCACAAGGGCTGGTTGAGGACAAAGTGAAGCCAGAGAAACACCCGCCAGACCCATGTCATTGACAGCCAGCTGGCCATCCCTGTTCACCCAACTCCACGCGCCTACGCCCTGACTTGGCGGTTCGACGCGGCCCTTTTTGGTGTCCGCTTGCGTTGAACGCCCCCCGAATCGCGGGTCATCGGCTCTCCGGCAATTCCTCCCCTCGTTCGCTGTTCCTGCGTGTTCACGGCAGGTTGGCGCTGCGGGCCTGGCCCAAAGCGTCCTTGTGTGTTTGAACGAAGGAAAACGCATCATGAAACGCATGCTGATCAATGCCACGCAGGCCGAAGAGCGCCGCCTGGCCATTGTGGACGGGCAGAAACTGCTCGACTACGAAATCGAAATCGAAGGGCGCGAACAGCGCAAGGGCAACATTTACAAGGCCGTGGTCACCCGCGTGGAGCCTTCACTGGAAGCCTGCTTTGTGGACTACGGCGAAGAGCGTCACGGCTTCTTGCCATTCAAGGAAATCTCGCGCCAGTATTTCGCGGCTGGAGTGCCGGTGAACCAGGCTCGCATCAACGATGTGATCCGCGAAGGTCAGGAACTTCTGGTCCAGGTTGAAAAAGAAGAGCGCGGCAACAAAGGCGCCGCACTGACCACCTTTGTGAGCCTGGCCGGCCGCTACGTGGTGCTGATGCCCAACAACCCGCGCGGCGGTGGCGTGAGCCGTCGTATTGAGGGCGAAGACCGGCAGGAACTCAAGGCGGCGCTGGACCAGCTGGAATACCCCAACGGCATGAGCATCATTGCGCGCACTGCGGGCATTGGCCGCGATGCGCCCGAATTGCAGTGGGACTTGAACTACCTGCTCAAGCTGTGGAACGCCATTGACGGCGCCGCGCAAGGCGGCAAGGGCGCCTACCTGATTTACCAGGAATCGAGCTTGGTGATTCGCGCGATTCGCGACTACTTCAATGGCGATATCGGTGAAATCCTGATCGATACCGACGACATCTTTGAGCAAGCTCACCAGTTCATGAGCCACGTCATGCCCGAGCACGGGCACCGCGTGAAGCGCTACCGCGACGACGCACCGCTGTTCAGCCGCTTCCAGATCGAACACCAGATCGAAACCGCCTACAGCCGCACGGTGAATCTGCCGTCCGGTGGCGCCATCGTGATCGACCAGACCGAAGCACTGGTGGCGGTGGACGTGAACTCGGCACGTGCCATCAAGGGCGGCGATATCGAAGAAACCGCCACCCGCACCAACCTGGAAGCCGCTGATGAGGTGGCCCGCCAAGCCAGGTTGCGCGATTTGGGTGGCCTGATCGTGATCGACTTCATCGACATGGATGAGTCAAAAAACCGCCGCGAAGTGGAAAACCGCCTGCGTGACGCGCTGCGCCAAGACCGTGCCCGCGTGCAATTTGGCGCCATCAGCAAGTTCGGCCTGCTCGAAATGAGCCGCCAGCGCTTGAAGCCCATGCTGAGCGAAGGCTCGTCCATTCCCTGTCCGCGCTGCGGTGGCTCGGGCCACATCCGCGACACGGAAAGCTCGGCACTGCAAATTCTGCGCATCATCCAGGAAGAGTCGCTCAAAGACAGCACGGCTGCCGTGCTGGTGCAGGTGCCGGTTGAAGTGGCCAGCTTTTTGCTGAACGAGAAGCGCACCGAGATCACCAAGATCGAACTCAAGCAGCGCATCAGTGTGCTGCTGGTTCCGAACAAATCGCTCGACACACCCAACTACAAGCTGGAGCGCCTGAAACACGACGACCCTCGCCTGGAAAACCTGGACGCCAGCTACAAACTGGCCGACGAACCCGATGAAGCCACCGGCTTCACCCGCCGCAGCCAGGAACGCACCAACAAGCAAGAACCGCTGATCAAGGGCGTGCTG
>Ga0075012_10003805_pt1 | contig 14167 bp, 15 predicted proteins | sample All_14_2_FD_71474 | JGI IMG/M metagenome (GOLD analysis project Ga0075012, IMG submission 71474) | Freshwater microbial communities in response to fracking from Pennsylvania, USA - Allegheny Zone_MetaG_DW_15 | ecosystem: Environmental > Aquatic > Deep subsurface > Groundwater > Drilled... | reverse complement strand
TTTACCGCTTACGCTTCTGTATAATGAAGGCAATATGGCAATTATAAAAGGCGTGGGCGACTTCTTTGCCTTAGACATTGGGACAAACGCTGTACGAGTGGTACAGTTAGCTCCCTCTGGTAATGGATGGGCGCTACAACATTTTGGCTATGCGCCTGTCGATGAAAAGACAGCGAGCAGTACAAGCCCTGAAAGCATTCGCAAATTAGGCGAAATTATCATGACGGCCGTTGGCCAGAGTGGTATTAAATCAAAAAATGTCGTTGTAGGACTTCCGTCTGGAAAGACGTTTACCACTGTTATTGAAATGCCCTCAATGCCTGAGAGCGAGCTCAAGAATACGATTAAGTATCAGGTCGACCAGTACATTCCAATGGCTGTTACCGAAGCAAAAGTAGACTGGGCGCTCCTCGGCACATCACTACACGACCCAAAACAAATTGAAGTTTTAATTGCGAGCACAGCAAACACCTACGCTGAAGAACGGCTTGAGTTTATCGAAGGGCTAGGGCTAAATGTTATAGCCGCCGAACCAGATCAGCTAGCGATGGTTCGATCGTTGCTTCCTGCTGGAATTCAGGATGCTCGTCTAATCATTGATATGGGAGAACAGTCGACTGATCTTGCAATTACGTTTGGTGATAGCCCTCGATTGGTCCGCACAATACCGACAGGAGTAAAATCACTGATAAAAGCGGCCGTTCAGAACTTGAACGTACAAGAAGACCAGGCGCGACAGTTTATTCTTAAGTTTGGACTTGCGCCCGATAGGCTAGAGGGTCAAGTGTACCGTGCGATTGAGTCCACGCTTGATGCGTTCGCGAGCGAACTGACTAAGTCGGTCAAATTCTTCCAGACGCGCTACCCAAATACACCGGTCGGCGGTATCATGCTTTCTGGCTTCGCCGCGGTAGTGCCTCAGTTTGGCGACTACGTCACTGCTAAGACGGGCGTAGCCTCTGCACTCGCCAATCCATGGCAACGAGTTCGCGTATCTCAAGCAGACCAGCAACAGCTCATGCCAGTTGCATCCGAATTTGCAACAGTCATCGGACTTGCGCAGCGGAGTAACGAACTGTGATTGAAATTAACCTCATTCCGGATGTAAAGCAAGAGCTTATAAAAGCTCAGCGTGTTCGTGCTGCGGTTATCTCAGTTTCGATTATTGTCAGTATTGTCGCGGTTGCTGTTGTAGCAGTGCTGAGCATGTATGTTTTTGCGTTTCAAACAGTTCGACAAAGCAACGCTGACAAAGCAATCGAGACCGGATACAAAACCCTTCAGGATAACGAAGATCTATCAAAAGTGCTTACGATCCAGAATCAGCTCACCAAGATATCCACACTCAACGACGCAAAAAGCATTAATTCGCGCGTATATGACCTTTTGGCAAACATAATCCCACCCGCGCCTAACCAGATTAAAATCTCCGAGCTAACGGTTGATAACCTTAACACGAGTATTACGATTCAGGGTCAGGCAGTAAACAGCTATCAGGCGCTTGAAGTATTTAAAAAGACAGTCTCTGGCACAATGATTGAATTTGCTGATGGTGATGGTACTGCAAAAATACCAGCTGCAAGTGAAATTAGCACTACCGATGTTAACTACGGCGAGGACTCAACAAACACGAAGGTACTACGTTTTACCTTGACGTTCAAATATCCCCCTGAGCTGCTTGCTCCCGCGACTAAGAACCTAATCATTGTTCCAGCCGAAAAGGGTAACGCAACAGACTCGTATCTGGCGCTTCCGCAGAGCCTATTTGAAAATCGTGCACGAGATTTGGAGGCAGGAAATGAATAAAGACGCAGCATTACGAAAGCGAACGCAGATTGCCAAAGCTAATCGAACGATGTTCCTGTGGATTGCTGGCGCATCGGCCCTGGTTGGATTTGCCGCTGTCGCCTCAATATTCCTCGCGCAGAAGCTTTTCTTTAACGAAAAGATTCTTGCCGAGAAGCAGAATACAATCACGATTCTTGAACACAATAATTCGGTAGTTGAAGATCTAGAGTCAGAAGTCCGTGTGCTTGATACAAACGAAGCACTTGCATCCGCCAAGGCTCAGGATAGCGATCAAGCAATTCAGGTTATTCTCGACGCATTACCATCAGAAGCGAACTCACCCGCACTTGGTGCATCGCTCCAGACTAAGCTACTGGCTGGAATTGAGATTGAATCCTTACAAGTTGATCCAGTCGTTGGCGTGGAATCATTAGGTGGAGACGCGGTCGAAGGAACGGTTATTGAAGGCGATGTTTCGGCAGCAATTACCTTCCGATTTACGGTTAACGGCAACCAAGAAGCCTTTCGCTCAATTCTCTCGAACCTTGAGCGCTCGATACGAACTATTGCTATCTCATCAGTACGTATCACCAGCGGTGAGAGCGCGGACACAATGACCGTCGAAGCGCGTGCGTTCTACGAACCGTCTAAAACAATCGAACTTCAGGATAAGGTGGTAGTGCCATGAAACGAACCGAACTTGCAATGATTGTCTTTATCGCATCAGTCAGTATTTTGGTTGCCTACTTTTTAGCGCAGAGTGTCCTCGGTAGTCAAGTGAACGAGAGCGTGAAAGTAAAAACGATTGAAAAGATAGATAGCAACTTCCAGCAGCCAGACGAATCTATTTTTAATAGTGAAGCGATTAATCCTGCAGTCGAGGTTCAAATTAACGATACCGATGCAGAGTAGGGGGAGACGTGCCGCTTCTTACTGATGACATCCAAGATAAGCTGACAAAACTTCTTGTCGAAGAAGGGTTGGTAGCTCAGGATGTGCTCGCTGCAGCACAAGCTGAATCCGTACAGGCGAAGAAGCCACTTTTTACATACCTATCCGAACAGCAAGTTGTTGACGACGAACTGCTGACACACGCCATTGCACAGGTGTCAGGCGTTCCATACGTAAACCTTACTAATAGCCTTATCGATCAGAGCATCCTTAATCTTTTGCCCGAAGATATCGCCGAACGGTTTATGGCAGTGCCTCTTGCTGAAGTTCAAAACCGTCTTGCTGTGGCGATGATTGACGCTAATAACGTTCAAGCGGTTGACTATCTCTCTAATCGCATTCAACGGCCGCTCAAAGTCTTTATGGCGTCGGAAGCGGGCGTTCGTCACGTTATCGATCAGTATCGCACCGATCTTTCCAGTGTCGATAAAGCGGCTGAGGTCAGTCAAGAAGAGGCCAAGGCTGACGAAGCAAACGAAGTTAAGACAATCGTCGAAGATTCACCAATCTCGCAAGCACTCAGTAAAATCCTAGAATACGCCGTTAAAACACGCGCGAGTGATATTCATGTTGAGCCACTCGAGAACGCACTCAAGATTCGTTGCCGAGTTGATGGTGTGCTGCGTGAAATCATGCAGCTCCCAAAAAGCATCGAGCCAGCACTGGTGAGCCGCGTCAAGATTCTATCTAACCTTAAGATCGACGAGCACCGCGTGCCACAGGACGGGCAGTTTGCCGTAAAGGTATCTGGCAAAGAAGTCGACCTTCGTATCGCAATTAGCCCAGTTGTATGGGGTGAACAGATTGTTATTCGTCTTTTGGACAAATCCGGTAACTCGTTTGATCTTGAACAAATGGGGTATGCAGGACGTGGTCTTCGGGCGATACGACACGGAGTTAAACGGCCTAACGGAATGGTGTTGACATCAGGTCCAACCGGTAGCGGTAAATCGACGAGTCTATACGCGCTCATTAAAGAAATCAAGGATGACAGTGTCAATATTGTGACACTTGAAGATCCAGTAGAGTACAAGATGCAGGGTGTGAACCAAATTCAGGTTAATGCCGAAGTAGGGCTCACATTTGCGACAGGGCTTCGCTCAATCCTTCGTCAGGACCCTGACGTCGTGATGGTAGGTGAGATTCGTGATGGCGAAACTGCCAATCTAGCAGTCCAGGCTGCACTGACGGGGCACCTTGTATTCAGTACGCTCCACACGAACAGTGCTGCGGGTGTGTTGCCTCGACTACTCGACATGGGCATCGAACCATTCCTTATCGCTAGTACCGTGAATACAATTATCGGTCAGCGCCTTGTTCGTCGTGTCTCACCAAAGCGTGAAACCTATCAGTCAAATCCAATCGAAACCCAGAACATTTTAGCGACTATCGGCCATTTGTTACCAAAAACCCAAGCCGATGTCGCACGCGTTTCGCAAGATTTAGGATACAAAGACTTGCCCCTGGCTGGCCAAAGCGCTTATACTTTAGTAAGAGGAATCGATACACCTCAAACGCCTCATGGGTATAGTGGTCGAGCTGGACTTTACGAAGTAATGGACGTAAATACAGACGTCCAGGACCTGATCATCAAGCGATCAACAAGTTCAGAAATACAGCGACTCGCAGTTGCCCAAGGCATGATTACCATGCGACAAGACGGCTATCTCAAGGCGCTCCAGGGTTTGACGACTATCGAAGAAGTAAATCGTGTCACGTCGGATACGGCATAAAGTAAGGTGGAAAATATATGAACAACCAACAGTTAAGAATCGAAGTGCTCCTAGAAGAAGTAGTCCGTAAACGGGCGTCTGACCTTCATATTCAAGTCGGGCTTCCTCCGATGCTTCGTATCGATGGTTCACTGACACCTGTTCTTGGGTTTAACCCTCTTGACGAACCTTCTGTTGAAACACTTATTTTTGCTATTTTGGATCAAGATCAGCGCCAGATTCTTTTAAAAGACAAAGAGTTTGACTTTAGCTTCGCGTTTGGAACACTTGGACGATTCCGTGTTAACGCCTATCACGAACGTGGTAACTTGGCAGCAGCACTTCGACTTATTCCGAACGAGATAAAATCAGTGACCGAGCTAGGTCTTCCGAACGTCGTTATGAACTTTGCAGATTTCCCTAGGGGACTCGTGTTGATTACGGGCCCAACTGGTAGCGGTAAATCAACAACGCTTGCGGCACTCGTCGACAAGATTAACACCGAGCGCGCACAGCACATTATTACTATCGAAGACCCAATCGAATTTACGCACAAATCAAAAAAATCAGTTGTCGTTCAGCGTGAAGTTCACTACGATACCTATAGTTTTTCGGCCGCGCTTCGCTCAAGCCTTCGTCAGGACCCTGACGTCGTGTTGATTGGTGAGATGCGTGATCTTGAAACGATCAGTGCTGCTATTACAATCGCAGAGACGGGTCACTTGGTCTTTGCAACACTCCACACCAATAGTGCTGCGCAGTCAATCGATCGTATGATTGACGTCTTCCCGCCGCATCAGCAGCCTCAGATTCGTGCACAGCTATCGAATATTTTGATGGCGATTTGTTCACAACGTCTCGTGCCAACGATCGGTGGTGGGAGAGTCGCGGCATCTGAAATCCTGGTTGCAAACTCGGCCGTTCGTAACATTATCCGTGAAGGTAAAGCGCACCAGCTTGATGCGGTCATCCAAACTGGCGCTGACCAGGGAATGCAGACGATGGATAGGACACTCGCATCGCTTGTGCAGGCGGGAACAATCACGTATGATCACGGTCGTGAATTTGCGATTGATCTTGTTGAGTTTGAAAGGTTGATACGGGGATAATTATTCGTGAAAAAGTTTAGCTATGAGGCACGAGACCAGGCGTCCAATAAGGTTGTTAAAGCCAGCCTTCAGGCAGAGTCTGAACATGCTGCCGCAAAGCTATTAATCAAGCAGGGATTTGTTCCGCTTAATATCCAAGAGCAAATTGGTGACGGTTCATTTATGGAGCGACTCACTGGTCGAATCACGACCAAAGATCGCGTTGTGTTTACTCGTCAGCTTGCGACATTGATTGGCGCAGGACTGCCGCTCGCACAAAGCCTCCATACAGTGTTAGAGCAGACTCAAAATAAACAATTTCAGTCGATTATCCAGGATGTCACAAGTTCGGTTGAAGGCGGTAAATCACTCTCGGAGTCGTTCAAAGTATATCCAAAGATTTTTGATAACGTGTTTATCTCGCTGATTGAAGCAGGTGAGCTGTCTGGAACGTTGGATGCTGCACTTCAGCGCGTTGCAAACCAGCAGGAAAAGGATGCCGCAACGGTGAGTAAGATTCGAGGAGCCCTGACCTATCCTTTGATTGTGCTCGTCGTTATCCTTTTGGTTCTTGGATTCATGCTCTTTACCGTCGTGCCTCAGGTTGAACGCCTGTATAGTGATCTCAAAAAAGAGCTTCCACCACTGACGCAACTAATGGTATCGACGGCAGATTTCGTGACGAATTACTGGTGGATTGTGGTCATTGCTCTCGGTGCAGGGGTATTCTTCTTCGTGCAGTACCTTAAAACCGAACGGGGCATTCAGTTTATGGACAACTTTAAGATAAAAGTTCCTATCTTTGGAAAAATGTTCAGAAAACTTTATATGGCACGATTTGCGCGAACTGGACAAACTCTTCTGAGTACAGGGGTGAGCATGCTCGACATGCTTCAAATTACAGGTACGGCAGTTAACAACACGGTGATTCAGGCAAGCATTGTGAGAGCAACCGACAAGGTAAAAGGCGGTAAAGCGCTTTCGGCCGCTCTTGAGCCAGAAGAAAATATCACAAGCCTCGTTCCTCAGATGATCAAGATCGGTGAGCAATCAGGAAAGATAGACGAAATGATGGGTAAAGCTGCCCAGGTATACGAAGATGAACTGGACGAAGAGATTCGTACGATTTCAACCGCAATTGAACCGGTACTGATGGTGGTACTTGCGGTCGTAGCCGGTGGTATGGTCGGAGCAATTCTACTCCCGATATACAGCCTGGTAAACGGCATCAACGTATAGACAACCAGCTCAAAGTGAGCTACTATTAGCATAAGCGTTACAGCGATACAAAGTTAACAGTTCATAGAAAGGTGGAAAAGTTCCTATGAACAAAATTAAAAAAGAAAAAGGCTTTACAATCATCGAGGTTGTTTTGGTGCTCGCCATTGCTGGCCTCATCTTCTTGATGGTATTTATTGCACTTCCGAGCCTGCAAAAAAGCCAACGAGACGCACAGCGTAAAAGTGATCTCTCGCGTATTCAGACGCAGATTACAGCGTACGCAAATAATAACAGAGGAGCAGTTCCTTCAAGTCTCATTACGACAAGTGGAACTCCTTCGCGATCATTTGTACAGAAATATCTATCGGGTACCTCTGCCAGTGTTTCGGGGACAGACTTTGCTGATCCGGCAACAGGATCTGGCTACACCTTCCTTGCTGCAGGAAATGCCCCAGCGGTCTTTGCGGCAGGTTCGTCTGCCCAGATTGGATATCAAGCCGGTCGAGTATGTGGTACTGACGGTACCTTCACAGCTACCGGCGCATCAGCTCGCTCGTATGCGCTTTTGATTGCACTTGAAAGCCAGAGTACTCCATTCTGTCTCGACACTCGATGATAGATCTCTGAATCAATTAATTAAAGCCTCGTTTATGAGGCTTTAATTAATTTACGGTGGGGTATAATGAATCATAATGCTTACGACTGATTTTGTTATATATCTCGCACTTGGATTATTAGGGCTTTGCTTTGGTAGTTTTGCCGGTGCTACCGTCTGGAGGCTTCGTGCGCGACAGCTTGTTGCGGACAAAGCCGCAGGTGAAGCGGTGGATTCCAAAGAGCTAAAAAGGCTCCTTCCACTGACAAAGAAATCGTTTACCCATGACAGGTCTAAGTGTCTGCACTGTGGGTATGAGCTTCGTTGGTACGACTTGGTGCCGCTAATTAGCTGGGTAAGTCTCAAAGGGCGTTGTCGGCAGTGTCGTCATAAGATTGGATATTTCGAGCCACTCATTGAATTGAGTATGGCAGCGTTCTTTGTTCTGTCCTTTTTATGGTGGCCAGTACCACTTATCGAGGGTGCGGCGATAGCGCACTTTGTGCTCTGGCTGGTTGCCGGTGTGCTGTTCGGTATCCTATTCGCGTACGATGCAAAGTGGTATTTGTTACCTGACGCAATTAACTTCTCGCTCATTGCCGTAGGGCTATTGGTAGCTGCACTTGTGATTATACAGTCCCCAGATATGATCTCAGCCTCTTTGAGTGTTCTCGCGAGTGTCGGCGTTATGGGGGGATTATACCTCGCTATCTATCTTGTATCAAAAGGTAACTGGGTGGGATTCGGTGACGTTAAGCTTGGCCTTGGCCTTGGGCTCTTGCTTGCGGACTGGCAACTAGCCGTCGTCGCACTCTTTGCTGCTAACTTAGTTGGTAGCCTGATCGTTCTGCCGGGTGTAATCGGCGGTAAGCTTCGTGCTAAGTCTCAAGTCCCATTTGGACCACTTCTTATTGTCGGTGCAATAATCGGTAAGTTGTTTGGTGCTGCTATCCTTGAGTATTATTTCATCGTTCTCCTATAGAGTACACTTTTGCGCTTATGCTATAATGAGCACAAATGGGCGGACGCTATTCAAAGGGTTTTACGGTCCTCGAGACAATGCTTTTCCTGGCAATCACAGGCGCCTTAGTTGTGGGGATTCTTGTAGGAGTAACGGCATCAATCAATACTCAACGCTATCGCGATAGCGTTGTTTCGCTTAAAACGGTATTGCAGGATCAATATTCTGAACTAGGCAATGTATATAACGGACGTTCAGGTTCGTGGAAGTGCGAAAGTTCGGCAACGACTGTTGAGGTAACAGACGGAACATCTCAACTTCGCGGTCAAAGTGACTGCGTGATACTTGGCCGGTACATAACAATTAGTAACAGCGACATAACTATGGCCACGGTGACGGGTTACGCGCCTCTTGGTGCTCGAAGTTCGGGGACTGATATCGAAATTCTACAAGCAGACTACACCCTTGGCATATCAGATGTGGATATTACGACGAGCCAGCTTGAATGGGGGACACGAATTGCATGGCCGGTGAGCGGCCCTAACCAACGTCCAGCTGGAACCCCTCGGTCAATAGCAATTCTGCTCGTACGGTCACCAACCAGCGGAATTACCTATACCTTTACGAGCGACAATGTACCTCCGATTGAAAGCGTGAATAATACAACACTCGAAGCTATGCTGGTCGAAGGTCCAGGTATTCCAGGGCAAGGGGGAAGGCGTCTCTGCGTTGAGTCTGCGGGATTAGCACCAAACGCGCAGCAGGCTATTTTCATTAATTCGTTTACGACCAACGCATCGGGTATCGAGACACGGTCAAACGAGATGGGGGATGCTGACGCATGCTAAAAAAGTTCTCAGCAAGCCGCGGCGATACGCTCATAGAAGTGCTATTCGCCGTCAGTGTCTTTAGTTTGGTCGCCGTTTCTGCGCTCACAATCATGAACCAAGGAACCGCCATTTCGCAGCGTGCACTAGAGACAACACTTGTGCGACAAGAAATGAGTGCCCAGGCAGATACGCTCAGGTTTTTGCATGACTCGTATATCGCCGCATACCAACCTGGTCAGACATATGACGCTAGCGCAACACCGACAACCCCTGCTCAGGAGTGGCAAGCTATGCTTGAAAGTATTAAGAATAACGCTGTGACCGTTGCATCTGCATTTGATGAACAGGCCACCTGTCCGAACCCTCCATCGCACGCCTTCATTATGGATAGTCGAAACGCAAAATTTGTTAATGCACCATCAAAAATGGTGACCGCGTCGTCGTTTTCTCAACTGACCTATACAACGTCTAGCGGTGTCCAAGTCCTTGATCAAGCGCAGGGTATATGGGTAGAAGCGGTCCGTTCGGCACCCAACACCTCCGACACGTATCAAGCAAATGTAGGGTACATCGATTTTCATATCAGGTCATGTTGGGTCGGTCCAGGACAGGCATTACCAATTACGCTGGGAACTATTGTGAGGCTCTATGAACCACGTTAAGGCATCAAGAGGCTTTACGCTTATAGAACTTATGTTAGCGATGGCATTTATATCGGTACTGCTTCTTGCTGTAGCGATGACAGTTATTCAGATTGGCAAAATATATAACAGAGGCATTACTCTTAAGGAAGTCAACCAGGTATCGCGCACACTGACTGACGAGCTGACGCGCTCAATTGCATCAAGCCCATCCTTTTCTCTTAGTGCGAGTGCTGGCAAGTACGCTCCCGAGGCTTGGGGGGGAAGACTATGTCTAGGTCAGTATAGTTTTATCTGGAACTACGGAACTGCGCTTAACAATAACAATCCCAACCGATCACGTTACTCAAGCGGCTCTAACGTTATACAGTTCGTAAAAGTTCCCGATCTCAGCGGTACATACTGCGTGAGGCAGCCAAGTGGCTATCCAAATATCAGCCCAACGAATGCTGTTGAGCTGCTTGATGAAAGCGATCGAGATCTTGCGATTCATCGGATTGCAGTCAATTCTTCGTCAACCGCTGTCGATCCTCGTACTGGCCAGCAGCTGTACACGGTGACGTTTACTATCGGTACAAATGACACGGCCGCTCTTGTAACGGATGGATTAGGCTATGTATCATCATGCAAGACCCCCGACCAGCTAGGGTTTAGTTTTGAATATTGTACCGTCCAGCAGTTTACTATTGCAGTAAGGACACAGAATGCGGTTAACTAGACGGGGGAAATTATGACCAAAAACACATTACCTATCAGGGCACTCAACAGTTCTCGGCACGTACTGCAGCGAGGTGCTGTTTCACTGTTCGTCGTAGTGTTCGCAATCTTGCTGATTACGATTATTACTGTCAGTTTTTTGAGAATCATGATTCAAGATCAAGAGCAAGCCACGACTCAGGATGTTTCACAAAGTGCGCTTGATTCAGCGTATGCTGGAGTAGAGGATGCCAAGCGGGCACTGCTGCGCTATCAAGCTATCTGTAACAACGATAAAAGCCGATGCGACACACTAACTTTGGCGGCACTGAGCGATCCGCAACTGAACAGTGCTAGCTGGCGTAACTGTAATCAATCGCTCGACCAAATCGTATCTTCGACAACTGGCGAAGTCCAAGTCGAGCAAACCGATGACGGCCAAACGGCCGAGAACTCACTCCAGCAGTACTATACCTGCGTCAAGATCCAGCTTGAAACTGCAGACTTCCTAGGATCGGTCGGAGCGGGAAGCTCCAAGATTATTCCTTTGATTGGTGCCGATGCGTTTGATACGGTTGAAGTTAACTGGTATACGACAGACGACTTGGCTGTCGGGGCTGGTGCGACAAGTTTTGATGTTAACTTGCTTTCTGTTTCATCTGGCTTACCACTTCAAAGTACGTGGCCAGCAAGCCGTCCGTCGGTTATGCGTGCGCAGCTGATGCAGTTTGGCAGCAATGGTTTTACGCTCGATAGCTTTAACACGACCGATACCGCCAACAGCCGCAGTAACGCTAATACACTCTTTTTGTATCCAACCGGTACGACAGGAACGCCTGTTACAGGAACTCCTACACTACGGGATTTCATAAATCGTGACATTCGCAGAACACCTACGGGATCGCCACTCGCTGTTCAGTGTAGTGGTCGACTTTCCGGCGGGGGATACGCTTGTCGCCAGAGGCTAGCACTGCCAACACCAATTAACGGTGGTGATAGAACTGCTTTCCTTCGCCTTACTCCTTATTACAACGCAACTCACTTTAGCGTCGCACTGGTGAATAGCTCTAGTGCGCAGGTGGTTAACTTTAGTGGCGTTCAGCCTGCTATTGACTCTACCGGCCGCGCAAACGATTTCTTTAGGCGAGTTGAAACACGAGTAGAGCTTATCGATAATACTTTCCCATACCCAGACGAAGCAGTTGATATCACTGGTGACCTTTGTAAAGACTTCTCTGTGACAGATACATCGTATATCGCTGGCGCCACCTGTAACCCTTAGCTAGTTACTCGGTTTCGCTATGAAACTTTTCGTACACTTCACGGAGGTGTTCGTCGGTAACGTGAGTATAGACCTGGGTTGTACTGATGTTGCTATGACCCAGCATACTCTGGACACTGCGAAGGTCGGCCCCGTTCATTAAGAGGTCGGTTGCGAAGCTGTGTCGCATCGTATGAGGGCTTACGTGCTTAGTGATGCCTGCCATGCGTGCGTAAAATGTGACAATACGCTGGATACTTCTTGCCGTTAGGCGCCGAAAGTCTCCTGATGTATCGGCAGTACCACCATTTCGGCTGTAACTCAGAAATAGGGGAACGAGGCTGTCCTCGCGCGCGTCAAGGTACCGGCTCACCCAGTCGGCCGCCGATTCGCTAATAAAGACGGGCCGATCCTTCTGTCCTTTACCTCGTACCATAAATTCGCGGCGTTTGGTGTTCACGTGGTCGCGGTTTAGGTTTATAAGTTCGGACACACGCAGACCACTTGAGAACAAGAGCTCAATGATGGCTCTGTCCCGGAGACCTGCTTCTTTGTTTGTATCAATCCCTCCGAGCATACGTTCAACTTCATCGTAGTTGAGGAATGTTACTTGTTTGCGGGATACTTTTGGTAGGATGATTTTGTCGGGCGATAGGCTTTCGATGTCTCGTTTCGAAAGATAGGATAGAAATCCCCGGAGTGCTATAAGGTGGTATGCTTGGGTTATTGTTGCGAGTTCGTCCTCGTTGCTATTTTTATAACGGTTCAGCCATAGTCGATATTTACGAATGATCTCTGATGTAATTTTTTCAACCACGATGTCTTCGCTAAACTCGACGAATCGCTCGAGGTATAGTCGATAGTTCTCGGCTGTCTTTGCCGATCGACCACCTTCGACTTCAAGGTGTTCTATATAGTCGAGTAATAGTTCCGACATGTACATACTCTAAGCATAGCCTAAATTGCGATGAATCGGTATAATAGGGAACATGCAATTACTAGAATCTATCATTCTTGGAATTATCCAAGGACTTACCGAATTCATTCCGGTCAGTAGCTCAGGGCATTTGGTTATCGCGCAAGTATTTCTATCAGGTGCTTCAAATCACCTGTTTCTCGAATATATTTCGATAGGAACGACGCTATCGCTTATTATCTATTTTCGCAAGCGCATTATATCGCTTGTGCGTGATGTATTTCGTATGCGACGCTATCGCTTTGCACTTAACTTGTTAATTACTGCAATCCCTGCTGGAGCAGTTGGTTTTACGCTCGCTGGATTTATCGAGTCAAACCCATTCTTTGGCAGTCTGACAACCGTTGCGGTGACCTTGATGGTTGTCGGTATCTTGATGGTTGTCCTTGAAAAGCTCCCCAAAGCCTCAAGCCTTGATACTATCGAGGCGCTGACGCCCAAGCGAGCCCTTGTTATTGGTTTGGCTCAGGTATTCGCACTCATTCCAGGTGTCTCACGGTCTGGCTCGACAATTATTGCAGGGCGGTTTGCGGGTCTTAAATCGGCTGATGCTGCCGAATATAGCTTTCTTGCCTCACTACCAATCATGCTTGGTGTAATCCTCAAAATATTTGTAAGCAACGGTGACTACGTCGTGGCCAATTTGGACATTGTGATTGTCAGTAATATCGCCGCGTTTATCGCCGGTATTGCAGCGATCGGCTTTTTGATGCGATTTTTGTCTCGCCATGGGCTTGCGCTATTTGGGTGGTATCGAATCGGGCTAAGTTTGGTTTTAATCAGCGTTATTTTGTTACAATAGGTCATAGTAAAAAACTGATAGTAATACAGAGGAGTACAGTACATGGAACGAACACTAGTTGTTTTTAAGCCAGATGCAATTCAACGAGGCATCATGGGTGAAGTGTTAAGTCGATTTGAAAAAGTCGGCCTCAAAATTGTAGCGATGAAAATGGCAAACCCTGACGAAGCGCACTACTATCACCACTACGAAACAATCGGCAAGATGGTTTCTAGGCGCGGTGAGACTCAATTTCGCGTTCAACTAGGTGCAATGCAAGAAGGACCAGTGGTTGCTATGGTGCTTGAAGGCGTTGAGGTGGTTCCATTGGTACGAAAGCTGGTTGGTGCGACAAACACCCGAGATGCAGAACCAGGCACGATTCGTGGTGATTTCGCTCACGCAAGCCTCGAACACGTTAATGCCTATGGTGTTGCACTACCAACAGTTGTTCATGCCTCAGGTGACGCAGACGAAGCCGAGCTAGAGATTAAACATTGGTTTGACAGTGACGAGATTTTTTCAGACTATCAAACAGTTCACGAGTACTTTACACAACCACGCCCACAATCTAAAAAGAAATAAGCTTTCTCGAGGTATAATAGTTCTATGCCTCGGTAGCTCAACTGGATAGAGCAGATCCGTCCTAAGGATAAGGTTGTAGGT
>Ga0075012_10003804_pt1 | contig 14171 bp, 12 predicted proteins | sample All_14_2_FD_71474 | JGI IMG/M metagenome (GOLD analysis project Ga0075012, IMG submission 71474) | Freshwater microbial communities in response to fracking from Pennsylvania, USA - Allegheny Zone_MetaG_DW_15 | ecosystem: Environmental > Aquatic > Deep subsurface > Groundwater > Drilled... | reverse complement strand
CCACTTTTTGGGCAAGAAAAAGAGATTGTAACCATAAAAGGTTTTGCTCCAAGTTATGTTGGTGGGACAATTCAAATCAATGAAATTGAGGATTTTGTGAGCATGAAAGAGTCCAGTTTAGCCAGTACAACCGTAAAGGCAGACAGTACTTTTACCCTTTCATTTTACGCTAAAGAAACCCAAAAAGTAGTCGTTCGCGCCAATAAGAATCACGGATTGATGTATATTCAGCCAAAAGCTTCATACGATATTTTTGTCCCAGACAAAGATCCTTACGAGCCCAAACGACCAAATGGAAATTTAATCGAAGTCACATTTTTTGATTTAGATTCGTTGGATGTCAACTACAAAATTTTAAGCTATTTGCGTTGGCAAGATGATTTCATTGGTAAAAACTATCATTTACGCGGACCAGAACCAGTAGAGTTTGCAAAGCGATTGGATCTTTTCAAAACGAATGTAGAAAAAGCTTATAGTGTAGATACAACGGACGTTTATTTCAAAACCTTTGTGCGTTTTTCGATCGCTTCTTTGGATAACATCCAGACTGCTTCCGACCGTAATCGTTATGAAAAACATGACTTTTACTTGAAGAACTTCCCTGTTTCTTATCAAAATGATGCGTACATGGGCTACGTGAATACCTTTTATGAAAAAATGCTTCCTCGCTTAGCGATGGAAACGAACAACCGCGTTTACCTAGGTATTTTAAAAAGTAGTCCAACCCTCATCATGAAAGCGTTGGGTGCGGAATACACTTTAATTAACATGCGTATTCGTGAAATGGTGATGATTAAATCCTTGAGCGAAGTGTTTTACACAAAACAATATCCTCAAACCAATATTCTAACCATTTTAGATAGCTTATCGAACAACAGTTTATTCGAAGCAAATCAAGTGATTGCACGAAATATGAAAGCGCGATTAACAGAATTGGTTCCAGGAGGAAAAGCGCCTGATTTTGCCATGAAGAATGATAAAGGTGAAATGAAAACCCTTTTGAATTATGCAAAAAAATACGTTTACATTCATTTTTACGATCCAACTGGATCGAAATCTACCATTGAAATCGAACCGTTGATTCAATTGCACACGAAGTATCAATACGACGTTACATTTATCACTGTTTATCCAAACAAACCTTTAGATGAAACAGCCAAGCAACATTTGGCGAAAATTCCGTGGGAAAAATTCAGTGCAGATGAAGGTGCGAGCATCTTTGATAATTATAAGGTTGAAACATATCCATACTATGTATTGATTGACGAAACGGGATATATTGTCGCTTCACCTGCTTTAACACCGATGCCTAATGGTCAATATGAAACCATTGACAAAACCTTTTTCTTCATAAAAGAAGCAAGAGAGGCTTTACGACAAAATAATCACCGTTAATTTCGTTTTGCTAATAGTTTCATTTACATTTGTTTAATACTTTTTGAACTACTGAAAAGTAAGTACACTTTGTATCAACCAATGCTATTTGATGACCAAAATCTTCATTTTATTACTGTTTTTTTGTTCCTTGAACTTTTTGAATGCTCAATTAAATGAGCGTCAAACAGCGCATTTAAAAGAATTTAAAGCGGCAAAAAAAGATAGTATTAAAATATATTTGCTTTCGGAAATTGCCTATGAATATGAGGGAACTTCCTTAGAAAAAGCAAATGAATACTACGACAAGGCAATCACCCTTTCTAAAAAATCTAAAAGCACTTATTGGTTAGGAAAAAATTATGGATACAAGGCTCTAATCTATCAATACAATCGAGATTATGACTCAGCGGTCTATTTCCTAAATAAGGCGATAAAAATTGCTGAAAGTTTAAACGATCAAGAACAACTTTCGAAACAACTGTGTAATCTTGGGAAAACCTATTTTGAAAACGATAAAATACCGCTCTCCATTGATGCGTATAAAAAAGCGTTGACAATTTCGAAAAAACTTAAACTTGAAATTGTCATGAGTACGGCATATCGGGGAATTGGTGTTTGTTACGACAAGCTAGGCAACTATAATTATTGTTTGAAGTACCATTATTTAGCTCTATCAGTTGACCAAACATTGAATAATTCGCAAGGAATTGGAATGGATTATTCCAATATTGCCAATGCTTATATGGATTTGAAAAATTTTAAAAAGTCAAATGACTATTATACTATGGCAATCGAAACATTCAAAACCATAGGAATTGAAGGAGAGGAACTCGCAACAATATACAACAACCAGGCATCGATAAAATTTCAAACAAATCAATTTCAAGATGCTTTAGGCTTATTTTTCAAAGCCAAAGATCATTTCAAACTTTCAAAAGAGACAGCAAGCATTCCGTTTATTAACAAGAACATCGCCTCTTGTTATTTGAAATTAAATCAAACAGAAAAAGCAAAAAGCTATATCGATTCTGCCTTAATGAATTTTTCAATGGCCTCAAACCCTCGATTGGTGTTGGAGTCGCGCTTGATTTTAGCGGAAATATTAATGAAAACAAATAAGCATAAAGAGGCCGCAACAATGCTTTTTACGATGATTGGAGAGCGAGATAGTCTGGCTCAAAGTTATCAAACAGAAAAACTGAATGAATTAGAAGTAAAGTTTCAATCAAAGGAGAAAGACATAAAGATTAAAGAGGCTGAAGCCGAAAAAAAGGAAAAAGATGCGGCGCTTTCCATTCAAAAGGGCATTAATGAGCGAAGAAAAATATTCGTTTTTGGCTTGAGTATCGTCGGATTACTCCTACTTTTCTTATTTCTAAACCTCCGAAAAACCAATCAAAAAACGCAGAAAGCAAATACAGAAATTGCGCGTCAAAAATTAATCATTGAAGAAAAAAGCGAGGAAATAACAGCAAGTATCCGTTATGCAGAGCGTATTCAAAATGCCATCTTACCCTCCAATAATTTCTTGAAAGATATTTTCCAAGATTACTTTGTTTTATACCTTCCAAAAGATATTGTTGCAGGTGATTTTTATTGGACAGAGCGAAAAGAAAATTATATCATGTTTGCGGCTGCAGATTGCACGGGTCATGGTGTTCCTGGTGCAATGATGAGCGTTGTATGTTTCAATGCCTTGAACCAAGCTGTGCGCGAATATCGTTTGGTGAATCCAGCTGAAATTCTCAATAAAACCAGAGAAATTGTACTCAATACGCTTTCCAAAAACGAACAAAACGTGATGGATGGAATGGATATTTCTTTGAGTGTGATCGATTTGAAAGGCAAAAAACTTCATTTTTCAGGAGCTAATAATTCGTTGTATGTGTACAAAAAAGCCACATCAGAACTACTCAAATTAAAAGCAAATCGTTACCCGATTGGTTTCTCACACGAAATGTTGCCTTTTACCTCAGAGAGTATGGAACTAGAGAAAGGTGATCGCATTTATTCAACTACAGATGGTTTTCCAGATCAATTTGGAGGTGAGCACGGAAAGAAATACAAGACCAAAAATTTCGAAGAATTGTTACTTTCTCTTCAGAAATTTAGTTTAACACAGCAAGAGGATCGTCTGCATTCGGAGTTTCAACACTGGAAAGGTGATTATGACCAAACAGATGATGTCTGTGTTTTTTCGATTGAGCTTTAAATAATGTGAAAATGGAGCATTTTTCTAAAGGAGCAATGTGAAAATGTGACAATTGGTAAGGAAGGAATTTCTTGATGATTTAAGACTATTCAATCGTTTTCTTAACTTTGTGAAAGATTCAATAAGCTATGAGATTCAATTTATCAGAAGTCAACGATTTGATTCGTTCGCGCAGGACAATTTACCCAGAACAATTCAGTGATCGACAGGTGCATCAAGAGCAAATTGAGCTTATTTTGAACAATGCACAATGGGCACCAACACACGGTAACACGCAACCTTGGCGATTTAAAGTTTTCATGGATGCAGGTCGTCAAAAACTCAGCGATTTCTTGGGAAAAACCTACTTGGAGTTAACGCCAAAGGAGCAACAAAACGATATGAAATTGGCAAAAATGCTCACGCGTCCTATGAAAGCTTCTGTAGTTATCGCAGTTTGCATGGAGCGTCAAGCGGAAGAAAAAATCTTAGAATTAGAAGAAATTGAAGCGGTGGCTTGTGCCATTCAAAATATGCACTTAACATGCACTGCATACGGTTTGGGAGGATTTTGGGCTACGCCAAAACTAATTTATCATCCAAAAATGAATGAGTTTTTAGAAATTGGGGAGAAAGATAAATGCCTCGGCTTGTTCTACATAGGCTATCCCGCAATCGAATGGCCAAAAGCCCACAGAAAACCCTTAGAGTACACCACTAAATGGATCAACGAATAAAATGAGCGGATCTGCAGATCATACCTTAGACTTAGGATTCGTGAACTATGTTCAACATCCTGAAAACAGCAATTACTCTGTTTTTCGTTTCTACGATGACAATCGTGCCGCTAGTTTTGAATCAGAACTTACTGAACAAAAAATATGGTTTGAAAAGGCCGAGGAAGAACGAAAAGGTAAGATGGTAACACTTTTTGGGATTCATAATAATGATTTCAAAAAGGCAGAAAGAATCAATTACAAAGTAGAAGCAATGCATAAAAAGCGACTGATTCCTGGTCGTATTTTTAGAACGGTTTTACTTCTTTTTTCATTCACTGCACTCGCACTTGCGATCATAGGTTATTGTAAAGCACCTAAAATCGACCTTGGAAACAATAAAAGTAACACATCAATCAACCATTAACATTTGAACCAAATATTTTACTTTTCTTCGCGTTGTGAAATCCATGGTTAAATTTTTACTTCCCATATTCCTATTTATACTGACTTTTGATTCAGTTGGTCAAACGACTCAGCGAAAAAAAGAACGGTTCCCCTCCTATTTTGGAATTCAGGTGCGTCCCGTTTTTCCAACTCGTTTTATTGGTGAATCCAGTGCGTCCTTTTTAAAAGATGGCTTTTCAACCACTATTTCCCAAAAAGTGGGTTATTCCTTTGGCGGAACGGTGCGCGCAGGTATCACTAAATTAATCGCCTTCGAAACAGGAATCAATTTTACACAACGGAACTTTAATATTGATATGTCTATCGCAGACTCGAACGTTTTCGCGACGAATGATCTTTCCTTTATTCAATACGACATCCCACTGAATGCCTTGATTTATGTTCAATTAAGTGAAAAATTCTTTATGAATGCTTCACTTGGTGTTGCTCTCAACTTTAAACCGAGTGATGTGGGAGTTTTGACCTTACCTGGAGGATCGTTTTCGTTTACACATACGGGAAGAGTAAACAGTTTGGCAACGGTTGATTTAAATGCGAATTTTGGTTTTGAATACCGCACCGAAAAGAGTGGTTTTTTCTACATTGGAGGTTCGGCAAGAGTCCCGTTTTCACCATTGTTTACGCTCGTTTCGCAGTACAAGTACGATGGATACAAAACAACGATTTACGGCGATGTTGACGGCTCATTTTTATCGGTCGATTTTAAGTACTTCTTTCCAAATATCAGTAAAAAAGGCCCACAATTTCAACGTGGACCCATCTTATAAAATGAACACAGCTATTCAACAAATCATTGATAATCTTCACTTAGAAGCACATCCAGAAGGAGGATTTTTTATTGAAACCTATCGAAGTACAGAGCTAATAGCGCATCCAGAGCGCAATTTGATGACCTCTATCTACTTTTTGTTGACCTCTGAGAACGTTTCTAAATTTCATCAAATCAAAAGCGATGAAATGTGGTATTTTCACAGTGGAAGTCCACTAATTGTGCACATGCTGAACGATAAAGGTCATACAGAACTCATCATTGGAAATGATTTAAGCAAGGGACAAAGACCTTACGGAATGGTACCAAAAGACACCATCTTTGGTTCATGTGTGCTTGAAGAAAATAGTTATTCGCTTGTTTCGTGTGCTGTAGCACCTGGATTTGATTTCCGCGATTTCAAACTTTTCACCAAAGCAGAACTCATGCAGGATTACGCTGCATTTGAGAATATCATCGATAAGTTAACTTAATTGTTATCTGCTCTCAACCAATAGTAAAGCAAGGCCAATTTGTCTTTTGCTGAACTTACTTCGAAGCTATATTGAGGCTTCATGTAATTACTCGTGCTCACTTCAATCGAAAACAAAATCTCGTCGCGCGATATCAATAATTCAGCTTTCTCGCCTATCATCAATCCATTCACGGTTGCTTCTAATGATTTTTGTTCGGCACGGTAGCCATTCACTCCCAAAACTTCATCATTGACGCTCAATCCAGCATCTTCAGCTGCCGAACCATTTCGGATACCTTTTACGATAATCTTTCCTCCTTCTGTTCTGAAATTAGCTCCAAATGATGGTTTTGAAGTACTAACGTCTTTCACATTCAAACCAATCAAACCTAATAAATCATTGTAAGGTGGAACTTGAGTTCCGTTAATATACTTGTCAAAGAATTCCGTCATGTCTTCCCCAAGGAAAGTTCCCAATTCCTTTTTGAATTCATCTTCTGAAAAACCTCTATTCATTTTTTTGTAATACTTCGTATACAAGGTTTGAAGAAAATGATCTAAGCACTTTTCACCTTTGTATTTACTGAGAATTTTTGCATCTAGAATCGCTGCCATTACTTGTCCACGTGTGTAATATGTCATCGTTGTATTCGCACTGTTTTCATTCGGACGATATGCCTTAATCCAAGCATCAAAACTCGCATGAGCAACTGGTTGAACACGTGAACCAACACTTCCTTCCACATAATTGATGGAATTCTGCAGTTTGTTTAAATATGTATCCTTGTCGTAATATCCAGCGCGTACCATCAACAATTCGTCGTAGTAAGAAGTAAAACCTTCCATTACCCATAAAAGAGAAGTATAGTTTTCTTCATCGTAGTTAAATGGTCCCAATTCGATTGGTCGAATGCGCTTAACGTTCCACAAATGGAAATATTCATGTGCTACAAGAGATAAAAAACCGAGGTAATCTGCGCCTTGGTAGGTCCAACGATTGACACTTAAGGTTGTTGAATTCGTATGTTCTAAACCGCCTTGACCATCAACTACGTTGTGAATAATGAAAACATAATCCTTGTTCGGATTTTCGCCAAATACATTTGTAGCAGCATTTACCACCTTTGCCATATCTGTTTTCAACTTGGCAACATCATAATTACCTTCACCATAAAGGGCAACTGTATGCTTTACATCGTTAGCGGTAAAATCAAATATTTCGTGGTTTCCAATTTCAATTGGGCAATCTACCAATTGATCGTAATTCTCAAAGCGAAAAGAATAGGTATTTGTCTTTATAGAAGGTTCTGATGGCAAAGCCGTTGTGATTTTGCGGAATCCAACATGAGGAACGATATCCAATTTTCCTTTTAAACCCAAGTGTTTGTCAACGTACATGAAAACTCCAGTTCCACTTACATAACCATGTGTCAAATCCAAGAAGCTCGTTCTCACTGAAAGTTCAAAAGCATAAACTTCATATTTCACGGACACTTTTTTTGATTTCCCTTTAGCAATCGACCAAGTATTTTTTGATTTCTTCGTGACTTTCAATTCATTTCCACCTTCATCGAAGGCCTTCACTAGGTTGACATTCTTCGCAAATTCGCGCACCAAATAAGATCCTGGTGCCCAAACTGGCATTTTGATATCCAACTGTTTATCCTTGAAATTGGACAACAACATTTCCACTTCAAAATAATGATTCTGAGGCTTAGGCATTGAAAGTTTGTAGCTAATTTCTTGCGCTTGGATAGTTAAAACAGCACTCAACGCGCAGATAAATAGGAAAAATCGAATCATGGTTATATTATTTTGGTTTCAAAGATACGATTTGTCTGTTTAGGTTTATCTTTACAATAGAAAAGTACAGAATTATGTCCACAAAATTTACCCTCGTCGCAGCGCTTGGTTTAGCAATCGCATCTTGTTCGACCCCAACTGAAAAGACCGTTTCCACTTCTACGGGTGTCGATTCGCGCATTGCACAGTTGGAAAAGGAAAATGCTCAAAAAGATTCAATGATCAATGAATCTTTGGCTTTCTTCAGTGAAATTCAGAGCAATTTATCGTCGATTGAGTTGAAAAAGGATGAGATTCGAATTAAATCAACGGATACGGAATTCACAACGGACGATAAAGCGTGGATTTTAGAGCAAATCAAACAAATCAATTTCTTGCGCCAAGAAAACGCAAAAAAAGTAAAAGCGCTTTCTGACCAATTGAAGAAAAGTGGTTTGAAAATCGCCCAACTGGATGCCATGGTTCAGGGCTTGTTGCAAAGTATTCAGGAAAAGGAAGAGCAAATCAGCATTCTTGAAAGCGATTTAGTGAGTTTGGATAAGGCTTATGCGCGCTTGTTCGATGCTTACCAAGAAAAAGCAGTTTTAGTGGAAGAACTTACAGAGGAAATCAACACTGTTTATTATTCGTATGGAACCGAGGAAGAATTGGTTAAAAACAAGGTCATTGACCGCAAGAATGGTTTTATCGGCATTGGAAAAAGCATCAAATTGATGGATAATTTCAACCAGAAATATTTTGCTAAAATTGATTTAACCGAAGAAAAAGAACTCTTTATTGAAGGTACTGAACTGAAATTCATCACCGATCACCCTTCTAGTTCGTATTCGTTAAGTCCGTCAGGGAAGAATACGAAAATTAAGATTAGTAATCCAAGAGAATTCTGGAAGGTTTCGAGGTATTTGGTTATTGTTGTTGATTAGGCGAGGATGCTGTCCTCGATACATTCAGCCGAAGCTGAACACTCGGACAGCGATTAGATACATTCAGCCGAAACTGAACACTCGGACAGCGTTATATTAAGTATGAATCAAAGCCGACCGAGTGGCCGACGAAGGAGGATGTACCGAGGGTGGCCTGCTAGTCCTAAGTTATGAAGGAGAATTCTTTGGTGTTGATGACAGATTCAAAGAGATGCGGGTAATATTTTTTCATTTCGCTGTTCATTAATTCCACGGGGACATCGTTGAAGGAACCATAAAAATGAAGGTATTCCATGAATTGATGGTCTTTTGAGTATTCTTGAAACATGGAATCTGTTTTTCCATCCCAATCAAGTGGTGCAACACCTGTGATACTACAAATTCGCTTATCGAAGGCTGGAGTGCATTTTACCCATTTCCCTTCGAGGTAAAGTTCTACAAATCCATGAAAAACAATTTCGTTGCGCTTTAGGTAGTGGGTTAATTTTTCGACGCCGATGTGATTGACTACGATGGCATAACCCAAGCGCGATGGAATTCCAAATTTGCGTGCACAAGCAGCCAAAACAGTTGATTTTTCGACACACCACGCTCTTTTCTTCGATAAAACAGCAGAAGCTTGCAGTCCTTGGGGAGTTAAATTCAAATGATACGGATCATATAAAAAGGCATCGCGCACCAGGAAATAGAGCTGAATCGCGATAGCTGTTGGTGAACCAGTAGCATCGATGATTTCCGTGAAACGATCAAAAGCAGGATGATTAAAGTCAATAAGTTCTGTATCCTTTAGGAATTCATCCATTATGGGAAAATATTTCGATTATTTTTGTTGTACAATTTTAGTCAATTCATTGTAATGAGTCAAACTGAAAATCAAGAAACCAAATTTAAAAGTCCAATTCCGATTTTACGGCAATTGCAAGGATTTATTTTTGGGGAAGAGAAGCCAGACAATTTCACGCAATTTACCTTTTTCTTAAACCTCTTTTTCTGGTTTATTTTCTTGCTTTGGTCTGTTGTTTCAGCCGCTACACTTTCTTTTCGTCATGTCATTGCGGATTACAAAAAAATACCGATTGAAGAAATCATTCTTAAGCGAGGTGAAGTATTGGGTTTTGAATCGAGCGACTTTTTGAATCGTTTGATCACCACCTATTCAGTTTCGGTGATTTTATGGTCGGCCGTTTTTATTGGCTTGGTGCTGCTTTGGCGCAAAAACAAGTTTTTCATTTATTTTTTGGGTGGTGGTGTGATTTTATACGTGAGTATGCTGATATTTTACATGAGTTATACTTTTTTCAAGGAAGACACAACACTATTTGATAAAATTGGCTTGTTGGCGATGCTTGCCAGTTCGTTCATGTATTATTTTCTCTTGAAAAAAGAGTCGATTGATGGCACTATGAGTTTTTTTGGTGCTGATGAAGACGAAGAATAATATTTTCTACCTTCTGTTCCGCTTCGCTCAAGACCAATTCAGCTTTCAAATAGATTTCTTCGCGTTCTGAGAGCATTTTATCAATCAAAGCAGCTAGTTCATCATCGGTCAAATTTGCAATCAGGGGACGCTTGGATTTTCCTTCTTTCAAACGCAGTAAAAGCGTTGATGGTTTAGTTTGTAAATAAACCGTTGTTCCTTTTTCCGAGAGAATGTCCATTAGATTATTGTGACAAGGCAAGCCACCACCAGTTGCTACCACTTTCAATTGGTTTGCATCCAGTTCTTCGATTACTTGCTTTTCCAATTCGCGAAAATAGCTTTCTCCTTTATTTTCAAAGAGTTGACTAATGGTGCACCCTTCCTGCTGAGCGATTAATTTATCTGTATCAATGAAGGGACAATTGAGCGCTTTGGCCAATTTCTTTCCGGTACTGGTTTTTCCAGTTCCCATAAATCCAATAAGGAAAATTATCTTCACGGGGCAAAGTAAGCGAAAATGTCTGATTTAAATCAAAAATATGCAATTTTGTACCGCTTAATATCCAATGAGTTAGCGGAACGAAGCGTTTTTTTTTGAAAAAAAATGGCAATCCACTTGTTAAACAAAATAATACACATATCTTTGCACCCGCAATCGCGTTGAATGAAGGTTTACCCTAAAATCATGCACTGCAAGATTCGGTAGCTCAGCTGGTAGAGCAATACACTTTTAATGTATGGGTCCTGGGTTCGAATCCCAGCCGGATCACTTACGGTCCCAGCGGGATCACAAGAAAGCCTCCTTTTTAAGGAGGCTTTTTTCATTTAGCCCCAAAACACACGGAATTTAATGCTTGACGACTTGACTTTGATAACAAACAAAATCAATCAAAAACAACCAATTTGTCAACATAGCTGTCAACAGATTTTTTTCTTCATTTTTGTTGACAAGAATTACGTGAATCACATATGGTGACTACGATTCAGAGCTTTCTGTTTTGTCGGTTTTAAAGCAATTTAGTCCTTGTTGACAAGGATTTTACCGCTATGAAAGAAACGATTCACAACTCATTTTTTAAAAACATGTGAATCATGAAACAAAATCAAAAATTGAATGTGCGAATTCGTATCAACGAACAACGCATGAAAGAAGGGAAAGCGCAAATTTTCATCCGCATTTTTGTCGATGGATTGAAGACTGAAATCGGCACCACTCATTGTGTGAAAACAACTCAATGGGATCCCAAAATTTCTCGAGTAAGGCAAACTGCAGAGAATGCCCAATTGATCAATGCCTATCTCGATCGAGCAAAGAATTCCATCATTCAAGATTTCCTTGAACGCCAGGCAAGAGGTATTGTATGTACTCCAAACGATCTCAAAAACAAGTTTCTCGGGATTAAGGAGAATGCAAACGTTAAAACCATCCTTGAAGCATTTGACTATCACAATCTCAAAATGGGTGAAATGGTTAAGATTGGGAAGGTTGTGGCCAAAACATTAGCACGTTACAAGATTACCAAGAACAAAGTGGAAGCGTTCATGAAGCATCATTATAAAATTGCGGACAAACCACTTCCAGAGATGCGCCTGATGTTTGTTACCGAATTCGAACATTATTTGCTCACAGTCGATAATTTACAATCCAATACGGCTTACAAGTACATCAAGAACCTAAAAAAAATTGTTACGATGTCAGTTGGATTAGATTGGATTCCTTCCAACCCATTTGCCAATTTTAGATGTTCTTACACGAGTCCTGATCGTGATATTCTCACACAAGCTGATTTGGACAACATAATGAACAAGGAATTCAATATTGAACGACTTAGAGAGGTCCGCGATGTATTTGTTTTTTGTTGCTATACAGGTTTTGCTTATGCTGATGTGTTTAAATTCAATCAGAATGCTGTTATGATTGGTTTAGATGGGAATTACTGGCTTTCTACCAATCGTCAAAAGACTGGAACGAAAGAAAAAGTTCCTTTACTTCCAATTGCATTGGAAATCATCGAGCGATACAAGAACCATCCCTATTGTTTGGAGCAAAATAAATTGCTTCCGGTGAATAGCAATCAGCGGTATAATTCTTACCTGAAGGAGCTCGCGGATGCTTGTGGAATAAACAAACATTTGACTACACATATTGCTCGACATACCTTTGCTACAACTGTAACTTTAGCGAATGGAGTTCCCATTGAAACGGTGAGTGCGATGCTTGGCCATACCAACATTCGAACAACTCAAATTTATGCCAAAGTGGTTGAAAAGAAGATGAGTGAAGACATGGAAATCCTTAAATCTAAGCTCTTTGCTGTTGGCAAAAAGGACAAGAAAGTTGGATAAATAAAAAGCGACCTCGGTCGCTTTTTTTAATACTAAAAAAACTCAAAAATTTAATGTAGAACGTAAATAGATTACGAAGTACTGGTCGTTTCTTTGCGTGCTTATGGATCGAAGATCCATAAGTTGAAAGCATAACGATTTATAAAAATGACAATGGAATACTACATCACAGCTGAAAAACAATTATCTGCAGACCTTGATCAAATTCTTCAAAACGATTCCGAAATAAATGTCAAGGCAAAAAAAGCAGCTAAGTTAATCAGCAGCACGTTGACAGTATTTCGCAATAAAATCCGGGAGGAAAGTTTCCGGTCTGACGATGATGAAATTTATTTTTTCAAGAAAATCAAACCACGCATTCATGCTTACCTCATCTTTTTCTCCATCTTATCTGAAATTGAAACGAGCAAGTACCACATGAGTGAGGAGGAACTGAAAAACCTCATCGATAAAAAAATACGCATGTTTCGATACATCATGCGTGAAAATATAGACTTTGTTACATACTACAAAGAAGGATTGATTCACCTGGACAGACAATACTTTCTTCGTCAAACTGAAATCCCTAAAATAACCAAGCATTCCGCGAGCATGCTCTTGGATCCTGAATTCAGCACAACATATGATGTTGTTGTTTCGAACATCCTTGCTCATCAGATGTTTTTGAATTACCTCTGCCCTGAAGATGAAGGTCTGAAGAAAACCATAGCAAATCAATCCAAACTAAAATGGACAGCCAGTAAATCCGATTTCATTGAACTGGTCTATGCGTTGCAAGCAACTAAAGCGGTTAACCATGGTGAAATCGAAATCATTGAGATGTGTACGGCTTTACAATCAATCTTTCAAATTCATATTGAAGATCCGTATCGGATTTTCATTGACATCGCAAATCGAAAAACGGTTCCAATGAAATTTATCCCAAAACTGGAGGAAGGATTTTTGAGGAAAGTGAATGAGGTGGATGGGATGGTTTAAAAATAACAACGCCCTGCTTTATCAACTAGGGCGTCATTATATATTTATTACTTAAGGTTAATAAACTTTGATACCATATTTCAATAGTTTTTTTGGCAGGTGGTCGTCAAGATTTGATATATCGTTATCGTTCAGTTCAATTAATTTAAAGTCGTATTTTTTATAGATTTCAATTTTCGCCTTTTTTCTTTCAGCATATTTTGGATCATCTTCCATTCCCCAAAATTCGATATAAACATTCTCAGTCGGTATGAAAAAATCAGAATACAAATCTTCTTCTATTGGTAATTTCCTTTCGTATGCATGCGCCAATTTGTAATCGTATAATGCATTATCAATAATGACTTCAGCTCTAGAACGAACCATATGTCCATCTTTAGTTCTTAGAGTGGCAGGAAATTTTTCTCTAAAATTGTCAATAGTTGTTTTTGGCGATTCCTTAATTGTTTGTGTGGTTGGACGTTCTGTAACTGTAAAGTCTTTAAATACTGAAACCAAATTTTTATTAGTCAGAATGTTATCAGGCCATAAAACATATGTTCCTCCTGAAGTATCATGCTCAAACTGTCGTCCACCGATGCCTTTTCCCAATTTTGTGATTTGCCAACCAGCTATATCCTTTTCAATCCATCCAAGTTCAGAAAATATCAAATTTAGGCGTTGAGATGAAATATCAAAGTGTTTACCTATAGCAGTTGCATTTAGCAGTTTTGCCTTTTCTATTTG
>Ga0075012_10003803_pt1 | contig 14172 bp, 10 predicted proteins | sample All_14_2_FD_71474 | JGI IMG/M metagenome (GOLD analysis project Ga0075012, IMG submission 71474) | Freshwater microbial communities in response to fracking from Pennsylvania, USA - Allegheny Zone_MetaG_DW_15 | ecosystem: Environmental > Aquatic > Deep subsurface > Groundwater > Drilled... | reverse complement strand
GCTCAGAAGTCAGCTTTGGATCGCGGGCGAGAATGAGACGCGCGTCGTCCCCGGCGGCGGCGATCAGGTCGCGATGGGCGATGGGATCGGCGAACACATAGGCGGGAAACCCGCTCTGACGCAGGCCGAGGGGATCACCGCCGCCACGTAGCTCGAGATCACGCTCAGCGATGAGGAAGCCATCGTCGGTGCGACGCAGGATGTCCAACCGCTTCTGCCCGGTTTCCGACAGCGGCGGATCATAGAGGAGCACGCAGGCGCTTTCGCCGCGCCCTCGACCAACCCGGCCGCGGAGTTGATGCAACTGGGCCAGACCGAAGCGCTCGGCCTGTTCGATGACCATGATGGTGGCGTTGGGAACATTCACGCCAACCTCGACCACCGTGGTGGCCACCAGGACCGACAGCTCGCCCTGCGCGAAGCGGGCCATCACCGCGTCCTTTTCAGGCCCGGGCATCTTGCCATGGACGAGCCCCACGCTGGGGCCGATGCGCTCGCGAAGCTCAGCGGCGCGACGCTCGGCGGCGGCCAGGTCGGTCTTTTCCGACTCCGACACCAGGGGGCAGATCCAGAAGGCCTGGGCGCCTGCGGCCACCACTGATTTAAGCCGCGCCTCCACCTCGGCCATGCGGCCCATGGGGATCGCCCGGGTGGCGACAGGCGTCCGCCCGGGGGGCTTCTCATCAATTCGCGAGACATCCAGGTCGCCGAAAACGGTGAGCTCCAGCGTCCGGGGGATCGGGGTCGCAGACATGGCCAGAAGATGGGTGGCCTGGCCCTTGGCCTGCAGGCGCTGGCGCTCGGCCACCCCAAACCTGTGCTGCTCATCAATGACGGTCAGGCGTAGATCCTGAAAGACGACGTCGTTCTGAAACAGGGCGTGGGTGCCCACGGCGACCTTCACGGCGCCACTGGCGAGCGCTCGCAGCTTCTCAGCCCGGGAGGCGCCCTTGTCCCGGCCCGTCAGGAGGACAGCGGCCAGGCCTTGGGCCTCAAGCGGGCCGGCCAGGGTCTCGAAATGCTGTCTGGCCAGGATTTCGGTGGGCGCCATCAGGGCGCTCTGTCCGCCCGCATCGGCCACGTCAGCCATGGCGAGCATGGCCACCACCGTCTTCCCCGATCCTACGTCCCCCTGCAGCAAGCGCGACATGCGCTCACCCTTGGCCAGGTCCGCGCGGATATCGGTCAGCGCGCGGATTTGGGCGCCGGTCAGCTGGAAGGGGAGGGCTGCGGCCAGGGCTTCGGCTCTTTGACCTCCGAGAATCGGCGCAGCAGGTTCGGCGCGACGCTCCGCCTTTTTTCGCCCCATAGCGAGTTGGTGCGCCAGCAGTTCATCAAACGCCAGGCGCTGGCGATGCGGCGCCTGCGCCGTGAGATCAGCCTCCGACTGGGGCGCGTGCAGTCGTGAAAGGCTGTCGCGCCAACTCCCCCAGCCCTGGCGGGCGAGCCAGGCCGGGTCCTGCCACTCGGCAAGGTCAGGGCATCGAGCCAGGGCGTCCAGCACCAGGCGTCGCACGGTGCGGGCCGGCAGGCCGGCTGTGGCGGGATAGATGGCCTCGACCTCGGGGATCTGATCGGCCTTCTCCACAGGCAGGAGGTAGTCCGGATGGGCGATCTGAATCTCGGAGCCGAACCGTTCGACCTTGCCGCTGACCAGGCGTTGGGCGCCCACGGGATGTTGGGCCTCGATCCGCCCGCCCAGGGCGCCGAAATAGACCAGGGTTAGAAAGCCAGTCCCGTCAAACGCCCTGACCCGCCAGGGCTGAGAGGCATTGCGCGGGGCCTGAAAGGCCTCAATCGTTACGGCAAACGTCTGAACCGCCCCCTCAAGGGCCTCGGCCACTCGGGCGGGATGGCGGTGGATCAGGCTGTGGGGCGCCAGGAAGGCGACATCCCGCACCACAGGCCCCGCCAGCTTGGTCAGCAGCGGCGCAACCCGTGGCCCCACGCCCTTCAGCGTGTCGATCGGGGCGAAGAGGGGATAGAGAATCTCCGGGCGCATGGCGGTGACCATAGCGCGCGTGGGCCTGCCGCGCGCGGTAGACGGGGCGGCCCTGTCGTGATGACGTACGGCCATAGTCTTAGCTTGGGAGGGTGCGATGAGAGGGTGGATGTTGAGCGCGGCGGCGACGGTTGTCCTGGCCGCCTGTGGTCAAGCTGAGCCTACCGCTCCCGAGCCCGCGCAATCGACGCCCGCGGCCACCGAGACCGCTGAACCTGAGGCGGTCGCTCCGCCCAACAAGATTGAGGGCTTCACCCACGCGCCTGGTGAGGACCTCTTCGGCTACTACTTCCCGACCCGGCCCGTGCAAGTCGGAAACTATCGCCTCGACAACATCCATATCGGTGGAGCGATGGATTTTGCGGCCTGGGAGCGAGGCGAGCGGACGGCTACCTACGCCCCGGTGATGCTTGAGTTCTCAGATGTGACCAGCCCGATCGCCACCAACGAGCTTGGTCAGGAGTTCCACCAGCGGAGCATCCGCGTCCTGCCCAGCGCCTATAGGCTGGGCGAGGGCGACTTTCGGTTTGTGGGCAGCCATCCTGACATTGGTGATGTGTGGATCGATGGCATGATTGATCTCGCCCAGCTGAAATCCGAACGGGATCAGGGCGGCCTGCCACAGGACGAAGCGTCGCCGCTGCTCACCACCGCAACTCAGATTGGGCCGGAGGCCTTTCGAAACCTGTCCTTCGTCTGGTTCGGCGGCGACTGAGCTTGTCCTGGCGCGTTCGCAGCGTCCTTGACCCTGGCGTTCGGGCGCCGGGGCCTCTATATCCGCGCTCGCCATGGCCGACACACACGACATCCGACTCAAGCGCCTCAAGTTCCGTTCCTGGCACCGGGGATTTGTAGAGGCTGACCTGATCCTGGGCGGCTTCGTCGACCGCCATGCGGGCGATCTCAGTCCCGCCCAGCTGGATGTCCTGGAACACCTGCTCGACCAGCCTGATCAGGATATTTATGCCTGGATCGTCGAGCGAACTCCCACGCCCCCGGAATTCGACACCGAGATCATGAATATGATCAAGGGCTTTCGGGACGAGGCTCACAAGACCATCGGCGGCGCCCGTGGCGGCTGACGGAGCTGCTGCTCCCAGCGCCACACAGCTGAAGCGCATCAATACCGATCCCGAACGCCTCGATCTTGTTGGGGCGCCGGAGGGGTATGACGCCCTGGTGATGTCCGACATCGTGCGGGCCCGCGGCGGCCTCAGCGTCTTCATCGCCCGGGACACCGCCCGGATGAGCGCGTTCGCTGACGCCTTCGCCTTCTTCGCGCCAGACGTCGAGGTGATGCGCCTGCCGTCGTGGGACTGTCTGCCCTATGATCGGATCGGGCCTTCGCCGGGCGTCGCCGCACAGCGGATGACGACCCTGGCGCGGTTGGCGACGGGCGGTTTCGCGCCCAAGAAGCCGGCCCTGCTGGTGGCCGCCATCCCGGCCATGATCCAGCGCGTTCCGCCCCGGTGGGCCGTGGACGGCGCCTCGTATAGCGCCCATGTGGGACGGCCAGTGAAGATCGCGGACCTGGAGCGGTACTTCGCCGTCAACGGTTATCAGCGGGCCTCCACGGTTTCCGAACGGGGCGAATTCGCCATTCGTGGCGGGGTGATTGACGTCTTCCCACCCGCCGCCGACGAACCGGTACGTCTGGACCTGTTTGGCGACATCCTCGAATCCATTCGGGCTTTCGACCCGGAGACGCAGCGCTCCACAAAACAGCTGACGGAGGTCAGCCTGCTCGCCGTGAGCGAAGCCCTCCTGGACGCCGAGGCGGTGTCCCGCTTTCGCAAAGGCTATGTGGCCACCTTTGGCGCCGCCGGCGACGATCCGCTCTACGCCACAGTTAGCGAAGGCGGCCGTCGGGCGGGGATGGAGCACTGGCTGCCGCTCTATTATCCGAGCCTTGAGACGGTCTTCGACTATCTGCCCAATGACACCCTGATCGCCGTCGACCATCTGGCGCCCGAGGCCCGGGATGAGCGGCTGAGCATGGTTCGGGACGCCTATGAAGCCCGGGCCGAAGCCGGCCGAAAGTCCAACTATCGCCCGTTGCCGCCGGAACAGCTCTATCTGTCCGCCGAGGAATGGGAGAGCGCCCTCTCCACGAGGCCCAACCGCAGGTTTTCCGCCTTCAACGCGGTCGAGGGCGAGCAGGTGATCGATCTGGGGGCCCGGGCCGGCCGCAATTTCGCCCCGGAACGTCAGCGCGATAGCGTCAACCTGTTCGAGGCCACCGTCGACCACGCCAAGGCCCAGACGGCCGCTGGCAAGCGAGTCCTGTTCGCCTCCTGGACCGAGGGGGCATCGGAGCGTCTGGGCGGCATGCTGGCCGATCACGGCCTGTCGAAGGTTTCGCTCGCGCCATACTGGCAGGCGGCCAAGGCGGCTGATCCGAAGACGCCGCAGCGGGTGGTCCTGCCTCTGGAAGCCGGCTTCGAGACTGACAAGCTGGTCGTCATCTCTGAGACCGACATTCTCGGGGACCGGCTGGCGCGGCCACGCAAGCGCCGACGCGCGGCCAATTTCCTGGCTGAGGCCTCCGCCCTGACCCCTGGCGACCTGGTCGTGCACATCGAGCACGGCATTGGCCGCTATGAGGGTCTGAAGACCCTCGACGTCCAGGGCGCGCCGCACGACTGCCTGGAACTGCAGTATGGCGGCGAGGCCAAGCTCTACCTGCCGGTGGAGAATATCGACCTCCTGACCCGCTATGGGGCGGAGACCGAGGGGGTCACCCTTGACCGCCTGGGTGGGGCGGCCTGGCAGGCGCGCAAGGCCAAGGCCAAGGAACGCCTGCGTGAGATGGCTGGCGGCCTGATCCGCATCGCCGCCGAGCGGGCCATGAAATCGACCCCCGGCATCGATCCGCCCCATGGGGTGTTCGACGAGTTCTGCGCCCGGTTCCCCTACGAAGAGACCGAAGATCAGCTCAACGCCATCGGTGACGTTCTCACAGATCTGAGTTCTGGCCGGCCAATGGATCGGTTGATCTGCGGCGATGTCGGCTTCGGCAAGACCGAGGTCGCCCTGCGGGCCGCCTTCGTCGCGGCGATGAGCGGACAGCAGGTGGCCGTGGTGTGTCCCACGACCCTTCTGGCGCGGCAGCACTTCAAGACCTTCGAAGCCCGCTTCCAGGGATGGCCCATCAAGGTGCGGCGCCTGTCGCGGCTGGTGCCAGCAAGGGAAGCGGCTGAAACCCGCGAGGGGCTCAAGAGCGGCGAGATCGAAATCGTGGTCGGCACCCATGCGGTGCTGTCCAAGCAGGTCGGGTTCAAGGATCTCGGCCTGGTGATCGTCGATGAGGAGCAGCACTTCGGGGTCAAGCACAAGGAGAAGCTCAAGGAGCTTCGCGCCGACGTGCACATGCTGACCCTGACGGCCACGCCAATCCCCCGCACCTTGCAGATGTCCCTGTCGGGCATCCGCGAGATGTCGATCATCGCTACGCCGCCGGTGGACCGCCTGGCTGTCCGGACCTATGTGACGCCGTGGGATCCGGTGACTGTTCGCGAAGCCCTGCTGCGGGAGAAGTACCGGGGCGGCCAGGCCTATTTCGTCACGCCGAGGATCTCCGATCTCACCAATCTGGAGCGGTTCCTGCGCGAGCAGGTGCCAGAGGTGCGATTTGTGGTCGGCCATGGCCAGATGCCGCCCACCCAGCTGGAAGAGGTCATGTCGGCCTTCTATGACGGCCAGTATGACGTGCTGCTCTCCACCACTATCGTGGAGTCGGGTCTGGACGTGCCCACGGCCAACACCTTGATCATCCACAGGGCCGACATGTTTGGCCTGTCGCAGCTGTATCAGATCCGGGGTCGGGTCGGCCGGGCCAAGGCCCGCGCCTACGCCTATATGACCACGCCCGAGGACAAGGCCATCACACTGTCGGCGGAGAAGCGCCTGCGGGTGCTTCAGTCGCTGGACAGCCTGGGCGCCGGCTTCCAGCTGGCCAGCCATGACCTGGATATTCGCGGCGGCGGCAACCTGCTGGGTGAGGAGCAGTCGGGTCACATCCGCGAGATCGGGGTCGAGCTTTACCAGCAGATGCTGGAGGACGCGGTCAACGAACTCAAAGAACTGGCCGGCGCCGAGGGCGTGCCCGACCGCGGCTGGTCGCCACAGATCAATACGGGCGCGGCCGTCCTGATCCCTGAGGCCTATGTGCCCGATCTGAACGTGCGGCTGGCGCTCTACCGCCGGCTTTCAGAGGCCGAGCAGGCCGCCGATCGAGAGGCTTTGGCCGCCGAGCTCATCGACCGCTTCGGCCCGCTGCCGCCGGAAACTGATCAGCTGCTGAAGGTCGTCGCCATCAAGGGCATGTGCCGTCAGGCCAATGTCTCGAAGATTGATGTCGGGCCCAAGGGCGCGGTTGTCACCTTCCGCAACGACGCCTTCCCCAATCCAGGGGGCCTGATCGAGTTCGTCCATCGCAATCAGATGGGCTGGCGGCTGCGGCCAGATAACAAGGCCGTGGTGAAGGGCGAGTGGGAGAGCCCTGAGCAGCGGCTGAACGCCGCCGAGCGGATCCTGACCGAGCTTTCGCGCTTGGCGACCGCCGCCTAGCTCCCTGGCTAGGTGGCCATGGCCCGCCGGGCGGCCTCCTCCAGGGCGCGGCCGGCGCCTTGGGCGGGGGTGACCTCGGCGACGCCGATATCGAATTCGACCACGAAGGGGGGGCGGTTGTCGCCGGCCTCGAACGCGGTGCAACCGATCACCGCGGCGATCCGTTCGCCGGCGGCCCGGGCCGCGGCGGCTGGGGTTGCGGGCAGGGCCAGGGCGAAGACTTCGTGGCTCAACCTGGCCGCGGTGTCCTCAACCCGGACCAGACGGCCGATCATCGCCCCGATCTGGGGGATTGCGCGATCCAGCCACCCCTGAGCCCGGGCCTCCGCCACATCCTCACGCTCGGAAACCTTGAGGACACAGACGCTCAATGGGCGATTGCGAATACGGGCTGCCTGGGCCAGTCGGCCAAGATGGTTGGCGAAGAGTTCGCGGGTGAAGAGGCCCGTGGCCGGGTCCATCAGGCCTGAGCTTCGGGCGCGTTCCAGGGCTTTGCGGATCGCCGTCTGCTTACGATAGGACCTAGCGAGTTCGGTGACGCGACTGGCGGTCTCGCTCTCCGCCGCCCCGGGAGATGCCACGTCGGAGACACCACGGTGATAGGCCTCCGACATGGTGAGATAGGACTCCTCGCGCATGTAGAGCAAGGCTGGCACGTGGTAGAGGCGCGTGTTGCGCCGCATGCCGGCGGCTATGGACAAGGCCTCATTGGGATTGTCGCCGGCCCAGAGCACGACGGTGTCAAACGGCCGCTCATGGAGATAGTCGAAGGCCGTGTAGGCGGTGAATGCGCCCACCACTTCAGCCCCGCTGCGCGCCAGGGCGTTGGACAGGGCGAGGAACTGCGGCGCCGGTTCCCCTATGGCCAGGATCCGGAAGGGGGCGGGATCGGACTCAGCGGAGTCGAGCGCCCGGTTCTTTTCCGCAAAGGTCTGTTGGCGAAGCTCATACTCCTCCTCGGCCACAGCCATGCGCACAAGGTTCTCGAGCCGCAGCACTGCTTGAGCGGGATGGAGGGGTGGGGCCAGGATGAGATCGAAGTCCTGGGCGCCGTCGACAGGCTCGCCGATCGCCACGACTGGAAGCCGCCGCGGCGCGCAGGCCGCCTTCAGACGACGGGCCAGGGTCAGAGCCTCCGGGCCGCCGCTGCGGAGATCCACAATGGCCGCTTCGATCTGCAGATCCGCCAGGGCGGCGATGCCGGCATAGGGGCCTCTGGCGGTGATGGTGCGCCAGCCCAGCCGGTCCAGCCCTTCGGCCAGGGGACCCGCCAGCCCGTCGTCTCGCGCGACAATCAGAACCCGCGCCTGGACGCCTGCGGACATTCTCTGCACCTTTGACGCAATACACATTCCCCGACGTGCGCCCAGCGCGCCAGAATCGGGCGTCCGCGACGATATCCCGCCGAGACGGAGCGGGCGAGGGATCAGGCGCCGCACCGCAGGGCCAAGGAGATAAAGATGGTCGCTGAACGAACCCTGAACGGCAAGATCGCCCTGGTTACAGGCGCTTCGGGGGGACTGGGCGCGCACTTCGCCCGCGTCTTGGCCCAAGCCGGAGCCGAAGTCGTGCTTGCCGCCCGGCGACTTGAACTGGTGGAATCTGGGGCCGCGGAGATCATCGCCGCAGGCGGCAAGGCCCATGCCCGAGTCCTCGACGTCGCCGACGTCTCCCAGATTGGTCCGCTGTTTGATGAACTGGGCCAGGCTGTCGGCCCTGTGTCGATCCTGATCAACAACGCCGGCGTTGGGGGAGAGGGGCGGGCGCTCGACCTCACTCCTGAAGCCTGGGATCAGGCCTTTGATGTGAACGTCCGTGGGGTGTTCTTCTGTGCTCAGGCCGCCGCCCGACAGATGATCGCCGCCGACCTCGCCAAGTCCGGCGGCGGGCGCATCGTCAACATCGCCTCCATCGCCGCTCACACCGTGCTGCCAGGCCTTTCAGCCTATAATGCGTCGAAAGCGGCGGTCGGCATGCTCACCAAGGCCCTGGCCCGGGAATGGGCGCGTCATCAGATTGCGGTCAACGCCCTGTGTCCCGGTTATGTAGAGACCGACATCAACAGCGACTGGTTCGCCACGGAGGGCGGGCAAAAGCAGATCCGGGGCTTCCCGCGCCGTCGCCTCATGGAGGCCACTGATCTGGACGCCGCCCTATTGATGCTCTCGGGACCGGCGGCCGCGGCGATCACAGGAACCCTGGTCACTGTTGATGATGGCCAGTCACTACCCTGACGGTCTTGGCTGACGGGGCGTCACGGCGCTTAGGTGAGCCCCAACATCAAGACAATGGAGGATCGCCCCATGCGCCAAGGCCCCCTGAGCGGATTGAAGGTTGTTGAGTTCGCTGGGATCGGACCAGGCCCGTTCTGCGGCATGTTGCTGTCCGACCTTGGCGCTGACGTTGTGCGGATAGATCGCAAGGGAAAGGGCAGGGCCTCGCCGGCTGATGTGACCAGCCGTGGCCGCCGGTCCATCGGTATGGACCTTAAGTCACCCGACGCCATCGAGGCCTGTCTGAAGCTGATGGAGGGGGCCGACGCCATCTTTGAGGGCTTCCGCCCGGGCGTCATGGAACGCCTGGGCCTGGGACCGGACGTGGCCCTGAAGCGCAATCCCAAACTGGTCTATGGCCGCATGACGGGTTGGGGTCAGACGGGCCCCTATGCCCACGCGGCCGGCCACGACATGAACTACATCGCCATCACCGGGGCGCTAGACGCCATCGGCACGACGGAGAAGCCTGTGCCGCCGCTGAATCTGGTGGGCGATTTCGGCGGCGGCGCCCTCTACCTCGCCTTCGGCTTGCTGGCGGGCGTCATCCACGCCCGTGAGAGTGGGCAGGGCCAGGTGATCGACTGCGCCATGAGCGATGGCGCGGCTTCCCTGATGGCCATGTTCTACGGGTTCAAGGCCTCTGGCATGTGGAACGCCGGTCGGCGCAACAACCTGCTCGATGGTGGCGCCCATTTCTATGACACCTATCAGTGCAAGGACGGCAAATGGGTCTCGATCGGGTCCATTGAACCACAATTCTACGCCCTCCTTCTGGAGAAGACTGGCATCACCGATCCCGCCTTCCAGAGGCAGATGGACCGGGGCGAGTGGGAGGGCCTGCGGGCCAAGCTCGCAGGGGTGATTGCTGGAAAGACCCGGGATGAGTGGACCGCGATCATGGGTGGCACCGACGTGTGCTTCGCCCCAGTCTTGGATATGGATGAGGCGCCTGCGCACGCTCACAATCAGGCCCGTCAGACCTTCGTCGAGGTGTCCGGGGTCGTGCAGCCGGCGCCTGCGCCGCGCTTTTCGGCCACGCCAGGGGCCATCCAGGGCCCGCCGCCGGCTATCGGCGCTCATGACGAGGAGGCGCTGAGCGACTGGGGCTTTTCGGCCGAGGAGATTACGGCCCTGCGCCGGGCCGGCGCGGTGCTGGAGACGGCCTAAGCACCTGAACATAAAGCCGAACATCCGTTCAGGCGGCGTTCAGCGCCAGGTTAATAGCCTGAACACAGGTCGAGGTCGCACTCTCCCGTCCCTCGAGCGGCCCCGACCCGATGGCTGACACGCCCATCGATGGCGCGCCTCCAGTTGTCCTGGAGGCGCGTCGTCACTTTCAAAGGGGCGCTTGCGCTGCTGCAAAATCCTTGTTCAACGTGCAGGGATGACGATCCACCTGGAGCTGGACCGCTTGGGCCTGCGTCGATGGGAGCCCGTTCGGGCGGCTCGCCTGGGCCTCTCGACGGTCGGGCGCGCCCTGACCCGCCTCTGGGGGCGGGACGTGATGCTCTATGTTGGCGGCACATCATTCTTCATCATGCTCGCCATCTTTCCGGCCGTGGCTCTGTTGATCGGGGCCTACAGCCTTCTGGCCGACCCGGCCCAGGCTGAGTTTCAGGCCGAAGCGCTGGCGCGGCTCATGCCGGCTGGGGCTCGCGATCTATTTCGTGCGGAGCTTGAGCGGCTGGCCCACGCACCGCGGGACGCCATATCGGCCCAGAGCGGCGTCGCCCTGGTGATCGGCGCCTACGCCGCTCATCGCGGCTTCAAAGCGCTGCTGGCGGGCCTGTCCTTCATTCACGATGAGCCCGATCCGCGCGGCTTTGTCGGGTTCAACCTTCTGGCCCTTGTGGTGCTGCTGGCTGCGGCGGCGATGATGGGGTTAGTCTCGTCGATGTTTCTGGGTCTGAGGGTCGCGGCGGCCAGCTTCGACCTTCGCCCCCTGGCCGGAGTTTCGTGGCTCTACAGCGAATGGACCTGGGCGAGTTCCGGTCTGACCCTGGGGATGAGCCTCATCTATCGGTACGCCATGTCCCGGCGGACAGTGGCCTGGGTGGCGGCGGCTTGTGGCGGCTTCGCCTCAGCCATGCTGTGCCTGTTCGCCTCCTGGGCCAGCGCCTTCTATGTGGAACAGATCGCTCATCTCGGCGCGACCTATGGGTCGATCACCGCGGTCGTGGTCTTCCTCATCTGGCTGTCCTGGAGCGTGAACGCGGTGTTTTTTGGCGGAGCGCTGGCGACGGAGATCGAGATTCGCCTGGACGAGCACCGCCGGCAGGCGCTGTTGGCCGACCTCAGGCCAAAGAGCCCTCGACTGACTTCTCGACCAGAAAACTGAGAACCTCACCGTCATGGGCCTGTTCGATCAGGATCAGACCCGCACCGGCCACGAAGTGAGGCACATCTATCCGCGCCAGCGGATCGTCAGCCAACAGCCGGACATGGGCGCCCAGCGGCGCCGCCACCAGCGCCCGGCGCAGCCGCAGGGTTGGCACCGGACAACGGTGCCCACGGGCGTCGACAAGGACTTCAGGCGCGGCCATGTGGCCCCATAATCCCCTGGGACGCCAAGCGAAAGCCCGATGATCCGCCTTTTTTGACGCCTTGGTTGGGTCTTTTCGCGCGCCAGTGCGTTCATAGCGGGTTTGGGGAGTGGGGGAGAGCTCATGGCCAGTCCCGATGTCTTCGTAACCCGGGTTCCAGCCCGGCTGGATCGTCTGCCCTGGAGCCGGTTCCACTGGCTGGTGGTGACGGCCCTTGGGGTCACCTGGATTCTTGACGGCCTGGAGGTCACCCTTGTGGGCTCCCTGTCACCTGCCATTGCCGGTGAAGGGGGGCTGAACCTGACGGCCACACAGGTGGGGCTGACCGGCAGCGCCTACATCCTCGGGGCCGTCATCGGCGCCTTGACCTTCGGCCGGCTGACCGACCGCTTTGGCCGCAAGAAGCTCTTCACCGCTACGGTCTTCGTCTACATGGTCGCGACCATCGCTACCGGATTTTCCTGGGATTTTTGGTCCTTCATGGTGTTCCGGTTCCTGACCGGAGCCGGCATCGGAGGCGAATACGGCGCCGTCAATTCCGCCATCCAAGAGCTGATTCCGGCCCGCCGACGGGGGTTCACCGATCTGGTCATCAATGGCAGCTTCTGGCTCGGCGCAGCTCTGGGGGCTCTGAGCGCCATATTCCTGCTGAACGCAGACTTCATAGATCCCGATTGGGGATGGCGACTGGCCTTTATCGTCGGCGGGACGATGGCGCTCATTATCATCTGGATCCGGCGCTTCATGCCGGAGAGCCCCCGGTGGCTGATGACCCATGGCCGCGAGGCCGAAGCCGAGGCCATCATTGCCGAGATTGAAGCGCGGGTGGAGCGTGAGACCGGCCAGAAGCTGCCGCCGCAGGATGATTTGTTGAGCCTGCGGCTTGTCCGCCGTCCTCCGACATCCTGGCTGGAGATCGCCAACACCCTGGTCAGACGCTATCGGCAGCGCACCGTCCTTGGGGTGGTGCTGATGGCCACTCAGGCCTTTTGTTACAACGCCATCTTCTTCACATACGCCCTGATCCTGACCCGCTTCTATGGCGTCGCCCCAGCCAGCATCGGCTGGTTCATGCTCCCCTTCGCCCTCGGAAATTTCATGGGCCCCTTGCTGCTCGGCCGTCTGTTCGACAGCTGGGGACGTAGGCCGATGATCAGTCTGACCTATGGACTCGCCGGCGTGCTGATGTGCGTCACCGGCTGGCTTTTCAGCGTGGGGCTGTTGTCAGCGCCCGCCCAGACTGCGGCGTGGACGGTGATCTTCTTCTTCGCCTCCGCAGGCGCCAGCGCGGCCTATCTCACCATCGGCGAGACCTTTCCCCTGGAGATCCGAGCCGTCACCATTTCCATGTTCTACGCCTTCGGAACGCTGGTGGGTGGCGTCGGCGGGCCGGTTCTGTTCGGCGCCCTGATCGACACCGGTGAACGCGGCCAGATTCTGTGGGGCTACCTCCTGGGCGGGGGGCTGATGGTTCTGGCGGCGCTTGTGGAGTTGCGGCTGGGCGTGGCGGCCGAGCGGAAGCCCCTGGAAGAGGTGGCGCCGCCCCTGTCTCAGGCTCCGCTGGATGCGCCCTAGACCAGGCGCGCACCGCCGCGGCCCAATGACGCACGGGTTGATATTGAGCACGAACGCGGAGACAAAAGAACAGGCTTGAGCCTGTCAGCTGGAGACGCTGCGCGATGAAGTCTCTGACCCGCCAGTTTTTGGTAAGTATTGGGTTTACCACACTATCCCTGACTGTATTGGCTGCGGCCATCGCAGCCATGATTTTTCAGAGCGAGCTTACCCAACGCCAGGTCGATTTCCTTGGCGACTATGTGCGTGAGCGCAGCCTCAATCTGGATCGTCGCTTCGCATCACTGACAGCGCTTCAGGTCGCCGCCGCCAAAGAGCTGGAGCGTCGAACCCTGGCCTTAGGACCCGGTGAGGCCGAGCGGCTTGCGGATCAGTACTTCCCACTGCGGGCAGACGGCACCCGTCGAAGCCGCCCTGAATACTATGACGGGATCGCTCGGCCCGATGGCGGGTTCGTCTATGGGATGGGCGCCTTCATTCGCGAGGCCGAAGCGACGCCGCCGCTGGAGCTGGCTGCGCTTGCTGCAAGCTTCAGCGTGGTTTCAGACCTGGGGCAGGCCGCCAGCGCTGATCTGGACAACTTCTATTTCTTCACGCCGGCCACCCGACTGGTCATGTTCGGGCCCAAGCGTCCCGACAGGCTGATGTTTTATCGCGAGCACGCCCCCGCTGATCTGGACGTCAGCGGCGAGGAGATGACGCAGATTACGCTTCCGGCCAACAACCCCAGGGGCGAGACCCGGTGCACCGGATTGCAGCGGTTGGTGCAGGAAGCCGATCCTCAGCTGCGGCTGGGGTCGGCCTGCGTCACGCCAGCCTTCGTCGACGGCCAGTTCGTGGGGGCGTTCGGCTCCTCCATTGAGCTGACAGGCCTATTCCTGAGCGCTGTGCGTGAGACCTTACCGGGCGCGACGGCGATGATCATGACCCGAGACGGCCAGATCATCGCAGACGAGGCCTTTGGCCTGGAAGGCGCGACCTCGGCGGGTGAGGTCACCGCCCTGGAGCAGAAGACCGGGACCCTGGAGATCGCGAAGGTCATCAGGAGTCATCCCGACCGCTTTGGGGTCATGGACAGCCCGGACGGCTCGGCGATCATCGCCTTTGGTCGTTTGAGCATGGCCGACTGGAATCTGCTGCTGGTCTATCCCAAGCGCGCCCTGATGATCAGCGCGGCGCAGTCGGCGGCCTGGGTTCTTCTGCTCGG
>Ga0075012_10003800_pt1 | contig 14190 bp, 13 predicted proteins | sample All_14_2_FD_71474 | JGI IMG/M metagenome (GOLD analysis project Ga0075012, IMG submission 71474) | Freshwater microbial communities in response to fracking from Pennsylvania, USA - Allegheny Zone_MetaG_DW_15 | ecosystem: Environmental > Aquatic > Deep subsurface > Groundwater > Drilled... | reverse complement strand
GGACCCGACGCCGCAGATGGCGCGATCTTCAAAGACCCCTCTGCTACTGGGCTGTCTGCAACAAGTGTCACCTGCGGAAGCGCTTCCGGCGGAGCCGCCTGCCCATTGGTGGCAGATACAACCGTCGCCTTGATGCAAGGAGCCGGGATCGTCATCCCAACCTTGCCGAATGGTGGCAGTGTCACATTTACAGTTGAGATGACCGTTACTGCAGCCGTAGGCAGTAATGTCACCAATACAGCAACGATTGAAACTCCCACAGGAGTATCAGACCCAAACTCGAACGATAACAGCGCGTTGGATACAGACCCGGCAAACGCAGCGAACGTGTTTGACCCGCCCTCTGTGTTGAAAACCTTCAACGGCAACGGCACTCCTGAACTTGAGTTCCGCATGGTGTGGATCAACAATGGCAATATCACTGCCATCGATGTGCAAGTGACCGATAATATTCCGGTTGGAACGACCTATGTGGCGAATAGCTTGAATTGTTCTCCGCAAGGCACATCCACAACCAGAGGTGCGAACGCATCATCGCCTTTGAACACAGCATTATCGTCATGTGCATTCGATAGCACTGCCAATGGTGGGCGTGGCAGAATTCAATGGCAGGGGAATATCGCACCAGATAATGTCGCTGCTACAGACCCAAATGCTGAAATATTGGCAGCCAATGAAGTGATCATCACCTTCCGTGTAACGGTGGATGCTAATGTCAATCAGGTATTCAACACAGCATCCTCTCGAACCGATGTTGATAACGACGGCGATTTTGACGAAGAGCAAGCATTAGGTGTCTCGCTGATCAATTCCAATCAAGTGGCATGGAGCCGTGGAAATACTGTTGCGATCCCAGACCCTGAAGAATTGCCCGATGAATTACCCAAGACCGGCTTTGCTCCAAACATCGTCACCGCTTTGCCTGAGCAATCAGCAGAGAAGGCATATCTCAACACTGATGTCTGGCTTGAAATTCCGCGTCTTGGTTTGAAGATGCCCATTGTTGGAGTTCCGCTTGTCGATGGCGATTGGGATCTTTCCTGGCTGTGGAATGAAGCGGGTTGGCTCGAAGGGACAGCCTTCCCAAGTTGGCAAGGCAATAGTGTGTTGACGAGTCACGTAACCTTACCGAATGGACAAAAGGGACCCTTCGCCTCTCTCTCCGACCTGAACTGGGGTGACCGTATCCTTGTCCATGCCTACGGGACGGTGTACACCTACGAAGTGCGCCAGAACCAAGTGGTGAGTGCAACAGATGCCAGCGTTTTGCGGCACGAAGATAAACCTTGGCTGACGTTGTTGACCTGCGAGACCTATAACGAAGTGACAAACACGTACACCAGACGTGTTGCTGTGAGGGCAGCTCTGATAAGTGTAGCGAAAGACAAATCGAGTAGTGGTAAGAATGCAAGGTAAGACAAGTAATAAGAGAGACAGCCACCATACGGTGGCTGTCTCTCTTATTACATCCAGTTCATGCCTTGAGTTTCTTTTGGTTATAACGCTCGTTCCAGACGATTATGTGACGGTACGCCCGCCAACGTTGACTCGCGATATCCCGTTTGCTTGAAGCCAAGCCGTTCATATAGCGCTTGGGCGCGTGGGTTTAGCACCGAAACATCCAATGCAGTTTGGGTCTTGCCGTCTTTGCGTCCTTGCTCCATCAAATACTCCACAAGTTTTGACCCAATACCTTTGCCTTGCATGGATGCGTCCACACCAAGATGTGCGATGTAATGCAAGCGTCCTTTTGGCGGTTGGATGATACTCTCCACTTGGAGTCCGCGCGGGATAACGGAGAAAGCAGCCAACCCGTAGAAAGAGGCGATCTGCCGCCCCATGGCGAGGAAATACTTCAGGGTGGCGTTTCCATCGAATGCAGTTCCAACTGCAACCACATTTCCATCCACTTCGCCAACTACATGATATTTGTATCCAAATTCGCCGTTGCCATCTTTAAATGTGTATTGTAAAAATTCCAAAGCTTGTTTGAGTTTGGGACTGAAAATAAAATCAAAAGCCGCCGGACCCGAACTATAGATCAGTGGCACAGCAGCGGCTGCGTCATTTGGGGTTGCGAGACGAAAATTGATGTTCATTGTTTATCCGCCGCTTAAATACAACATGGCATAACAAGCCAACCAATGTTCCACCATGTAATCGGAACCTGTCACTGCACTCATACTTGCCTTGGCGTGGATATCACTTCCTGCATCAAGGTAAATTTTGCGCGTGTCATTTGCGGGCAGGGTTTCGCTCAGGTGCTTCCATACGAAGGCACGATAAATATTCAACCCATGCAAATGCGCGAGTTGACCGTCTGAAGCATCAGAGACAAATGCCGGTTCAAACAGCGACTTGGGTTCGCCAGATGCAAGCCGCGGCAGAAATGCATCGACCCACGTGAGAAATTCTTCGCGTTCCAGCACAAGGCTCATTAAGTCGATTTCAGTCAGGGCAGGGGAGAGAAAGTCGGTACCGCTTGGCTCGTAATGGGCGGGATAATCTCGATCCGCGCCGTACCATTGGATCGCTGATTTGGTTATGGCAGTCAACAGGCGCGAGTCGCCTTGCGTTGCCAGATACCTTGCCCACGGAACAGAACGCGCCAACCCAAACGCGCTGTTGCTGTGCATTCCAATGCGGATCGGATACGTCGCCTTGGGCAGCCATGTGAGGAAGCCTTCGGTGATGACATCTGCTAGTGGACGCGCCGCCTCGAACCACCTTTTAGCTGACTCATCCTCCCAAGCCGCCAACTCGTGGACAAAGGTCAACGCCCAGCCCCAACCGTACGGTCGCTCGAAACGTGGACGGGAACGCATATAAGCCGCTTCTTGTGTTAAGTTCTCATGCGTGAGATGCACATTCAACACCTTCATCGTTTCGGTTGTCTCGAAAGCATGCGGCACCAACCGCAATAGACGAATCAACACCCAATGCAACTCCACGCTCGAATGCCAATCGAAACAACCATAGAACGCCGGGTGCGCCTCGCGCGGAGTAGGACGGTCATCGGGTCCCGTCATCATATGCTGCATCTGGTTAGGGTATTCCTGCTGAATAGAATGCAGAATCGACTCGGCATAGGTCGATGCGACTTGTGAAAGCATATCTGTCATCATTGCCTCTTAAATCATGAGACGACGGACGATGGACCACAGACCATGGTCCATCGTCCGTCGTCTATCGTCTGTTAGTATGTATAAAACCCGCGTCCCGTCTTGCGACCTAAATATCCCGCATCCACCATCTTGCGGAGTAAGGGAGCCGGGCGATATTTATCTTCACCCAAGTCTCTTTGCAAAACTTCCATCACGAACAAGACCACATCCAAGCCGATCAAATCCGCCAGCGTCAGCGGACCCATCGGATGATTCATACCGAGCTTCATCACTGCGTCGATCGCTTCAGGCGTGCCAACGCCTTCTTGCAGGGCGAACACTGCTTCATTGATCATCGGGCAAAGGATGCGGTTGGAAATGAAACCTGGCGAGTCGTTTGCCGTCCACGCTTCTTTGCCCATCACATTGCATAACTCTAATGTGGTGTTCAACGTCTCCACATCGGTAGCGAGACCTTTGATGACTTCCACCAGTTTCATCAGCGGCACAGGATTCATAAAGTGCATACCAATGACCTTCTCCGGTCGTTTTGTGGCGGCGGCGATCTTGGTGATCGAAATTGACGAAGTATTAGTGGCAAGGATGACACCTTCGCGGGCGTTGGCATCCATGTCTTTGAAAATTTTGAACTTCAGTTCAGGGTTTTCGGTGGCGGCTTCAATGACGAAGTCCGCATCTTTCATGGTGCTCATATCGCCAACAAAGCGAATCGCATCTGCCGCTTCTTTTTGCGCGGCTTTGATCACACCCTTCTCCATCAACTTTGCCGTGGACTTGGCAATGGTTGCTTTGGCTTTTTCGAGCGCGGCAGGTTGTACATCCATGCAGGTGACATGATAGCCCGATGTGGCTGCCACTTGAGCAATGCCGTTGCCCATGGTTCCGGCTCCAATAACAAAAATATTTTTAATGGACATGTTTTCTCCTTTGAGATGCTTAAGACCTTTTACCACAAAGAGCACAAAGGACTTAAAGGTTTTCCTTTGTGCTCTTTGTGTTTAATGTTTTTGCTTTTTCCACGCTATGACATTATTTTGGATCTGCTCAATATGCCCGGGGATATGTGCCGAATAGACATCAAACCATTTATCGAAAGTATAAGGCTCGTCATATTCGGGATGTTTGATCCAATGTGTGTTGAAAACAATTTCAGGAATACGTTTCAATAATTCATACGTGGTCTTGCGTGCCAGTCGTGTCACTTCGAGCGCATCTTCAAAATTGTGCTCGTGATAATTCAAGACCTCTGCCCATAGCGGCTGGTTGTAACCCATAATGCTCCCGCCCGGCTCGACGATTAACTTCCGCGCGCGCAATGCTGCGTTGGTTTCGCTGTCCGCGATGTGGATGATGACCTCGTACACACTCCATTCTTTTGGCTCTGGTTTGAAGTACATCGCCTCTTGCGGGACCTCAGCCAGTGCCGCTTTCAGTAAGTCGAATCCACGCCCATACAGTTCAAGCTTCTCGTTGCGTTCTTTTGTATCCATAAGTCGCCTTTCGTAAGATTGGGATAAATAAGTATACAAGAAAACAGGTACACAAGAATTAAGTTTACTTGTGTACCTGTCTAACTGCTTACATTATTTACTTGTGTATCTATCTATTCGATCTCCACTGCTAAAGCAACCGCTTCGCCGCCGCCGAGACACAACGACGCGATGCCTCGCTTGAGTCCGCGGTCTTTCAAGGCATAGAGTAGAGTGGTCAGTACACGCGCGCCGCTGGCTCCGAGTGGGTGACCGAGCGCAATCGCCCCACCATTCACGTTGACCTTGTCCCAATCCCAGCCTTGGTCTGCTAGCGCATAGCCATCAGCCAGGACTTGAGCCGCAAACGCTTCGTTGACTTCGAACAGGTCTACGTCGCTCAATTGCCAACCGATCTTCTTGAGCAATTTTGGAATAGCATGTGCAGGAGCGGCGAAGAGATATTTCGGTTCCAATGCAGCCTGGGCATAGCCAACAATTCTTGCCATTGGCTTGAGCCCTTTCTTTTCAGCATACGCACGCGACGAGATCACCACTGCCGCTGCGCCATCGTTCATGGACGAAGCATTTCCAGCGGTCACTTTTCCGTCCGCTTTGAAGACGGGTTTGAGTTTGGCAAGCGATTCTAGTGAAGTATCCTTGCGCGGTCCTTCATCATGGCTGATGGTGGTCACTTCACCTTTGCGCCCGGGAATTTGGACAGGAACGATCTCAGCGTTGAATCGTCCCGCTTCTTGAGCCTCAACAGCTTTCTGGTGAGAGCGAAGCGCGAACTCATCCATTGCAGCGCGGGTCACTTCGTATTCATCCGCGATAAATTCTGCGGCGTTGCCCATGCCCCAATTTTCGAATGGGTCCCACAAGCCGTCGTTGAGCAGGGCGTCGGTCATTTGGGTGTTGCCGAATTTGAGTTCGCCCATGCGCCCGCTGACGAGATATGGAGCACGACTCATCGATTCAAAACCACCGGCGATGAATAGATCCGCATCACCCGCGCGAATGGCTTGAGCAGACATCATGGCAGCTTTCAAGCCCGAACCGCAGACTTTGTTAATCGCCGTCGCGCTGACGGTGGCGGGCACACCGCCGAAGATGGCTGCCTGACGAGCCGGTGCCTGACCATTGCCAGCCTGCACGACATTGCCCATGAGAACTTCTTCAACATCGGCTGCATCTATGCCTGCGCGTTTGACGGCTTCTTCTACGGCGATGGCGCCAAGTTTCGGCGCGGGAATGGTGCTCAATGACCCCTGAAATCTTCCGATCGGAGTGCGGGCTGCACTCAGGATGACTGCTTCGTTTTCCTTGCTCATCATGCCTCCAATTTTATTGATATGCCATTATAAATCGCATATGGGTATTATCAGTTACAATTTTGCCCATGACCGATACCCAACAACCCCTCTATGAATTGCTCGGCGGCGAGGAAGGCGTGCGCGCTCTCGTTGACCGTTTCTATGATCTGATGGATTCTGCGCCTGAGGCGAAGGATGTCCGCGCTTTGCATGCCGCCAGCTTGAAACAATCTCGCGAGAAGTTATTCATGTTTCTCTCCGGCTGGTCTGGTGGACCAGCACTCTATATCGAGAAGTTTGGTCATCCCCGCTTGCGGATGCGCCATATGCCATTTGCAATCGGTTCACGTGAACGCGACCAATGGCTGTGGTGTATGGAACATGCTATTGATGCAGGCGGTTTTCACCCTGCAGTGGTGGAACATTTGAAACAGCGCTTTTCAGAGATCGCGGATTTCATGCGGAACCAGGATGAAACCCAAGGTCCGCTTTTGCAGATCTAAGCACTAATATTCTTCAACGCTTCCCGTCGACTCAATGGATGTAACTCTTTTGTCGCTTTTACGAACCTTTTCACAGCCGCGGGGTTGGTCCATGCATATTGGCGTAATGCCCAGCCAATGGCTTTGTTGATAAAAAATTCATCGGAGCCCAGGTTCTCCTGAATAAGCTCACATAACAACTTGAAATCAGTTTCTTTTTTATACCCAAGTTGAAACAGCAAAGTGGTGCGTCTGAGCCAAAAGTTCTCAGAGTTGCGCCACTTTTTTAAATACTTTACTTTGACCTTGGGAAAGCGCTTGAACATCACACCGACAGGATGACCTGCAATGGTATCCACTGTGTCCCACCAGGATTTGTGTGTAATGAGATATTCAAGGGTGCTGATGAATTCCTCATTCAATTGTTTCTCCATCTTGCCGATAAAGCTGGTGGCAAGGTATTGAAATTCGCGTTGGGGGAGGTTCCACAATTCGCGGGAGATCGTATCCAGATCCTCGATGGGGGGCAGTCCGTTCTGTTTGATGAACCCAGATAGCAAGGTTTTGAACTGCGGACTTTTGATTCCCAAGTATTCGAATTGATCGCGCATGTACTTCTTCATCGGCGCGGCATGGACGGGGTTGGCATTGGCTTCGAACAGAGCTTTCAACGAGCGAACGTATGGATGCATATTTTCCTCTTTTTATTTCACGCCTTCTGGCGGCACATAACGAAAGGTCCACACACCATCTTCCGACGTGAAATATGAATACGGTGTAGCGACGATCAGCCATGTTTTACCGGGTTTCAACGGCACAGGGTTTCCATTGGCATCCACAAAGTATAGCGGACGGGCTTGCCCGGTTTCTTGCTCGTAGGCGCGGGCTTTGGTCGTCCAACGGATGTCATATTGCTTGCCATCACGGAAAAGATACCCGAATCCGCCTCTTCCAAGTTCAAGGTGATAGTCTAACAAGGTGCGGATGGGACGCTGCTCGAATTCATATACTTCTTGTTCTACTTCTAAAACGATGATGTTATCGAATTGCAGTTGTCGGTTCGTCAGGCGGTCGATCTCTGGGTGCAGGACCCCGGCATTCTCTTGAGTTGTGTCGTCCACATAGCGCCAATAGGAGCTCGATGCAGCGTCGTACACCCAGGCAGATTGATTAAGCAATGCCACGTATGAATTCAAACGATATGCGGGTTCGCCGCCTTCTGGTACCGTCTCTGAAAAAACATTGCTGGCGTAATTGAATTTCCCTGTTCGGGTTTCTTTATTTTCTTGTGCCAATGATTTCATCTTCTCAATGCTCAACATTGCACCGCCGCTGGCTTCATCGTGTGGCACCAAATAACATTGCGGCAATAATGGCAGGATCTCTTCAGAGGCAGATGCAAAAATGAAACATGAATTCAAGAACATTTCGTGAACATCCACATACAACAAGCGCCCCGAGCGGATGGGTCCCACCTCAGGCTTGGGTGTTGGGAGAGATATATCCATTTGTGTGCGCTGGGCTTGGACTGCGATCAGCCCTGCATCCAAATTGTAGACATCCCCTTGGACGACTACCTTAATATTACCTTCACCAGTTAGGTCACTATCTTGCTCTTCTGTGCCGACGTTTGGCGTAGTTTGTGAAAACCAAGCGGGTAATCCAAAATGGACTGTGTAATTTCCAGACCGAGTTACATTAAATCCATAATAGCCGTTTGAGTCGGTGGTCGTTTCTTTCAAAACATTGCCGGTCTCATCATGGAGCGAAACGCAAATGCCGCCAACACCTTTTTCGTAATCTTCTTGAAGTCCATTCTGGTTGTCATCCAGCCAGACACGATTGCCGATCATTGTTGAGGTTTGGATAAATGGCTCACGCCGTATTTCACAATCGCCAGTGATCGGAACTTCCGGCTCAGGAAATGCGCCGTGAAAAATAGAGAGGAATCTAGTAGCACCTTCGGTGATGTAAAACTCAAAGACCCAAGACGCAAAAGATAAACCTGCTTGCGGACGTGCCGCCACCGGAAAATTAGAAATGGAAAGCGCAACCGCCGGTGTTTCAAGCAAGCTTGGGTCTTCAACTTGCAACCCCGAAAGCGGATTTACATCTGCCGGGAAGTTTTCTCGGTCTGGGCCATATGTAATGGGTTGGCTATGGGGCTGTGGTGTAGGCGTGTACACAGGTGTTGGTGTGAAGGATGGTGTTGCTGAAACATTTGCAGTTGCTGTTTCAGGAATGGATGTCTCCACACTTGCATTCTCAACACAAGCAGTAAAAAAGAAAGCAACCAAAATCAAAGTAATGACATTACGATGCAAATTATTAGCCTCCATTTTTGAATAGAACCCTAATACCTGAACTTATTTCGACCCCGCGGGTTGGTAGAACTCCAAATACCATTCGCCAGCATTTTTTGGGGTGACCGTCGTTTCGGGCGTTACGACAATGATCCATGTGCGACCCGGTTTGAGCGGCATGAGTTGTTTGGTATCGGGGTTGATGAAGCGGACCGGTTTACGCCGTCCGCTTTCGCGTTCCTGGTCGGTGAGGTTCGTGCTCCAGAACATATCGTACATGCGTCCATCGCGGAAAAGCAAGGCATACCCTTCTTTATCTTCTTCAAGATGGATATCGAGATTAGTGGGGGAGACAACATCGTGCTCTGTGAACAGCACGACCACATTCTCAAATTCCAATTGACGGTTATTCAAGCGGTCCACTTCGGGGTAGACCACGCCAGGGTTTTCAAAATCGGCATTATCCACATACCGCCAATAACTTTCAGATGCCGCGTCATATACCCAAGCGGCTTGATTGAGATAGGCAATGTACACATCCAAACGTGAAGCCGTCTCACCGCCTTCGGGAATATTTTCGTCAAACGCATTGCTGGCGTAATCCACATCATAGAGTTTGCTTTCTTCAGCCAAGCGTTGAAGCTCGCTTATATCCAACATGTATCCGCCGCCTTCGAGGTCGTGATATACAAAGTAACACTTTGGCAAAAGCTCCAGCACTTCGGGCGAGGCGAAGGCGTAGATGAGGCACGAGTCTGGGAAGAAGGCTGCGATGTCGGCGTAGATCAACCGCCCCGAGCGGACGGGTCCGACTTTGGCGGCAGGCGGTTCGGATGTAGTCGGAGGCTGGGAGGTGAGGACCAAGCCTGCGTCTACGTGATGAAGCGAGGATGTTACATCCAACGCCTCTGTCTGACCGGAAGCTGGGTCTACGTTGCTGTCAGTTTCTTCATCCCCGATATTTTTCTGCACGAACTGCATCCACGGCGGGTTTTGGAAATCAAGCACATACCAGCCCGGCTCAACGTTGAACGCATAATATCCATTGCTGTCTGTGGAGGTTTGATAAAGTAACGTGCCGTCTTCGCGATACAAATAAACGCAAATGCCGCCAACGCCTTTTTCCCATGCTTCTTGAGTGTTGTTGGAATTTTCATCGAGCCAAACGCGATTGCCGATGATGTTTGTTGTTTGCAAGAACGGCTCTGTGCGGACGGAACAATCACCAGTGACCGGAACTTCCGGCTCCGGCAAGATGCCGTGATAGACCGTGAGAAAACGTGTTGCGCCTTCGGTGATGTAAATTTCAAAGACCCACGGCGCGAACGATAACCCCGCCTGTGGACGTGCCTCTACGGGGAAGTGTGAAATGGAAACGAGCAAGGCGGGCAGGTCGAGCATGTTGTTATCTTCAACAGGCAGACCCGTCAGCGGATTTTCGTCTGCCTTCACCAGCGGCGTGGATGTTGCCGTGGGCACAAGTGTGGCTGTGGGAGGCAAAGATGTTTCGGTTGGAGTTGGTTCACCTGCTTGTGTGTTGCAAGCGGTGAGAATGGTTATGGTAAGGAGGGTGAACGTGAATACAAAGGGATTCTTGTTGAGGCGCATAAAATCTCCGTACCCAAATGTTCCCCCATCATCATTAATTGCAGATAAACGACTTTTATGTATCTTTGGTTTCAAATGCAGCGCGGACGCGGTCGTAGGTTTGCTCCAATGATTCGGGCAGCACGCGCGTTTCACCCACTGCTGACATGAAGTTCGTGTCGCCAGCCCAGCGCGGCACGATGTGGATGTGGACATGTCCCAGTACGCCCGCACCTGCGGCTTCACCCATGTTGATGCCTACGTTGAAGCCTTGCGGCTTGTAGATCTTTCCCAGTTCTGTGGTGCAGCGTGAGGTCAACTCCATCATCTCAGCACGGATGTCGCTGTCTAACCCTTCAATGGTTGCAACATGGTTGAAGGGAATGACCATCAAATGTCCGCTTGTGTAGGGGAAGCGATTGAGGATTACATAGGAATATTTTCCGCGGAAGGCGATCAGATTCTCGGCGCTATCCGCTTGGGCTTGTGCATTGCAGAAAACACAACCCTCTTCTTTTTTGTTGTTTTCAATGTATGTCATACGCCAGGGTGACCAGAGATGTTTCATAGTGGGGAGGTTGGTGGATTAGTAGATTAGTAGATTGGTTATTGGTGTAATTATAGGCGAAAATCATGATCCGTAATCCGTATTGGGTAATTGTGATTTGGAATTTGAGAAGTCTTAAGTGGTACACATTACGAATTACGCAACGCACTTCCTTCCCCATATCCAACTTTTCGATTATCCTCGCACCAATGCAACCTGATCTTTTTTCCTCAACTCTTACGGTTTCTCAGCTTACCTTCCGCATTCGCAGATTGTTGGAAGATAACCCCGAAATGCAGGATGTTTGGGTGGAAGGTGAGATATCGAATCTATCCCGCCCGGCGTCGGGTCATATTTATTTCACGCTCAAAGATAAGAACGCTTCCCTTCGTTGTGTGATGTGGAAGACAGATGCGCTTCGCACTCGCCCCAGCCTGCAAGAGGGGGCAGCGGTGGAAGTGCATGGCAAAATCGCTGTCTATGAACCGCAGGGACAATATCAACTCATCGCGAATCTGATTCGTCCCAAAGGCGAAGGCGCGCTCTTTCAGGAATTTCTGCGGCTCAAATCCATGCTCGAAGCGGAAGGGTTGTTCGACCCAGAACGCAAGCGTGAGATCCCTGCTTATCCACAGACCATTGGCATTGTCACTTCTGCAAGTGGTGCGGCACTGCGCGACATGCTCAACACCATTCGCCGTCGTCAACCGCTTGCGCGCGTTATCCTTGCGCCATCGCCCGTCCAAGGTGTGGATGCTCCGCCCGCGTTGGTCAATGCCATTCAGTCGCTTAATCGCCAATCTCCAGATGTCATCCTTGTGGCGCGTGGTGGCGGTTCTATCGAAGATCTGTGGGGGTTCAATGACGAGCGTGTCGTCCGCGAGATTGCAAATTCAAATGCGCCGATCATCTCCGGTGTCGGTCACGAAACGGATTTCACTCTGTCCGATTTCGCCGCCGACCTGCGTGCCCCGACTCCCACCGCCGCAGCGGAACTCGCGACTCAAACCACACTGGATGACCTCAAATCAGACCTGACCCTTTACTCTTCACGCCTCACAGACTTAATCTCTGGCTTGCTCGCTGACCATCAAGCTTCGGTCTCCGCTCTAGCCGCGAGGCTCAAGTATGTCTCACCCGAACGGCGCATCCAATCCGAATATCAACACATCGACGAACTTTCCCGCCGTGCTGTCTCAGCGCTGACTCACCGCATCCAATTGCAATCTGCCCGCGTAGATGGAATATCCAAACGTCTGGGAGCCTTGAACCCCACCGGCATCCTCTCGCGTGGATATGCTATCATCACGCGCAAATCCGACGGAAAGGTTGTCAGTCAGGTCGCGCAAGCACAAGGCGAGATGTCCGTCCGTGTGAGTGATGGCGAATTTGAAGTGAAACGTAATTAAGTCTTGGAGCAATTATGGCAAAAGCAAAACCTACTCAAAAACTTGTTGAAGAACTAACCTACGAAGAAGCCCTTGCCGAACTCGAGCAGACCGTGGAAGTTTTGGAAAGTGAGCAAAATCCGCTGGATGAGGCGATGAAGCTCTTTGAACGCGGACAAGCCCTTGCCGCTCGCTGTGGTGTTTTATTGGAAGCCGCGCAGCTCAAGGTGCAGAAGTTGGTCGGCGAAACGACCTTAGATTTTGAAGAGGAAGACGAATGAACCTTTTGGATATTTTCCAAAATAAAGTGTTGATCGCCGTGCTCTCTGCATGGTTGTTGGCTCAGGCGTTAAAGATCCCCACCGAATACTTAAAGTCCCGCCGTTGGATGTGGGCAATGTTCTTTGCCGCAGGTGGAATGCCTTCTTCGCATACCGCCTTAATGGTTGCAGGAACCTTGGCAGTTGGTCTGTATCACGGTTTCGACAACCCCATCTTTGGCATTGCTGTCGCCGCCACCATGATCATCGCTCACGATGCTGCAGGTGTTCGCAGACAAGCCGGCAAACATGCCGAACGCATCAATGTCCTCTTCGAAGAACTACTGCATGGCCATATGTGGAGTGAAAACGAATTAAAGGAAGTTATCGGGCACACGCCATTGGAAGTGATCGGCGGCATTATCTTTGGTCTGCTTGTTGCCATTGTGCAATGGATGATCTGGAAGTAATGACGATAGACCACGGACGATAAAACCCTAGTTGTAGTTCTTTCCTCTTTCTTCTTTCCTAAAAAAGAAGAAAGAGGAAAAATTTTTTTAACGCCGAATTCGGCGCATGACCCCATTCAAGATGTAACCCAATTCAGGTACACGCAAAATCCATAAGACCGCAAAGTACACAGAGCCGCCAATCACCACTCCTACAGGGACCAGAATCCAAACGCTAAAATCTGCGCCAAATGAGAGAAAACCAAACAACGATAGCGCCATGCCCACGGCAGCAATCAGAGAGGGAATCGCTCCGCGGAGGATGTGACCACCTTCGATGCCATTCAAACGTTTGCGCATCATCACAAAGAGAACAGTCGCTTCGAGAGCCGTTGCCAGCGAATTTGCCAATGCTAGCCCGCCATGCGGCATCCAACCAGCGGATTCAAATAGCCGGGCAAAGGTCACACTGAAGACGATGTTCAACAACATGGCAACCGTGCCGATGATGACCGGCGTTTTTGTATCGTGCTGGGCGTAGAAGGCACGAGTCAATATTTCCATGATGGAGTGACCGAGCATTCCGGCGGCATACCAAAGCAATGCCCATGCCACGATCTGCACTGAGCGTTCGTCGAATTCACCGCGTTGATACAACAACGAAATGATCGGCTGACGCAGCACCATCAACCCAAAACTGGCGGGCAGCGCAAGCAAGATCACTCCGCGCAGAGACGATGCCAATGAAAAACGCATTTCATCTTGTTGACCAAGTGCATGTTGGGCAGAGAAGGTTGGCATGGCTGCAATGGCTACGGATTGTGCAATGACAGCTTGAGCCATCAGCATAAGTGAGAACCCATAATACAAACCAGAGACACTTCCCGGTGCCATTTGCGAAGCCAGCCAGGTATTGACCCAGAAATTCAATTGCACTACTGCCACACCTACAAGGCGCGGTCCCATTAAGAAAATAACTTGGCGGACGTTGGTATCGTGAAGACCCAGTGAGAGAGTGACCAGTGACCAGTGAGAAGTAAGCAGTTTCAATAGTGATGGAAGTTGCACGACCAAATACAAAACGGCACCGATCACAACACCCCAAGCCAAACCGTAAATTCCCAAGAAAGGCGCGAGGACAACCGCGCCAAAAATAATGCCGATCTGATAAAGAGCCGCCGTCAACGCAGGGACTAAAAATATCTGATGCGCGTTCAATATGCCAACGATGAGTCCGCCTAAGCCGAAGAGGATGGCAGAGATG
>Ga0075012_10003798_pt1 | contig 14192 bp, 13 predicted proteins | sample All_14_2_FD_71474 | JGI IMG/M metagenome (GOLD analysis project Ga0075012, IMG submission 71474) | Freshwater microbial communities in response to fracking from Pennsylvania, USA - Allegheny Zone_MetaG_DW_15 | ecosystem: Environmental > Aquatic > Deep subsurface > Groundwater > Drilled... | reverse complement strand
TCCAAGTCCTCTTCAGCGCCCAAGTTCCTCGAGCGCGTGCAGCCCCGCGTGGCCATCATCTCCGTGGGCCGCGACAACGATTACGGCCACCCGCATAAAGAAGCCCTGGACCGCCTGATGGCCTCCGGCGCCCAGATCTACACCACCCTCGACGGCGACCAGTCGCTCACCATCCCCGCCCCCAAGCGCGGCGTGGAGATCATGATGAACGGCCAGCTCAACCTCCCTGTCTCCGTCACTCCGCAACCCGAGTTCCGGGTGACCGACCACGCGGTGGACCCCGCCGACTCGGCCGCCATGCGGCAGCTCCTGCAGGAAGCCGCCGCCGAATAAAGGGAAAAGATATAAATAAAAACGCGCCCCTGCCTGGGCGCGTTTTTATTTTGTCCGGCTGTTACGGGAGCAGAGGAGAATCGGACGGCAGGCCGTAGACGGTTGCCAGGGCCGCCGCGGTGACCAGCTCGGAGGCGGGGCCGAAGGCGTAGCCGCCAGCACGCCGGAGCAGCAGGGCCTTGTTGCAGCCCAGCCGCGCCAGGCCGGGCTCGTGCAGCACCGCCGCCACCGCCAGGCCCCGGCCGGCCAGCCGCGCCAGCAGCCCCATGATCTCCGCTTTGTATTTCAGGTCCAGGTGGGAAGTAGGCTCGTCGAGCAGCAGCAGGCGAGCCTCCTGCGCCAGGGCCTGCGCTATGAAGGCCAGCTGCCGCTCGCCGGTGGACAGCGTGTTGATGGAGCGCCCCGCCAGGCCGGCGATGCCGGTCTCCCGCAGCGCCAGGTCCGCGGCCTCGCCGTCGGCGGCCGAGTAGCCGCGCCATAGCCCCGCGCGGGCCGTGCGGCCCAGCAGCACGGTGTCCCTGACCGAAAAATCATAAGGCGTGGCCGTCTCGCTGGCCACATAGGCCGCCAGCCGCGCCAGCCTGGCCGGCTGCATGGCGGCGACTTCTTCCCCGCCCAGCCGCACCGAGCCCGAGGCCGCGTGCTGCCAGCCGGTCAGCAGCCGCAGCAGCGTGGACTTGCCGCAGCCGTTGGGCCCCAGCACGCACATGAAATCCCCGGGCCGCAGCTCGAAGGAAAGCCCGTCGATGAGCGGCGCCGCGCCGTAGGAGAAAGTAAGGCCGGAGACTTTCAGCGCCGGCATCAGGCCCTCCCCCTCGCGCTGCGCCAGAGCAGCCACATGAAGAAGGGCGCGCCCGCCAGGGCCATCACCACGCCGGCGGGAATTTCGGCCGGGGAGAACAGGGTGCGCCCGGCGGCGTCTGCCGCGGTCAGCAGGGCGGCCCCGCCCAGCGCCGCCGCGGGCAGCAGGGTGCGCGCCGAGGGGCCGGTGAGCAGGCGCACGATATGCGGCGTCATCAGCCCCACGAAACCTATGGTCCCCCCCAGCGCCACGGCGGCCGAGGTGGCCGCGCTGGCGAAGACGAAGAACAGCGCGCGCTCCCGCTCGGGGCGCACGCCCAGGTGGTAGGCGCCTTCTGCGCCCAGCGCCATGGCGTCCAGGGCCCGCCAGCGGGCCAGGGCCAGGCCGCCGCAAACCGCAATGATCAGCGCCGAGGCCGCCAGCACGCCGGGCTCGGCGGAGTAGAGACCGCCCAGCACGAAATAGAACAGAGAGAAGGAGCGCTCGCGGGCCGCCGTCAGCGCCAGCATCACCAGCGCGGAGAGAAAGGCGCTAACGGCCACACCCGCCAGCACCAGCGCCGCGTCGGACAGGCGCCCGGCCAGCCGCGCCAGCCAGTAGGAGAGGAAGGTGGCGCCGAAAGCCCCGGCGAAAACGGCCAGGAAGAAGACCGGCGAGGAGCGCTCTACCCCGGCGAGGAAACAGAGCACCGCCGCGGCGGTAGCGCCGGCGGAAGTACCCAGGATGTACGGGTCGGCGAGCGGGTTCTTGAGCACGCCCTGGAACATGGCCCCGGCCAGCCCCAGCCCGGCGCCCACGGCGAGCGCGGCCAGGGTGCGCGGCAGGCGCAGGTTCCAGATGATGTCGGGGGCCAGGCCGGCCGGGCCGGCCGCCAGCGAGAACAGGCAGGCGGCGGCCAGCGCGCCCAGCAGTAGGCTAATTTTTCCCATGCAATAGGCTCCTGAGCCTGGCTATCTCGCCGAACAGCCGCGGGCCCGGGCGGGTGAAGGCGTCACGGTCCAGCGCGGTTATCACCCGCCCCTCCCGCGCGGCGGCCAGCGTGCCGGCCATGGGCCTGGCCAGAAAATCTTTCTCTGAGACGCCAAACAGCAGCGCGGCCTCCGGGTCCAGCAGCAGCGTCTCCTCCCAACTGGCCTGGAAGAAGCCCCGCTTCTCACCGCCGAAGACGTTGCGCCCTCCGGCCAGCCGCGCGGCGTCTGAAATGAAGGACAGCCCGCCGGTGGTCCAGCCGCCGGCGTCCACCTCGATATAAAGCTTCACGGGCTCGCCCGCGGGCGGCTTAGGCGCCAGCGCCGCGAGTTTGCGGGCCAGTGCTTCCCCCTCCTTTTTGCGGCCCAGGGCGGCCGCTATCAGCCGCACGGTGTTGAGGATATCGGCCACGCTCTTCTCTTCGGGCAACGAGACCACTTTTACGCCCAGCGCCGACAACTGTTTCGCCACCGACTCGCCGGCCCAGGCCCCGGTAAAGACCACGTCGGGCTGCAGCGCGTAGACCTTCTCTATGTTGGGGCGCAGGTAGTCGCCGGTGCGCTCCAGCTTGGCGGCCTCGGCCGGCCAGTTGCAGAAATTGGAAACGCCCACCAGGTCGCCTCCGGCGCCCAGTTCGAAGATGATCTCGGTATAGGAAGGCAGCAGGGAAACGGCGCGCAGGGCCCTCGCCGGGGCGGCGCAGCAGAACAGCAGTACGGCGGCCAGAATTTTTGCCATAAATAAAAAAAGCCCTCGCTCCAAAGAGAAAGGGCTGACTCTCCCCTCGGAAGTCCCCGCAGGGCGGGGTTCGCAGTAGACCGGGCTTAGCCTTGCGGCATCACCGTTGCGGGGCAGCCGGGGATTCGCACCCCGTTCCTTCTGCTCTACGATATTATGATACTAAAAAAAGCGCCGGGCCGCGGTCAGGCGGCGGGCAGAGTGATCTCGGCGGTAAGGCCGCCGGGGTTCCGGTTGCGCAGCTTAATGGCGCCGTTATTGCGCATCAGCAGGTCGCGGGTGATCATCAGCCCCACCCCGGTGCCGTCGGTCTTGGTGGTCAGGGACTTGCGGAAAACGCTCTTGAGGGCTTCCTCCCCCATCCCGGGGCCGTTGTCCGAAATGGTCACGCGCGCGTCCTGGCCGTCGCGTTCGATGCCGATGGCCACTATCTTGTCGTCGTTGTTGCCGCTCACGGCTTCCACCGCGTTCTTGACGACGTTGAAGAAGGCCTGCTGCAGGTCCTGCCGGCAGGCGCTGATGGTGATATTGTTATGTTCGGGAGTGTCCAGCTTGAAGCTGACGCCCTTGGACAGCGGCGAGAAAGACGCGATGGCCACCAGGTCCTTCATCATGTCGGAGAGGTGTATGCTCTCGCAGCCCGGCCCGCCCTGCTTGCCGAAGCGCGTTATGCCCTGCAGCGATTCCACCATCCCCGCGGCCGTCTCGCGCACGCCCCGCAGCACTTCCAGGTCTTCGGGGGACTTGGTCTTGGCCATCTCCATCTCCAGGTAGCCGAAGATGCAGGAGATGGGCCCGCGCATGTCGTGCGCTATGCGGTGGGCCAGCACGCCCAGCTGCGCGGTGGCGTTGAGCTCGGAGAACTTGCGCATCATCGCGTCCTTCAGCTCCCGCTCCCGGGACAGCTTCAGGTTGAGCTTCTCGAAGATCTGCCACGAGAGGCGCCGCATGACGAACAGGTAGAGCACGGTGATGCCGGCTATCAGCAGCGTGGCGGGCAGGCTGCCGTAGATCTCGGCGGCCCAGGAGTTTGCGTACGGCAGCACCCCGGCGTACTGGCCCAGCACCACGCCCAGGTAGCCGGCCGTTATGGCCGGCAGGGTATACGGCCCGGACACGCCGTACATGCCTTCCGTGACGAGGATGGTGAAGAACAGGAAGACGAACGGGGAAACGATGCCGCCCGTAAAGTTAACGGCCACCGTCAGGATGGCGGCGCCCACAAGGCCCATCAGGGTGTTGGAGCGGCGGGCGTCATTATTGGCCGCGCGGCTCAGGATCAGGAAATAACCGCCGTAAACGGCGGCGCTCAGCAGGCCCAGCGCGCCCAGGGCCTTGGGCAGCGGCGCTCCCGCGGCAAAGATCACCGCGGCGGCGGCCAGCGACATGCCGGCGGCTATCAGCACCTGCGCTTTGATCTGGCCCGCGTATTTATTCTCGGGTTCCGGTTCTGTCATAATTCCCGCAACGCTAAATTCTCTATTACAGAGTTTATAGTATTGACCGGGAATTAATATATACCCTAAAAGGGGTAGAAGGGTTTCAGGGCTTCGAGAGCCCCTCGCGGATGGCGTAACGCACGATGTCGGTCTGCTTGTGGATGTCGAGCTTGCGGAAGATGTTGCGGCGGTGGACGAGCACCGTGCTCTCGGTAATGCGCAGGCGCGAGGCGATCTGGGAGTAGCCGAGGCCTTCGGCGGTCAGTCGCACCAGCTCCCGCTCCCTGGCGGTGAGCAGCGAGGCGCGCACCGGGCCTGGCTTGCGGGTGCGCTGGGCGGCGGTGCTGAGCACGGCCGCCAGCGACTGGCTGACATAGCGCTGGCCGCCGTGCACGGTGCGCAGCGCGCGCGCCACTTCCTCGGCCGCCGTTTCCTTGACCAGGTAGCCCATCGCGCCGGAGATCAGGGCCTTCTCCACGGTGGGCTTGTCGTCGTGCATGCTGAGGATGATCACCCGCGCGCCGGCCCGCTCGGCCAGCAGGCGGGTCATGGCCTCCAGCCCGTTGAGCACCGGCATGGAGATGTCGAAAACGCAGACGTCCGGAGAAGAACTGCGCGCCAGGGCCAGGGCCCTCCTGCCGTCGCGGGCCTCGCCGGTGACCAGGATGTCGGGAGCGGTGCTCTTGAGCACGGCCTTGATCCCCTCGAGCACCACCGGGTGGTCGTCGGCCAGCAGCACGCGGATCCGGGCCGCGGCGCTCATCGCGTCCCCCCGCCGGCCAGCGGCAGCTCGGCCTTCAGCGTGGTCCCGGCCCCGGGCCTGGAGTAGACGGAAAAATAGCCGCCGGCGGACTCTGCGGCCTCGGCCATCATCTTAAGGCCCAGGCTGCTTTTCTTGCCGCGCAGGCCGGCCGGGTCGAAGCCGCGCCCGTCGTCGCGCACGGTGAGCGTCATCCAGCCGCCGTCGCAGTCCACCGAAAAACTCAGGCTGCCGGCGCCGGAATGCTTTTCGGCGTTGCGCAGCGCCTCCTGGGCCAGGCGGTACAGCACTATGCCCAGCGGGCTGCGGGCGGCGCGCCCGCGCTCGGGCAGGCGCACGCTGGAGCGCACGGCGATGCCGGAGCGGCGCTCGAAAGCCGCCAGCAGGTCCTTCAGCGCGGCGCCCAGGCCTGAGACGGCCATGCCCGGCGGCCAGCTCTCCACGCAGGCCCCCTTCAGATCCGCGGTCATGGTTTTCAGCATGCGGCGGGTTTCCGCCACGCGGGCCAGGCCGGCGCGCTTGCGGCCGTGCCGCAGGTCCTCGTCGAGCAGCAGCAGCGCCGAGGACAGCCCCACCTGCATGGCGCCTATGGCGTCGTGCAGCGAGGCGGCCAGGCGCTTCTTCTCTTCCTCGCGGGCCAGCATGATGCGGGCCGAGACCCGCCGCCCCTCCTCCTGCTGCTCGAGGCGGCTGGTCACGTCGCGCTCCACCACTATGCCGTAAACGGCGTCGCCCAGGCGCACGTTGCGCGCTGTAACCTCGGTCGCCAGCGGGGTGCCGTCGCGCCTGCGCTGGCGCACCTCGAAGCCGCCCGCCCCGCCGCTGAGGCTGGCCAGGCGGCCCCGGCCGAGCGAGGCCCCCAGCACGGTGACCGGCTTGCCCGCCAGTTCGGCGCGGGAGTAGCCGTGCAGCGCCAGGGCCGCCGGGTTGGCGTCGCGGATGACCGGGGTACGGCCCGGGGGCAGCTCCAGCAGCAGGATGGAATCCCGCGCCTGTTCGAAGATCAGGCGGTACAGGTCGTCCCCGGCCGCGGCGGACAGCCGCGGGACGCGGGCACTGGTACCGGCGCGCTTTTTCATATGCCTTATTCTTGCATAACTGCCGCCGCCGGTCAATACGGGCGGGCAAATGGAATATTGTTGTATAATCAATAAATCGTCCTTATATAATTACCTGAGACCTGACCACGGAGCGCCATGAGACAGATCAACGTGCTGCTTGTAGAAGACAACCCGGGAGATGCCGAACTTACCAGGCAGTCCCTGGAAGCCTCCAAACTTTCCGTGCGCATGACGGTAGTGGACGACGGCGAGAAAGCGCTGAAGTACCTGCGCCAGGCCGCCCCCTACCAGAAGGCCGAGAAGCCCGACCTGGTGCTGCTCGACCTGAACCTGCCCAAATTGCCCGGCGGCGAAGTGCTGAAGGTCATGAAGGGCGACAAGGCCCTGCGCGGCATCCCCGTGGTGGTGCTCACCACCTCGGAGGAGGAGAGCGAGATCTCCCGCTGCTACGCCGAGGGCGCCAACTGCTACGTCGTCAAGCCGGTCGACTTCAAATCCTTCATGGGCATAGTCAGCGCCATAGAGGAATTCTGGTTCTCCATAGTCAAGCTCAACGATCCCGCCAAGGCCCGCCGCGCCGCCAAGCCCGGCGAAGGCGTGCGCTAGAGCATGCGCCTGCTGCTCCCCGCCCTCCTCGCCCTGCTGCCCGCCGCCGCCCTCGCCTCGCCGGGCGGCGACCTGGACTTCTTCGATTTCGAGCGCGCCTCCCTCGACGAGACTCTCAACGTCAGGACCGCTGTGGCCTCCCGCCTGGATTTTTCGGCGCGCGAAGCCCCCGGCATAGTCACCGTCATCACCCGCGCCGAGATCATAAATTCCGGAGCCAGGAACCTGGCCGACGCGCTGCGCCTGGCCCCCGGCCTGGACCTCGGCGTGGACGTGGAGAGCACCCTGGGCGTGGGCATACGCGGCAACTGGGCCTACGAGGGCAAGGTGCTGCTGATCGTGGACGGCCAGCGCTACAACGAGCCTTTCTTCGGCACCGCGCAGATCGCCCGCATCCCGGTGGAGCAGATAGAAAAGATAGAGGTCATCCGCGGCCCCGGCTCCTCGGTCTACGGCGGTTTCGCCGGCCTGGGCGTCATCAAGATAGACACGCGGAGCGCCAAGGCGCTGGACGGCGCCGAGGCCGCGGCGGCCTACGGCCGCATGCAGCGCGGCGGCGGGGAGGTTTCGGTCAACTTCGCCTACGGCAAGGTCTACGATAACTGCGAAGTCTCTGTCCAGGCCCACCACTCCGGGGCCGACGCCGGCGACCGGCGCTACACCGCCTTCGACGGCACTTCTTATGGCATGAACGGGGACTCCGGCGTAACCTCCCGCAACCTCAACTTCTACTCCCGCAACCGCTGGTTCTCCGCCAGGCTCATAGCCGACATCTACCGCACCGAACAGCGGGACGGCTACAGCACCTCCACCTTTGCCGGGGCGCTGCCCCGGAATTTCGACTCCTATTTCACGGAGTTCAGCCGCGAGCTGACGCTGGCCGACAACTTCACGCTTACCCCCTCCTTCAACTACACCTATCAGGAGCCCTTCAACGGCTACGACCCCGCGGAATACCCGCGGGACAAGTCCAACCATTCCTCCCGGCTGACCCTGGTGGCGGCCTACGCAGCGCCGGGCGGAACCCGGCTGTCGGGCGGAGCTGAATACTCGGTGGACAAGGCCATCCTGGCGGACAATACCCCGGACCTGCCGCTCTATTATTTCAAGGGCGGCAAGCGCAGCGTTAAATACGCCAACACCGCCCTCTTCCTCGAAGGCCTCAAGCAAACCTCGCTGGGGCTGTTCTCCATCGGCGCCAGGTACGACAAGCACCAGGAGTTCGACCACGCCTTCTCCCCCCGTTTAGCCTGGACCAAAGTCTTCGGCGCCCTGCACGCCAAGGCCATACACAGCCGTTCCTTCAGGGCCCCCGGCATAGACAACCTCGCCATGAACTCCGGCCTGCGCCCCGAGAGCGTCACCGTGACCGAGCTGGAAACCGGCTATAAGCTCACGGACTACCTGTTCGTCTCGGCTAATGTCTACGACATCAAGATAAAGGACCCGATAGTCTTTTACGTCGAGAATTCGGCGCAGAAGTACGGCAACTACGGGCGCACCGGCACCAACGGCTTCGAGCTCACCGCGCGCCTCAAGCAGGGCTGGGGCTACGCCGACGCCTCCTACTCCCGCTACGACGCCGCGCACAACACGGTGGCCTTCTATAGCGCCGGCAGCGGCGGCGAGCTGCTGGCTTTCGCCCGGGACAAGTTCACGCTGAACTCCAGCTTCAGGCTGGCCGGCGACGTCTCGGTAAACCCGTCGGCCGTCTATCTGGCCGGCAGGTACGGCTACCGTTCCGCCGGCGCCGTCAGCCGCTTCGACGACATACTGCTGGCCAACGTTAATTTTTCCATGAAGAACCTGGCCGGCGGCCGACTGGAACTGGGGCTGGGGCTCTACGATATTTTCAGCTCTGGCTACTCCTACCTGCAGCCTTACGACGGCGGGCACGCGCAGCTGCCGGCGCAGTCCAGGGAGGCCCGCCTCAGGCTGGCCTACAAGTTCTAACCCGGCCGCTTTTTTAATAATGACAGCAGCAACGACCAAAAGCAGGATCTCGCGCCACGCCGCCGCCGCGGCGCTGTTGGCGCTGCTGCTCTGCCTCCCCGCCCTCTGCGGCGCCCAGGAAGCGGCCGTGGTGCTGGCCAAAGGCTCGGGGCTCTACTTCGAGGCCTCGCTCGCTTTTCAGAAAGCCCTCGGCCGCCCCGTCCAGGTTTACGACCTGGCCGCCGGCAAGCCTTCCCTGCCGCGAGGTCTCAAGGCCGCGGCGGCTTTCGGCTCCAAGGCCGCCGCCCTCAAGTATCCGGCCGGGACCAAACTCATCATTCTGCTGGCCCCGGGCTACGAGCCCCCCGCCGGCAGCCGAGCCACCGTAGTCTCGGCCTACCCCGAACCGGCCCAGGCACTGGCCGCCTATAAGTCCCTGCAGCCCGGCCTGGCCCGCCTGGCCGTCTTCTACCGCGGCGCGCCCGGCGCCGCCTACCCCGCCGAGCTGGCCCGGGCCGCCGCCCGCCTGGGCGTAGAGATAATCCCGGTGCCGCTGGACGCCCCGGAAAAATTCCCCGATGCGCTGCGGGCCCTGGACCGCGCCGACGCCTTCTGGCTGCTGCCGGAACCGGCGCTCATCAATAAGACCTCGCTCAAAGTGCTCTCTGAATTCTCCTGCGCGCATAAGATCCCCTTCTACGCCCCCTCGGCCGGCCTGACCGAGCTGGGCGCCGCCGCCTCTTTCGCTCCCGGCGTGGAAGACGCCGCGGCGGCCGCCGCGGAAGCGATGGCCCGCGCCCTGGCCGGCGAGGCGCTGCCCCCCACGCTTTACGCGCCGCGCTCCGCCCTGACGGTCAACGAGGCTTTCTCCAGGCGCTGCGGCCTGCCGCTAAAGCTGCCCGGCGCGGCGGGAGGCGCCAGGTGAAACTCCGCGCCAAATTCCTGGCTTTCCTGCTGCCCCCGCTGCTGCTCAGCGGCCTGGCCATACATTATTTCACCGGCCGGGCCGTCTACGACACCCTGCACGAGGAGGCCGCCGTAGCCGCGGCGGCCGGAGCGGCGCGCGTGCTGGAGTCCTCCACGGTGGACTTCACCGCCCCGCGCGAGCAGGACCTGCTGCCTTTCCTCTACGACCTGAGCGGCGGCCTCAAGGCCTCCTACGCTTTCTTCTCCGGTCCCGGCGGCCGCATCGTCGCTCATACCGACGTGGGCCGCCGCGGCGGGACGCTGCCGGGGCACGCGGGCAAGGCGCTGCCGGGCGGGGCCTCGTACGAGCTGCAGGGGGAAGGCCCTCACGCTTTCATGGAAGTGCTGGTGCCGGTCAGCGAACTCCGCGCGCATTCCCCCGAGGAGCTGGCCCTGCTGGGCGCCGGCGCCCCCCCGAGGCGTCTGGGCACCCTGGCCCTGGGCCTGCCGCTCGACGCGGCCTACGCCACCGAGCGGGGGATAGCCCGCAAGAACGCCGCCATCCTCGCCGGCGTCCTCCTGGCCGTCGTGCTCATGACCTTCGCCCTGGCCACGCTGGTGCTGCGGCCGGTGCGCCAGCTCGCGCTGGCCACCGAGCGCATCCGCCGCGGCGACTACGGCGCCGAGATCCCCGTGGCCTCCGGCGACGAGCTGGGCGAGCTGGCGCGCAGTTTCAACACCATGTCGCGCACCCTTTCGGGCACCATAGTTTCCAAGAACTACCTGGACGCCATAGTAGACAACATGCTCGACATGCTGGTCGTCACCGACCTCGACGGCGTTATCCGCAAGACCAACCGGGCCGCAAGGGCCGCGCTGGTGCCGGCCGGCCTGCCCGCCGAGGGCCGCCACGTGTCGGCTTTCTTCCCCGAAGAGGAGGGCGGCTGCCGCTGGCTGGCCCTGCTGCGCGAGCGCGGCGAACTGCGCGACCACGAGGACGCGCTGCGCGCCGGGCCGGGGCCCGGCATCCCGGTGCTGGTCTCGGCGTCTTTCATCCTCGACAACGAAGGCGCCAAGGCCGGCATCGTGGCCGTCATCCGCGACATCGCCCTGCGCAAGAAGTACGAGGCCGAGATGGCCCGCTCCAACGAGGACCTGCAGCGCTTCGCCTTCGTGGCCTCGCACGACCTGCAGGAACCGCTGCGCACCATCTCCAGCTACATCCAGCTCCTCGAGAACAAGTACCGCGCCACCCTCGGCCCCGACGCCGAGCGGCACGTGGATTTCATCACCGGCGCGGTGCAGCGCATGCGCGCGCTGGTGCGCGACCTGCTGGAATATTCCAAGATCAACCCGGCGCTGCGGCTCGAAGACGTGGACGCGGACGAGGCGCTGGACTACGTGCTCGCCGTGCTGCAGGACGCCATCGCCTCCGCCGGCGCCAAGGTGGAGCGCGGCGACCTGCCGGTGATCCGCGCCGACCGCAGCCACCTCGAGCGGCTGTTCCAGAACCTGGTGCTCAACGCGGTAAAATTCAAGGACGGCGGCGCCCCGGCGGTGCGCGTGGACGCGCGGCCGGGCAATGGCGGCTGGGTGTTCAGCGTCAGCGACAACGGCCCGGGCATAGACCCGGCCCACGGCGCCAAGCTCTTCAAGCTCTTCGGCCGGCTGCACGGCAAAGGCGTGCCCGGCGCGGGCATAGGCCTGGCCTCGTGCAAACGTATCGTGGAATATTACGGCGGCGAGATCTGGTTCGAATCCGAGCCCGGCAAGGGTTCTACCTTCTTCTTCTCCATTCCTTCAAAGCAATAGGCCGGTCAATCCGCCGGCAGCGTGATCACGGCGGAGAATCCGCCGCTCCCGCCGTTCAACACTTTTATCCCGCCCCGGTTGCGCGTCAGCAGGTCGCGGGTGATCATCAGGCCCACGCCGGTGCCGTCGCTCTTGGTGGTGACGGACTGCCTGAAGACGGTCTTCAGCGTCTCTTCGCTCATGCCCGGCCCGTTGTCCGAGATGGTCACCCTGGCGTCGGGCCCGGCCCGCTCTATGGTTATGGAGACGGTCCTGGCGCCGGGATTACCGCTGACAGCGTCCACGGCGTTCTTGACCACGTTGAAGAAAGCCTGCTGCAGGTCCTGCCTGGAGGCGGTGACGGTGAGGCCATTCACGCTCGGCGGGGCCAGTTCGAACGCGACCCCCTTGGCCTTGGGAGAGAAGGAGACTATGGCCAGCAGGTCCTTCATGAACTCAGCCAGCGGTATCGCCTCGGCGCTGGGCCCGCCCGGCTTGCCGAAGCGGGTGATCCCGTGGAGGGATTCCACCATGCGGTCCACCGTCTCGCTGACGCTGCGCAGCACTTCCTTATCTTCGGAGTCCTTGGGCTTGGCCGCTTCCAGTTCCAGGTAGCCGGAGACGGCGGCAATGGGGCCGCGCAGGTCGTGGGCGATGCGGTGGGCCAGCACGCCCAGCTGCGTCGTGGAGTTGAGCTCCGAAAATTTCCTGATCAGCGCGTCCTTCTCGGCGGCTTCCCGCTGCACCTGGCCGCGCAGGTTGCCGATAATGCGCGTGCTCATGCTCTTGGTCAGCGCTATATAGACTACCGTCAGCGTGGCGATGATGATAACGGCGGGCGGGCTGGCGTAGGCCGCGGCCGACCAGGGCACCAAGTTGGGCAGGAAACCGAAGAAGTGGCCCAACACCACGAACAAGTAACCGGCTATGCTCGCCGGCATGGTGACCGGGTTATCCAGGCCGTAGAAGCTCTCGGAGACCAGCATGGCGAAATACAGGAAGATGAAAGGCGACACCAGGCCGCCGGTAAAATAGACGGCCGCCGTCACCACCACCACGCCTATCTGGCTGAGGATCACGCCGGCCCGGGTGTAGCAGAACTTGCAGATCAGGCCGAAGAGCAGGAAGTACAGGAAATAGACCAGCGCTCCCAGCAGCGCCAGCACGGAGAGGCCCTTGTGAAAAGGCAGGGTATCGCTGAAATAACTGAAAGAGGCGAACAGGGACATCAGGCCCGCCGCGAAGGCGTTGAACCTGAGCATCTCGCGGGCTTTTCCCTCGGGAATGTTGTCAGACATACCGGCGGCAGCGCCTCCCCCCTTTACCGAGTTATGCCGAGCCGGGCCGCGGCGCGCGCCAGGTCGGCGGCGAAGGCGGTCTTCAGCAGGGCCGCCGGGCGGCCCAGCGCCCGCTCCAGGCCCGGGTCGCGCCGCACCACGGCGTCGGCGCCCTTGGCCCGCGTTCCCGCGGACATGTTCTCCAGCACGCCCAGCACGGGCACGCCGAGTTTTTTATAGAGCGCCAGCGAGCGCTCCAGCACGTCGTGCGCGAGCAGCGACGGGGCGGTGACGGCCAGCACCTCCGCCCCCCGGGCGAAGCGCATCACGTCCAGCGCCGCGTCGTTGATGCCGGGCGGCATGTCCAGCACCAGGAAATCCAGCTCTCCCCACTGCGTTATGGCCAGCAATTCTATGATTGCGTCGGAAACGTTGGCGCCGCGCAGCGGCACGGCCTTGTTCTCGGAGAAGAAGACCACGCTCATGAACTTGACGCCCTCGTACACGGGCGGCTCCAGGCCTTTCTCCTCTTTGGGGAAAAGGCCCTTGGCGCCCAGCACCAGGTGGCCGGAGGCGCCGGCGAAATCCAGGTCGAACAGGCCGGTCTTGTAGCCCTTCTTGGCCAGCAGCAGCGCCAGGGTGGCGGCGGTGACGCTCTTGCCGATGCCGCCTTTCCAGCCGGTCACGGCGATGACGCGCTTGACGTTCTTAAGTCTATCCGCTATCACGGACGGGCGCGGGTCGATGTTCATTTTTCGCCCTTCAGGTAATTGATGCTCACGCCGCGGCCGCGGGCGATCTCGAAGTCGGGGCTCGCGCACTTGGGGCATTTGAGGAAGGTGTGCGCCATCTCGGGCACGAAGTGGATGAACTCGGCCTCGTCCTTGGTCTTCTTCAGGCCCTTGAGCGGGAACTCGTGCGAGCAGGCCTTGCACCGGAAGGCGGCGGGCTCGACGGTGATCTTGAATTTGCAATTTTTGGCGGCCGGGAACTGCGCCCGCAGCTCTTCGAGCGCGAAGGAGAAGATCTCCTTGTCTATGGCCTGCAGTTCTCCGAAGAGCACGCCGGTTTCTTTAAGTTTTTTTAGTTTCTGCGCGCCGGCGTGTTCTACGGCGGTTTTAATGACGGATTCAGCGAGGGCCCATTCGTGCATATCCCCATTATACAAGTTAATAATAAGGGCTAAAACCCGCCACGGCTACTTTTTCCAGGTGACGGTCAGCGAGTTCTTTTTCCGGTCGTAGGTAAAAGCCAGGCCGTCCCGCCCGGCAGGCAGGGTTTTCACCGTATAGCCGAGGCGGCGCGGCGCGTCCCCGGCGCAGAGCGCGTCCGGGGGCGTTCCGGCCACGAGCCACGGGTGCGTGCGCGCGAGGCGCACCTTCAGCGGCCCAAGCGCCAGCGACTCGTCTTTTATGGAGAAATCCTCCGTCCCCGCCGGGAACTCCAGGCTGGAACCTTTGTAGCCCAGGTAGCGCCGCCCGGAGCAGAACACGGCGGCCCAGGAGAGCACGGGAGACTTACCCCCCTCCGCCAGCCGGATGAACAGCGCCGAGCGGTAGCCCGCGGCGCTCTCGGGGG
>Ga0075012_10003797_pt1 | contig 14195 bp, 12 predicted proteins | sample All_14_2_FD_71474 | JGI IMG/M metagenome (GOLD analysis project Ga0075012, IMG submission 71474) | Freshwater microbial communities in response to fracking from Pennsylvania, USA - Allegheny Zone_MetaG_DW_15 | ecosystem: Environmental > Aquatic > Deep subsurface > Groundwater > Drilled... | reverse complement strand
CGGCGGATGTCGATAGCGGCGCCACCTACACCTTCAGCACCGGCGACAGCTCGGTCTCGGCCGAGACCGAGCTGTCGCCGGTGCTGAAGGTGTAGGTGGCGCCGCTATCGACATCCGCCGAGCTGAATACGACGGTCTCGAACTGCTTGGGCGACGTAGCCTCGGCGAGCACGGTGCCGCTGGCGTCGGTGATGGTCACGGTAGTTCCCGCCGACCCCGAGACGGATGCCGCAACCCACGCCTGCGAGGATGACGACTCGGGTGTCTCGGCCATGCCCGAGCTGCCCAGTGCCAGCACCGTGCCACCGGTGACCTCGATTCCGCCATTGGAGTCCAGCGCGCCGTTTCCGCTGTTGGTCGGCCCGAACACGACGGTCTGTCCGCCCGAGATCAGGAGCGTGCCGTTGGAGTCGAGGCCGTCACCGTTGGTGTCGACCGTGAGGGTGCCCCCGGAGATCGTCAACGTCTCGCCCGAGTTCTGCATGCCGCCGCCCATGCCGCCACTCGAGCTGCCGCTGGCGGCGTTCAGACCGTCGTCGTTGGCTGTCACGTCGACCGTGCCACCCGAGACGGCGATATCGGTGCCTTCGATCCCTTCATAGGATGTGCCGATCGTCACGTCGCCGGAGCGAATCTCGACCGTCTGTTCAGCGTGGATGCCGTCATCTCCGGCCGAGAGGTCGAGAACGGCGCCGCCGATGCCGACCGATCCGTCGGAGTGCACGGCGTCGTCAGCGGCATCGATGGTGACCTCACCCCCATCGAGGGCCGCTACGACCCCGGCGCTGATGCCCTTCGGAGCGGCATCGGCCGAGAGAGTGGCATCCGAGCCGCCGCCAGCCTCGATAGTCACGGTCCCGCCGGTGACGACAGCATCCGTCGCGGCCGCGATGCCGTCGTCGCCGGCTGTGATCGCGACGGTTCCGCCGGTGACGACGACATAACCGCGGGTGGCGTCCTCGTCCTGGTCGCTTTTGAGTCCGTCCCCGCCCGCGGTCACGCTGACCGTGCCGCCCTCGATCGCCAGAGCGTCCTTGCCGCGCAGGCCGTCATCGGACGCATCGACCGCAATCGTTCCCGAGAGGATGACGAGATCGTCACTGCCGGCGATGCCGTCGTTGCCGTTCCCGGTCACGCTGAGGGTGCCGGTGCCCGAGATCGTAAGGTCGGCGGCGGCGTAGATCGCAGCGTTAGCTTCCGCGTCGTCGGCGTAACTCGAGGCATCCGAGACGGCGTTGGTCGTGCCGGACTCTAGATAGATCGCCACATCGTCGGCGGTCTGTACGTCGATCGCCGCGCCGGCGGTGTTCTCGATGGACGCCCCGTCGAGGATCAAGACGACCAGCGCGTCTTCGGGGGCGGCCACGACGACGGATCCGGCGAGATCACCGCTGAGCCGGTAGACGCCGGCGGCGGTGATCGTGACGGTGGAGCCGTCGATCGTGACGGCATCCGACGAGCTCGACGCCGAGGAGCCGCTGAGGGTGATGTCGACAGCGGATGCCGCATCCCACTCATCGTCGCCTACGGTCGTGTAGTCCTCGTTGGCGGCGAGTACGGCGGCGGCAGCCAGGTCGGAGTCGACGGTCACGGTGGTCTCGATGACCGTGGTGTCCTCTGTGGTCGCCTCCGTCGCGGAGGTGTTCACCGCGGTGCAGCCCGCGAGGATCACACCGGTCAGGGTGAGTGGGACGAATAGAAGGGCTAGGCGGCGGCGCATGATGACTCCTCTCGCGAGCCGGCGGGGGCGAACGGTCCGCGCAGGAGGCGCGACCACTTGTTGCGGGGAAGCTCGGGGTGAAGCGCGGCCAGGCCGGTCGCGTACTTGCTCAGTGACACCGGCCGCACGCCGAGTCTCCAGAGAATCCGGTCCGTCTCACTCGCGTGCGACATCGACTTGGTCTCGACGATCGTCATCCCGGGAAGCTCGAAGCCCCCACGGGCGGGTTCGATCCACTCCAGGTCGGTGTCGATCGTGGTGCGGGACCCCTCGTCGGCCATCAGCAGTGTCGCCCGGCGGTATCGAGTCACGAGCGTGGACTCGAGCTCGCTAGCCCGCTCGGGGGGAACGCCGACGGTCTCGAGTGCGTCGGCGACCTCCAGACGTGCCTCGTCGGTGAGCCGGTCGCGCAGGACGGACTCATATTCGGTGCGCTCTTTGACGGTCTCTCCCCGTGCACCCTTCGTCTTGATCTCGAGGTAGGCCACGTCCGAGTCGACATAACCGCGGGTGCGCAGCTTGAACCGGCGGCGGCGGGCCTGGGCGGCCATGTGATAGCTGAGGAGGTCGGGGGTGTCGAAGTACACCGATTCATAGGTCGACTGCCGAACCCCATCGATCTCGAGCGCACGGGTCTGCGGGTCGAGCGCAGCAAGCAGCTGCACGGCGGTCTCGTCGTCGACGAGGTACTTGCGGTCGATGCGGGTCAGCAGCTCCGCTGTCTCGACCAGTTCGGTCAGGCTGACGGGGGCGAAGCGGGTCAGCGGCTGGGCGATCATCGCGCCACCTCCGCTGTTGCGCTGACGCCGACCCGGGCGCCGACTCGAGCGCTTCGCGTCGTGCGGATGACGTAGCGTACGTCGACTGTCGTCGTGTCGTTGACGAAGTCCACGCCCTGCACGATGAGCGAGCGGATGTCGGCATCCAGCCGATCCGATAGCTCCTCGCGGATCTCGGCTTCGTCGCTGATCGCACGATCAAGCCGGACGACCTGCTGCCGCGTGCGGGCGAAGAGGCGAGGGTGGTCGGCGGCCCACATCACCGCAAGCACGAGAGCGATCAGCCCGATCACAGGCCAGGGGTCGGTCTGCGGGAGTCCGGCGATCAGGCCGATCGCGAGAGCCGCGAAGTAGTAGGCGACCTCGTGCTGCGAGATCTCGGAAGAGCGCAGCCGGATGATCGAGAGCACTCCGAACAGCCCGAGACCGAGGCCGAGAGCGACTTCGGCGGTGCCGAGGACTGCCGCAACTGCCATAACGCCGACATTGACCCCGAGGAAGGCAACGACGAGGTCGCGGCGGTGGTGCCGGCGGTAGAACAAACCGACCGCCAGAACAAGCGCGGCAAGGAGGTCGATGCCGATGAGAAGTAGTGAGGTCGTTGACATGAGGATTTCCCGTTCGTTCAGTTCGTGTTAACCAGTCGAGCGGGTTCTTCTAGGGGTTTCCTATGAGCGGCGGCAGGAGGACTTACGAGTGTTCCGGGTCGAAAGACCACCGCGCGCTGCACACCGTAGCTGGTGACGAAAAGCACGAGTTCGGTGATCGCCTTCGACAACAGAAGGGGCAGCCCCATGTCGGTCAACGCCGTCATCCAGACGATGTTCGAAGCGAGCAGCGCCAGTGCCAGCAGGCTGTAAGCGGCCAACTGCCGCCCCAGGGCGCCGCCTCGGGAACGGAACACGATCCGGCGATTGAGGCCGAAGTTCAATGACGCGCTGACCAGTCGGGCTGCGATCACCGACGGGATCAGCGAGCCCGTCACTGCAGTGAAAAGCACGAGCGCGACGGTGTCGACGATGAACGCGATGAGCGACGACCCGGCGAAAAGGGCCAGGGGAAGCAGGATCCGCAGGGAGTCGACGAGCGGCCTGAAGTGACTCGAACTGTTCTTCTCGAGGTACACGGTCTGGATCGGAATCTCCGCGAGCCCGATGCCGTCGCGTCCCGCGTGCAGCAGAACGTTCTGCTCGTACTCGAACCTGTTGCCGGGCTGCTTCATCGACCAATCGAGCAGCTGAGCGGGAATTCCGCGAAGCCCCGTCTGCGTGTCTTGGATGCGGCGCCCCGTGGCTGCACGGAACAACAGCCGAGACGCCGCGTTGCCCCAACGACTGCGCGTGGGAACCGTGCCCGAGAAACTGCGGCTGCCCAGGATGAGATCGCACCGCCCCTGCTCGGCATCCTCACGCAGGCGCCGGGCCACGCGCAGGATGTCGGCCACTGTGTGCTGGCCGTCGGCATCCGCGGTGACGACCGACGAATCGGGGGAGTGCCGGGATATCTGGGCGAAGGCGGCCTTCAATGCAGCACCTTTGCCGCGGTTGTGCTGCAGGGTGAGGATGTCGGCTCCGGCGGCGCGCGCCGCATCGAACACGTGTCGGTATACGGGGCCGCTGCCGTCATCGACGACCAGAATGCGGATGTCGCTGTCGGTCTCGCTCAGCTGAGAGACGAGACGCGGAAGGGGATCGGCGGGTTGAAAAGCCGGGATGACCACATACATCCCCATCACCCCGCGATGTAGAGAATGTCGCTGGTGGCTCGCTCCCCGCCGTTGGAGGGTTGGTTGATCACTTCGCCGTTGAAGTACATCGTCGAGGAGCCGCCGCCGTCGAGGTTGTATGCGGTCGTCGCACCGAGCGAGACCATGATCTCGGCCAACTCGGTGAGTGTGACGCCCTCGCTGTATCCCTCCTGCCTGCCGTCGACGACGACGAACACCAGGTGGTTCTCGTCGATCACGCCGACGGCGGTGCGTGGCTGATCGCCCTGGATGGAATGGTTCCCGAAGTTCGTGTCGATCTCGACGCTCTCGATGCCGTCCAGGACGGCGCCATCTTCGACGATCGCCGGGCCGAAGCTCAGCGTGTTCCACGCGCCGTTGGCGATGAGCTCATCTGCGCTGGTGGTGGTCTCGTCGTAGACGGCGACCGTGCCGTCCTGGTAGAACACGAGTCCCTCGCGTGCCGGCTCATCGCGGTACAAGACGCCATTGCGGATGACGATGCCGGTGTCGCGGAATCCGTAGTAGTCGCCGTTGATGGCGAACACCGCCGAGTTATCGGCAGCGATCACGGAGGTGAGTTCGGTGATGTTCTCACCGAACTGGTCCTTGGCGAACGCTGACCGCAGGTCGGTCGCATCGCCCAGCACGACATCGGCGACGTAATGGGTGACTGCGTCGGAGCCACTCCCGGTCTGCACCGTGCTGATCGTGATCGAGGTGTCGCCAGATGTGTAGGTGTCGTCTGTAATCACCGCTTCGGTGTCGGTGTCGGTGTCGGTGTCGGTGTCGGTGTCGGTGTCTGTCGCTGTCGATGATGTGCCGTACGAGGCTTCGTACGCCGAGACGTCGGCGATCTCCACGTGTTCGATCAGGAATCGGTCGGCCGCCCACCAGGCCCCTCCACCAGCGGCGAGCACAACGACCAGGCCGCCGGCGACCACTGCGCGCCGTAGCCGACGACGTCTCTGCGGGCGCGCCACGGCACCCGGTTGTGTCGCACCGGATGCGTCGCGCGGCGGGTGGTCGGTGGCGGTCGAGGATGAATCAGCCATCCTCCATGGGTACGCATCGCGGCTATGCCGACTGTCGGCGCGCCTTGTGCCCCACCTGGCGGATGATCAAGCACTGAGCATGATCCGGCCACGAACCGCCTGAGAGCGATCGGTCGGTCCATCGGCCGGTGAACCTCCCCGGCTGGCGGGCAGTCACCAACTCCGCAGAATCGTCTCTTGTTCGCATCCGTTGGGCCGGATACTGCGAAGCTCGCGCGAAAATGCGGAGTTCGCGGCGCCGAGAGCGGTGATCCCAACCCTCGGGCACCACACGCGACCTATCCTGAACCAGTCGAGGCGAAAGGAGTGCGAATGGCGATCGTTGACGAGGCCGCTCGGCTCGAGGCAATCACCAGCTATGACGTGATCGCGTCTCCGCCGGCCTCCGAGCTCCAGGGGCTCGTGCGTCTGGCCGCGATGCTGTGTGGGGTCTCGAAGTCTGTCATCAACATCATCGATGATCGCTTTCAACACCAGATCGCCGCGTTCGGTCTGGAACCGGCGGTCTGCGCCCGCGAGGACTCGATGTGTGTCGCTGTTCTCGCGGAGCGAGCCCCCATCATCATCTCGGATGCCCGGCAAGACCCTCGCTTCCGGGCAAACCCGTTCGTCGTGGGTGACATCGCCAGGGTGCGTTTCTATGCATCGAGCCCGCTCGTGACGCCCGACGGCGCGATCATCGGGACCCTCTGCGTCTTCGACGAGACCGTCCGAGATCTCAATCCCGACGCCCAGAGCGGATTGGATGTTCTCGCCCGGCAGGTCATCGATGTGCTGGAGCTGCGGCGCATCACGCGAGAGCTCACTGCGTCCAATGAGATGCTCACCCAGTTCGCGGGGCAGATCAGCCATGATCTTCGCAACCCGCTGACTGCCCTGACCGGCTTCCTGGAACTCGCATCCGACAGCCCTGACATCGACCGGGCGCCGCAGGCCGCCCGATCTCTCGCGCACGCCGAATCCGCAGCGGACCGGATGGCCGCCATGATCGCTGATTTGCTGGAGTACGCGCGGCGCGGGTCGGCCGCGCCGCATCCGCAACGGGTGCGCCTCGATGAGGTGACCGCCGATGTCGTCGCCGATCTCGGCGTGCCGATCGCCGCCTCGTCGGCAACGATCACGATGGATGCCGATCTTGAGGTCTGGGCCGATCGCACGCTCCTCGGAGTCGTGATGCAAAACACTGTCGCGAATGCGGTGAAGTTCGCGGCAGCCACTGGCGTCGAACCGCGCGTCGAGGTGAGGGGTGCCCAGACTCCCGCCGGCTCTCTCATCACCGTCGACGACAACGGGCCGGGAGTTCCTCGCGAACTGCGCAAGCGTGTGTTCGATCTGATGGATCGCGGCAACGCGGAGGGGGTCGACGGCCTGGGGCTCGGTCTTGCCACCTGCCGCCGCATCGTGCAGGCTCACGGCGGCCGCATCGCCATTGAGGACTCACCACTCGGCGGCGCTCGGGTGCGGATCACCCTGCCGAACCCACCAGACCTGCCCTGAAGCGGCGCCGCAACCTGGGCTGCGCGCAGAGGAATGGAACCGCTCCCATACAATTGTCGACGGCCTCGCCATGACTCCCGATTCCCCTTCCCGCACTGTGCCGCGCCGCGACATCCAGGGCCTGCGTGCGCTTGCCGTCCTGGCGGTGCTCGGCGCGCACGCCGTTAGGTGGCCTGCCGGGGGGGTCGTCGGGGTCGACATCTTCTTCGTGATCTCCGGCTATCTCATTACCGGGATGCTGCTCTCCGAGATTCGCCGTCGCGGCAGCGTCTCGCTGAGCGGCTTCTACGCGCGCCGTGCACGTCGCATCCTTCCCGCGGCGCTCGTGACCCTGGGCACGGTCGTCGGCACCGCCTTCGCGCTGTTCAACACCGTACGGGCCGATCAGACCTTGTGGGATGCCATCAGCGCAGCGCTGTTCGTATCGAACTGGCGCTTCGCCGCCCAGGGCACCGACTATTTCCACGCCGCCGATGCGGTCTCACCCCTACAGAACTTCTGGTCGCTGTCGGTGGAAGAGCAGTTCTACCTCGCATGGCCGGGGCTGCTTGTCATCCTTGTGCTGCTCGTGCCCGTTGCTGCACGGCGAGGCAGCACGGCACGCGTGGTTGTGGGGACTGCTGCCGGAGCGGTTGTTGCGGCATCCTTCGCGTGGGCGCTCACGCAGACCGAGGCGCAGCCGACCCTCGCGTACTTCTCGACGCTGACGCGGGCGTGGGAACTTGCGGCAGGCGCGCTTCTTGCCGCAGCGGTTCCTATGCTTTCCCGCATCCCGCGACCCGTTGGAATCGCGCTGGGATGGGTGGGGCTTGCCGGCGCCGTGGCCTCGGTGCTGATCATCGAGCCCACCTCCGCCGGTTTCCCCGCGCCGTGGGCGGCGTTGCCGGTCATCGCCACCTGCCTCGTGCTTGCCGGCGGCGTGGCGGGAGATCCGCGTCAGCAACACCTGTTTCCGCTGAGCAACCCCGTCAGCGTCTTCGTCGGTGACATGTCCTACTCGCTGTACTTGTGGCACTTTCCCGTCATCGTCTTCGCTGCTGCGCTGCTCCCCGAATCCGATCAGAGGACCTGGATCGTGCTCGGGGCTATTGCCGTGCTGAGCCTTGCGTCCTACTTCATCGTCGAGCAGCCGTTGCGCTACGCGCCGTGGCTCGGGGCTCGGATGCCGGGGCCGCCCGATCGGGCGGCATCACGGCCGGCCGCGTCACAGCCGGTGGCGGCGACGGCGAACGGGACGCTGTCGACCGGTGGCGTGGCCTCGACCCGGCCGGCGGGATGGACACCCGGAACCCGGTACTTCCCCGATAGTCGGCGGCCGATGCCGTCGCCGGCGCATTCCGCTCCTCCGACCATGCCTGGTGTGCCGGGCGTCCCGGCAGCAATCCCGCCGCAGCGGTCGCTGCATGGTCCTGCCTCGCCCGCCCACGCCGAGTCGGTGAGCGCACCCGAGGCGGCGCCCGGACCGCTGTGGCGTGAACGGTTCGGAGCACAGATCTTCCTCGCGACAGCGGGTCTGCTCGCCGTCGCGCTGGGAACTGCGACCTGGGTTTACTCGACGTCCGGCGCCGGCCCGCTCATCCAGGCACCGGCTCTTGCTGCTCCCGCGTCAGCGACGGACCCGACGGCGCAGCTGCAGGCCGACCTTGCAGCAGCAGTCGCGGCGACGTCATGGCCCGAGCTTCATCCATCGCTCGATGAGGTCATGGCGCAGTCCTCGGGGGCGAACCCTGCGCACGACTGCTTCTCACCGACCGTGACGCCGGATCCAGCAGCGTGCACGTGGGGGAGCGTCGATGCGCCGACCCACCTCTATCTCGTCGGTGATTCGACGGCGATGGCGTACGCCCCCGCATTTCGTGCGCTGGCCGAGAACAGCGGCGGCCAGATCTCGGCAACAACGGTGGGACTGTACGGATGCCGCTTCACCGACGTCCTGGTGCAGAACGACGGCGATGGCATCATGGCGGCGTGCCCCGAACGCAAGGAGGTCGTTCGGCAGTTGATCATGGCCGATCAGCCATCCCTCGTCATCGTCTCGAACGCCTTCACCCTCGGACGCTCGACGAATGGAGCGGATCTGTCGGCACAGGATCTCGTCGCGGCTGCGCAGGCTGAGGCTGCCAGCTACGGGATGCCGGGGCGTGTCGTTTACCTGGCGCCACCGCCGCAGGGAGTGAACCTCGGTGCGTGTTACTCGCCGGTGTCGTCGCCGTCGGCGTGTGCGTCCGCGGTTGATGACACGTGGATCGCGATGTGGGACGCGACGGTTGCTGCAGCGACGGCATCCGGTGATCACGCCATCGACGCGCTGCCATTCAGCTGCTGGGAAGGGATCTGCCCTGCGTTCGCTGGGACGCTGCCGACCAAGTACGACCAAACACACCTGACGGTTCCGTATGCGGAGCACATTGCGCCCTACCTGGCGTGGGTGCTTCAGAGCCAGGGACTCATCCCCGCCGGGTGATCGTCTCGGCAATCATCCGAAGTGCTTATCGAGGGCCGTCATCACGGCATCCGGATAGGCGAGGCCGACGAAATGTCCGGCCTCGGGAAAGCTCACGAGCGTTGCCGAGGGCAGCGCTGCTGCCATCCGGGATGCCCAGTTGGGTCGAATGAGCTGGTCTGCATCGCCTTGGATCAGCGTGACCGGCACCGCGACATCGGCAAGCGCGAAGCCCCACGGCGCACCGAAGACCCGATACTCATCGACAGCGCCCTCGATCTGTGTCACTGCCTCGAGCATGCACGTGGTGTACCACTCGGAACTGGCGCGAATGATCGCCGCATCTGCCGGGCCCAGCGACTTCTCCGAGAGGCGTTCGACCTGCTCGGGCCTACGGCGCAGCATCCGCCGCATCACATGGAAGTAGCTGCGGGCTGTCGCGGGTAGGCGCCGCGACAGGGTGATGAGCCGTCGGTCCATGCGGCCCAGCTCGCGGAGATTGTCGGGGTCGTCGAGCGGCAGCGCCCCGGCGATCACGACGACGCCCCGGATCCTGCTGGGCTGGGCCACGGCAGCCGACAGCGCGTACTGCCCGCCGGCTGACCAGCCCAGGGCGACGGCATCGTTCGCGCCGAGGTCGTCGAGAACGGCGCCGACGTCCTCTCGTCCCCACGAAAGAATCGACCGCTGCGGGTCACGATCGCTCATCCCGACCCCGGGACGGTCGGGAGAGACGATCCGGATGCCGCGATCGCGGGCGATGTCGTCATACGCTGACGAATCCCACCCGCTCACCAGGCCGCCGTGGGCGCTGATGACGGTTCGCGATGAGCTCGTGTCGCCGAACACGCGATAGCCAACGGTACGGTCGCCGACGATGACCACGCGCGGTGAGGACGCAGCGGGTTGAGGGGCTCTTCGGACATCCGGTGGGGGGGTCATGGGGTGAGTCCGCCGGCGGTGAGGAGCATGCGGAGGCGGTAGTTCTCGCGGTTGCGATAGCCGCGGGCGAGGCGGCGGTGGAGCTCGATGATCCCGTTGATCGCCTCGGTGCCGCCGTTGTTCGCGCGGCTCGTGGTGAAGTACGCCAGGAACGCTGAACGCCAGCGGCGGAGGGTGCGGCCGAGGCGGGCGATCTCGGGGATCGGGCAGGTGTGGAACGTGTCGACCACCCTCTCGGCGATCCGCCGCCCCTCGGTCAGGTCCTTCGCGTGGTAGGCAGAGCGCAGCTGCTGTGCGCACTGCCACGCGACGAACACCTCGTCGTGCGCAGGATCGGCCTCGATTGCCGCGGTCAGCCGGATCCGCTGCTTGTCGGTGAGGTTCTCGGCCCCGGCACGGAGGATGGTCTGAATCCCGTAGAGCGGGTCGCCCTTCCGACCGCGATGCCCGAGGGTGTCTTGCTGGACGCGGCGGCGGACCTCGTCGACGGCGGCGGTGCCGAGCTTGACGACATGGAACGCGTCCAGCACAGCGACCGCGTCTTCGAGCGTGTCATCGATCGCAGTCTTGTAGCCCGCGAACGGGTCCAGCGCCGCCACCTTCACGTTCTTTCGGAACGCTTCGCCCCGCTCGCTGAGCCAGGACGCGTATGCCTTCCCCGATCTGCCCGGCACGAGGTCGAGCAGCCTGGCCCGCGTCTTCCCGGTGCTGTCGCGGCTGAGGTCGACCATGCCGGTCAGTTCCTTCGGGCCCCGCTTGCGGTGGTCGACGTGATGCCAGATGTGCTCGTCGACGCCGAGCGTGGTCACGTTCTCGAACCGGGACTCGTCGGCTGCCAACCGCACCAGTTCAGGCTCAACAGCCCGCCACACCGTCTTCCACGATGTCCCGAGCTGACGACGTAGTCCTTCGATCGTGGCGTGCTCGCGGCGCAGCTGCCCGATCGCCCAGTCGACGGCTCGCCTTGTGAGCGACCCGCGCCGAGCGACCAGCGAGGGAAGCTGCTCCACGAACGTCTTCTTGGCACAGCCCACGTCGCCGCATCGCCAGACCCGTTGCCGCCAGACGATCCGCACCCGCGTCACGCCCGGCACGTCATGCAACACTCGACGGCGGCGCCCTCGACCGATCGCCACGACCCCGCACAACGGGCACCCGGTCGGCGCCGCCGGTGTCGAAACGGTGACGATCAGCAGCCCGTCGCGGCGGTCAACGTGCTCGACATGGACGCCGTCGAGACCGACCAGCAGATCGCAGCGGTAACACGGATCAGCGGCAGAGCGCGCGTCAGCGCACCCCGAAGTAGGGTGAAGCACGTCGAGGTCCTCGTGATGGATCAGCAGTTGGCGCTACTGATCCTCGGGGACCTCGACCCCTACCCGCCGACCATCACCCGGCGAGCCTCACCCCCACCGCATGTCCGAAGAGCCCCCAATTCCCTTGGTCACCCCGGTGTGAACCATGCACCCCGGGCGGGCCATCCCCGTATCGGTGCACACCGTGCGTAGCGAGCTTTCCCGGAATCTCCTTGTGTCCTGGCGTTAACACGGGTGTCGTAGCATCGCATTAGCACCGCGACCACTCCTGAGAGTTGCACCCGGGATGAGGTGAATGCATCGTGACGGCACCGGGGTATGAGTTCAGCGTCTGGGAGCGCTACGCCACCGAGTTCACACTGGCTTTCGGTGACAATCCGTCGCGCATCCGGGCGGTGCGGGTGGCCTACTTCGAGCACGAGTTCGATGTGGACTTGATTGCGCAGCTCAGCGGTTTTCCTGTTTGGAGAATCCGACAGGCGTTGTCCCAGGGACTTCCACAGGCGAGCTGAAGAATCGTCGACCAGAGTCCCAGAACTGCTCGCCCATCTACCATCCCCTTGCGGGCACTGCGCGGTGAGGGGACGTCAGCGTGCGACGGTTCGGCCCGGGCGCGATGTCTCCCCTTTCACGTCTGAGTGGCCATCGGTCTGATCGGGCCATGAGCAGGATCAGTTTCGCGCGTCGCCCCCGCCCTCTGGTTCCGCGCTGCGGGCGTCATCGTCGTGGCAGGCTTCTTCGCGTCGTTGGTTACCGGTGTCTGCTGCCCCGGCGCCCCCGCCAGCGGAACATCGACGTGCGGAACGTTCGAGCGCTTGACCGCCGGGATCGACAGATCACGTGGCTCTGGCTCGCACGGACGGTCATCGTAGGCGCCATCGCGGCGCTCGAGGTGGGCGTCTTCGGTCGAGTCACCCTTGGCCGACTTCCTTGCGGGCATGGCACTGTTCGGGAGCTCGAGCGGACGCAGGGAGGTCATGAAATTGCCTTTCGCGGATAGCGGAGGCGATGAACGCTGCGTTCACCTATGGTTGGGGTCGTGGTCGCATTGCGCCCATACGATGTGCGGCGAACCCGAAAGGTGATCACCGGCTACATGAACTCGCCCCTCAACGAGCCGCCGCTCGGCGGAACCATCGACCACATCCTCTCGATCCTGCCGTCGCTCGTACCGAGCGCGCAGCGCGTCGCCCGCATCTGCGCCGAGCGACCCCACGACGTGGTCGACATGTCGGGCGCCGACCTCGCCGAAGCCGCCAACACGTCGCCGGCCACCGTCAGCCGCACCGCCCAGGCGCTGGGGCTGCGCAGCTTTCAGCACCTGCGCATGCTGCTCGTGCGTGACCTCGCCGCCGACGCCACCGCCGCGCCCGACGCACCCGCCGGCACCGAGGGCTTTCTGCGGTGGCTGGCCGAGGGGCGGGTGGGATGCTGCAGACCGCGCTCGCCTCGATCGACCCGGTCGCGTTCGACGCCGCTGCCGACGCCATCGCCCGCGCGCCGCGCCTGCTGATCTCGGGCACCGGCGCCTCGCACGCCGCCGCCCAGGCGTCGGCCGTCGCGTTCGCCGTCAACGGCCGGCCCTGCGAAGCGCCCGCTGACGGCGTGGTCGCCCACCTCACCGCCCGCGTGCTCGCCCCCGGTGATGTGTGCCTCATCGTCAGCTCGAGTGGCGCCAACTCGGTGACCCTCGCGGTTGCGGACGCCGCCGTCGACGCCGGCGCCACCGTGATCGGGGTCACGAGCTTCGCCCGTACCCCGCTCACCACCCGCGCCGACCACCTGCTCGTCGCCGGTGCGCGCTTCCAGGCGTGGGATCAAGGCATTCTCGGCAGCGGGCTCGTACAGCTGCTCGTGCTCAACGCCCTGCAGATCGCCGTCGCCGACCGCATGAGCGACGCCGCCGACCGCGCGCGCCTCGCGGTGCGCGAAGAGGTGCTCGACATCGTCGCCGACGACGGCTCCGACGCCGAGGCATCCGACGTGCCAGACGTTATCGACCACGGCGATGGGCGTTGACACTCCGTTTGCAGGAAATTCACTTTCCTCGATTGCAATAGCTCTGCAAGCGGATTTCGCGGGAAGGCCCCGGTTCGTCAGGTCGCTTGCAGAAGGCGACTCATGGGAACGATCCAGCTCTCTGGTGTCGGTCGCTCCTTCAAGAGCACCGCCGCCGTCAGTGATATCGACCTGATCATCGAAGACGGCGGGTTCGTCGTCTTGCTCGGCCCCTCGGGCTGCGGCAAGACCACCCTGCTGCGCATGATCGCCGGCCTGCTCGAGCCCACGGCCGGCCGCATCCACCTCGACGGCGACGACATCACCGACCTCCCGTCGAAGAAGCGCGACCTCGCGATGGTCTTCCAGAGCTACGCGCTCTACCCGCACCTGAGCGTGCGCAAGAACCTCGCGTTCCCGCTCAAGACGCAGCGCCTCGGCGCCGCCGAGATCGCGACCCGCGTGCAGGAGGTCGCCGACAGCCTCGAGATCGGCCACCTGCTCGACCGCAAGCCCAAAGAGCTCTCGGGCGGGCAGCGCCAGCGCGTCGCCGTCGGCCGCGCCCTCGTGCGCAACCCCAAGGCGTTCCTGATGGACGAGCCGCTGTCGAACCTCGACGCGAAGCTGCGCACCCAGACCCGCCACGAGCTCACCGCCCTGCACCGGCGCCTCGGCGCCACGTTCGTCTACGTCACCCACGACCAGGTCGAAGCCATGAC
>Ga0075012_10003794_pt1 | contig 14199 bp, 8 predicted proteins | sample All_14_2_FD_71474 | JGI IMG/M metagenome (GOLD analysis project Ga0075012, IMG submission 71474) | Freshwater microbial communities in response to fracking from Pennsylvania, USA - Allegheny Zone_MetaG_DW_15 | ecosystem: Environmental > Aquatic > Deep subsurface > Groundwater > Drilled... | reverse complement strand
ATAAGTAACCTCAGCTATCATAAATTGAGTATCATATTCCGAATCCAACATTTTTACCAATGTATGAGTATAAAGATCCTGAACAGAATCCATTAATAATGATTTTCTAATATAACTAATGAATTCATTGTCGAGTTCAGGATCCAAAAGTTCAATATTGGTTCTGGCTTTTAATTGAGATATGATATTCTCAATAATATTTAATTCAACCTCTTTCAGCATAGTGTTTGTTCTAATTTCGCCCAACTCAAGGCTAAGTCCGGGTTCTTAGTACTACTTTTCACTCCTCACCACCGTCAGCACCGTTTGCCCAACTGCCATTAAGGTAGGCTTGCTGATTCCTTTCATATTATCCTTCATGGTATGCCAGTGCTGATAAAATCCTGAACTGGTCGAAGGATCATGTTGAATAATATCAATAGTCGGAACCTGTCGCAGTTGATTTACATACAAATGATCATCAGTTATAGCATTGGTTCGCTCTGTTGAGAAATAAGAACTGTGTCCGATTGCTGCAGCCGTATTCCATACTTTTTGCATTACATCAGGCGCATAATACATGCTGGTACCTTCCATGGTAAAAACAGCATTTTCGGCTCCGACCATATCAAGCAGAATTCCGTAACGCGCAGTATAGGCGGGCACATGCGGGTACCTCGACCAATATTGTGAACCCAAAGCCCAATCATCCGAGCCTATAAAGTCCACATTCTGAGGTGCTCCGTAATCTTCCCCATCGAACAAAACAATATCAACTCCAATTGATGCCGGTGAAATGCGCAATTGCCTGGCGATTTCGAGCAAAACCCCTACTCCACTGCCACCGTCGTTAGCCCCATCAATGGGAGTACGATGAAAAGCCGAGTCCGGGTCATTGTCAGCATAAGGACGAGAATCCCAATGCGCACAAAGTAATACACGGGTTGTGCTTTTCGGATTGAAGGAGGCTATTATATTTTTACAATTGAGCACTGTTCCGTCATAAGCCTTTGCAGTAAATGGCTGAACAACAACCTGCTGAGAGTATTTTTTAAGAGTACTCTCAAGCCATACCGCACATTTTGCATGCGCTTTGCTGTTAGGCACACGTGGGCCAAATTTCACCTGTTCGTTAATAAAAAACCAGGCTGAATCAGCATTAAAGTCCGCCGCCTTAATAGCATTAACTGTGCTTTCTGATTCCGTTTCAACAGACTTTGTTGAAGGTTTCTGCTTACACGAAATTGCAGCAACAATGAGGATAACAATCAATAAGGAAGCAATAAACCGCATAAGTGTGAATTTTTTCGAACGGGCAAAGGTAGTATAAACTGAAATGATTCCTTCTTACAGAAAGTCAGCTTTGTGACCAAATGATCCGGTAAAAACAGATTCCGATGCCGGCCGGCGTGTACGTGGGGTTTCTTCGAGTTTCAGAAGGTTAGGATGCAGAACCGATGCATCACCCCTGTAACCCAGTGTAAAAGAAACCATAACTTTGTAGTCGGCTGGTAGTTCGAAAGCAAGCGCAGCAGCATCCGCATCAAATCCGGCCATCTGGTGAGTGTAAATTCCTTCGTGTTGCGCCTGTATTGATAACATTGCCATAGCCTGACCCAGATCGTAGGCGGCATATCCATTTGGAGCACCTTTGGGATTAGTTGTTTTAACAATTCCAAGTGTTAAAACAGGCGCATTAATTACCCATAACTGATTGAACTCGACAAGAGTATCAAATATTTTAGTGTAAACATCATCGCCTTTTAGCCCTAGCAGAAAATACCAGGGCTGCATATTACTTGCTGAAGCCGACCAGCGTGCTGCTTCAAAAATACGTTGTAATTTTTCGGTTTCAACAGGTTTCGGGTCATAAGCCCGCGGGCTCCAGCGGGATGCTAACAAAGGGTGAACCGGATAAGTAAGGTCTGCCTTTTTATTGATTTCGGGATCTATCATAAGAATGTAATTATTGAATTTAGAAACATCCAAAAATACAATTGATTTTGCAGAAATAAAATCTCTGAATCAACAAACCCGGATTAGTTACATGATCCTGTTGAAAATCAATCTTTAACTTTAAAACTAAACAACTAGCAGAGTTTCCCAAACAAAACGATTTTAACTTCCTTTCTAATTTATGTGAGATGGTTTGTAATTTTTTAGCCAATCCAACTATTTTAGTTTAAAAACCTATTATATTTTCGAAACAAATGAATTAACTTTGTTGAATATTTAATAACAGCTGGCTATAATGAAAAACAAGTATCTTGACCTGATTGAGCAAACATTCGATTTCCCTACCGAGGAGTTTAAAGTTGAGGATGGAGAACTGATGTTCCATGAAATTCCTCTTATGGAAGTGATAAAACAATATGGTACACCATTAAGGATCACATATTTGCCGAAAATATCGCGTCAGATTCAAAAAGCAAAACGTTTGTTTAATGTAGCTATTGCCAAAACTGACTACAAGGGAAGTTATAATTATTGCTATTGTACCAAGAGTTCGCACTTTTCATTTGTACTGGAAGAAGCGTTGAAAAATGAGATTCATATCGAGACTTCATCTGCATTCGACATCCCTATTATCGAGTCGTTATATGAATCGGGCAAGATCAAAAAAGAAACTTTTATCATATGTAACGGATTTAAACGGCCTCAATACATCGAGAATATCTGCAACCTGATAGAGGAGGGTTTCGAGAATGTAATCCCTATCCTCGACAATAAATTTGAGCTTGATGAATACGACAGAAATATTACTCGAAAGATAAAAATCGGTATCCGTATTGCATCGGAAGAAGAACCTAAATTCGATTTTTACACCTCGCGCCTGGGCATCCGTTACAACGATATTGTTCCTTATTACGAAGAGGAAATTAAAAATAACCCAAAATTCGAGTTGAAAATGCTTCATTTCTTCATCAATACCGGTATCCGCGATTCGGCGTATTACTGGAACGAATTGTTGAAATGTGTAAATGTATATTGCGAACTGAAAGCGGTTTGCCCCCAGCTTACCTCCTTAAATATCGGTGGCGGTTTCCCGATTAAAAACAGTTTGAATTTTGATTTCGACTATGCTTATATGGCCGAAACCATTGTTGAACAGATAAAAAGCGTATGCGAACGCACCGGCACACCTCAGCCGGATATTTTCACCGAATTTGGGTCCTTTACCGTTGCCGAAAGCGGCGCTATACTTTACAGTATAATCGACCAGAAACGTCAGAACGACCGCGAGTTATGGAACATGATCGACAGTTCGTTTATTACTACTTTGCCCGATACCTGGGCTATAAACCAAAAATTTATTCTTCTGGCGGTAAACCACTGGGACAGCGATTATGAACGGGTTTTCCTTGGCGGATTAACCTGCGACAGCGAAGATTATTATAATGCCGAAGCACACACCAACGCTATATTTCTACCGAAACTGATGGACGACGAGCCCCAATACATCGGGCTTTTTCATACCGGAGCTTATCAGGATTCGCTGGCCGGTTACGGCGGAATTCAGCATTGCCTTATCCCGGCACCAAAACATATCATTATTGATATTGACGAGGACGGCGAATATTTTACCAAACTGTTTGCCAAAGAGCAAAGCCATAAGTCAATGCTTAAAATCCTGGGATATTAGAGTCTGTTTCTAATTAAAAATTTTAATTTACTAACAGGACCGATTGGTACTTTGACTGCGCTCAGCGCAGGCTTGGCTAGGGGCGAGAATCGTAACTATTTTATTAATCCCAACAAGGAAGATCAATTCATTCCTTTCTACATAAGGAATGTTATTGCATGTTTCAAAAAAGTTGTATTTTCGCACTTCTGAAAAACAAAAAGCATATTAACCCACTCTTTTCCATTATCTGGTATTTCGATCAGCCAATCAGAAATACAGCTTGCTTTTTAAAAAACGGGCACTTTGCCTGATTTGCACTTGTTCCTGATAATTAATGGTTTAGGGCTTAAAATTATAAAGTACATGAAACAGTATGGTGATTTACCAAAAGAGTTCACTGCGTTTGAAAGTTCAAAAATTGTAATTCTTCCTGTTCCTTACGATGGGACTAATACCTGGCTGAAAGGAGCCGACAAAGGAGCAAAAGCAATACTTGAAGCATCGGCCAACCTCGAAATGTATGATATTGATACCGACAGCGAAGTGCACAAACTCGGCATTCATACCGCCGAAGCTGTAACTGAGTCATCGTCGCCGGAGGCTATGGTTGATGAAGTTTACAACAGGGTAAAAGCACTGTATAAAAAGAAAAAATTCCCGGTTGTATTAGGCGGCGAGCACACTGTAAGTATCGGAGCTTTTAAAGCTGCCAGCGAGCAGTTCAGCGACCTTACAATCCTTCAGTTCGATGCACATGTTGACATGCGCGACGAACATAACGGATCAAAGTTCGATCATAAATGTGTTATGGCACGGGCTTCGGAAATGGCTCCCGTTGTTCAGGTTGGCATACGCAGCATGAGCGTGGGCGAGCGCGATAACATAAAACCCGAGCGCGTTTTTTATGCTATGCAGATTTACGATCAGAGCACCTGGATGTACGAACTGCTGAACAAACTTACCCGTAACGTGTACATTACCATCGACCTCGATGTGCTTAACCCATCCATTATGGCATCCACCGGCACTCCCGAACCGGGCGGAATGAACTGGTTCGATATTATCAATATCCTGAAAAAAATAAGTGAACAGGTTAATATTGTTGGTTTCGATGTAACCGAACTGGTTCCTAACAAGGAAAACAAAGCTCCTGATTACCTTGCAGCCAAATTGATTTATACCATGCTAACGTATAAATTTATCACTGGAATAAAATAGGTATTATGAATATTTGACAAAAGGCTGCCTTTTACGAAGGGCAGCCTTTTGTTTTTTGATAGAGACAGAAAATACTTCATACTCATCCGCAACTGAGCCTTACTTATAAATTCACTAACTCAGAAAATGAAAAAATGGCTAAAGCTTCCTTTTAATAAGCTTATTAGTAATATATGGTGTCCGAAAAAGTTTCAAAGGACTTAATAAAGACACTATCTATAATTGTATAATCAACATTATTACGCCTAAATTCAATTTTATATATTTGAAACATATCACCAAATGTAAGGAAACCAATGCTATATGGATGTTCCGGAGAATTCCCAAGAGATGCTTCCCAACCACTCTCGCAGTTAAAATCTGATAGATAAGCTGAAAAATATGCTGGGCAAAATTTCGAATAGCTTACAGGATTAATTGGTACGATAAGAGGGTTGAAATGAGAATATGCTTTCATTTCATATACCATATTTTCATGCACACCTTCGCTAACACTAATTATCAGCCCTCCATTTGGAGCCTCATATCGGGCTTTTGACAAAGCTAAGTATGCATTGTATTCACCCGTAATCTCCACTCTGAAATTCCCTTCCTGATCTGTGTATGCAACATTTTTGTTACCGGAAGTAGTGTTGCCGGAGATAATTTCCCCGGCAGTACTCACGCCGTCCAATAATGTAACTTTTACGCTGTCGATGGGTTGTTTGGAGCCTGCATTAATAACAGTACCACTTACTATGGTTGTGGTTGTTCTTACCTTTTTTTCGCAGGAGGATATGAAAATCATGCCGGAAAGAAGAATTAACAAAAAGGATTTCTTCATAGCTTATCTCTTTTGAAGAAGATTTACTTCAATTGATTTTCATTATTTAAAAGTAAATTGTATCGGTATAAGTTTCAAATCCCTTAATATACACGCTATCCAATCTCTTTTCCCATGAATTATTTCGTTTAACTCTAAGTTGATATCTTTGAAATGTATTTCCTATACCAGCATCATATATCCTATTCCCCTCACATATATCATATATTGTTTTATTGGTGCGATATACCAATTGCCATCCTTCCACATTATCTCCATCCATACTTTGGCTTGTATCATTCATGTCATATGGGCCGATTATTGCAATTTTCAGTTCTTGTACTGGATCTCCTATATTATAAAATTTGCCGCAAAAGTGTGAAGGAGCTACCATTTCATAGAGCATTGAATTTTCAACACCCCATTTTACACTGTTGATCAAGCCACCATTAGGAGCCGCATACCTTGGTTTTGAAAGAGCTATAAATGGGGAGTACTCTCCGGTAATTTCTACTCTGAATTTCCCATCTTTATCGGTATAAGCTACATTTTTTTTGCCTGAAGTAGTATTACCAGGGATTATCTCTCCAGAGGTGCTAACTCCATCTAATAAAGTAACCAAAACACTGTCAATCGGTTGTTTGGAGCCGGCGTCTATCACCTTGCCACTGACTATAGTAGTATGCAATTTCTCATCACATGAAGTAACAAAAAATATTAACGCCAATAATGCAAGAAATTGAGGTTTCATTGCTTTATAAATTTAAGGGTTTCGGAATCATTCCAACTTATAACATAACTATTAATTTCTACTAAAAAGTTCAATCTTATACTCTTATCTTATAACCTGATACGTGGTGCAAGATACAAAATTTTACTTTCAAGGTATTTCTATTTGAAAATAAATTCTTACTTCTTAATCACAAGCTTATCACTTAACTCGCCGCTTATACTTCGAATATTCAGGATATAGGTGCCCTGTGCCAGGTTATTCAGATTGATTTTAAGTGATTTAATACCCAACACATTGGTATTTTCGAGAATATAAACCAGCTTGCTGTCGACAGAAGTAATCTTTATATCTGCCGTTTCGCTTGTAGCTGATGAGAGTTCGATTGTAAAATCTCCGCTTGTTGGATTAGGATAATATTTTATGCTTACTTCGCCAGCCTTCTTTTCGGTACATTCCGTTACTATTTTAACTGACATGGAATCGGAAGCTACACAACCATTAAGCCCGGTAACTTTTATACTGTATTTTTTAATTTCGCCGGCATTGCCCGAAAATGTAGTATTGATAAATCGGGTTGTAGCTTCACCCGGACTCCAAAAATAACTGCCTGCACTATCAGCATTAGCCTGCAGAATTACCTGTTGTCCGTTGCAAGCTTCGGAAGGCCCGAGCATTTCAACTACAGGCGGTTGCAACACATTAACTTTTACCTGTATTACTTTACGCGAAATACAACCCGCCAAATTCATGATAGAGTCAACCTGGTAGGAAGTTGTAACTTGCGGTGCTACAGGAATAACCAACTGCGGCTTCAAAACATTAAGAGTACTTCCGTCGGAAAGAAAAACCCGCCATGGTCCCTGCCCGGTAAAACTGAGTTTCAGTAATGTGGTATCGCCCCGGCAAATGGTAGTATCGCCGGTAAGCGATGCAGTAAATCCAGGATAAATATTCAGAAGTAAAGTATCGGAAATTTGTCCGCAAACGGCTTCGCCTTCTACATTCAAAATCAGCATGGTTTGCTTACTTTGAATGTCATAGACGCCGGGTAAAAACTGCGTATTCAGTGTATCGGCGTTACCAAATATTCCATCGCCCGGAGAAGTCCAGTGTGCTGAAATATAGTTGTTTGCTGAGGCTGTAGTGTGAAATGCTTCGCCGGTACAGGTAAATGTATCGGGACCGGCATTTACTGAAGGTTTGGGTGCTATTGATAAAACAAGCGTGTCTACTAATATTTCGCCGTACGAAAATCCGGTAAGTGATATGAAAAGCTGTACCGTTCCTGCCGCAATATCGGCCGGACTTGGGAAATATACAGGGTTAAAAATTGTTGGATCGGTAAAATATCCCGTACCCGACGAACTCCATTTCAGTGATTGATAATTAGTTGCCACTGCTGCCGGCTGAAAGGAATTGCCTTCGCAGATACGGGCATCAGGACCGGCATTTGCAGTTGTGCGCTGCTGTAAAGGAAACTGAATAAAATCAATCCATGCTGCATCATACCCAACGTTCAGGCCGAGGTCCTTGGTGTATTCCCATTTTACCGTATGTATTCCTGCCGGAACAGGAAAAGAAACACGTTCCCAGTCTTTCTCGCCCGACCATTGCCCCACTTTGAGTTTATCAATATAAAAATTCAGAAAATCGTAACTCAACTCGGAGGAAACTTTGCGGTAAAACGAAATGCTGTCGTCGGCTGCCAGGTTTAAAACCATAAACAGAGATGAGGTATCAAGGCTTTTGATATATCCTGAGCGCAGGCTGTACGTGCCTTCGTACACCATAAAATTATTGATGTTCCAGGGTTTGCTGCCACCAGTTTGCCATGCCATTTTCGAAAGATCGCCGCTCTCCCAGTCTTCGGTGAGTACGCCTATTTTTTTTGCGAATAATTTCGCAAAGCGCTGACTGCTATAACTAAGCGTATCAACAAATCCGGCTGACATTCCTGCCTGAGCAGAATCATCAACTTTAACATCCCATAAAACGGTATGGCTTTCGCCGGGTGCCAGATGTGGCGAATCCACTTCGGGGTTAACAACCTGGCATAGAGGCGATAATGACACTAACTTGCTTTTGGCCGATTGCACGGTATAATTTCCGGTGTTGGAGAGCACACTTCCTATTGAAACGGATTCGCCGGGATCGAGTTGGTTGTTGCTATTTCCGGAAGTATCAATTATAAAAAAAGGCCCGATACTGAGATGTGGGGCATGCGAACGAATCACCAGGCTGCTTTTGAAAGTACTGTCGTTATAATCAGTTGCACTTAGCGTAAAAACAACTTCGTAACCATCAGGTATTGAATCCGAAAAGCGAATCAGAAAAGCATCGGACACATTTTTCATCTGCCCTGCTTCGAAATTACCAAAATACTGTGTGCTATTGAGAATTTGAACGAAAGGCGACTCACAACTTAGTGTAACATTTACCAGACTGTCAGGCTGATCGCCGATATTGCGCATGGTAAGCGAAAGAGCAAATGTTTCACTGTACTCAGGTTTTGCATTGCCGTTTCCGGTCAAAGTATCATTTATTATGTGCGTATAGTAATCGATAAAAGGCTGTCCGGCAGGCGGCCCTATCCTGAATGGCGACACATAACCCATAGCTTCGCCGGTGCGGTTATCAGTCCAGCAGGGGAAAACCATTCCGCCTTTGGATGTTATCCCGAGGTAATCGCCGAAATAATTATCAGCCATCCCGGTGAGCGGCTGCGGAGTAAAAGCCACATCGCTGACCCTGAAATCCTGCCACGACAGGCCACCGTTTTTCGAAACAGCTACCCAGGTTTCGCACATATCGTCAGGTACATTGCGGTCGTCGTAAAACACCACGGCCAGGTTGCCATTTTCCGGATCGCAGGTAATCCAGGGGAAATAATGCTGTTTACCAAGTCCCGGTAAATCCTGGTTGATTTTTGCCGGTTCGCTCCAGGTTTCTCCTTTATCGGTTGATTTCATCAGGTAAATATCAACACCGGTTCCTTCATTTAGCCCAGGAATTCCCACATTAGCCCATACCACATAAATACTGCCCCGGTCAGGACCGTTACTGATATCCACAGCCATGGAAGGAAACGAATTTACCCGCATTTGTTTACTAACTCCCCGGGTACGAATGCCTTTAATATCGTCAAATATCCGTTTTGCCGGTTCCCATGATTGACCTCCATTGAGTGAACGCGCAAAACCAAGTGCTTTTTCGTCGGAAGGCCAGCTATCGTAAATTGCCCATGTCGCGTAAACTTCTCCAAGTGGACCGGTATGGATATTAATTCCCTGATTGTGACTTCCTGCAGCAACCTGATTACTGATAATGGCTGGCATCTGCCAGGCAAGTCCATTGTCCATTGACCGGGAAACCTGCAATTGTCCTGAGTTTGTGCTTCCGCTGCCGATTACGGTCCAGCCATCGTAAAGGTTTCCCAGATAAAGGCTTGTAAGACTGTTGTCAACCCACAAATGATTTTTATCAAGCAGGCTTCCGAAACCTGAAGGAGCAGAAGCTACTCCTCTTTTTTGCCAGGTTTGCCCCTGATCGCTGGAAAAGGAAATACCCTGACCTCCACCTGAGAAAATATATCCTACAAACCACCTGCCACTCCGGCTTATGGCAACGGCAGGGTCGCCAAAATTATATCCTGCAACTCCTGCAATTGTTCCACCCCAGGAAGTACCTCCGTCGTCGCTCTGCAAAGCATCTGCACCATATTGGGTACCAATATAGGGCGCAGGATGCGAGTTGTTGGAATTCAAAAGGTTCAATCCATTTTCAGGATCCACGACAATAGAGTTTTCCGATTGCAGAGTGTTGGTTTCGGTAACACGGATATCGGGTGAATCGTAGGTTGCAATTCCCGGTGCCGAAAGCAGGACTGAACGCTTTATAACCGCAGGCTTTGGTTTTGCCGGTTGCACCGGAATAAGTCCCAGTTCGGCCATACGGCGCCAGTAACCCATGTTGTCGATACGGGTATCGGGAACATATTTTTCGGGCATTTCGCGGGCAGGCATAAATTCCTGGGCCTGAATTGCCGGAGAAGCCAAAACAAGGATGATAATAAGCGCGTATAAAATTCCCGCAGGAAAAATCCTCAAGGCATTGCATGATGGCTGAATTTTTCCTGCTTTTCCCATTTATTGAATGATATTTGATAAAAATAAGGATCAAAACCAGGCGACCGGTTTTAAGGACAATGAACATCGTAAATTGATATTCAATGCATTGCTCACAGCCTAATCTGCCTTTTGTTTCCTTAATAAACAATAAAAGACCGTGAAATGTTAACTCCCCCGGATGCTATTTCGCAAGTATAATATCCTGGCTTAAGTTTTGAAACATCAATAACTTTCGTCAGATGGCCTTCATTATCAGTAGCTATTCCCCGGGCAGTTATTACATTTTTACCATCGCTGTTGAAAACCCGGATTTCACATTTGCTTTTTGAAACCAGACTAGCTTCAATGGTTATGAGATCGTCAGCTGGATTTGGCGATAAGGTCATTTTTAAACCATCTGCTGCATTTTCGTCAATTCCAGTATAATCGACAAAGGCGGGGAAAACTATAAAATCGACACTGGCACAATCGTCGCCGACCGAAGTATAGTTATCCTTGGTATAAATCCATTTAAAATTATGAACGCCTGCGTTAACCGGATAGCTATGGCGCTGCCAGGGGACAATGCCCGACCATTCGCCCATAGTTTGTATATCGATCATAAATTTCAGGTTATCAAAAATTTCTTCTGACGATACTTTCGAATAAAATGAAATACTGTCGTTACCCATCACGGTGAGAGTAATGTTCATAGTCGATTGCTGATTGTGACCGATGGGTGCTGAGCGGCTGCAATATTCACCTTCGAGGGGTTCAATGTCAGTGATATTCCAGAATTTCTGTCCCAGGGTTGACCACGGGAATTTATTAAAATCGCCGCTTTCAAAATCTTCGGCTATCAATCGGATAGTCGGATAAAATGCAGCTGTTGCATGGTATCCGCCCGAAGCCAGAATATACTCAAGTTCAACGATTGTTGCAGCCGGAGCATCAGCACTTACCTGTACTTCAAACTGTGCATTTGCCTGTGCGCCTGCAGCAAGATTACCAACCGGATAAGCTGAAGAAACAATTGTAACCCATGGACTTGTAGTAGTGAGTGTTCCGTTTGTGTTTGAGCAGGCTGCGTTACCGTTATTCATGGATTGTATTAGCAGCGTTGCCGTTTCGCCCGGATCGAGTTTCCCATCCCCATTGCCGCTGCCCGAATCATCAATGGTCAGGCTGCCGACTGCAAGTACAGGAGCATAGCAGCTTACAGAAAACTCCGAAAGCCATGTACTTCCGGCTTCGGCATTCAAACTAAAAAGGACTTGGTGCCCGTTGGGGATGGTATCGGAAATAATAAATTCAAAAGCATTGATTATAGTAACCGTATCGCCGGCAAGTATGCTTGCATAAAGCTGAGTGCTGTCAGTAATCGTAATGTAAGGATCAGCAGTTGAAAGCGTCACCATTACATTGGAAGCATCGGTGCCGCCTACATTCCTCATACCTGTTGTTAAAAGTATGGTTTCGGAAAAATCGGGCTGATTGTTCTGGTTGCCGGAAGGATCGTTAACTAAACTGTGAGCATAAACCACATACGGACCGGCAACAGCAAGGAATGCAAAATTGTAAGTAGTTGGTTTGCAATTGTATCCCGAAACAATAAGTTGTGCATCACCGGCATCCTGAACCATAACATCAAAATTGATTATCGCCTGACCAGTAGCATCGGTAACTGATTTGCCTATTACAATCCCGTCTTTCATTGCCACACAGGTTAAACCGGCTGCCGGATTTCCACCTGAACTTATATTAACTTCCATAGAAGGAGTTCCAATAAGAACTGTTGCCGGATAGTTCGTGGAAATTGAAATCGGATTGTCAGTAAACACTGCAAAAGCAGGATCGCCAAGTACATTGCAATCGTAAAAACACCAGCGTAATGCACCGGGTTCCCATTGTCCGGGAGCTGTTACCCACGACGCAGTGGCAATTTTCGATTCCATATGAGCGCGCCCGATGCGGTTGAGGCTGTCAGTGTAAAGAGCATCCATATATTCGCGGTGCAGGTGGGCCGAAGGGCCTTCGGTTTGTCCTTCGTTAAACCAGCCATAGCGGGAGTTGCCTACAAAAGCTGCTGCAAAATTATCGATGGTCACCATTTTCTCGGCAATACAATCGTTATAATCAAACGCGCCACACAGGCAACCATGAGTATAAACGATGGTAAAATTATGATTGATGCCATTCAATCCGTTGAAATTCGCATTGGTGATATCACTATTGGAGAGTTTCATCACATACGTTTCGTTGGCATGGCCAACGTGGTTCAGCATGGGCCGACCCTGATTCAGGTGGTTCATCAGATCCTGACCTGTCCAGTAATTTGTTTCATCATACATATGATCGAAGGGGTAATCCGTTGGAATTCCGATGGTAGTATAACCGTTGTCGGAACGCTCACCTTTAAGCAGTTCAAGGTAATCGCTTCCCCAGGTATCCGGATTATAATACAGATTTTCACCGGCCATCAATATATTCCGGAATTCGCCGGCAATAGGTTCAAACTGGTATTTAAAACTTTTATTGAGCATACGGTCGAGTTCGGTTCCCAGACTGAAAGGCATACGTGCAACAGCAATATCCGGCAGCAGGTCGTCCTCGCCGGGTTCGCCCCAGTAAGCATCGCCATCATTGTTCCAGTTGCCGTCGAGCGCAGAATAGTATAAATCCGCCGGAATATTCTGGTCGGAATAACCTCCGCCCGAAACTACCGTACAGTAAAATCCACGATGAGGAATCAGCTCAATATCGCCTCCCAACAATACGTACTGTACTCCGTGAGTCTGGTATTCCTGAATAATAAAATTCCTGATTTTCTCGGGAGTATCCTGTCCGGCCATGGTTGTTATAATACTGTCGCGGGTAACCACAAGCGAGGTAATTCCTTCTTTCTGATACCCGGCCTGCATCCCGGCAAACGAATTTTTGAACGCGGTAGTTGTGATGATCAACAGCTCGTAATTGCCGGTAGTAGCCTTTTGCCTGCTTTTATATGCCTGATCCATTTCGCTGTTATCAGCAAGTTTTGATGCCTGCCTGTTTGTAACTACCAGGTTATCAAGCGCGGCTTTCGCTTTCAGATCAGGAGATGTGCGAACAATTACTTTTGCGGAAGTAAAATACGAAAGTTTTCCGGTTACCGGGTTGTATTGCGCCGGAGTAAAGGACGTAAGCGCAAACGACCTTCCGTTCAGAAACGAAGTCATAAGCTTACCTTTGGGATCGGAAGGAAAAACTGCATTGCTGCTGTAAACGTCATTATCTTTTAGGAATGTGCCTGATCCTCCTGAAGAAACCGGTCTTACTTCCTGCTGTGGATACAGTTTAAACTCTCCCGGCATAATCACTTCTCCCGAAAAAACAATTTCGATACTTACAGCCGCTTCACCAGGAGGTAGCATTAAGTTAACCTGCTTATAAGGCATCACCGGCTGACCATACTGGGCGGTAGGCATGGTATTATCGAGGGTAAATACCTGGTAACCATCGGCATGACGAACTGCCGGGCTTGCAAAATGATATGTTTTTTCTACTTTTCCGGCTATGGATGAAAAAGTAAGAGCGACCAGGAGGCTGAAAATCAGTGTAAAGGACTTCATATGCGTAGGTTGTTTTGCGACTTGAATTAGAAATGTCAAATTTCAGCAAAAAAGTAATATGGAAGGGAGAAATATTTGAAGGATTTGGGGATGTGAGGATTTGGGGATGTGAGGATGTGGGATGT
>Ga0075012_10003793_pt1 | contig 14200 bp, 8 predicted proteins | sample All_14_2_FD_71474 | JGI IMG/M metagenome (GOLD analysis project Ga0075012, IMG submission 71474) | Freshwater microbial communities in response to fracking from Pennsylvania, USA - Allegheny Zone_MetaG_DW_15 | ecosystem: Environmental > Aquatic > Deep subsurface > Groundwater > Drilled... | reverse complement strand
ATACTTCTTAATATCTAAAATAGTTTGTGATAATTCTGATGAAGTAAATACTGAACCATTTTTTTTCATTGGCAATGGTCTTAAGTGTAACAACGAAGATAAAACTGAATACTCATATGAGTCATTCAATTTAGTCATATCGTAGTAGTTTCTAAGGCATACGACTCTTCGCATATAATTATTGCTACTATCTTTTGCAGTTGATAACTCATTTTCAATGCAACTCACAATATCTTGTTTATTAATTCTTTCTTCAGTTAATACACCACTACGATTATATAGGTAGTATGATTCTGCTTCATTTTGAACTGGAAGCCCGTGATATGTAAAATCTATAACAGGTATGAAATCATGTGTAAACAATAAAACCGTTTTCCCCCGTAAATTTTTTTCAGTTTTAGAAGAAAATAGCTGATATATGATGGCATATTTCTTGTTTCCATCAAAACTTGATACGGGATCATCTAATATAATTAAATCAGGGTGCTTATGAATGGCCTCAATGCAAAAAAGAACTAATGAAATTGAGTTTATTTCTCCAAAACTCAAAGAGGATTTAGGTTCAGTTATTTCCATATCAAATTCTTTTGGTTTTAGAACAGTCCTAGCATTATTTTGACCAACGACTTCAACCTCGATGATATATGGAATGCCTGCAATTAATAAAAAATCGTTTACAAAATCAGAAACATTTTTTACATTTCTTGCTAATGTTCCTTTTAATAACCCTAATTTACTGTTCAAGTCATCGATTTTTATTATTACTTCCTCAAGTTTATCATTAATAGTTTTAAGTTTTAACTGTAGCTGCTTTGAAATGCTGAAAAAGAATTTATCATTTAATTTATATGACTCAAACATAGAACCTAACTCTGCTTTTGACAAAACTATTAAAGTGAGCGGATCAATATTTTGTATTGCAGCTAATTTAGCTTTTTCTATAATCAAAACATCTATATTTGCTTTTATTAAGGCTCTGGTTTCAACTGAAATGGACCCCTCATTTTGGTCTGAAAGGATTTTTTGTGATGTTGTAGAATCAACGTATTTTCGAAGTATTGACAATTTCAAGTTACTTTCAGTGCTATTCTTAAGAGCATTTTTATCAAAAGATGCCGTCACAGAGTTGTACCTTGTATCAAAGTCACAAGCAAGACCAGAAAGACAAAAAGGACACTTGTTGTTTAAAATATATTGTTTACCATTTTTGAACCATTCTATCCATGAAAAATTGAAAGATGAAGTAATTAATTCTTTATACAATATTGCACCTGAATCTAAATGTTTTTCAGGATTGATTTTTTTAATGCCTTTAGAAAAAGCAGTTTTTCCATCAAAGTCATTTTTTGATGTAAATTTGATTGAGTCAGTTAGTGTTTGAAGTTCAGTAGCGGTTTCTATGATATTCTCATTTTGAATTTCAGCTATTAAATTCTCAAACGATTTCATAATTTCAGTTACTCGATCATCATAATCTTGAGTTTTTACAACAATTTCGAAGGATTTATTGATTAAATCTTCTTTGAATAGATAGTTTTCAACATATTCATCATCAAAATACAATGATGTCTTTAACTTGTTTTGCGACACCGTCGGACTTTCATCTGAACCATAAGGTTTATATCGGTTTAAAGTCTCTTGATTTGATGTAATGCTTGCATCTAAACACTTTCCAAGCGTTGTTTTCCCAATTCCATTTAGCCCATATTTGATATTGACTTTGTTTTCTGTCAGTTCCAATTTTGCTGTTTTGATATTTCCACAATTTTCAAAAATGATTTTCATTATGTTCACCCCCAATTTACTTTGTTTCTTTTCTTATCCTTTCAAATACTAATGGCAATAGTTTTTCCATTACTACTTTCTTGAAATCATCATCTTGACCCAACTTATCGAAGAAGTTGTTATTTTCTTCGATACGATCGATTAGCATATTGTCAAAATAGTCTTTATAAATCAATTCAAAAGATTTGATGTCGTTATTTTGTCCAAATGATTTAAGTTCAGAATTCTTTGTAAGATCTTCGACAAACTGCAATAGAACTTTATCCATTTCACTAAAATGCGTACCAAAAGCTAGATTAATGTCATCAAGTATTCTTGATAACTTGTCTTTTTTCTTTTCTTTTCCAACAATACCACCTTGTATAGGAACAACCCCTCCTTGATTCTCATCAAGTTGAATAGATCCTGTAAAAGTTTGTTCGTTCTTGTAGTATTCGAGTACTAGTTTGTCATCAAGAATGATTTTACTTGAGTCTCTAGGTAACAACATACGTAAAAATTTTAGAAAGTTATAATACTCATGAAGTTTTTTATCCAATAATCTTTCTACATTGGTGATGAAAGAATAAACTCTTAAAAATGAGGAAACTCCACTCTTAAATTCGCTCTTTTTGATATCTTCTAACTGATTATATCTATCTATTGCAGGTCTTAAGTAATTAGAAAATTTGGATGCACTCTTTTCATCTCGACTAAAATAAACCGCATTAAAACCTTCAATTTCTTCAGTACGATAAATATGCATATTATCAAGTTGGTTCTTAATGTCATACATCACGTTAGGACTTGTTTCATTCTCAAGTATCGTTGCTTCGAAATATGGTTGGAATGATTTTTTGATTTCTTCTACATTATTTATAAAGTCTAGAATAAATGTATCTTCTTTGCCTTTAGCGATTCGATTAAGGCGTGATAGTGTTTGTACAGCTTTAACACCAGTTAGTCTCTTATCAACAAACATAGTATGAAGTAAGGGTTCATCAAATCCAGTTTGATATTTTTCTGCAACAATTAAACAGTTAAAGTGTTTTTCAAACTCTCTTGGAAGTTGTGTTTCACTAATTACTCTTCCCTCTTTAGTTTTGTTTATACCTTGCTCAGTATACTCAAATCCTTGATCTTCCACAACACCAGAAAAGGCTACTAAAATATCTAGTCCTTTGAGTTGTTTTTCATTAATTTGTTTTGCGAATTCATAGTAGTACCTAACGGCAGATAATCTTGATGAAGTCACAACCATTGCTTTAGCTCTTCCACCAATTTTATTCTTGGTTATATGATTGAAATGATCTAGCATGATGGCAGTTTTTTGTGAAATGTTATATGGATGCAAAGATTGATACTTTAACACTTCTTTTGCAGCACTTTTAATTTCCATCTCAGGGTCATCTGAAACAGATTTAGCAATCTTAAAATAGGTATCATATGTCATGTAGTTTTTTAGCACGTCTAGAATGAATCTTTCTTCAATTGCTTGTTTCATCGAGTAAACATGAAAGGGGCGGTATTTTCTTTTCCCATCTTCTTCATAAGGTACACCAAATAATTGAAGTGTTTTATTTTTTGGTGTTGCTGTGAATGCAAAGAATGAAAGATTGCTATGACTTCCTTGAGAGACAATTTCAAGTGTTTCTAAGTCATCTTTTAGTTTTTCTTCTTCTATTTCTTGTAATTCGGCATAATATTTAAGTGTTTCATCAATATTTGCCAATCCTTGTTTCAGTGCTTTTGCGGTCTCTCCTGTTTGGCTTTGATGAGCCTCATCCACAATTACAGCAAAGTTTCTATTATTTTGAATAATATCCTGATAAATATTCGGAAATTTTTGGATAGTTGTAATAATAATTTGTTTTCCATCATTGATTGCTTTAAGTAGGTCTTTTGATGTTTTCCCTTTATCAATCTTAACTACAACCCCTGGTGTATGATCAAACTGATAAATTGTACTCTGTAATTGAGAATCCAAAACCTTTCTATCAGTAACAACGATGATTGTGTTAAATAGTTTTTGGTCATTCTTATGAAGTGTCGATAAGCGATGGGCTAACCAAGCAATTGAGTTAGATTTACCACTACCAGCAGAATGTTCAATTAGATAATTTTTTCCACTTCCGCTAACTGTAACATCATCTATAATCTTTGAAACAACATCAAGTTGATGATACCTAGGAAATATGATGTGTTCTTTTTCGATTTCTCCTGTTTCCTCATTAATATCTTGTTGATAATGCACAAATCGATTAAGAATGTTTAGCAAGTTATCCTTAGTTAGAACATGATGCCATAAATAAGATGTATCATAATCTATAAGATTTACTGGATTACCTGCACCACCTACATTACCTGCACCGTTACTTCCTTGATTGAATGGAAGAAAACGAGTTGACTCATCTTCGAGTCTAGTGGTCATGTACGCATTATTAGTATCTACTGCAAAATGAACCAGAGTTCTTCGTTTAAACTCGAAAATTGGTTCTCTTGAATCTCTATCATTTCTATATTGAGCGATAGCATTTTCATAATTTTGTCCTGTATACTCATTCTTAAATTCAATGGTGACTAAAGGTATTCCATTGACAAATAAAACGGTATCCAGTGATAAATCTTTATTTCGATTGGAGTAGTGAAGTTGTCTTGCAATATAAAAAATATTCGAATCGTATTGGAAAGTGAGTTCAGCATTCATAGACGTATTTGGAGTGAAACGAACGAGTCTAAATTCAACCCCACGATCAGTTATCCCTTTTCTCAATACATCAATTATTCCCCGACGCTTGATTTCTTGAATAGTTCTATCCATAAATGCTTTTTCTGCTGTTGATGGATAGTTATTCATATGGACTTTCCAGGCTTTAGGTTGAGAGGTTTTAACATACTCAATGAGAGCATCTTCAACTAAAGCAGATTGAGTATTATAACTAATCAATTTTGTCGCTGGATGCAAGGATTGAGTGTGTCTGTCTCTTACCGAAATATAACCATCTTCAATCAAAGCATTTTCACAAGCCTCTTCAATTCTTATTTCTAGATGTTTATTCATCGGATAAAACCTCCTTTATTTTCAATATCTCATGTTCGTTATTCTCGTGAATAAATGAAATTCTGTAACTAAATTGATTTCCTTCAACATCAAACACATATAAGAATGCATCCTTACAAGTGCTCAAATCTCTTTCAAATAAAACTGAAACTTCTATAACTTTACTTTTTTCAATAACATTTTCGAATTCTGGGACTAAGCTAATATCATCAATTGTTAGTTTGTTAATAATTAATTCCGATTTTTCAGAGTTTCTGATTGCTCCAAGAATAACAAAACTCCCTTTTCGACTTTTATCTTCTGGAACGAATCCCATACGAATAGTTGATTCGTTCGTATAGTTTACATTGTTATATCTCACTGCATAGAAAAGAGGTTTTATTCCCTTTAAATAATTCAATCTATTAGTATTATGATTTTCTTTTATTGTCCAAGCAATACCCACGAGAGTAATCATACCTCCATAAACTGCACTAACCACAGTTAGCAAAATTGTCTGCAGTCTTTGATCAGGCACTATGTATATTAAGTAAATGGTAATACCTATTCCTAAGATAAAATCTTGCAGCAAAAACAATTTATTTCTTTTTTTATTAGCTAGAAAACTGAAGGCTAAATTATAGAAAACAATCAACATCGATAGTCCGCCAAAGATAAACACCCAAGTCATCCATTGTTTAACACTTGAGATGAAGAATAAATCAATGAACCACCAAAAAAAGATGGCTTTAGAAATATTAATATGACTATTTTTTATTTGATCATCTGTTAAAATCAAGTTCTTTCGGTTGTAAGACAATATATTAATAGCTGTAAAAGGAATACCAATTGCTATTAAAATGAATATTGCCCAATACCAATCAAATCCAGTATCGTAATAATTAATAACAAATGCACTGGTGAAAAAGATAACAATAAGAAACCAGCTACGATCACTAATAAATGTAATTAAACTGTGTTGTTTTGTTTTTTCTTTTAATAGTATGCTGTGTACAATGATTAATGTGGTTGATAAATACCAGGCTATTTGAGATATTAACGGATTAAACTTACCATGCATGAATGGGAGTACAACAAAAATTACAAAGACTGACAAACCTATGATTGAATAAAGAGTGTTCCAAATTATCTTTAAAACTTTTCGCTTTACCATTTATACCTCTTTTTTACCTGTTACGTATTCGTATATTATAGATTTCTTATATTCATTAAGTTTTTCTATTTTCTGCTTTTTTATTTTTATCAGTTTATCAATAGCTCCAGTCATTTTATCTAGAAAGTCACATATTAATACTTGGTCCTCTAAAGGGGGGATAATATAGAAACAGTTTTTTAGTAGTTTTTGACTTATACTATATACTTTAATTCCAACTACGCCACATCTTACTTGATATCTCCAAGAATCTGAAAAGAACAAATATTGCAAGTATTTATTAATAACCCGTTTGTCATTATTTCGAACAATAATAGAATGATAACCTGCAAATACCTCATCCCCCTCATTCATCGAATAATTACCTGATCCATTAATATCTTCTGACGTGTCTGCAAAAATAAAATCTCCATTCTTCAATATAGACTTGAAGTTAGTTGATAAATATGACACATCTACACACTTTAAGTAATTAATGCTTGAATTAAATCTCATAGGATATTTAGAATGAACTTCACCATAACTTATGGTTTTTATACCCTCTTCTTTTAAATCCTCTTTGGTGATAGATAGTCCTTTGCCAAATAAAAAATTAAATTTCATTTTTTCAACTTTCCATTCAATAGGTATTCTGTCATACCAAGTTTGTTGATTTTCTCTATAATTTTGATTTGGTTTGATTCCTTCAATAACAAATCTATTGATAACTGACTGTTTATACTCAAAAAGTTTATCAAGACTTTTCTCTTGAATTTTGATAAGATGATTAACACTATATATCTTGCTATTAATAACTTCTACTATTTCATTTTGTTCAGCAAAGGGTAATTTAGGGATATCATACTGTAAAAGGTCACTTTTATTTATAGTCCAACGGTGGTCGAATGACACTCCTTTACCGTGAGCAAACATCGCCATCTGCCAGTACTGAACCTTAAAATAATAATCATAAAAATAAGGATTAATATTATCTCTATAGCGAAGGTTAGCGTAAGCTGGGCTAATTACTCCCTCAATATTTGATACATTACAGTTTGCACCACTATAAAGATCCATCACATTAAGAAGAAAATCACCAATCTCAACGGGATTATAATTATAGTAACTTTCAGCAATTTGTCCCTCGTTATTGCTGATATCCCTGACTTTTATTCCATCTCGTGCTAATGATAAAATCACTGGATTTTCAACATTGGCTTTGCTCTTTTTAAATGTAAAGGCTTGACTAACACGTTGAACACTCCAATGTTCAGGAATTTGTCCAATCCAGTCAACTCCGCTGTCATTCATCTTTCTACTCATTACCAAAAAGCTCCTTCATCAAGAGTTCTTCTTCCTTTTCAAGATCCTTAATTTCATCGAAAATAACTGAACTGTCTCTTGGTGGTACAAATTTATAAAAATGTCTTGTGAATGGGATCTCGTAACCAATGACATCTTTCGAACGATCAATAAAAGCATCAGGAACAAATGGAAGTATTTCATTTTCAAAGTATTCTTCAATATCTCTAACTAAAGGAATATTCTCAGTATCTACTTTATCTTTGTCAATTTCAGTTACACCATTTTTATTTCTAATTAAATTCCCTTTTTCATCTTTTAGTGGTTGACTAATTGTTATTTTTGTATATCCAAAATCGATGTTATTGAAAATTTTGGATATTTCTGAAGAGCTAAACTCGGCGAAAATTCTTGTGATTTCTCCGATTTGATTTTCAGAAATTTCTACTCGTTTGTTACCTAAATTTTTTCGTAATTTTTCATAATAGTTTGATGCATCTATCAGTTGAACTCTCCCTTTTTTTATAAGTGGTTTCTTGTTTGACAGTACCCAAATGTAAACAGTAATCCCAGTATTGTAGAAAATATCATTAGGCAATTGAACAATTGCTTCAATAAGATCATTTTCAAAAAGATATCTTCGCAAATTAGAAACTGCACTACCTGCATCACCAGAAAACAATGGTGATCCATTGTGAATAATTGCTATTCTAGAACCGCCATCCTTGATGTCTTTCATCTTAGAAACTGCAGTTGCTAAGAAGAGTGTTTGACTATCACTTACATCAGGAAATTTATCACCTTTGCCAGTGTTAAATGCATTATATATTCCAAATCTACCTGCAAATCCATCTCTATATTCTTCTAAAATAGCATCTTTTTCTTTTTTCCATTCTCTTCCAAATGGTGGATTTGAAATAATATAGTCAAATGAAGAACCTCTAAATGTATCATTAGACAAAGTATTTCCGTGACGAATATTTTCAGATTTGAACCCCTTTATTAAAACATCTGATTTAGCAATAGCCACCGTTTCCTCGTTCAATTCTTGTCCAAAGAGCTCAAGCCTTGATGTTGAATTCAACTCAGCTAATGTCTCAGTTGCAACTGTAAGCATGCCTCCAGTCCCACATGCAGGGTCGTAAATTGTCTTTATCTTTGAATCTCCAGATAGAATTTCATCATCATCTGAAAATAGTAAATTGACCATTAATTTGATGACTTCTCTTGGAGTATAATGTTGTCCTGCTTCTTCAGCATAACTTTCCGAGAACTTTCTAATAAGTTCTTCAAAGATATAACCCATCTCAATGTTAGAAATTTTATTAGGATGAAGATCAATCTTGCTATCATTAATTTTTTCTAAAACAGCAAACAAAATATTCCCGTTATCCGGATTAGCCAATTTATCAATTTGTACATTAAATTCATAGTATTTCAATATACCTTGAACTTCAGGACTAAATGATTCTAGATACTTAATCAAATTCTCTTTTAGATTTGGTGCATCATCTAATAAAGACCTAAATGTATATTTACTTGTATTATAAAACTGATGTTTTGTCGTTCTTTTTAACAATACATCTAGATTACTTGGACTCATTGAAGTGTTTTTGGATAACTTCTCAAGGACTTGATCGTGTGTTGATTCTAGAATGCAGTCAAATCTTTTTATTACAGTTAACGGTAGAATTACCTTTCCATACTCATGTGGCTTGTATGCTCCTGTCAGTACATCAGCAATACTCCATATTAAGTTAGCATTATTTTGAATCTTTCCATTTATCATTATAAAAACCCCTCTTTTCTTTGCCTAATAAATCGTAAAAGTTTATTACAATGATTTTACCATTTTATGATTAAATATTTAAGACTTTTAAGGAAACAAGTGGACATTTGGATATATTTTTATAAAATTTATCAATTCAGTTTGTCAAAAGCTTTTTTACCTTCCTTGATGGATGCTACAAAATATGCATATTTATTCTCTATTTTCTCATTTACTGTAGGTGTCGATTCTCTAATGCTCCCATCAGGCATTGTATAGGTTTTGACCTTTAATCTCTCATGGTAGTGATAAAGGAAATATTGAACCATGATTTTAATATCGTTATGAGTACATCCTTCGTTTTCTGTCATCTTCTGAAATAATCGATCGTACTTGAAGAACTCTCTTTTATTCAATTGAGTTAAGTACTTATCGTTAATCAAATATCTTGTGAAGACATGGTTTTTAACAACTTCATTTTCATTAATGGAATCGTCATTAGATAAAGGGGAATATATATCTTTATCTCTTCTATCATTTATATTTCTTTTATCTGCTACATCTTTGGATATAGGATTGGATATAAACCTTTTAGTATTAGATATATTATTGGGTCCGATTTCCGTACCACTCCTGTCCGATTTTCGGACACCTTCTTGTTCGATAGTCAAACCAGGGGAGTCCGATTTTCGGACGGGGTGTTCGATTTCACTATACATGAACTCTTTGAGTATTACTCTGTATTGAATCATCTTCTGTTTATTGAGATAGGTTTCATTCTTTTTAATGAGATTTTTCTTGATCAAGCTTTTTAAAATCTCAAAGACTGTAGACCTTGCCTTAATTGATAGCCTTTCTTGAATATAACTAATCGCTCCATAGTAACTACCTTGTCCATCTTGTGAATAAGAATATATCAGTGCGTATACTCTCATCTAATTTGTTGTCAAGCCCAGTTTTGTCATCCAGTAAAACTTGATAATGTAATGGTAATCTGCAATCTCATTCACTAGAATCACTACCCTTCCTTGTTGTCTTATCAATTAGTTTATTCAAACTTGATTCAAAGACTCTGTATTGAGTCCCAATACAAAACACTTTGAGTTTACCTGCTTTTATATACCTAGAGACTGTTTTTGTTGATACCTTAAGACGTTTTGCTACTTCGTTTACTTTCAAAAATTCATCCATTTTCTTATCATCCTTTCGAGTTGCTTTATTGCTATTGTACTCGGATGATTTGCTTTATTTGGGGGTCAAACTGAAGACTCGTACTTTTTTACTCATTTGTTTCATAAGTCTTCAATTTGACCCCCAAAGTATTCAATTGACTCGTGTAAATTGAAGAATAAATCAAGTATGCAACACAAAGCATGAACTTTAAGGTATATAACAAACAACACTATTTAAGGAGGATTTACCATGAGAAACGTTGAAGTTATTAAACCCAGCAATAAATTCATTAACCAGGTAACATAAGAGGTCATCAAGAAAAGAGTTTGTGCTTACGCTAGAGTATCTACAGATGATGAAGACCAATTGAATTCGTATAAAGCACAAATTGATGAATACACAACCCGTATTCAAGAAAATGATGATTGGATATTTATAGGGATGTTTGCTTATCAAGGCATCAGTGGAACCCAAACTAAGAAGAGACCGGAGTTCCTAAAAATGATTGCTCTTGCTAGATTAAACGAAGTTGATTTGATTCTCGTCAAATCGATTTCACGTTTCGCAAGAAACACAGTAGATGTCTTATCACTTGTTAGAGAACTTAGACAAATAGGAGTCATTATCTATTTTGAAAAGGAAAACTTATATTCAGATGATCCAAAGATAGATTTCACTTTAGCGATACTCTCTTCTATCGCTCAAGAGGAGTCTAGAAGTATATCTACCAATGTGAAGTGGTCGATAGAAAAGAGATTTAAAGCAGGTATCGTTCATATACCAAAGATCTATGGCTATATCAAAATGGAGGATGGTAGTTTTGTTATTAATGAGACTCAAGCTGAAGTTGTTAAACTCATCTACTCTCTATTCATTGAAGGCTATAACATCAATGACATTAGAAAGATACTTGAAGATAAAGGTATCCCTGCAACATCAAGACCATTATGGAGTTATTCTAGTGTAAGAAGTATTTTAACCAATGAGAAATACACTGGTAACATCATCATGCAAAAAACAGTTACCCTTGATTATTTAACCCATAAACAAGTCATCAATGACAATATCGCAGATAAGTATTATTTAAAGAATGCACATCCAGTAATAATTCATTCTGCAGTCTATGAAATTGCTCAAACCATTTATAATGATAAAGTCCGTTATTCAAAGAATCTCGTAACCAAATATCCATTAACCAATCTCATTTATTGTAAGAACTGTGGTAGAACCTTAAGAAGACATCATTTAGGTGAAGTTAAACAGATGCGAAAAATCTGTTTAGATTGTAGACACACCACAATGGATACGAAACCTTGTGATGCATCCTGGGTGGAAGAAACCCTAGTTAATGACACAATGGATCAAGCAATCAAGGATATCCTATCTAAGAAGAAAGTCTATCAACGAGTCCTTGAATACTATGCCTCTAATTACACGTTAAATAGCCTCTATAGGCGGTTTGAAGACTTAAGTGAGGAACTCATTGAAGTCAATAATATCAAGGCTAATGCCGAGGGAAATGAACTTAAAGGGATTCATAAAGAAGAAACGATTATTAAAACTAAGATTCAAAAAATTAGAAAAGATATGATGCATCTTCCAAGAAACGCATCAACTATTAAAACACTTAAAAATCTGTATGACAATCCAAATCAAGAGATTCCTACACTTTTCTATAAACACTTCTTTGGCATCATCATTCATCAATCTGGTGAACTCATTTTAGTGTTATCTAAATCCCATGAAACCCATGAACTACTTCCACTCATAAATCAACTAGTAAAGTATCCTATATTACTAGAAAACCTACATATCGATTATGAACTCAAAAAAGGATTAAACTACAAGGTGATTCTTCATGAGTAGAGTGATTATGATTCCTGTTGTTCAGGGTGTTAAGAAAACAAAAAGAGTAGCTATCTATGCAAGAGTATCTACACTTGAGGGACACCAGGATTCTAGTTATCAACTCCAGGCGGGAGAACTCTCTAAAAGCATCCTTAAAAACCCCGATTACGAGCTTATCTGCATCTATGCGGATAAAGAGTCGGGTAAGACTAACAAACGCTCTAGCTTTCAAAAAATGATGGATTTAGCACGTGCTGGAGGTATTGATTTAATCGTGACTAAATCTATTTCGAGATTTGGTAGAAATACCATAAATGTCATTGGAGCAATTCAAGAATTAAGAAAGATTGGGATTGAAATTTACTTTGAAAAAGAAAACATGTCAACATTAGATCCAACGATTGATTTCATGTTAGCGGTACTCGCTGCTTATGCCGAAGAGGAATCAAATCAGATATCAACCAACACGAAATGGTCTATTATGAAAAAGATGAAACGTGGTGGTAACACAACGACTAGACTTTATGGATATCAAATTGAAAAGGAAACATTTACTATCAAAGAGGATGAAGCAAAGGTGATTACTTTCATCTTTGATAGTTATTTACAAGGACTTAGATACAAACCGATTATTCAGGTTCTTAGAGATAAAAAGATTCCATCACCAAAGGGAAATGAAGTCTGGTGTCAGTCAACCATTGAAACAATACTTACAAATGAAAAATACACTGGTGACAATCTACTGCAAAAGACACTCTATGGAAAGTCGATTAAGAATGTCGATTATGCATTGGGTAGAGTAAGTCAGTACCTAGTTAGAAATAATCATCCTGGGATTATCTCGAGAGATAAGTATGATATGGTTCAAAAGATAAGGGATATGAATACAAAGAATAAGCATAAAGGTGAAACGCATAGAATCAGTCCATATGCTTACTACTTCTATTCAATAGATTTAGGAAAGTACTTAACCAGGATAACTGAGAAACATCAAAACAAATATGAGGTTGAAATGTTACTCGGTATTAAGAATGGACAAAGAGTCTCTTTTCGATTTGAATATATTAAAGAGGGTATGATGCAGATGGCAAGATATTTGGTTGATAATAAAGCATCTATAACAGCAAGACTAAAAGAAATGAAAAAGCCTACTTTAGCCAAATTAGAATTGGAGAAAGAAGGGCTTTATAGAAGTTTAGATGGATTGCCTTTGAGTGAAAGACTTGAGAGGTATGGACTAATCTCTGATGTCAGATTAAAGATAGAAAAACTTGCTAATCTATCTGAAATGATTGATGGGTATATCAACATCGCTAGAAAACTATCTAGACAATTTGATATCATTTTAGCAAAAGAGTTGTTTTCATCTGTAGTTATCAATGAATTTGAAGTTATCTTAATTGTTTCACTTGGTGGCGAACAGCAGAGATCCTCACCGGTAACAACAAGTCTATTTTACAATTTTGATAAGGTGATAATTCAGAATTTCAGAGTTAAATCTCTTCGATTCAGCCTTAACGTTGTATGAACTATGCTGTTAGGTTTAATGAATAGTTTATTATAAAATAATAAAATCCTTTTGTCTTACTATAAATCTCGATTTTTATGTACTAGAACCGACACAAATTATACAGAGACTTGAAATAAATCACCAGCTTTTCCATACTTCCGAAAAATTGTTCTTCTGTGAGTTCTAAACGTTATATCTTTAACGATATCAATGTTTTCGATTCTCCAAGTTATAAAATTGTTATTTTCATCAGTAAGAAACTTTCCGATAAGTTTTTTTGTTTTTGCATCTACTGCTGACGATGTACTACTAGTAAGTACTTTAATCTTTGAATTAATTCTAATTTGTAACATGCTATCAATAAATGGACAGTGATTAAATACAAGAACAAACCAAAATTCTTTATATAAAAGTATATTTTTTTCATCTTGGATATTATCTAATGCACTAGATAATACATTTGATAACTTATCAAGTATTTCGTTGAAATATTTGTTATTGTACTTAGCATATAATAAGTATGTGGCTATGAGTATAGGGTCATTATAAGTGAAAATTGTATTAATTAGTGTTTCTTCAACATTATAAGGCAATGCAATATTGTAACGTGAAAGCATCAGCAGTATATTAATCACATCGTAT
>Ga0075012_10003792_pt1 | contig 14201 bp, 8 predicted proteins | sample All_14_2_FD_71474 | JGI IMG/M metagenome (GOLD analysis project Ga0075012, IMG submission 71474) | Freshwater microbial communities in response to fracking from Pennsylvania, USA - Allegheny Zone_MetaG_DW_15 | ecosystem: Environmental > Aquatic > Deep subsurface > Groundwater > Drilled... | reverse complement strand
ATGGTCGACTGCGCGGACGCGGACTGCTTCGACGCCGCGAACTGCCTCGCGGGCGGCAACTCGGAGCGCAACGACCAGCGCTGCGGCGACTGGATCGACAACGACGGCGACGGCCTCGTCGACTGCGAAGACTCGGACTGCACGCACGACCCGGTCACCGTCTGCCACGGCTCCGCGCGCGAGGTGCGTCCCGAGCACCAGGCCCAAGACCACGAAGAAGATCTCCCGCAGCTCACCGGCAACATGTCGGCTGAGGATCTGATCGGGAACTACGGCGACAACCACGGCGAGCGCGACGACTACACCTGCTCGGACGGCATCGACAACGACGCCGACGGCCGAGTCGACTGTCAGGACTTCGGCTGCCGCTTCGACCCGCAGGTCACCGTCTGCACCTCGAGCCCCGGCTACCGCTTCGGCGTCGTCGCGGGCGTCGGCTTCACCTACGACTTCGAGGCCGACCGCGACATCCGCACCGCGGGCGACGTGAACTTCACGCGCCTCCAGATGCGTGTCCTCGGTCAGATCCCCTTCATCGAGAACAGCTTCTTCCTCATCAACTTCCGCGGTGAGAAGTCGTTCCGCATGACCTTCGCGACCTTCCAGGTCCCGATCGGTGACCGCGGCCACTTCGTCGCGTTGAACAGCGGCTCCGGCACCCTCTCCAACGCGCTCATCATCAGCGCGGCCAAGCAGCCCCTCCTCGATCCCGCGTTCTATCTCGTGAACGCCTTCGAGCAGGGCAACGGCGCCGTGCTCGAGGTCGGCGGTCCGCTCGTCCCGAGCGGTCGCGTGAACTACCGCGTGTTCGCGGGCGGTGGCGCGGGCTTCTCGAACGGCAACGTCGGTGGCCGCTTCTTCCGGCAGAACAACGAGAACTTCACCTACGTCGCGGGCGCGCAGCTCCAGTTCAACGTCATCGGCCACTTCAGCCGCTTCGACTCGCCGCTCCTCTACACGTCGGTGCCGCTCGGCCTCGGCTTCTGGGCGGGCGCGAAGTTCGATCAGCGCGCGACCGAGCGTTACCCGGCCGCGAACGTCTCGACGTGGTTCCGCTACGGCCGCTTCCTCCTCCGCGGCGAGGCGTACGGCAAGTACGTCCTCGACTTCGGTGGCTCGATGCAGCTCGCGTGGAACGCGCAGATGTCGCTCCTGCTCTGGCCCAAGCGTTTGTTCCTCGCGGCGGACGTCGGTCAGTACGTCGCGGAGGAGTACTCGGATCTGCCGGCCGACTCGGACCTTCGTCCGCAGATCGTCCGCGACGAGCTCCGCTTCCGCGCCGCGCTCCACTTCTGGTGGTACCGCAACATCGGCCTGCTCTCGCTCGTCTACGACGAGGCCCACCTCGAAGACGACGGCCGCGTGAACACCGAAGAGACCGAGCGCCAGCTCCGCCTCGAGGTGCAGTACCGGTTCTGATCGCGCGAACGGTCCAGCGAGAAGAAGCCCGGCCATGTGCCGGGCTTTTTCGTGGGCTGATCGCTCGGTCCGCTCTGAAGGAACGCGTGCAGCCCGCCGCCACATGTCCTCGCCAAATCACTCGCGGTCGAGAGCGGCGTTCCCGACAGACTCGTGGCAACGGCACCGCACCTCGACACCGGCGGGATGGTTGCTCTCGTGGTCACCCAATTGGGTGATGTTCATGGCGATTATTCGTCGTGCGAGGTGCCTTCAAGGCAACAACTGCATCGAGCGGTCGTCGTTCAGTTGACATTGTTTCTCGATGAGCAACACCAGCGGCGTGAGTTCTTCGGTCCTCGCGCGTGTGCTGGTGCTCGTGTTGATCGGTGGCTGTTACGCGCAGCACGAAGATCGACCGGACGTCAATGGCTTCGTCGACCTCTGGTCTACCGCCAAATGGGCGGAATGCGGCTGCTCTCGGTACGTCGTTCTGCCTAGCGGCGACGACGTGGAAGAGCCAGAACTCTGTCGTGCGCAGTGGCTCGAGGGTGCGGACGCCGAGCGATACCGGGCGTGTCTCGAGCGTGTGCTGACCGACTCGACCGATGGAATCGCCATCATCGACTGCTACGAGCCCGGGTATCTCGCCTATCTGGAGTGCCTGGACGGGTCCGTTTGTCCTTCGGAACAGTCCGAACAGTGTGCGCGCATGAATCTGTTGCCGGCGTCCGATGTCGCCGTGGACCGGCAGTTGTGCGTTCGCCCATATCGAGACACCCACGAGGAGCTTCGCGAATGTCTCTCCGTCTTTCGTTGATTTTTGCGGTTTCGATTCTCGCCTGCGAGACCGGGACCGGAGTCGAATCCGCCCAGCAAGCGCTGGACCGGGCGCCACTCCTCGCGGATGCCACTGCCCGCGCTCCGCTTGCGCCACGCGGCACGTTGGAGGGCGCGTGGTCAGTCGGGCTCGACGGTTCAGCGAACTACGTCGTGCCACTTCAAGTGCCACCCGGTCGGGGCGACGTCACCCCGAGCTTGTCCCTGTCGTACTCGTCGAACCGAGGGTTCGGTCACGCGGGGCTCGGATGGTCAGTCGACGGTCTCTCTGAGGTCCGGCCCTGTCGCTTGACCCTCGCGCGGGATGGGAAGATCCGGGGCGTTCAGTTCGATGCGGACGACAGCTATTGCCTCGACGGCGAGCGCTTGGTCGTGCAGTCGACCTACCCCGGCGGGGCCGGCACGGTCACCGAATACCGAACGCAGCACGACCGAGACCTTCGAATCACCTCCGGTCCGCCGGATGAGCTGGGCCCGAGTTGGTTTCGCGTCGAAACACCGGACGGTAACGTTCGGAAGTACACGACCCGCGTGGTCGCGCGACAGACGACGCGCGCGAACGGCGATGGGGATCCCGAGGCGGAGCGAAAGGTCGCCGCGGTTTGGGTGCTCGACGAAGTGGTGGATGCCGCTGGCAACTACGCGGAGTACTCGTACGACATTCGGGATCACGGCGACTCGTCGACGTATGAGTTCGGCCTCTTCGACGACCGCACCGCGGTGTCGTACCGACCTTCGGCGATTCGGTACTCCGGACATTATGGCCGCAGTCTCCAGCCTCGTCGGACCATCAAGTTCGTCTGGGTGGACGCGAAGGAAGAGGGAAACGCCTGGGACGCATTCGTGTCCGGCGTTCACTTTACGGGCGGCGATCAAGTGCTGGCTGCGGTCGAGTTCCACGGTCCCACCGTCGGACACAGATCCGAGCACGTGTCGTGGCGCTACATCCTCGACTACGCGTCGGATCAACCGAACGACGTCACGGGTCGCTCGATTCTGTCCACGCTCACGTTCTGCGATCCCACGGGATGCCTGCCGCCCACTCAGTTCGGTTGGGAAACGCCGCCGGGCTTCGACCACCTGCACCAATTCCCGAGCGACGTGCAGATCGATGCGTCCGGCACGCGCGGCCGGTATCCGTTCGACCCGCCGTACTTGGTACCCGACGGGGTCGACCCGGACTGGAACTACGCCGACGACTCTCGCGCGCTTCAGTACACACTAGCGGACTTCGATGCGGACGGTTTTGACGACCTCCTCTATTGGTGGGGCATCGAGCAAAAGTGCAACTGCATCGAGCCGACATGTCAGCAGCAGAGTCGTTTTGGCGGCATCCCTACGGGCGTCGAGTGCATCTTCGACCAGGACGACTCGCGTACTGTGGGGACATGGTACCTCGCACGAGGCCTCGGTAACGGGGCATTCGGCGACCCAAAGCCGACCCAACTGTCGGGGGAGGCGATCATCACCGCAAACCCCGACTGTTCGTTCGATCTCAATACGTTCAACTGCGAGCCCGTCGGGTATCTTGGACCGAGCGGTGCTGATGAAGACTTGCGGCCACTCGTCTTGGACTTGAACCGTGACGGTCTCGCAGACTTGATCTCCGGCCGCGGGCGCGTGTGGCATTCGTCCGCGGACGGTTTCGTTCGCGTCGACGACATCGGATCGACCATCGATGAGCGATGGGGGGGTGTCCCCGCAGACGCTCGGTACCTTGGCGACTTCGACGGTGACGGTTTGCTGGAGCTGGTTACCCACGAGCAGAGGAAAGTCCGTCAGGAGGACGTGACGTGGGTCATGCGGACGGTGCAGCCGGACGGTCGCTTCTCCGAGCCGAGCTCGATCGAGAGCTTTCACCCGTTCCGCGTCGCGTGGGACGAGGACTTCGACCCCTTCGTGCGGGTCACCGATTGGGACGGGGACGGTGCGAACGACCTTCTTCACCCGACGCGTGATGACGGAAGTCTTCGTTGGTTCCACATCAACGGAGAAGAGGGCCGAGACAAGACGAATTTTTCGAACGTCCTGAACAGCCCACGATTCTACGCGGAGTATCGAGACCGCCTCATCGCGCAGCACCGAAGGTCTCCACAGAATGTTCCTGGACTGCTTCTAGATCTCAACGGCGATGGGCTTGTTGATCAGGTCTTCGTCTCCGCGATTGTCGATCCGACGGAAGGTGCGGTCTCGCGTGGTCGCCTGTTCGGTCGGTTGAACACCGGGCGAGGCCTCGGTCCGCTTTACGAAGTTGCCTCCGCCTTCCCGGTGCCTCCGCTCCACCAATCTCTTTACGCGTCCTATGGCCTCCTTCCGCCGCCGCTCGTGAGCACCGGCGGTACCCTCGTGGGCGACTTCAACAACGACGGACGGCAAGATCTTCTCGTAGTGATCGAGACTGAGAAAGACCCGGTGCCGACGGACTTCACGGCTTGGCTCTACCTGAGCGACGGGCGATACCTGAACCCGGCAGATGGAGGCGGTCCCCGTCGACGCGCCAGCGACGGCCTGCCCTTGTACGTGCACGGATCGTTCTGGAACTATGACCGGAGCAACCACGTTGGATTCTCGTTTCAAACGGTGGATGCCAACGACGATGGCTTGCTCGACATCGTGTACATCGACAACAGGGACAGTCGCTTCTGGACCGTGTCTCGCACTGACCCTGCGAAAGCGGGGGAACGGGTACCCGACGCCACGCGCATGGTCTCCTCGGAGAACGGGCTCGGACGACGCGACCGAGTTCGGTACGAGGCCCTCACGCCTCGCAGCGCGTACTACAAACCCGGCACTGGGTGTGAGCACCCCCAAGTCTGCGAACGGTCGGCCGGCACGGCTGTGGTCGAGGTGGTCGCCGATGACCTGACGACCGTCGCTCGAAGCGTCGAGTACTTCTACACGGATTTCCGATCCGACGTGGAGACTGGTGCCATCGGGTTCGGCCAACGCCGGACCGTAGACCGGGCAACCGGCGGGTGGTCCGTTTCTCGGTTCGACGTGAAGACCCGCGTGCGAGGAACGTACCCCTTGGCTTCGCAGGCGATCTGGACGGCGTCGGTGCAGCCGATCGGAGACGGTCGTTCCCGCGTGGAGACGACGGAGACCAAGCTACAGGTCGTCGAAGCAGGAGGCACCTACCGGGTTCGAGCGCTCGAGTCCGAATCGCGGATGCGTACCCAGACGGGCCCTCTCGGAACGATCCCGGTCATCGAGCTTGCGCAATCGGACCGTCGATCCCGCGTCAACTTCGAGCTATTCGACGATCGCTCGCGGCCGACGCGTGTCGTGACGTTCGTGGACCGTCGTGGAGGCACGCTGGCAGAGAACCGCGTGGGGACCGAAGTCTCTACTGTTCTCTACGAAGACCGTGCCGAACCACGCGGTGGCCGCTGGCAGATCGGGCTGGTCCGCGAGAGCACGAGCACGAGCACGAGCGTCGCAACGGGTGAGGCCTCCACGACGGCGTTGGAGTACGAGTACGACACCGACGGACGGGTCGAGGCGATCACTCGGCAGCCGCTGAACCCCGCAGAGTACGCCCGCGTCGAGATGGGGTACGACGACTTCGGGAACCTGACGTCCGTCACGACGCGCGCTCACGCCAGCGATGCGCGCCCGTACGTTCGTACGCGGAGTGAAACCTTCCACTACCGCGACCCTGAATCGATGTTTCTCACCGAGGCGGAGAACGGGCTGGGCCAATACGTACAGTTCGCCTACGAGCCAACGGTCGGTACGGCGGTGATGGCGCGCGACCTCATGGGGGTCGTGTCCAGGCATCGGGTGGACGCACTCGGGAGGATCCGTCAGTTCGAGCGTGATGGGTCGCCGACGGTGACTCGCGATTTCGGTGCGAGTGGCTTGTCGTCGCAGGGGATGGGCTTGGTCGAGCGAACGGCGGGCACCTCCGAGGCTCGAGTCGACCTCGATCGCAACGGACGACCCGTTCGAGGCCGAGCGCTCACGGAAGAGGGCTGGGTGACCACGCTTTGGCACTACGACTCGCTCGGTCGAACGCGTGCGGTGTCGCGCCCCTACCTCGACCCGGCAAGTGCGCGCTTCGAAGAGTACGAGTACGACCTCCTGAATCGATTGACGAAGGAGATCCACCCAGACGATACGACGCGTACCTTCGCGTACGAGTTCGACCGGGTGACCACGACCGACGAAGAGGGTCGGCAGAAGATGGTCGTTCTGGATGCCGCAGGGAGGATCGCTCGGGAACGACAGACTGCGGGTACCTCGACCATCGAAGTGTCCTACGTCTACGGCCCGTTCTCGCGACTTCGTCGTGTAACCGACCCTGAAGGGCATCTCACCGAGTTCTGGTACGACCACCTCGGACGCATCACGCGGACATTGGACCCCACGACCGGCGAGACGACCCGCGAGTACACCGCGTTCGACGAGCTCTGGGCAGAGGTGGATTCCGATGGATCGCGGTCGGAGTTTCGCCACGACATCCTCGGGCGACTCACGGAGATTCGGTCCGAGGACGGCGTCACGACTCATACATACGACGCGTTCGAGGGTCGAAGCGCGCCCGGTCTGAACCTCTTCTCACGCAGTCCCGACGGGACGGAGACGCGCTACCGCTACACGTCGCGTGGTCTTCCGGAGTCGGAGTGCGTCCGAGTCAGTGGGAGCGACTACTGCGTAAACTACTCCTTCGACACTCGGGGCCGGCTGTCACGTCTCACGTACCCCAATGTCGGCCGCAACTTCGCGGTGCAGTACACGTACTCCCCAACGTCGAGCCGTCTCTCGCGAGTCGCGGATGCTTCCTCGGGCGCAGTGATTTGGCAGGCGCAGACCCGGGACGCCGAGGGGCGGGTGGTCCTCGAATCGCGGCTCGGCGGCTTGACCCAAGAGAGGCTATTCGATCCCGATCGCAACTGGCTGAGCGCGCTCACCGTTCGTTCGCTGAGCGCCGAGGTTCATCGTCTCGAGCTCGACTACGACGACTCGGGCTTGATGACGGATCGCGATTGGGTGTCTCGGACGTTCGGCCGAAAGGAACACGTCATGTACGACGGGTTCGGTCGGATCGAGCACTGGAACACGTCGAGTCAGGTCGGGACGACGCGAGTCGACCGAAACAACCGCTTCACGATCTCGCTCGGCGGTTCTGTCCGGTCGCGTCGAATGGACCGCGTCGGGACTCAGGAGTGGGCGGAGGAGACGTTCGTGCCGAACCCGTCTCGGCCGTACGTCATCGCGCGAACTCAGCGCTCGGAACGTAGCGTCTCGGGTGCACTGACGAACGTGGGCTGGGACGTCACGACGGACGTTCGTGGCCGCACCACTGGCGGCGCGTGGGATTCGATCGACTACACGGAGTTCGACCTTCCGCGCCGAGTCGTCGATGGAGGGGTCGCGACCGCGTTCCTCTACGATGCGCAGGGGAGGCGCGTCCGGAAAACTTCGCCGACCCGCGACATCATCACGATCGGACCGATCTACGAGCGACACACCCAGTCGGGAGTGGTCCGCTACGTCGCGCGGGTGTACGCCGAGTCGCAGGTCGTGGCGGAGCTCAACTTCGACTCCGCGGGACGGATGACGGCGGAGGCGGTCTTCTCCGATCACCTCGGGTCTCCAATTCTCAAGACCGACACGGCGGGCGCGGTGACCGAGAACCGGTGGTACGGTCCGTTTGGCCGCGAGCTCGACGCGACGGGCCGTCCGATCACCCCGAACCCCGCGGACGACCGCCTCGGCTTCACCGGTCACCGGCAAGACCCGGAGCTCGCGTGGATCGACATGGGCGGTCGCATCTACGACCCGATGACCTCCCGGTTCCTCACGCCGGACCCGATTCGGGAGACGTTCGATCCGTTCAGCTACGCACGTAACGTTCCTTTCAATCGAATTGATCCGTCGGGCTTCAACTCCACGAACAGTCTCGATCGCATCAGTTCGAACGGGAGCAGTCGACCGGTTGACCGTATGGAGATGATGCTCGTTGCGCGGCTCATGTCATCCGTCGGAGGGATGATTGAGCAGGCCGACATCAAGTCCGCAGGCGCAGGTTCTTGCGACAACGTTGGGTCGTGTGTCCCCGCCGATTCGGTGGGCGAGACGACTCACTATGTGCGTCGCTGGGAGTCGCTGGAGTTCTCGGATGATGAGGTCGGGGAGGCAAGAGCGCGTCCGCACATCGTGAGCGCATACGATCCCGCGGAGTGGGACGAGTTCTACGAAGATGAAGCGTTCAACGCGGCTCTCTCGCATTCCGGCGCGAACATCGCGACGCTGGGAATTCCGCAAACGATCGAAACAGCGCGGATGGTCATCGAGGACCAGTTGAACTCGCTCGCGTCCGGTCAGATGCCCAGAAACCCTATCGACTATCACGTCGCATCCGCGGCCGCCACGGTACAGTTGGCACGAGTCGCCGCGTCCGAGCAGGCCGGAGCCGAGCGAGGAGCCGCGCGGGGCGCCCTTGCAGGCATGGGCATGGAGACCGTCGCCTTCATGACGATGTATGGAAGCGCTGGTCCCGCAGGGCGAACGGCTCCCGCCAGGCGCACGCCGTTCCGGAGCATGGGGTGTCCAGCATGTCCTTGTTTCGTTCCCGGCACGCGAGTTAGGCTGGCTGACGGAACAAGTAGGGCTATCGAGGACATTTCGGTGGGTGACTTGGTGCTGTCAGACGATCCTATTGATGGTGGTGAGCCCGCACCTTCCCGCGTTGTGGCGGTCCACCAGAGTTCTGCTAACAGGGTTGTTGTTCTTCGTGTTTCAGATGCGAATGCAAATCTCGGTGAGATCATTGCAACCGGAGAGCATCCTTTCTGGACTTATACCGAAGGATGGGTGGCTGCGGACTTCCTCAGTGTTGGCGATGTTCTCGTGAACCACCTCGGTCAGGACGTCGAAATCCTCGACGTTCAGGTAGAGGCAAGAGAGACGCCTACTTTCAATCTGACCGTCGAGGGTTTTTCAACTTACTTTGTCGAGTCGAATACTGTTTCGGTTCTGGTTCACAACCAAGACCTCCCGGCGCTGCCAGACCGAGTCATCTACCGAGACCGAGAGATTCGTATCGTTCACTACTATGGAAACTCGTTGGGGGTTCCGGGTTCGTTGAGTGAGCATGCGCCAATACACTTTCACGTGCAGGAAGGTGCGAATGAAACACGAGTGAGGCCGAGTGGACAACCTCTGACGCCGGGGGATCCTCCTCTGTCCCCTCGCGCTCAGGCGATCTTTGATGCGAATCGCACGAGGTTTGGACGTATTGAGCGACGGATCGGGGCGTGGTATCGTGCATTAACGGCATGTCCCTGATTGTAAGGCATGGAGATCTTGTGTGAGCGACGGCAAGGATTCTGGTCGTGACGTGGCGTTCGCTGGAGAACGCGTCGCCCATGTGCTTGAAAGTGTTGGCGCGTCGGATTCGGCTCGGACGCTGATGATTCTGATCGACAGGGCGTCGCGGTTCGAAATGGTCAGTTTTGACGAATGGGAGAGCGCGTTTGGGTTAATAGAGTGGTCGTCGCTGTCGCTTGATGACTTGGTACGGCTTGTTTTGCTGTTGTCGAATGTCGTTCCGGGTGAGGTTCTCAGAGAGGTGTTGGTTGAGAGGTGTGGGGCGCAGCGGCGTTGTGGTGAGGTTTTGGTTTCTGACGCAAGCCTGAGCGATGGGGTGAATCGAATACTGCGTCACGACATTCTGTACTCGTTCTGGAAAGACAGGGTTCTTGCGGCCTTTGATGAGGGCGGGGTGCGATCAGTGGTTGAGGTCGTGAACGGCGACGTTCTGGGAGACGGCTCGGACGAGAGGTTCTCGATCGCGCAGAACGTGCTCCTCGCCCTCGCTCGAGAGCGTCTCTCTGGGCGACCTAGTAGCTTGCGTGAGCTTGAGAAATCTTTCTCGAATATGCCGGTCCTGCTTCGCAAGATTAGGGAGTTGCTGCTTTTGGCGGCAGGCTCCGAGAACCCGTAGTGGATGTGGCCCGAGCGCACAGGCACGGAGGCGAACGAAGTGAATCGTATGCGGGTCGAAATGGCGCTCGAGTTTCGAGATGAGAGCGATGTGTCGCGTCCCGTGCAACCAGGGGTACCCCGTGCATGAGCGTCTGCAGGCCGCCATCAACAAGGTGCTCCGCGATCCCGAGATGGTTCGGTTGGTTGCGGAGGTGGATCGTTCGCTGCTCGCGTGGACGGCGAGCTTGTCGCCCTTCGAGCGGGTGCGGCTCGCGAACGAGCGATTGCGCGCGATTCGTCGGTTTCGGCGTGCCGCGGACGCGGGCTGAAGCTCCGTCGCCGCTGACCCGGACCGAGAAGCTTCAGGCGCGGGTCAGCTTCGCGATCGCTTCCAGCTCTTGGACGGCGACCAAGTCGCGCGGTCGTGCGAGCTCGCGTTTGACGGCGATCAGACGCGGGAGCGAGATGCACGCGAAGCGGACGCCGAAGGCTTCGGCTTCGATGGCGTCGGCGATCACGTCTTCGTAGAGGACGTCGGCTTCACGACCGAGCGAGCCGAGCGCGTCGATGCGGCCCGCCTTGGTCTCCGTAAGGTGATGACCGCGGTTGTCCAAGTGCGCCGCGGTGAATCGGAGGCGTCTCGGGTCACCCCACGCGACGGCGTCGAGCTCCTCGAAGGCGGCCAGCAGGCGGGCGACGTTCTCCGGGCCGAGTCGGTAGAGGATGTCGAGGTCGTTGGTCATCAGCGACGCGCCGTGGACCACCACCGCGACGCCGCCGACCACCACGTGCTCGACCCCGTGACGTTGGAGCACTTCGAGCGCGAGCCGGAAGTTCACTGGTCGACTCGCGAGGGTGCGTCGGCGGAGGTCGGCTCGGAGGGCGCAGTGCGAGGCACGCGGCGCACGCTCTCGGCGAAGCGGATCATCTCTTCGAGCGTGAGCAGTCGCTGCTCCACCGTGAGCGCGAGGTTCGCCCGCAGGAGCGCGAGGTCGACGCCGTTTTCGTCTTGGATCTGCGAGAGATCGTGACCGAAGCGGAGGTCTTGGGGCTCGGGCTTCACGTCGTCACGGTAGCACGCGGGAGGCCGCGGACGCGGCGGCCGCGCTCGAAGACGGCGACAGGCCGAGCAGCGCGCGGTCGGTCTCGGGGCGCCGAGGATGCCGAGGATGAGCGAGATCGCTTCGGCGGCGGTCGTGAGGTGACGCGCGTCGCGGCGGGGCGCTTCAGCCGCGGACGACGTCGCTGCCGCTCACGACGTTGATGTTGCCCTCGGCGACCTTCTCGCCCGCGCGGAAGAGCGCGCACTTGAACTGCGCGAGCGCGCCGGCGCCGAAGACCTGCTCGACCTCCGCGATCAGCTCGTCGCCCACGTCGAACGCGTCGACGAAGGTGTCGAGGCTGCGGCTGCCGAGGAGCGCGCCCTGCACCGTGGGCCGCTCGGTCGGCGAGGTCTTGCTCGCCATGTAGGCGGCCGCCGCTTGTGCGAAGAGCTCGATCGACACGAGCGACGAGACCTTGCCGTCCTTCGCGAGGATGAAGTCGTCGCGCAACACCGTGCGCGTGCGGGCCTTGCTGCCGCTGACCTCGAGCACCTCGTCGAGGAAGAGCATCGGCCCGCGGTGGGGCATGCGCGAGAGGACGTCGGAGGACGAAGACATCGCCCGCTCAGGTCGGCATCGGCGTCTCGGGCTCGGGCTCGCCACGCTCGGCGGCCTCGAGCTCGGACTCGACGAAGCTCACGAGCTCCTCGACCGTGCGGATCTGCTTGGCCTTCTCCGGGTCCGGGCGACGGCCCGTGAGATCGCGGAGCTGCACGAAGATGTCGACCGCGTCGATGCTGTCGAGATCGAGATCCTCGTAGAGCGTCGACTCGAGCTTGATGTTCGAAGGTTCGAGCTCGAAGGAGTCGGAGAGGATCTCCACGACTTTCTTGAAGATCTGATCGCGGTCGAGACGCTGGGCCATGGACGGCCTCTCTTAGCGCGTCCCGCCGCTCGATCAAGCGGTCGACGGGGATCGGCGATCTCTCCGTATACCTTTGTATTCGTTGGCGATTTGGACGAGACCGCCTGAACGCGGAGCTCCACGCGGCCACGAGATGATCTCGATCAATCGATCGTCGGCAGCTCGGGGGCCCAGAGCAACGCGCGCTCCGCGCCGCTCGAGAGCGCCACCGCCTCCAGCTCGGGCGCGAGCTTGGCGAGCCACGCGCGCCCTCCCCCCACGACCGCCTCGACGACCGTCGGCGGATCGGCAGGCGGCACGTCGCCGCGGGGCGGACGGAGCGGCTCGAGCGGGAGCGTTCGTTCGCGCGACGGCAAGCGCGAGAGCACCTCGGCGTGCGCGGTCGGCAGGCCACCGAGTCGATCGACGAGGCCTCGATCGGCGGCGTCTGCCCCCGACCACACACGACCTCCCGCGAGCGAGAGCACGTTCTCCGGCGCCATCGCACGACCCTCCGCGACGCGTTCGACGAAGAGCGCGTAGGTCGCGTCGAGCTCGCGCCGCAGGATCGCGCGCTCCGCGTCGTCGAGCGTCCGCGCGGGTGAGTGCAGATCCGCGTGCGCGCGAGTGCGCACGACCTCGGTCCGCACGCCCACGCGCTCGAGGAGCTCGCGCGCGAGCAGCCGCGCGGAGACGACGCCGATCGAGCCGGTGATCGTGGTCGGCTGCGCGACGATCGCGTGCGCGTGCGTGGCGAGGTAGTAGCCGCCGCTCGCCGCGACGCCGTCGAAGCAGGCGACCACGGGCTTCTTCTCGCGCAGACGCAGCACCTCGCGGTGGAGCTGCTCGCTCGTGAGCGCGGAGCCTCCGGGAGAGTCGACGCGTAGCACCACGCCACGCACGCGCGGATCGCGCCGCGCTTCTCGCAGCGCGGCGATCCAACGCGCGCTCTTCGGTCCTGGGAGGATCGTGCCTTCGATCGAGATCAGCGCGACGTGCGGCGCGCGGCGCAGGCGGCGGAAGAAGCGTGCCTCGTGGTAGCCGAGGTACGCGCCGGCGGGCATCGGCGGAGGTAGGGGCTTGGAGGGTGTGGTTTCGGACGCCGCAGTTTCAGACGCCGCCGAAGCCTTCGGCGCGAGCGCGAGGCGCACTTCGTCGGCGTGCGCGAGCCCGTCGACCAGCTTCGCGTCGATCGCGGCTTGGCCTCGATGGAGTCCCCGCTCGAAGATCGCGTCGAAAGCCTCGCCCACGATCCCACGCTCCGCGAGGGCGTTGCCGAGCGCACGCTCGTGCCCACGGAGGAGCACGTCGAGCTGTTCGCGCTGCGCGTCGCTCATCGACGCGTGCGTGAAGCGTTCGAGCGCGGTCTTGTACTCGCCGCACGTGAAGGGCTCGACCTCCACGCCGATCTTCGCGAGCGCGTCGCGCACGTGGCGGACCTCCGCGGCGAGCCCGAGCGTGCTCAGCGTCGCGCCGGGCGCGAGCAGGATCTCGCTGGCGGCGCTCGCGACGAAGAGCGTGACGTGCCCACCGCCGTCGGGCAGGTGCACCACGACACGCTTGCCGGCGGCGCGGAAGCGCACGAGCACGTCCCGCAGGCTCTGCGCGCGCGCCCACGGCATCGCGAGCGCCGGCAGCGTGACGACCACGCCTTCGAGCCGCGGATCCTTCTCGACGTGATCGGCGAGCAAGCGCAGCGCACGCAGCGACGTCGGCACGCGCGTCTCGAGGCCTGGGACGAAGCGCATCCAGAAGGCGCGCGGCGGCGCGATCTCCACCACGCGGTCGCGGATCGTCAGCGCGATCCAACGTGGACGCGGACGCGCGAGCGTGCGCGCGAGCCACCAGAGCGGGAAGAAGGGCAGACGAACGAGGTTGGCGACGAGCGCAAAGAGGGTCCGCACCTCGCGAGCCTGCGGCCCCCGGCGTGGGGGGGCAACGTGCGCGCCCCGGTGGAAGCTCGACGCGTGTGACCGCGAAGCTGGCCGACCTGGGTGGCCGACCTGCGTGGCTCGGCCCTGGCCCGACTGACGCGCGTGGCGTGGTGACGGAGCAGCGTCGCACGACGAGACCGTCCCGGTGAC
>Ga0075012_10003787_pt1 | contig 14209 bp, 9 predicted proteins | sample All_14_2_FD_71474 | JGI IMG/M metagenome (GOLD analysis project Ga0075012, IMG submission 71474) | Freshwater microbial communities in response to fracking from Pennsylvania, USA - Allegheny Zone_MetaG_DW_15 | ecosystem: Environmental > Aquatic > Deep subsurface > Groundwater > Drilled... | reverse complement strand
CTCCACTTGTAGGCGGGTGATATGGTCTTTCTGTCAGTCGGGCACGAAGAGCTTGGCTTTTCTGCATCCAGTTTGACGAGCAGAGCCTTGGCTTTTTCCTTTTCGGTGGGATAGGAGAACATGGGTTCTTTAATTGACGATAGGTGGAAGCAAAGCGTATCACTTATTTCTAAACAAACCATCATGGTAAAGCAGGTTTTTAATCTCTCCCTTCTCTTCCCAAACCAACCACAATTTACAGTTTTGGGCATGCTCTTCTTTATGTTCTTTCTTGAATTCGGCCGTAGTGCTCTTGAATTGAAAAAAAGCCCATACGGGTTTGAGGTGATTCCTGTTGAGCATTTCTTCAAATTTATTGGCTTCTACAAACACAAAATTCTGTGAGTCGTAGTAAGCCCTGCCCGAATTCATTGACCATGCTATCTGCTCACCATTGATGTCAAAAAATGAATGGTAGCCCATGCTTACGATGCCCAATTCTTTCCGCACATACTTTGAGGGCAGGCGATGATAGTCCTCTCCCTCTGTTACATCCCTTTCCGTAACTTTGACAACAGTATTGATAAGTTGAAAAGGGTTTTTATTGACGCTGGGCAGGTTGATTTCGAGCTTGGAAGAATCTTCTCCTACCCAATCCATCCACACCAAGTCTTCGGGTGAGATATAGGTTGCTTGTGTATCGGCTTCAAAAGAATCCAACCCATCAAATTCGTACCACAGCTTTTTTAGATGCTTTTTAAAGTCTTTTACAAAGCCTGCTTGCAAATCGGAATCTATCAGGAAGCAAACCTGTTGCAAGGAAGTCCTCCCAAGCTTGTTAGGCTCGGCAAGGCTCAAGTAACCATACAAGGTCACTCCCTCTTTCGGCTGTCCTGTACCTAAATGTTTGAAAAAAGATGCCGTATTAATCCACTTCTCAAAATCGGGTTGTTGTGGAGTATTTACCCAATTCAGTAGGTCTTCCTTCAAAGTCTTTTCAGTTCTGTCCAGTATTGGAGCTATATCTTCTAGCACAAACCACTCCCCATCAGCACCAATTTGACCAACTATGCCAAAACCAAAATCTTCTCCAGCAATCGTAAGGTGTTCAGTTATTTTGCTCAATTCCTTTCTACTTACAGGATTGGGTACATGCACTATTATACTATAATCTGCCAACATCTCTGACAAACCTTCAAAACCATCTTTGTAGGGCACAAGGTCGGCCAGATAACCTTGTAGTTGATGAACGGATGACCAAACGTATTTCTCTTCAAAAGTCATTACCTCACTCAGCGAGCCATGCGATTCCTTAGTCATTGTAGTCCCGTCCTTCCGGTTGAAACCTAAGTCTCGAATATAGGCTTTGGCTGCTGCTTTTGCCCATTCCTTTGGGCCAATGGTGATGTTGTACTTTTCATGATACGGCCTTAAAAATTTGGCTGTCTCAGTCTCAAAATCCCCTTTAAAGCCCAACTCTAAAAAACCATCGTAACTCTTGTCAATGACATACCAATCCAAATCATTTCCAAATGGATATGAACCTTTATCGGTCAATACCGACAAATCCAAAGGCAGTAGGTCATGGGAATTCCGGTATGGAGGTCTTGCCCTCTGCACTTCTGGAAAGGGTATTTCACCCAACTGAAAAGCCCGCTCAACAACGGCCCTAGCACCGTAACGAACCGCTGAATTCAGAATCAGCGCCTCACCATTTGTATTGAAAACATTTACCAGCACCCACTTGGCAAGTTCTGCCAATCCTTTACCTTGTTGCTTGATAAGCCCTGCAATTCCTAAAGCGATGGTGGCAAGGTCTTCCTGAATTTGTGGGTCTTTGCAGAAGAACACTAAATCCAGCAACTTTATAAACTCCCCTACATTCAGCGTTCCCCATTTAGCCAGTTCCCTTCGGAAATGCTTTCGGGCATTATTGTCGAGACAGGAAAGTCCCCAAGCAAAAAGCAATGGTCGCTCCTCATGGGTATGCCAAGTTTCTAAATGGTAAATCTGTTGAAGTGTTTCGCTTGGAGAGGGGACGCCATCATCATCGTTTCCATAGTATTCATCTCCAGACCAAATGAGGTCACGTTCAAAACTGTTGGGATAGCTTGATAGAATTTTATGGATGAAGTTCTTTTCCAACCTTAATTCCTTGTTGTTTGATAGCGGTAGAACAAGGTAAGTTAGGATGGAAGCACGGTCTATCCGGGACTTTCTAAACCTTTCCTCCAAAATCGGCAGCCGAGATTTTAGCTGGTGTACACTACCTTCGGACAAGGCTTGGTACTGCATGAAGTGCAAATCATCCTCCTTAAAATCTTCTGTCCAATACCCATCCTCTCCTATCAAAATGCCGAAATCATTCAACAGGGAAATAGCTGTCAAATTAAGGCAGTTTTGTTTTTTCTTCGATAGGTATTTGGGCAGGGTTTTCACATTGCTACGCCCAATTTCCGATGAGGCCTTTAATGCGATGAAATAATCTGTGTATGACCGATAAGTGGTTTCATAGGTGATTTTTCCTATGTCCATCACATCACCCTCGCCCAATATTTTCTTTTGGAACAAAATACCATGCTTGGCTACAAAGTCGAGAATCTTGCCCGCCCAAATCCGGTCAACTACACCTTTGGATTTTTCTTGAATTTCTTGGCAGAGAGCATCATGTTCTGCTCCACCGTATTCCATGAAAATATCTGAAATGGTGATAAGCACCTTGTTGAATACTTGGTCACTCGAAGCCCAAATTGGACTAAATCGTTCTATGAACTCATTTTCAAGATGTAAGACTTTTTGTCTGAGCAGATACTTTAAGGTAGTATGGATAGGTTGAACAATCTCCGATACATCTTGTCCTTTATAGTTTTCGCAAAACAACCTCAACTCCAAAGGCGTATCAAATGAACCTTGAAGCCAATGAAGGCCTTCGTACTTGATTCCATACCATTTCAAGTAAGGTGGGGCAAGTTCTTGGACTTTCCTCCGAACCTGAAATCTGGGAGAATGACTAGGAAAACCATCTGTCAAGTCAACTCTCCGATTAATTTCATCGTCAAAATCTAAGTCCAAAGGATTATAGCTTTGAATTCCATACGTCCGACAACTGAAGATAAAGCGAAGTCTTGGATATTGTTTCGCCACTGCCCGTAGCTCATTTATACGAGTCTTCCATTTTAGGTAATCCTTGATTAGCGCTTCGTCCAATCCATCAATGGCAATCAAAACAGGGGTTGATTCTATGGGCAAGTCCTCTTTATCTGCTTTCATTACACGGTACGCATCCGCTCTTGAAGCCAAAGCCTCAAATCCTGTGCAGATTTCCTCAAAAGACCAACTGGAAAGCCCGCCAAGGGCATGCCTGAATATTTCTACCCAAGAATTGCAATGTGTCGTTTTTGCTTGAACGATAATAGCAGGCAGCTCTTTATTTATTTTCTGTTCAACGACATAAGCAAGGGTATGGGTTTTCCCTGAACCAGGTTCGCCCATGAGGATTACGTTGTGCGGCGCTATGAAATTGGGGAAATCCGTCAACCAGTGAGGCAGATTCGATTTATGTAGCCTTTCCAAGGCACGACTTAGGTTCTTTTGAATGTCCTTATTGGTGTTTCCATAGTTCTTGTTTTCGAGTTCCAATTTTGCATCCCACAAATAAACTTCCTCTAATTGAATAACAGGCAAAATATGCCCACCTGACCCAATAGCCTTTTTGATAGAATAAAGCGCTGTTTCAAATTCTTCCAAGTTTGTACGAATAAAGTCCAAATTCTGGTTTAATGAAAACCCAGACACCTTACCATTGAAAACTTCTATCAATGAATTGACCTCTTGGATTTTAGCCAATTCTGCCTCTATTGATTCAAGGTATCGCTTCCTTGCGTTTTCTGAGAAAAGCGCTTTTTCGATTTCCTGCTCAGCTTTGCCCACCAAATGTAAGTCTGGAATGTAACGTTCGTTCATCCAACCCGCTTTCTCGATGTCAAATTTTCGCTTTAGGCTTTCTTGTGAAAGTTCAGATTTTTCAAACCAAAACCTTCGGATGCCCTCATTGCCGGGTTCTTGAAGTTGGCAACGCAATTCATGCTCGCCCCAATATTCTACCTCTAATTCTGGATGCAGCCTGCCTATTTCCGATTTCAACGAATTTAGGCGAGCCTCTTCGGTATTAGCCTCATCCTTGTTTCGAGCGGTCAAAGAAGCCAAATCTTTTGGCAGGCAAACTATGTACTTTTTGAGCTTTGGCCTGACTTTTACTGCTTCATTGATTGAGCTACGGATTTGGTTGACCTGCGATTTTTCTATGTTGAAAGGAAACCACTTGGATTGGACTCCAATCACATCCTCATTTGTAAGTATAGCATATGCCTCTACCCCGCCGTCTCCACCATCACCCCTGACAGTCGTAAAATGGGTAAGCTGACCTTCATATTGCCTCCGAACCCAGCGTTCAAAAAGCTGATTGCAAAAAGCCTCGAAGGCCCGTTCGTAGGAATCGTTGTAGGTGTTGAGGTTGGTGAAGTTCATTTTGAATGGAGAATTATTCAGGCGAAGTTAACCGAAATTATCTGCATACAAACTGGGATTTACAATATGAAGGCGTGGAGTCTAGTCCCGAAAACCACCACCTCAGCCATTTCTGCAATGGGCGATGACCGTCAACCATATCCGAACCGATAGGATTGCTCTAAGTAGTTGTATCGGTGAGAACTAGATTTTGTAACTCGTACGGGGTTTGAACCCGTGTTACTGATAGCTTCATAGGAATTGCAGATAGAATGTACGATTAGGCGGCAGCTTGCTTATCAAAGGTGTTTTTTTATTTCATGTTATTTGAACATCAGTGGAAATGGCAATCCAGTTCATAGATTATTAATTTCATTTTTCAGGCTTTGGTGTATTGAAAGGAGGAATCATGGTCAAACACTTGAAAAGTAATTGCCAATCAAAATATGGAGCACCGGGGCGTTTGTGGCAGTGAGGAAAATACGGGCGACGGTGCGATTTTGGATGCAGTTATCCTTCCCTGAAAAAAACAGGAAAAGAAACCGGCATAGGCATTCAGTAACATCGCCATTTAAACAGAAATGATGCAAAGATTGAATGACATCAAACTCAAAATCGCCTCCGGCAAGCTAAAAGAAGCCATCCAAGGTTTCTTAGCTATTGCTAAGCAGGCCAATGTTGAGCATTACAATAGCGCTGTGCTGTTGTCGTTGTCGTACCATTTCTATCAAAACTGCCATGCCAAAGGATTGATGAGCGAAGACGCCGAACGTCACTTCCTCCAAATCGCACACCGCCTATTATTAATGGTAGATGAGGTGAGTGAATCTTAGACCCCGTCCCAAAGTCCCAAATTGTGATTCACTTTCCCTTTTTCCCGACGCATCGCCCCCGGACGCTCGCTTTCTTCCCCTTATTGGCGATGCATCGCCCTCAAACGGCGACGCATCACCCTCAAACGTTGATGCGGCACTAATTATCGCCGAACATGCACCTGGGGGAGCCGATGCGCCACCAAATATCGCCGAACATTCACCTGGGGGAGCCGTTGCGCCACCTAATATTGCCAAACATTCACCAGGGGGAGTCGTTGCGTCATTAATTTCAATTAATGGGTATTAAATAATGGACGAAAACCAGACGACTACCCTAAAGGATGCAATGAAGGACGTGGCCGTAGCTTCGCCTGCTTCCACGAACGGGGTGCATCTGTAGGGGGTAATGTGGCCGCCCAAATTTTTGGGCTGGCCCCGGTCGGGTTGCTTTAAATAGTGTCTGCCCAATAAATTGGGCGACCATATAGATGGCTTTATTTGGTAAATAGTTTAGTGAAATAAGATTGTCATCCGCCGGGCTGGGTTTCCAGTCCGGCGGTTTTGTTGTACCGAATATTAAGCCGCATTTTCGCCTTTTTAACGCAAGGGCGCAAAGACGCAGGGGTGCAAAGGATTATCCTCTTCGCTGCGTCTTTGCGCCTTTGTGCCTCTGCGTTCATTAATCATTGCGCCGTAGGCGTAATCCTTTGTTTAATGACCCATCAGCGCAGCAGCAGCTTGCCTTGGCAGACGGGGTGCTGGTCGGCCCGGACGAGGAGGAGGTAGAGTCCCTTTGCCAGTCCGTCCGTGTTCAGTTGGAAGGGGTTGCCATCGGGCATGGATTGGCTGCGCACGAGCCTGCCCGTGGGGTCGTAGAGCGAGAGACTGAGGTCGGCGTTGGGAGCGAGCGGGGCATCGAACTGGATGGCCTGCCCGGACTGGTAGGGGTTCGGGAATCGGCAGGGTTCCACGACATGGGCGAGGCCGTCGCCCGCAGCGCCAGTTTCGCAGGGGCTGTTGAAGTACTGGTCTTTTGAATACTCCACGAACTGGTTCTCGCCCGCATTCCAATAGGATTGGATAAGGGTTTCCGAAGCCATACCCGAGGGGTCGTAGGTGTAATTGGCCTTGCCGCTCGCCGTCCAATCGTCCAAGGTGCCCGTATTCAGGTTGTCGTAGATGACCTCTGAAATATTGTCTCCCTGATAGGTCGCATGACCCCTTACGCCATAGTAGAAACTGTTCGTGTTTGGGTCGTAGTCGGGTTTGAAGACATAGAATACCTGCTGCCCAAGCTGGTTGAGCGAATCCACTTCCTTGGTCACCCATGATGCCGGGCTTTGAACCCATACATTGCGCTTATAGGAGCTGCTGTCGCCGTTGGGGTAATAATATAGCTGTTCCCGCTCCACGTTGAGCCAAGTGCCACTGGGGAAGCCCCTTTCCACCAAGAGACTGGTCTTCTTGTTCATCGTGTTATAGGCGATGGTAGTCCTGCGGCTTGCATACCAGTCGAAGCCCGTATAGGTCTCCTCCATTTTTAGCGTGAGCAGGTCGTTGGCATCGTAGGTGAAACTGGTACGGATGTCATTGGCCCACTGGCCGCCTTGGTTTTTCTCCTTCAGGATGGTGGCATATTGGCCGTTGCTGCCATATTCGTAGGTCCAACGGGAAACATTGATGAAGTTGGTGCCAAATACCTGCTGGAGCAGCCGGGTTTGCAGTTTGCCGTTGCCGTCATAAGTAAAGCTCGTACGCAGTGTGTGTTGCCAATCGTTGTTGGGCTGGGAATAGGCAAAACTGTCCAATTGGATGAGCCTGTCGTTGGCGTCGTAGGCATATTCCAGCTTGTAGCCTTCCAGCGGCATCCAGTTGGAGAGGATGGTGTAAATCCAATATACGGAGTCTTGTCCCGTATGCGTGTCGGCGTCATAGATGATATGCACCCAATCGCTTGCAGACTCACTCCAATTATAGTATTTCAGTTCGTGCTGGATAGCCGTGCCCGGATAATAATTGTACTCGTTCCGGTAATTCGGGACAAAGGAATCCTGCTGGATGCTCCCACTGAGCAAGCTGAGCGGTTTTTGGATGGTGCAATCGAACCCATAGAACTGTTTGCCCGCCAGTGTCCAATCGCTGGTAGGGCCACCGGGCTTGTTGAAATTATGGGTGGAATCCCGACGGAGGTTGCCGAGCACGCCCGCCTGTTCTTCCGGGTGTTGCCAACGTTGGATATAGGGCGGAAGTTCTTGGGCGGGAATGTCTTGGAGCGGGTTTTGGGCGTTGGCCACAGCTACCAGCAGGCAGAAGAGGGATTGGAAGAAGCGTTTTTTCATGTTGCAATAATTAAGAGATGAAAGAATTGGGAACCATGCATCGGGTTGGGTTGGATGGCCTCCGTGTTGGCAACAAAGGAAACAATTTCCACTGATAGTTTTATTGATACGGTATAACTCACCCGCTTCAAGTTTGGGTTGATTTGGTTAAGCGGCTGTATCACCAAGTAGGTACTTCAAAATGACCGCCAAACATTATTTCACGCCACGCCGCCACGGACGCAACGCCTAAAACTTATCGTTGGGGTTGTGAGGGCCACCCATCACCAAATTCACGAAGGCGGAACCGGGGAGGCAATCCACGGTGATGGTCCCGTTTCCGCCCGTCCTTCTCCCGAACATGGATATTTTGACAACACCATTTCCGGCAGGAAAAACATCCGCCTCGAAATACTGCCCCGCCTTTTTGTTTCGGCCATTCGGCCAAACGCCCCACCCTGCCCTTTCGGCCTTCACATTTCGATAAAATCTATTTTAGATTGCCGTGATACTTGTCACGGTTTCGAGGTATCGTTTGCCGACAGATTTGCGCCATTATTTCAAATAAAAACAATGTGGTGACTGGTGAATATAGCGTGGGCGGGGCGGATTGGTTGATGAGGTTGATAAGAGTTGATAATGTTTGATTATCAACCTTTTATAAACCGTTATAAACCGTTATCAACCATTATCAACCATTATCAACCCCAAATAAACCCTCATAAACCCTTATCAACCCCCACACTATAAGTGACTTTCAGCACATAATTAAAACTTAATAAATAATGGCAATTGTAGGCTATTTTGCATCGGCACTGATAGGTGTTTCGTTGGGATTGATAGGCGGCGGCGGCAGCATTTTGACCGTGCCAGTGCTGGTCTATCTTTTTGGTGTGGACCCCATCTTGGCCACGGCTTATTCCCTTTTCATCGTTGGTTCCACCAGCTTGGTGGGCACGCTGCCCAAGTACCGGGAGCATTTGGTCAACCTCAAAACCGCTGTCATTTTCGGTGTGCCGTCTATCCTGGCGGTGTATGCCACACGGGCCTACATCGTGCCGCTGATTCACGACCCAGTGCTGAGCATCGGCGATTTCGTGGTGACGAAGCCAATGCTCATCATGAGCATTTTCGCCCTCCTGATGGTCTTTGCCTCCGTGTCCATGATCCGGGACAAAAAAGGGGGCAGCTTCGATGCGCCCGCCATCACCGAGCCGCAAAAATTCAACTACCCGATGATTCTGCTGGAAGGTGCCGTGGTGGGCGTACTGACGGGACTGGTCGGTGCGGGCGGCGGGTTCCTCATCATCCCGGCGCTGGTGCTGTTCAGCAAACTGCCGATGAAGCAGGCGGTGGGCACTTCCCTGCTCATCATCGCCGCCAAGTCGCTGTTCGGCTTCATGGGTGACCTCTCCCACTACCACCTCGACTGGATGCTGCTCGCCAGCGTGACGGCCTTGGCCATCGGCGGCATCTTCGTCGGCAATCGGTTCAGCCGCAGCGTGGACGGTGAGAAATTGAAGAAAGCCTTCGGCTGGTTCGTGCTCGTGATGGGCATTTATATCCTGTTGAAGGAACTGTATTTCAAATAAGTATCTTTCCAACGTCGGCGAGGTTTTGAAACCTCGCCGACGTTTGTGGTATCAAGCAATTCACCGCATCGCCCCTCCCCTACCTATCCTTGTATTTATGGCGGAAAAAAGCCAACACCAGGTTCAGCAGCACTGAAAAGCCATTGGTGAGGATGATGGGCCAGTCCTGCTTCATGCAGCCGTACACGACCCAGAGCGAAAGGCCAGTCAGCAGCACCAGCAGCATCCAACCGGACACGCCTTCCGCCTTCTTCTCCCGCAGGATTTTTATCAACTGCGGTAGCATGGACAATGCCGTGAATATGCCTGCTGCCATTCCTACCACTTGTTCTAATTCCATTCGTTAAGCTTGAATCGGTGAAACTGCCCCTCCAACCGGCTACTAAAATCGGGCGGTGCCCGAAATGTTCTACGCCCTCGTGAAGCGGTGCTTTTTATAAAATCGTAAAACGCTGATGCTCAACTAGATGCTTCAATCTTCAAGCATGTTCAATAGCTAATTTCTATTTGTGGCATGGGATTTTGAGCAAAAGCGGTGAAAATCCGTTTCACATTCTTAACGGGTAAAACGTTTGGATTTTACTAGTTCGATTGCCAGCGTCAAAATCATTCTGCGATGCTGGCGGTGCCAACGGGAAGGATTGACACAATTTGAACCATATTTTTTAATAAAATCATCTCGACATGAAATCATTTTTTACCATCACATTGCTCACGCTCACCATGTTTTATGGCAAGGCCCAGTCGTGGGTGACGGCCAATTCCAATGCCATGAACAACGACACCTATGGGCTACAGGTCAGGAACGACACCGTTATCGTCAGCGGCTTGGGCATCCTGTCCGTTTCCCTCGACAATGGCAACAACTGGAGCAGCAAGACGGCGGGCCTGCCTGCAAACCCCTTCGTCAGGGACGTGCTCTGGGTCAACAACAAGCTGTTCGTGACCATTCTGTACGCTGGCATCTGGGTGTCCAACGACTTTGGTCAGAACTGGCAATTGTTCGATGGCACCACCATCCCAAATAACGGGCCTACCGAAATGGGCACCGATGGCACTTCTTTGTTCGTTGCAGACCTTAGTGGCAACCTTTGGAAATCCTCCTTGAATTCGGCCAATTTTACGAAAGTGTTGACCGTAAGCGGTGCGGTGACGGATATTGCGGTTGATGCGGACGATAAAATATATGTCGGCTCGGTATTGAATGGCGTTTATACTTCCAGCAATAATGGGAATAGCTTTACCCAAATCAGCACGGGACTCCCGTCCATCGCCGCCAACCTATATTCCGAAGTACAGAGCGTCGCCTCCAATGGGAATGGCGATATTTATTGCTCCGTCAACAACAAAGGTGTGTTCAAGTACAATACTTCGAGCAATACCTGGGAGGCAAAAAACAATGGCATCGAGGAAATAGCCAATAATGTCGGCACCGCCTACAGGGGCTTATTGGCCTTCGGTAATACCTTGCTATTGGGAACAGCCAACGGCAACGTATATCTTTCGAACAACAGTGGCGACACCTTCACCAATATCGCCGAAGATGAATTAGTGCCAACTTATAAGATAGCCATCAGTTCTTCCAAGATATTTGTCTCCAGGTACTCGGTCAAGTACCGTGGCAGTGCAGGGCTGTTCAACTCCGCCGCCGCCAATGAGGCATTTGCCGCACATCCAATCAGCCTCTTCCCAAATCCGGCACAAGACCTTTTGAACGTCCAGATTGGCGACCTGCATGAAGCAGCAACTGTCGTCGTGGTGGATTATTCGGGCAGGACGGTATTGACAAAACAAATCAGCGCAGGCAGTGAATTCAGCCTTGATGTGGCAGACCTGTCGAAAGGCTTTTACCTGGTTCAGGCCATCGTCGGCGGCGAGGCCATCGCCAGCAAGAAATTCCTGAAAAAATAAACGGGCGTTGAAGCAAGCCTTCGGCTGCTTCATGCGCTTAAATCCTGCGAAGGAATTAAAAAGAAAACCTCGGTGGAGCCTTGTGCCCCGCCGAGGTTTTACATGTTATACTGCGAGCTGTGATATTTGTGCGAGGTTGATAAGGGTTGATTATCAACCTTTTATAAATTCTTATCAACTTTATCAACCATAGCCAAAACTTGGAAGCCTGCACTATATTGCTACGCTAAACAGCTTATCCTTTCGCCTTGAACACCAGCGTATTGCCCGTGCCGCCTATCGGCGAAAGCTCCAGCTTTTTGCCATCGGCCTTCACGACGGTGTAGCAAACCACGTCCTGCCCGACCAATTGGATGCAGGGCATTTTGCCATTCTCCCCGCAATCTTCGGGGCAGACCTTGAAGTAGCGGAACGGGGTCTTGGACACTTCTTTTTTGTCGTAAATCTCCACGTACTGGCCGTTGCCGATGGCCACTTCCGATTTAGGGTCGGTCGTGCTCACCCATACGGCTTCGAGATTCGTTGGCACCTCGTCGCCACCCTCTGCAGCGAAGGGGTTGAGGTCGTCCACCAGTTTGTAGGTTCCATCGGCCATGACATTGTTGCCGAAGCCACATTCCGGCGAGCCACCAGCCAAGGTTTTAGCCACCACCTGGCCTTCGCCAAAAGTCAGCTCAATCTTGCACTCGCCGCCATATTCCTTGGTGGAAATGGTGACGACGTTGCCGTTGAGCGGTGCATTGCCTTCCAACATGCCTTGGTTGTGAGCAGGCGGTGGGCCTACGACCAGGATGGCAAACCGCACCGTGCCATCGTCGGATGGATAAATCTTGATTTCGCCGGAGCCTGCTTCCTTTGGCAATTCGTAGGTATAGGTTCCAGTAATCGGCTCGTGCTCCGCAGGCACTTCCTCCATTTCAGAGGCGATGGCCAGCAATTCCAATTCGCCGATGATGGACTTGGCCCATTGGCCGTATTTCGGGTCGCTCTCGTACTGCTTCGACTTCTCGATGAGCGCCTGCTGCATGGCGAACCGCTCCTCGGCAGGCGAGGAACTGCTGTTCAGCAGGACGCTGTCACGCAGCAGGTAGAGCCAGCCGATGAAGTGGTCTTCGCCCCGCTGGTCGGTCTTGATGAACTCCTCGAAAAGCGGAACGGGGTCTTTCAGGTATTCGTCCTTCACGGCGACGACTTCCTTGACGCAGTTCGTGCCACCGCATTTCATAAAACTTTGCCAAGCTGCGTTTTCGGTGTTTCCGCAGGAAAAAACGAGCGCCAGCGAGGCAATGCCCAGCACAGCGATGATGTAGGTTTGGATCTTCATTTTGTTGAATTGTTTTTTACGCATAATTCGTGATTGCTTGCCCCTTTGGGGGTGATTGGTGACTGGTGATTAGGTGGTTGGTCCTACTAATCACCAATCACTTGTCACTAATCACTACTCACTCGACCGTCAAAAATAAGCGGAGAAGGCGGAATTCCAATTATCTGCCTCCAACCGCCTACCATCAAATTCAATTTATCACCTCAAATGCTTCGGTGAGGACGTTGCGGCTGTCCTTGCCTTTCAGGGTAATGAAATAATGCCCGCTCGAAAGCGCTGTGTTCATGCGGATTTTCATGGTGCTGCCTAGGTTCTCGACCTGCCCGTGGCGCAGCTCCCGGCCCATTTCATCGAAGATGGTAAAATCGCTGACCGTGAAGTCGGCGCCCATCAGTTGGATGTTCAGCTCGCTGCCCGCCGACGGGTTTGGGTACAGCACCGTGGAATAGGCTACCCGCTCGTTCGAGGCAGAAGGCGGTGCCGTTTCGAGGTCATCCGTGCCGATGAAGATATTGGCGGGCGTGGTAAACGTGGCGTCTGTGTCGTAGTAAAAGCTGGCGAGGTAGCCAAAAGACCCCTTGCGGTAGAAATTGTAGCGATAGTTTAGCTCTGTTTTCTGTCCCTGCGACACGCCGAAGGCAGCGAGCAGTGTGGGTGGTGCTGGGCTACCAGCGAGGTAAAAGCTGTCCACGGTGTGCTCGCTGATTTTGTCCATGAGCACGTCGTAGGCGATGCTGGGGCCGTCAGCGGTGTACACCCGCATCTTCCCCCAACCGACGATGGTATCCTTGCGCACCCAAGTGTAGGCATGTTGCACAGGTGCATAATTCAGGCCGAAGGCTGGGATGTTGAAAATCATGTTCGTCACCCGGCGGCTGCTCGATTCCCAACTGTCATTGGCCGTGAAAGGGAACTTCACGACCCGCTTCGGAACAGCTGCAAAATAGCTCTGCGCCGGGATGAAGATGCTGTCGCTGAGGTTGCCCGTGAACGGTTGCAGGGTGTTGTTCTGCTCCAGCACGTCGGCAGCGATGTCGTCCACGCCGTTGGCATTGAAATCATACTCTTGATAGACATTGTAGCCAAAGTCGGGGTTCAGGTTCTTGAACAGCAGGCGGTAGGCATCCACCCCGGCGTCGGTAAAGAGTTGGATAAATTCCGGGTAAAAATCTGCCACGGAAGGCGTGTTGCCGTAGGCAGCTGAGAAATCCCAATCGGCGTTGGTGGCAGGTGTTGCGTTGGGCAGCAGGTTCGTCACCACGTCGAGGTTGTACGGTTGCGTCGGCACGGGCATATCGGCTGCGCCGATGGTGATTTGCGCTTGCGAAAATGCCGTGAAGCCCATTGAAAACAGGCCAATAAACAGGAGTTTTTTTGTAGAAATCTTCATGTGGAAAAATTGAATTTGATGAATGAAAAAAGATTTGCCGATGCGAATCGGCTTGGCTTTCATCTGGTTGATGCCACAAAATTGTACTCCTGTTTTTCCTTAAAAATGGACTTGTAAACGAACTGGCCCCCTGCTGATGTGAATGGCGGGATTTTGTAAATGAAAGGGGACAAGGGGGGCGGGGTTTCGGATTGGGGTTATCGCTTTGTCATGGTCGAAGACCACCTCTGCATCATGTGGGACATCTGTGTGGGACGCAGAGGTCGCCTGCGGCGATGACAAAGTGACGTGCCCACCCATCAAACCTAAAAACCCGCAAACATCAAAACACCAACTCGAAATGCGCCCCGCCTTCGTTCCACTGACGGGCCTCG
>Ga0075012_10003786_pt1 | contig 14220 bp, 11 predicted proteins | sample All_14_2_FD_71474 | JGI IMG/M metagenome (GOLD analysis project Ga0075012, IMG submission 71474) | Freshwater microbial communities in response to fracking from Pennsylvania, USA - Allegheny Zone_MetaG_DW_15 | ecosystem: Environmental > Aquatic > Deep subsurface > Groundwater > Drilled... | reverse complement strand
CAGCGAGCGGTTGGACTGCCAGCGCACCACCGAGGCCTTGGAGGATCTTTCGGAATCCATCGCCCAGTTGCGCGCCCTGGAAGAAACCGGCGATCTGCTCGTCGAGGTCTACGCCCGCCGCGCCGAAGGCCTGCTGCGGGCCAATTTACCGGCGCGGGCCCTGCGCGATCTTGACGAGGCTACCCGCCTGCTGACGGAGCGTCCCGGCAAGCCCGCTCTACTGGCGCAACTGGCCACCCAGAAGGCGTTGTTGCTGCGGGCCAACGGTCAGCACGGCCAGGTCGTGCAGGAACTCACCTACGTCCTTTCCATGGAAGAAATTCAGCCTCTGGGTGCCGAGGTCTTGAGCTGGATGTATCTGGGTCGAGCGCTGGCCTGCGACCAACTGGGTCAGGCAGATCGCGCGGCCGCCGATTACCGCGAGGCAGCCCAGTTGTTCAGCCAGATTCCCCAGGAGCGCACCGAGGTGCTCCAAGAACGCTTGCGTTGCCGCTTACGTCTGTTGAGCCTGGAAGATCGCAGTCACACCAGTTTCCTGCAGTATTGCGTGGAGGATTCGCTGGCCTGTCTGGCCCGATTGCGCGTCTTGTCGCCGGAAATGGCGGGGCAATGGGTGGTAGCCTGGGTGCACCACTGGCTGCAGCTGCCACCCAGTCTGTTGACGGCCCGCTTGTTGGCGGATATGGCCGAGGAAATGAGCCATTATCAGCCCGGCCCGCTGTGCCAGCCTCAGTGCGACCAGCTTTCCTCGCTGCTGGGCCAACTCGGTTCGCGGGTGCAGCAACCCGGTTTGGGCGAACGCTTGCTGGGCGCCGCCATCAATCTGGCGCTGCTAGGGGACCGAAGTCGCCTGGTGGCGGCCTTGCTGGATGCGCTCTCGTTGCTTTATCGACTTTACCAGAGCAACCCGGAACATGTGCCGGCCCTGCGGCTTGAACCGGCCCTCAAGGCACTGCACGATATTCAGGTGAGCAACCCGCCCTCCGGAGAACTGGGCGTGCGCTGGAATAACCTCACCCGCCACTGGCTCAGCCTCAGCGACCACCAACTGGCCGCCTGCGGTATCGAGCGGGGTCGATTGCAAACGTTGCGACTCTGGTGACGAGTTGGTAGTCGACAGTTGACAGTCGACAGAAAAAGCTGGCGTTTCGCGCCCCCCTGTGAACTGTTGACTGTCGACTGTTGACTCAACGACTCAGTTCAGGCTTTTTTCCGCCCCTCCCGGCATACTCTCACTATGATAAAAGGACCCGCCCTGCGATTGCATCACCGCTTTGCCGAAATGGCCGGCGCTCGCTGGACCACGCTCCAGGGCGAGGAAGTGAAGCAATCCCCTGTCCAGGTCAGCTCAGAAGATGCCTACTGGGAAGCGCAGCTGGAGTTGGCCAAGGACCCGGCACGGGGCCACAAGATCGATCCGGCCACAATCGAGGAGGCTTCGGTGGCGGTGCACGCCGGTGCCAGCGGTGTTCTGAAGGACGTGGCCCGCGAGAAGACGGGTCATTCCGAGTTCACTGATTGGCAAAGCCAGCGCTGGGACGTCAAAAGCCCGATTTCTCCGCCTCCCGAGAAACAGTGGTGGGTGTTTGACGCAAGTCATGAAGCGGACGTTGTCCAGCACGAAGTGGAAGGCGACGAAAAGGTACTGCTCAACCTGACTCGTTGTACTCCTGAGCACGCGACCGCGCTGCGCCAGACGCTGCTGGAGCGGCTAGAGCCTTGGCAGACTGCCAAGGTGCTGGTGCTGCAAAAGCCGTGAAGCCACCGCTTCGGGCGTAAATCCGTAGAGCGCCATTAACTCGTCTCCTGAGCCAGAAGCTCCAAATTGATCCAGGCCGATAACCTCGTTGGCCCAGCGATGCCAGCCCAGGCTGGCGGCCGCTTCCACCGCCACACGCGGGCCCGTTCCCAGGATTTCGTTCCGATACTCGGGCGTTTGCTGTTCAAAGAGCTCCCAGCAGGGCATGCTCACGACGCGCACGGGAAAGTCCAGCAGTTGCGCGGCCGCCAGGCACAAATGCACTTCCGAGCCGGTCGCCAGCAGGGTCGGGCTGCCTGCGGCCGCCTCGCGCACCACGTAGGCACCCCGCGCGACCTGCGGGTGAGTGGGAAGCAGCGGTAACGTCTGGCGACTCAGAACCAGGCCCGAGGGACCGTCGCGCCTTTGCAGCACCAACTCCCAGGCCTCGGCCGTTTCTTGAGCGTCGGCCGGGCGAAGCACCCAGAAGTTGGGTAGGGCGCGCAAAGTGGCCAGTTGCTCCACCGGTTGATGGGTCGGTCCGTCTTCTCCCAGAGCCAGACTGTCGTGGGTCCAGACGCAGATGACCGGCAGACCGGCCAGTGCGGCCAGACGTAAAGACGGCTTCATCTGGTCGGAAAAAGCGAAGTAGGTGGAGCAAAACGGGATTAAACCGCCATGTTGGGCGATGCCGTTGCACATGGCGCCCATGGCCGCCTCGCGCACTCCAAAGTGAATGCCTTCGGGCAGGCGGGTGTTGGTCGAGCCGGCCAGATCGGCCGAACCGCCCACCAAATTGGGCAGTCCCAGATTTTGCAGTACTTGGCCCGAGGCCACTCGGGTGGCCATTGCCTGAGAAAACATCAGACGCTGGGGGAGTTTCGGAACTTCGTGATAGGCTTGCCAGCGTTCTCGCAGGGGAGATTCAAGCAGGGCCTGGCGCCACCGGCGGTTCAGCTCTCGGCCGCGCTCGCGCAGTCGGGGGCGCGCCCGGGTGGCCTGCTCCGGCACCTGGTAAAGCTCCTCGGGGTGCAGCCCCAGGATAAGCTTGGTGGCCCGGATCTCTTCGCAGGAAAAGGCCGGGCTGTGAGCCTCGCACTTCCCCTGCATGGTGGGAGCGGGAAAGCCGATGACGGTGCGGAGCGAAATCAGGCTGGGACGGTCGAGGTCGGCGCGGGCCTCGGCGATGACCTGAGGCATTCCCTCCCAGTCTTCGCCGTCCACACTCAGGACTTGCCAGCCGTAGGCCTGATAACGAGCGGCTACGTTCTCGCTGAACGAGAGCGAACATGGACCGTCGATACTGACTTGATTGTCGTCGTAGAAGACGATCAGTTTGCCCAGCCCCAGATGACCGGCCAGTGAGGAAGCCTCTGAGCTGACCCCCTCCATCAGATCGCCGTCCGAGCAGAGCACATAGGTGTTGTGGTCGACCAGCTCGGAACCAAATTCCGCGCGCAGTCGGCGCTCCGACCAGGCCATTCCCACCGCCGCCGCCAGCCCCTGACCCAACGGACCGGTGGAGAAGTCTACCCCGGGCGTGACCCAGCTTTCGGGATGACCGGGGGTTTTGCTGCCAGGCCGGCGGAACCGGCGCAGATCCTCCAGGCTCAGATCAAAGCCACACAAATGCAGCAACCCGTAGAGCAGCACACAGGCGTGGCCGTTGGACATAATCAAGCGGTCGCGATTGGGAAAGGAAGGGTCATCCGGGTCGTAACGCATGACTTGCGAATAAAGCAACCAGCCCAAGGGGGCCAGCGCCATGGCTGTGCCGCTGTGACCGCTGCCGCCGCGCGCCTGACCGGGCATATCCAGGGCCAGTCCGCGCAGGCAGGCAATCGCCTGATCTTTCACTGCTGCAGCTCTCCACACCATTCCACCAGGCGCCGCAGCGATTCCAGTTGTTCGGGTGTGGCCGAGGCGAATGTGGTGGAAGTGAGCAGTTCGTCCAGTCGGTCCTGCACCACTTCCAGACCCAAAATGGCCTGCTGACTGAGCCGCCAGGCCTCGCCCTGGGATTGCCAGGGGCTAAAAAAGTTGCCGTTCCAGAACTCTTCCACCGAAGTGGTGCACGAGCCCGGGGGCACATCCCCTTCCAGGACGGGGAAGTGATCGAAGAGTTGGGAAGCGTGCAGCCAGTGGTTGCCCAGCTGCTGATGGGTCTCCACAAATTTGCGCAAGACGCCCAGGTCCAGCGAATCTCCGGCCACGCGCAGCACTTGATAGCCGCGCTCAGCCCCGTCCAGCCAGCGGTTCAGTTCTTCGTGGTGGTTGCGAGTAAAACGGGTCACCGAAAAGTTTCCCAGGTGCTGCAAGCGTTCGCTCCACAGCCGCGAGCACATCAGCACGGAAAGACCGGCACAACGCACGATGTGTTCCCCTGGCACAGTGCCATGCAGGGCGGCATAGGCGCTGTCATCGGCCAGGCACCAGGTAAAACCCAGCGGTTGCAGCACTCGGCTCAATTCGTGACCGTAGCCCAGGAGAGGGGGGATAAAGCCGGCCGGACGCCATTCGGGATGGAGCAGTTGCTGGAGCAGGCGTGAGTTGCGACGCACCTGGCGGAAAGCCACGCTTTCCGGCACCAGTGGAAGGATGGCATGATGGGAAGCCGTTCCACACATTTCCACTTTGCCGAAATCGTAGAGTTCGCGCAGGCACTGCAGTCCGGCTTCCCAACCACGCTCGAGCCAGTGTTGCAAAAGCCAGCTGTTGATGGTCAGGGAAAGGGCGGCCTGGGGCCACTTGAGCAGGTCGCGCAGGAGGGGCAGGTGTCGCTCCTGATAGAGATCTTCTAATCGTTGCGGCGGCGTCGTGACCGACACCGACAAATCGACCACTAAGGCCAGATGAACCACGGCGATCCCTTTGTAGCAAGAGCTAAAGACCCTTCACGCGAAGTTCACGGGGTGATTTTACTCTTCCACAAACCCTACGGAGTTCTCAGTCAGTACAAGCCGGTAGCGGGCAAGCGAACCTTGCTGGAATTTCCCGCGCTGGCCGGTGGCAAGGCGGTGGGACGGCTGGATGAGGATAGCGAGGGGCTGATCGTCATCTCCGATGAGGCCTGGGTGCAGGCGCTGCTGACTGTACCGGGTCAGGTGGAAAAGACCTATCGCGCTCAGGTCGAGCGTCTCCCGGCCGAGGAGGCGCTCCAGCAGCTGCGCCAGGGGGTATGCTTGGGCGATTTTCGCAGCGCGCCGGCGCAGGCTCGCCTGTTGCCCAACCTGGAAATGCCCGCCCGAGAGCCTCCCATTCGTCACCGCCTGAACGTGCCCACCGCCTGGCTGGAGCTCACCATCAAGGAAGGTAAGAACCGCCAGGTGCGCCGTATGACGGCGGCCGTGGGCCACCCCACCTTGCGTCTGCTGCGCGTGCAAATTGGTGAGATTTCACTCGGTCCCTTGCCCGCGGGGGAGTCGCGCGCGCTTACTTCGCGCGAGCGGAGCTGGTTGTTTCGGGGTTGTAGACGCTAGGCAGAGTTAGGCGGAAAGTGGTTCCTATCTCGGGCTGGCTGGTCACCGCCACGCTGCCGCCCAGCAGTTCGATCAGGCGCTTGACGATGGCCAGACCCAGCCCGGTGCCCCCGAACTTGCGCGTGGTCGACTCGTCGGCCTGGGCAAATTCATCGAACACGCGCGAGCATTGCTCCGCGCTCATGCCGATTCCGGTATCGCGCACCGTCAAGGTCAGTTGCTCGGGGGTGAACTCGGCACCCAGTTCGATTTCGCCGTTTTGGGTGAACTTGGCGGCGTTACTGAGCAAATTGAGGAGCACCTGTTTCAGCTTGGTTCGGTCCTGAGTGATCTCGTCTCCGTCCCGATAAGTACATTGGAAGCGATTGTTTTTCTCGCGCACCAGCGGTACCATGACCTGGGAAACCTCTTGCAGCAGGTCAAAGAGCGGGAAGGTTTCCGCGTCCACCGACATTTTGTCGGCCTCTATCTTGGAGAGATCGAGAATGCTATTGATCAGGGCCAACAGGTCTTTGCCCGAACGCCGCACCACCTCCAGATCCTCGCTCCATTGCTTTTGCCCCTGATCGCCTACCTCGGCGATCAGCATTTCGCTGTAGCCAATGATGGCGTTGAGAGGAGTGCGCAGTTCGTGGGTCATGTTGGCCAAAAATCGGCTCTTGGCTCGGTAAGCGGCCAGGGCCTGGTCGCGGGCCGCCTCCAAATCCAACATGGTGGTCTCCAAGGAGGCAGCCATGCGGTCAAAGGTGTTGCCCAGTTCGCCGATTTCATCGCCGCGGCGCAGGCGCACGCGCACGGAACGTTCGCCTTCGGCCAGTGCGTGGGCGGCCCGGGTCAATCTTCTCAAGGGTTTGAGCGCCCGCTCGGCGGTCAGAAATCCGATGGTCGCCACGAACAAAGACAGACCGAGACTAACGCTCAAGGCCCAGCGTTCGGCCAGTCGCTGGGGTCGGGTGATGATCTGCCGGCTCATCTGCACCAACACCATAAACTCGGTTCCGGGGACCGGCTGCCAGGCGCCCACCACTTCGCGTCCGGCGTAGTCACGGTATCCCTCCAGGGAGTGACCGGGGCGCGAGAAATCTTCGCCCGAGGGGACGACCTGGCGGAAGCCCTGCTGGTCGACTCGCCGGTTGCAAGAGAGAAGCCAGCCTTCGCGGGTGACCAGGAAGACGTCCACCGCCTCGTTGTTGGCCTCGGTCTGAAACAGGTGATAGGCATCGGCCACGGCGATCCGGCAGGCCAGTGCCCCCTGAGCGGTACCTTCACCGTGGATCGCCGCCACCAGCCACATGGTGGGAAAACCTACCGACAGCTCGGTCGACTCCATATGTTGGGGCGCTGGACGAGAGGCCGGGTAAACCGGGCTGTAGGTCGTGAGTTTGGTTTCGATGGCCTCTTTCAGTTTGATGGCCTGCCCCGACTCGACTGCGTGAGTAAAGCCGTCCCCATTGTCGGTCAGGATCAGTTTGCCCTCGTCGTTGACCAGGCAGACCTCGGTGAACCAACGGGAGCTGTCGTCACAAAGGTGGATGACGCCGTTGAGGCGATAGAGCGAGAGAAAATATTCGTCCGACTTCAGTTGGTGGGATTTTCGGAAGCGATTGCATGCCGCCATGTTCTGCACCACGTCCGGAGAACGGGCAATGGCTTCGGCGGTGGATTTTTGCTCTTTCAACCAGAGCTCCAGCTGAAAAGCGGAAGACTGAGCCATGGAATCGAGCAGGTTGAGAGTGGACGACTCAACTTGGGAGCCCATGCTGTGATAGGCCTGAAAGCCCATGAGCAGGGTGGGAACGAGGCAGGACAGGAGCACCAGCAGGATGATCTTGGTGGAAAAGAGCAGACGGGGGAATTTCAACGCTTCGCTCCGGGAAAAGGCTCTGGACGAATCGGGAGTTCCGAACTCCAAACGATTTGCGCTTTGCCGTTTTGGAAACGAGCCACGCGGATGGCTCGCCAACAGTAGAGGTTGCGCGGATCGTAGCGCACCAGCCCTCCCGGGGTGTCCAAAATCAGGGCCCGGGTGGCTTCACGCAACTCGGCCGGCTCGGCGTGGCCGCACTGCATCAGTGCCTGCGCGAAAGCCATGACCTGAGTATAGGCCGTCTCGCAAGGGTCATCGACGACCCGATTCTGTCCATAGCGCATTTTGAAAGCCGCGCAGAAGCGAGCGTTCTGGGGCGACTGCAGGGCCATGAAGTAACCCCAGCAGGATAGATGGTTGTCGGTGACTTGGCCCAGCAGAGCGGCCTGACTTTCGCCCAGGGATAACGACATGATGGGTGCGGTCAGGGATGAGGCTTTGTATTCTTGAAAAAAACTACGTTGACTGTCGCCATTGATGGTGTTGAGCACGGCGTCGCAATGGCTATTCTTGATTTCTCGGATGATGGACGCGAAATCACTGGCTCCCCGTGGTCGATAGCGCTCGCCTACCACCGTGCCCTTGTGCTCTTTGAGGTATTGGCGAGCCAGTCGATTGGTAGCGCGCGGATAAAGGTAGTCCGACCCGACTAGAAAGATTCTCGACTGACCATTGTTGAGCAAGTATTCGAGGGCCGGAAAGAGCTGCTGGTTGGCAGTCAGACCGGAATAAACTGCGGCTCGGGATTCTTCCTGTCCTTCGAACTGGAGGGGGTAGTAGAGCAGTCCGCCCCGTGGTTCGATGACTTTCAGCACGGCTTTACGACTGTCGCTGGTCCAGCAGCCGAAAAAGATCCGCACCTGGTGATGATCCATCAGATCAACGGCTTTCTCGGCAAATTGGGCGGGGGAGGAGGCGCCGTCGGCCACCACGGCTTCGAGTTTGAAGCGCCGCTCCGAGGCCATCACGATGCCGCTCTGGTTGATCTGCTCGATGGCCAGCATGGTGGCCTCCTGCAAGGGGCGCTCGCTTTCGGCCATCGTTCCGGTGCTCGAAAACAAGACGCCCACCCGGATCGTGTCCTGGGGTTTATCCTCTGAACGCGACCATGCACTCAGACACAGCACGGCCAGACACAGCCAAAAGCTCAAAGCTACGCGGAGTATACGAATTCGCGACACGCTGACTCCCTTCTCGCGACCGGCCCTTGCTCCTGGAGGCCAGCCAGCCCGCTTGCAGAATGGCGGATGATGAGTGAACCGAAGTTACTGTTGGTCGACGACAACAAAGAAAACTTGACCTGGCTGGCGCGGCGCTTGCGTCGCGACGGCTATCAAATCGTGCTGGCCGAAAGCGGCCCTATGGCCCTGGAAATCATCGATATGGAGCCCATTTCGCTGGTGCTCCTGGACGTCCAGATGCCCGATATGGACGGTTTTCAGGTGCTCGAGGCCATTCGCAAGACCCACGATGAAAATCAACTGCCTGTCTTCATGGTTTCGGCCAATACTGACACTGGTTCCAAGGTGATCGCCATGGAGCGCGGTGCCAACGATTATCTGCCCAAGCCGGTGGAATACGATTTCTTGCTGGCCAAACTGAAGCACAACTTCCGGGTTCGCGAATCCGGCAACGTGAGTGCTTCCGTGACGGCCCCCAAGCGGGCCGCCTCGACCCTGGAACTGGGCGATCAGGTGGGTCACTACCGTTTGGTCAGCCTGCTGGGGGAAGGCGGGATGGGCAAGGTCTACCGGGCCACTGATGACAAGTTGATGCGAGACGTGGCCGTCAAGGTCATGAGCGGAGAGTTGAAGCGCGAGTCCCAGCAGCGCTTTCTCATGGAGGCGCGCTCGCTGGCGCGAGTGGCTCACCCGAATGTGGTGACCATCTATGAGATCGGGGAGTCACCCGTGTCTTATCTGGCCATGGAGCTGGTGGAAGGCCAGGAGCTGGAGGACTACAGCGGGGGAAAAGCGTTGGCGCCCGCTCAGGCCGTCCAGCTGGCGGTTCAGATCGCCGATGCTCTGCAGGCGGTCCACGAGCGGGGCATTCTGCACCGCGACCTGAAACCGTCCAACATCATGGTGCTGGGAGACGGCCGGGTGAAGCTCATGGATTTCGGACTGGCCAAGATCGCCGAGCTGAATGAGAAGTTGACCAAGACCGGAGATGTTTGGGGCACTCCCCAGTTTATGTCGCCTGAGCACTTTGACCCTACTCTGGGCGAAGTGGATGCACTCAGCGATCAGTTTGCTTTGGCCGGCATCTTCTACCACATGCTGACCGGCCACCCGCCCTTCCGGTCCACGGCTATGGCAGCCTTGATCTTCGAAATCATGTCCAAGAAGCCCAAGGACCCCCACGAGGAAAACCCCCTGGTTTCGCGCGCTCTGGCCGACGTCTGCTTGAAAGGATTGGCCAAGAACAAGAAGGACCGATACGCCTCGGTGGGCGACCTGGCGCGAGCACTACGGAGCTTGTAGCGGCTCATCCTCTGAAAGTTGTTGGCAGCGCAATTCCCCTTCCGGGTTGAAGCGATAGGTCCATCCGCTTTCGGGACAGCTCAGGGAGCCGTCCGACTGTTCCTGGAGGCGAAATCCGTGGCGGCTCATCCAGCCTTTGCGTTTCGCCGGCACACCTGCCATCAGGGCGTAGTCAGGAACATCGCCCCGCACCACCGCACCGGCGGCTACAAACGAGTAACGGCCCAGCGTGGCTCCGCACACGATGGTGCTGTTGGCGCCCAGGGTGGCTCCCCGGCGCACCAGGGTCCGCTGATATTGGCCGCGGCGCACGATCTGAGAACGCGGGTTGATGACGTTGGTAAAAACGCAACTGGGCCCGCAGAAGACGTCGTCTTCCAATTCCACGCCCTCATAGATGGACACGTTGTTTTGAATCTTCACGTTGTTGCCGATGCGAACGCCCGGCGCCACCATGACGTTTTGGCCCAAAATGCAGCGCTCGCCCAAGACCGCCCCCGGCATGACGTGGCAGAAGTGCCAGACCTGAGACCCTGCTCCAATCTGAGCGCCCTCATCGACAAAGGCCGAAGGGTGAATTTTGACGTTATCCATGACGTTTCCAATCTCCCGATTTGCCCCCGGACTTTTCCAGCAGCTGGATAGGTCCGATGACGATGCCTTTGTCGAGACTTTTGAGCATGTCGTAGAGGGCCAAACAGGCTACCGACACCGAGGTCAGCGCTTCCATCTCCACGCCGGTTCGCTCGCTGCAACGGACCGTAGCCGTAACTTCGATCTTGTTGGGCGCATGGGGCACGATTTCGACGGATACGCCGGAGAGCCTCAACGGATGGCAGAGCGGAATCAGATCGCTGGTTTTCTTGGCGGCACTGATGCCGGCCACACGGGCCACGGCGGCGGCGTCGCCTTTGTCCAGGGTGCCTTCGCGAAAGCGCTGCAAAACTTCCGCTTCCATGGTCAGCCAACCCTGGGCGGTGGCCTGACGGACCGTTTCCGACTTGGCCGAGACATCGACCATATGGGCCTCGCCGCGCTCATTCCAATGGATCAAACAGGGCTCTCCCAGAGAATCTGGCCGGTTTGGCTGAAGTCGTAATCGCTCAACTGCTGAGGAGCCTCACTTTTGAAGCGGCTGGAACGGATGACGTGGACCAGGCCGGCCACCGGGAAGCGGCTGAAAAAGCGCTTGGGGATGAGCAGATCGAGGCGTTCCTTGATGCAAGGTACGAAATCCAGCCGCAGCGTGCGGGCCGCGGTGGAAATGCCCGGGCCACAATCAACGGCCTGACTGGACACGGCCGCGGCCACGGCCATGTGGGTTTTGACCTCGCGAGGGAAACCGCCCACCTTTTCCGGATCCAGGCCCAGTTGGCGCAGGTGCCAGTCGAGCAATACGCGGGTGCCGCTGCCCTTCTGGCGGTTGATGAAGCGCAGGTCGCTGCGACCCAGGTCTTTGAGGCCCTCAATTCCCAGGGGATTGCCGGGAGCTACGATCAGTCCCAGATCGCGGCTGCATAAATTCATCAGCACCATCGGCTCGGGCAGGCTGGCGCCTTCCAGGAAGGGCACATTGTATTCGCCGGTGGCTTCGTCAAAAAGGTGAATGGCGGCGGCGTGGCAGAGTCCGGCTTTGATCGCCTGCAGGCCTTTCATGCCGCCGGTGGCGGCGGTGTGCAGGGTGAGGTCGGGATGACTGGTGCGCAAAAGACTGCGCAGCAGGTCGAAGCAAATGTCATGCGTGCCCAGCAGCAGGATATTGTTGTGGAGCGAGCGCTGAGGGCTGAGCAGGCGCACGGCAATGTTGGTTCGAGCCGGTAGTTCTTCGACGTCGGCATTGACTCGGAACAACCCGGAGGCGCGCACCAGCGACATCAGCGTGGAGGCGCCGCCTACTTCGGGAACGGCCACCAGGCGCTCGTCCACCCAGCCCATGCGCACGCGCACGAATTCTTCGCTGCCCGAGTAGTTGCGCTTGAAAGGCACCGCCAGAGTAGCCTGAACGCGGGGGAGATCTTCCTGGGAAAGCGAGGGGCCGAGCATCTGCTCGAGCACCGGGCGAGCGAAGGATTCGAAGCCGGCAAACACGCCCACCGGGTGAAAAGGCAGGCCGATCAGGGGTTTGTTGCCCAAGATGCCAAGCACCAGGCTTTGGCAAGGATTCAGAGCCACTCCGTGGAGGATACGTTCCCCCAAATCGCTGACCAGTTTGGAGAGAAGGGCGGTGCCGTGCGAGGGCCCCGCGACCACCAGCACCAGGTCGGCTCGGGAGGCCGCTTCTTTGAGGGCTGCGCCCGCCTCTTCCAGTCGCTCCGGAGCGATCGTCAAAAGTTGCGGAATGGCTCCCAGCTCTTGCACCATCCCGCTAAGGGTCAGGCTGTTGCTGTCGATCATCTGCCCCACCTGGGGCTTGGTGCCGGCCGGAACCAGGTGGTTGCCCAGCGAGAGAATAGCCACTACGGGCTGCTGGTAGACGTCCAGGCGTTCTACTCCGGCAGCCGCCAGAGCTCCGATGTCGACGGGCTGAATGCGATGATCTTTGGCGATCACGATTTCGTTCTGCTGCACGTCTTCGCCGGCCGGACGCACATTGCGCCAGGGGTTGGAGGCTCTTGAGATGGAGACGCTGCCGCGATTGTTGGCTTCCAGTTCGGCCAGCGGCACCACTGCGTCATAGCCTTCCGGGACCGGGCTGCCCATCTCCACAAAGGCATTGCCGGAGGTAATGGACAGTTCGACCGGGTTCTCTCGGGTGGCCGCAAAGGTGTCTGCCGAGCGCACCAGCAAACCGTCGATAGCGGCGGAATAGTAGTGCGGCGAGTCCATGGTGGCGGCTACTGAACGACTGGTGATGCGGCGTAGAGATTGTGTCAGGGAGATGCTTTCGTGTTCAGGACGGCGCAGTGCTTTGTGGAAGTCGAGTTCCGAGAGAAACCGATCCAGAGCCTCCTCGGCCGGCCATTCTTGTAAGCCCAGTTCGCTGGAGTCCATCACACTCTCAGGCATCGAGAACCTCCTTGAGCATTCGCATCACTTCGGCCGCATTGGCCCGACCTTTGGACTGCTTCATGACCTGACCCACCAACTGGTTGAGCGCCTTTTCCTTGCCACCTCGATATTCGCTCACCGGACCGGGATTGGCATCCACCGTTTGCTGCACCATTTGCTGCAGTTCGTCGCCTCCGCTCATTTGAGCCAGGCCCAGTCGTTCGATCCATTGGCCGGGCTCGCCACCCTCTTCGAAGAGCTTTTCCAAGACTTGACGGGCGCCCTGCCGATTGACCTTGGATTGGGCCAGTTGCTGAATCAGATTCGTTAAGGCGGCAGGCAAAAGCCGGCTTTCCAGCAGTGGCACGGAGCGTTCCTGGCTGAGGCGGGCCACCTCATTGGCCAGCCAGTTGCTGACCTCTTTGGCTTCGGCGCCCAGAGTCAGGCACTGCTCAAAGAAGTCGGAAAGGGCCCGACTCTGCACCATCAGCCCGGCGTCATAAGGGCTCAGGCCGCCCTTTAAGTAGCGCTCGGCTCGCTGTCGGGGGAGTTCCACCAATTGCGCTTCGATGCTGGCCAGCCACTCGGGTGAGATCTCCAGCGGGGGCAGATCTGGTTCTGGAAAATAGCGGTAGTCGTGCGCTTCTTCCTTGCTGCGCATGGAAATGGTGACCTTGCGCGCTTCGTCCCAGCCGCGTGTCTCTTGAACGATGCGACCTCCCTCGGAAACCACTTGCTTTTGGCGAGCAATCTCGAAGTCAAGGGCATCGCGCACCGACTTGAAGCTATTCATGTTCTTGATTTCGGTGCGCGAGCCCAATTCTTTTTGACCCACCGGACGGATGGAGATGTTGGCGTCGCAGCGCATCGAGCCTTCCTCCATGCGGCAATCGCTGATGCCCAGCCAGACCAGGATTTCGCGCATCTTCTGCAAGTAGGCGCTGGCTTCGTCGGGAGTGCGAATCTCGGGCTCGGAGACGATCTCCATCAAGGGCACCCCGGCCCGGTTGTAGTCGACCAGGCTCAGTTCGGAAGAGGCCAGCCGGTCGGCTACCAGCTGGCCGTTGACGCGCTTGAAGTGAATCGACTTGCCGGTGTCCTCTTCGAGATGAATGCGCGTAATATTGATGATCTTGTCGTCTTCGCCCAGCTCGGAAATGCGCAATTTGCCATGTTCGGCCAGCGGCTGGTCGTACTGGGAGGTCTGAAAGTCCTTGGGCATGTCGGGGTAGAAGTAGTTTTTGCGATCGAACTTCGAGAGTGCCGGAACCTTGCACTCCAGCGCCCGCGCCGCCAGCAGGTGCAACTCCACCGCCTTCTGATTGACCCGCGGCAGGCTACCCGGTAGCCCCAGGCAGATCGGACAAACCAGCGAGTTGGGCGCTTCTCCAAAGCGATTGGCGCAGCCGCAAAAAAGCTTGCTGTTGGTCGCCAGCTCCACGTGAACTTCCAGTCCAATGACGGCTTCGTACTCCACGATCACACTCCCGAGACGTTAAACTCGGGCCGAACTTCCCTCCGGCTCAGGGCTTCCCTTCCTGACAGCTCGACCGTTCGAGTCCTGGCGCGACCATTTCCGAGTCCCAGCTCGAACGCGGGGCGTTCGAGTCCTGGCGCGACCATTTCCGAGTCCCAGCTCGAACGCGGGGCGTTCGAGTCCTGGCG
>Ga0075012_10003784_pt1 | contig 14220 bp, 16 predicted proteins | sample All_14_2_FD_71474 | JGI IMG/M metagenome (GOLD analysis project Ga0075012, IMG submission 71474) | Freshwater microbial communities in response to fracking from Pennsylvania, USA - Allegheny Zone_MetaG_DW_15 | ecosystem: Environmental > Aquatic > Deep subsurface > Groundwater > Drilled... | reverse complement strand
ACGTCGATGTAGGGCACGACGTTGATCTGGTTCATCAGGCGGCGTTGACGCATGACTAGCGGCTCCCCAACTCAGCGCAGGTTGCGCTGCAGGATGTTCGAGAATTCTTCCATGAAACTCTCGAAGCGGATGCCGATACGGTCGATGTCGTGCGCGAAGCGGTTGTAGGCAACGACCGCGGGGATGGCAGCGAACAGGCCGATTGCGGTGGCGACCAGCGCCTCGGCGATGCCGGGGGCCACTTGGTTGAGCGTGGCTGCGCCGACATTGGCCAGGCCGCGGAAGGAGTTCATGATGCCCCAGACGGTGCCCAGCAGGCCGATGTAGGGCGACACGGATCCAACTGAGGCAAGGAAGGCAAGATGGGCTTCCAGGTCGTCGACTTCACGCTGGTAGGTGGCACGCATGGCGCGGCGTGCGCCGTCGATGGTGGCGCCATGATCGTGACTCTTCGCGCGCAGCTTGGTGTATTCGCGATAGCCTGCTTCGAAGATCCGCTCCATGCCGCCGCTCTGGTGGCGACCGGCGGTGGCCGACTGAAACAGCGCATTCAGATCGCCGCCGCTCCAGAAGTCGCGCTCGAACTCGTTGGTCTTGGTGCGCGCGGCACGAATCTGAAACCACTTGCGGAAGATCCAGTACCACGAGATCAGGGACAGTGCGGCAAGCAGTGCCATTACCAGCTGAACGAGTACGCTGGCCTGGCTGATCAGGCTGAGGATGGAGAGATCGTGAGTGACGGTCATACGGCTTGAAGGGTTTCGAGTTGACTGCGGATGGCTGCCGGCAGGGCGGCAGGTTTGCGACGATTCCAGTCGACGCAGGCGATCTGGATCGATGCATCGAACAAAAGTTCGCTGCCCCGGACAATCTGCTGGCCGAAGGTGATGCTGGCCCGGCGCAGTTCGTTCAGCGTACTGACGACAGACAGCGCATCATCGAGGCAGGCGGGTGCAAGGTAGTCCGCCTTGACCGAGCGCACGACGAAGGCGAGACCGTCGTCAGCCAGCATGCGTTGCTGTTCGAACCCGATCGCACGCAGCCATTCGGTGCGTGCGCGCTCACAGAAGCGCAGGTAGTTGGCGTAATACACGACTCCTGCGGCGTCGGTGTCTTCGTAGTAGACTCGGACGGGCAGGACGAAGCGGGCGGCGCCTTTCGGGTCGTCGTTTTCAGGAATCGTTTGCATCGCAGCATTCTAGCTGAGCCGTGGCGATCTCAAGTGGTACATTCGCTGCAAGGTATCCGCTAAAGGTAAGCATTCGTATCGGTGCGCATTCCGGTGTTCAATCGTGATGTCGTATGCGCATCCAGGCTTGGGCTGGTGCTATCCTTGCCTACGGAACCCCCAGCTCTTATCCCGAACGATTTCAGGTTGATTCAGGCGTGGCGCTCTCCTTCTTTGGCAAGAAACCCCCAGTAGATCCGGCGCGTGTGTCGCCGCAGGCGGCGCCTGCGTCGGCCCCGGTGCGTCCATCTACGCCACCGTCTCCGCCGCCGCCTTCCCAGCGTACCGAGTTGTCGACGCTCGATTTTTCCGGCGGAGACGTCAATCGGGCTCTGGCGCAATGCGCGGGGCTGGTGGAGGTGCAGGAGGTCGGAGCGGGTATCGGCGCCGTGTTCGAGGAGGCTGCCGTGCTCTATGCCAACGGAAACGTGCTGGAGGCCGAGCGTGTCCTCGATGGGGTGCTGGGAGACTCGGCCAATACCGCAGGTGAAGGGCTGTGGATGATGCTGCTGGATCTTTACCGGCTGACTGGTCAGCGCGAGCGCTTCGAGTCACGTGTGCTTGATTACGCGACCCGTTTTGAGCGCTCTCCTCCTCCTTGGGAGGATCTCTCTGCGCAGTCCGAGCGCCGCAAGGCCGATGTTGCACCGCTGGTCAATCTGTCAGGTAACCTCTCCGGGCAGGCAGAACCGCAGTTTCAGCAAATCTGCGTGATTGGACGCAAGAGTGGTGGCATCCGGATCGACGTCGGCCGCTTGCGCTCGGCAGATGAAACCGGCTGTACCTTGTTGCGCAAGGCCTTGACGCAGCTTGCTGCCGATCGGGTGAAGGTGGCGATCCTCAACCCGGCACAATTGGTCAACATGCTTGATGGGTTGATTGCGCCCGGGCGGGCCGAAGGGCGCGATATCTGGTTGCTGGTGCTGGAATTGTTACAGTACACCGGCGAGCACGAGCGCTTTGAGAATCTGGCTGTCGACTATGCCGTAACGTTTGAAGAGTCGCCTCCGTCCTGGGAGTTCAAGGCCCAGCAGCAGGCGGCCGCAGCGCAGGCCGCGCTTGAGGGGGCCGCCCGTGCCGACGAGGGCTTCCGGTTCGAAGGTGAATTGACCGGCGCCTCCAACGAAACCATCCGCAAGTTGGCTGCGGTTGCGTCGCAGTGCCAGGTGGTCACGGTCGATTGCGGTCGCCTGCGCCGGATTGACTTTGTGGGCGCGGGCACCTTGTTCAACGTCCTTGCGACGCTGCAGACTCAGGGTAAACTCGTGATCCTGCAGAATGTAAATGCCATGGTCGGGGCGCTGCTCAGGGTCATGAGCGTGGATCAGGTTGCCCAGGTGACCCTTCGCCCCTGATTCTGTCGCCGCCACAGGGCAGGCGTCGCATTCTCCCCTAACGGCAAGGAATTACTATGGAACAGTATCACGGCACCACCATCCTCTCGGTACGTCGCGGCAATCGCGTGGCATTGGGTGGGGACGGACAGGTCACGTTAGGCAACATTGTCATCAAGGCGTCGGCACGCAAGGTGCGTCCGCTTTACCAGGGACGCATCCTGGCCGGATTCGCTGGCGGTACCGCGGACGCCTTCACCCTGTTCGAACGTTTTGAGGCCAAGCTCGACAAACACCAGGGCAATGTGCTTCGCAGTGCCGTCGAACTCGCCAAGGACTGGCGTACCGACCGCATGCTGCGTCGGCTCGAGGCCATGCTCGCGGTGGCGGATCGCGAGCATTCTCTCGTGATCACCGGCAATGGCGATGTGCTCGAACCCGAGCAGGGTATCGTTGCGATCGGCAGTGGCGGGGCGTATGCCCAGGCGGCCGCGCGTGCGCTGATCGAGAATACCGAGTTGTCGCCGCAGGAGGTTGTTTCCCGCGCACTGACGATTGCGGGCGATCTGTGCATCTATACCAACCAGTGCCACACCATTGAAGTGCTGGACTGAACTTTACGAACCGAACACCCCATGACCCAGATGACCCCGCCGGAAATCGTTTCCGAACTCGACAAGCATATCGTCGGCCAGAACAAGGCCAAGAAGGCCGTCGCGATTGCATTGCGCAACCGCTGGCGGCGCGCCCAGGTCGGTGAGCCACTGCGTAGCGAGATCACTCCCAAGAACATTCTGATGATTGGCCCGACCGGTGTCGGCAAGACCGAAATCGCCCGTCGCCTGGCACGCCTGGCCAATGCGCCTTTCATCAAGATCGAGGCGACCAAGTTCACCGAAGTCGGCTATGTCGGTCGCGATGTCGACACCATCATCCGCGATTTGCTGGAAATCGCGATCAAGAGCGGACGCGAGCGGGCAATGCGGCTGGTACGTGACCGCGCCCTCGACGCCGCCGAGGATCGTGTGCTCGACGCCTTGCTGCCACCGGCGCGGACGGTGGGTTTCGGCGCCGAGCCGGAGACACAGGACAGCACCACCCGGCAGAAATTCCGCAAGAAGTTGCGTGAAGGGGAACTGGACGACAAGGAGATCGAGATCGAGGTTTCCGCGGGCGGCATGCAGGCCGAGATCTTCGCCCCGCCGGGCATGGAAGAGCTGACGCAACAGATTCAGGGCATGTTCCAGAATCTGGGCAACAGCAAGAAGCGCCAGCGCAAGCTCAAGATCAGCGACGCGCTGAAACTGCTGGCCGACGAAGAGGCCGGACGCCTGATCAACGACGAAGAGGTCAAGACCGAAGCGATGCGTGCTGTCGAGCAAAATGGCATCGTGTTCCTGGACGAAATCGACAAGATCGCTGCACGTAGCGATGCACATGGGGCCGACGTGTCGCGCCAGGGCGTGCAGCGGGATCTGCTGCCGCTGGTCGAAGGAACGACGATCTCGACCAAATACGGCATGATCAAGACCGATCACATCCTTTTCATTGCCAGTGGAGCGTTTCATCTATCCAAACCCAGCGACCTGATTCCGGAGTTGCAGGGACGTTTCCCGATCCGGGTCGAGCTTGAATCGCTGGCGGTCGAGGATTTCGAGCGCATCCTGACCAGTACCGATGCCTGCCTCACCCGTCAGTACGAGGCACTGTTGGCCACCGATGGTGTGACCTTGAGCTTTACGCCCGATGGCATCCGTCGCCTTGCCGAGATCGCCTTCCAGGTCAATGAAAAGACCGAGAACATCGGTGCGCGGCGCCTATACACGGTGATGGAGAAGCTGCTCGAGGAGGTGTCCTTCGAAGCGGGCAAGGCGGGATGCGAAGCCTTGACCGTGGATGCAGCTTATGTGGACCAGCGGCTCGACATGCTGGCTCAACGTGAGGATCTGGCGCGTTACGTGCTGTGATCGAGTCAACTTCGATGGCGATGCGCATCGTCGCCATCCTGTTTCCCTTGTTTGCGATCACGGCCTTGGGGTTCGTGGCGGGGCGCCGACTCAAGCCCGATCTGAGTCACGCCAACAAGCTGAACATGGATGTGTTCGTTCCTGCGCTGGTGTTTGCGGCGCTGGCCAACAAGGAGTTCCATGTCACCGAGTACTTGCCACTGCTGGGAGCAACCCTGCTCGTGGTGCTGGGCTCGGGTGCGGTTGGTTGGGCGGTGGCGAGGATGGCGGGCATCGACGTCAGGACTTTCGTGCCGCCACAGATGTTCAACAATTGCGGCAACCTTGGTTTGCCGCTGTCGGTGCTGGCCTTTGGCGACTCGGCACTGGCCCCGGCGGTGGCTATTTTCACCGTTTCCAATCTGCTGCATTTTTCCTACGGTGCGTGGTTGCTGGACCACAAGGTCCGGCTCATCAATGTCTGGCGGGTGCCATCTGTGCTGGCCACCCTCGTGGGGTTGGCGGTGGGTGTGGCAGGTATCGAAGTCTGGCCGCCCCTGATGCATGCCATCAGGATGTTGGGTGACATCGCCATTCCGTTGATGCTGTTCGCACTCGGTGTGCGGCTGACCGATTCCCGCATTACATCGATCGGTCTGGGGGTGTTTGCGGCAGTACTGCGACCCGTGTCCGGAATGGTGCTGGCCTGGCTGGTGATGTTGGTCATCGATCTGCCGCCGCGCGAGCAGGCACTGTTGCTGGTGTTTGGTGCGTTGCCGCCGGCCGTGCTCAATTACATCTTTGCCGAACGTTATCGTCAGGAACCCGAGAAGGTGGCTTCAATGGTGCTGATCGGGAATGTGACTGCGCTGCTCTTCCTGCCGTTGGCGCTGGCCTTGTCGCTGGAGTGAGTGTGCTTCAGCTGAGTGGTGGCGGAGTGTTCGGCGCCAGACTGATCAGCCCGTTGCCGTTACGTTTGCTGCGGTACATTGCTGCATCGGCCAGACTGAGCAGTTCGCTGAAAAGCTCGCCGTTGTCGGGATAGAGTGCGATGCCGATGCTTGCGCTCACAAACCAGTTTCGACCATTGGCGTTGAGCGGGAGGTTGAGGTCGCGCGCCAGGCGATTGGCAGCTGCGCGGACGTCCACCTCATTGGCGGGCTCGCCCAGCAGGATGGCGAATTCGTCCCCGCCGAGCCGGGCCACGGTGTCGCTGTCACGTACGGCAGCCTGAAGCCGGCGGGCGATGGTGGAGAGCACGATATCGCCTACTGCATGGCCGGCGTTGTCATTGATCTGCTTGAAACCGTCGAGATCAAGCACGATGACGGCAGCGCGCCCACGATGGCGTTTTGCGGTGCTGAACGTGAGTTCTGCCCGTTGCTCAAGCAGACGGCGGTTGGGCAGCCCCGTCAAGGGGTCGAAAAAGGCCAGGCGTGCGACTTCTGCCTCGGCCTGCTTGCGGGCGTCGATGTCCGAGACCTGTACCAGCACCGAGTGTATGGCGTGATGGTCGAGGTGGTTGTCGAGTCGCATCTCCACCCACTGCGCGCTGTCGTCGCTACGTTTTACCCGGCATTCGAGGGTCACGGGCTTACGTTCGGCGATGCAGTCGCGGAAGGTCTTTTCTACGACTTCGGCGTCTTCATCGACGATATTGAACCACAGGGCGTGTCCTTGCCAGCAAGCGGGGACGAGTCCGGTAATGCGTGTGGTTGACTCACCCGCCGACGTCACCGTGCCCAAGGCGTTGACTTCGAGTACACAGTCCGACGCCATTGAGGCAAGCGCCCTGTGGCGTGCCGCACGGTGCACCCTCTGCTGTACCAGGTGACTGATGGCGCCCGCCATGAGTATGCCCCCGATGCTCAGCAGGATCAGGCTGGCGGTTGGAATCGGGGTGGTGTCGGGATTCCGGGCAATGAATCGCATCTGCCACTGGCGGCCGCCGAAGTTGTAGTCGCGATACACCGCGGGCTGCAGAGGCTGTTGCGACGTCACCGGCGTGTCCTCGTAGAGCATTTCTCCAGGGCCATGTAGTTCGCTGTCCGCTCCCAGGTCGGTGATCTGCAGGTGGAATTGCTGACGCAAGGTGGGGGCGATCGCCGCATTGACCAGGTCGGACACCAGAAACGAGGCGGCAACGGTATGCGCCGGGGCTCCGTCCTGATTGACCACCGGGGCAAGCATGAGGACGGCAATGGCCTCCGGCGCCTGCTGCAATCGCAACGGAGGTGTGGCGGCAAATCCGCGGTCGCGCGCTCTTGCAATGGCTGCCCGCCGGATGTCGCTGGTGTTCAGGTCGTAGCCCAGCGAGCGCTGATTGCCGATGGGTGGGTGGATCATTTCCACCACGTGCAGGCGATCGAGGTCGCTGGGTGGGTAGATATCGAATGCGGCGTAGGCTGCGTCGGCGCTGCCAAGATTCTTGCGGAGCGCGCTGATATACGTATCGCGAGCGTGCGCGGGGAGATCTCGATTGAAAGCGAAAGCACGCACACCTTGCAGGCCTTCTGCGCGGCCTAGCGCCTGGGCATAGCGGGAGAATTCATGACCTGTTACCGAGTCGCTGGCAACATACAAGGCACGCAGACCGAGCAGGGCACTGCGATATTGTTCGGTCTGACGGGTGAGGGATAAGGCCGCCTGGTCCACGGTACGAGCGAATGTCGCTTGGGCCTGTTCCTGCTCGAGGCCCCGGTACGCTTGCCAGGCGACGTACTGGAGCATGCAGACGCCCAGCATCACCAGCAGGGTCACGACCCGATCGCGCTGAAGGACGGAGCGAAGGGGCGCAGGGCGGGGGGCTTGCTCGGCAGGCATGGGTTTGTCGTGTTCTCGCGTGGGGGTGCCGTGATGGCTCATGCGTCGCGCATGCGCTGTATCAGTCGGCGATCGCGCTTGGTGGGGCGGCCGTGCAGGTCAGCCCCGGGTGGTGCCGCCAGTTGTCGGGCTTCCCGGGCACGCTCGCGTCTGGACCGGCTTTCGGTGCTTTCTTCATACAAGGTTTGAGCCACGCTGGCGGGGCCACGCTTTTCGGCAATGGCACGAACCACGACTGAAATGGTGCTTTCGGAGAGGGTGACATCGATTATGTCACCCGGTTTGACTGCACGGGCAGGTTTGACCGATTGTCCGTTGAGTTTCACCCGCCCGCCATCGACGGCCTCGGTGGCGCCGCTACGGTGCTTGAAGAAGCGCGCAGCCCACAGCCATTTGTCGATACGGGTCTGCTCGAGTCCGTTGGTTTGAGGGCTTGTCATGATGCGTCGGTTCGGATGGCTGCAAGGGATGATGCCATCAAACCGGATTCGGCAATAGTCGGGATAAGCCCTGTGTGGGCAGTGCGGTCAAGGTGTGACGGTCGTGCTGACGGCAAGCGTCTATGGTGGCGAAACGAGGGCCTGATATCTTGGAGACTTTTGAACGCAGGATGCTTGATGAGTGACGCGTTTCGCAAAGGGGCCCGGGCGGGATGGGCAGACTTTCTGCCCATGTCCGTCGGTTTGATTCCGTGGGCGGTGGTAACCGGCATCGCCATGCGTTCGATTGGCCTGAGTCCGGTCGAGGCGATGGGCATGAACCTGATCGTCTATGCCGGTACCGCTCAACTGGGGACCTTGCCCCTGATTGCCACTGGGGCGCCGCTGTGGCTGATCTTCGTGACCGCGCTGGTGCTCAATCTGCGTTTCGTCATCTTCAGTGCGGCCATCGCGCCAGCGTTTCACGATCATCACTGGGCACGGCGGGTGAGCGCCAGTTATCTGCTGGTCGACGGCGTGTTTGCCGTGGGGGCTGACAAGATGCTTGGTGCGCGTGAGCCTGAATGGCGCTGGGGCTACTTCATTGCACCGTCGGTCTGGTGCTGGTGCCTGTGGCAGGTTTTTGTACTTGTGGGGGTGCTGGGTGCGGAGATCGTGCCGCGTGACTGGTCGCTGGAGTTCATGGTCACCATTGCCCTGATGCTGTTGATGATTCCGATGGCGCGCACCCGTCCGATGCTCCTCGCTGCCGTGGCAGGTGGCCTGGGTGCGGTACTGCTGCGGGATCTGCCGTTGCGTCTGGGCTTGTTTGCGGGCATCGCGATCGGCATCGCCTCAGGGTTCGTGGCTGAGCACTGGCAAACACGGAGGGCTGAGCGATGAGTGACGGTCTGACGTTGTGGCTGACCTTTGCGGCCATTGGTGTGACCACGCTGATGACGCGTGGCAGTTTCATCATGCTGGGAGAGAAGGCACGCCTGCCGGCTGCACTGCACCGTGCCTTGCGCTATGCACCCGCAGCGGCCTTGTCTGCACTGGTGGTCCCCGACATCCTGCTCGATGGTGGGCAATTGCAGCCGCTCAATCCCAAATTGCTTGCAGCCGTCGTGGTCGTGGTGGTTGCCTTGCGCTGGCGCAATCCATGGTTGCCTTTCATTCTTGGCATGGGGGTGCTGATTGCCCTGCGCAAGGGCCTGGGTTGGTGAGGGTGGAGGGCGGCTTTGCCGGTGGTCTCCTCAGCTTTCGGTGACCCAGATCCCGTGCGCAATCTCATGCTCCAGGGCGAGTTCGATGTGGTCGCACAGCACCACGGTCATCGGTTGCTGCTGCAGCACCCGGATATCGTGGGGTGGAGACATGCCGTAGGCGTGGAGTTGTTCGCGCTGTAGCGGTGAAACTTCGTCGCCGAAATCTGCAAGTCTGACTCTGCGGCCGACGGGCGTGCCGGTCAGGCGGATGCGTGCGGCTTGTGTATTCACGTGGGCTCCTCAGAAGAACAGTCGTAGCGTATGGTTCAGCAGGCCGCCGACCAGGAACGCAGTAGGCATGATCATTGCCAGCATCAGCGCGGTCGTGCGCAGCCCCTGTTCCTTGACGATCATCATCACGCTGGCGATGCAGGGGACGAACAGGGTGATGGTGACCATGCCGACAACTGCCTGCACCATGCTCAACTGACTTTCCAGCGCAAACAGGCCGGTTGCGCCAAAGTCGCGACGCAGGAAGCCCATCACGAACGCGGCGCTGGCCTCTGGTGGCAGACCCAGCCAGCCGGTCACCAGCGGCTTGCCGGCCTCGATCAGCCAGGGCAGGGCACCGGTGCGGTCCAGCACGAACATGATCAGCGTACCGATCAGGAACAGCGGGATGACTTCCATCAGGTACCACTTGAGGCGGCCGCCGGTCTTTTTCAGGACATTGCCGATCAGTGGCATCCGCATCGGCGGGAGCTCGGTGAGCAGTGGCACTCGCCGTCCGCTCACCAGCTTGCCAGCCAGCCATCCTGTCGCCAGCAGGATCACCACCATGCTGACAAGCCAGATCAGCGTTGCACCGAACGAGATGCCCCCCAGCAGGCCGAGCACGACGCCCAGTTGCGCGGAACAGGGAATGGCCAGCGCCATCAGGAAGGTGGTGATCAGGCGTTCCCGCGGGGTGTGCAGGATGCGGGTGGTCAGCGTCGCCATGGTGACGCAGCCCAGCCCCAGCACCATGGGTAGCACCGCACGGCCGTTCAGGCCTATGGCGGCAAACATGCGATTGGCGATGACTGACAGGCGGGTGAAGTAGCCTGAATCCTCGAGAATGCCGAAGGCGAGGAAGAAGGTGGTGACGATCGGCAGGATCAGGGCCAGGGCGTAGGTCATGCCCATGGTCCATAGGCCGTAGTCGCCGACCAGCAGGTCTGCCAGCCAGGGGACCGTGACGTGCGCCTGCACCAAGGCCGTGACTGCCGGGTTGAGAATCTCGCCGAAGAAGTCTTCTTCCAGCAAACCCACCAGGGTACCGGCACCAAAGTCACCGACGAACAGATAAACCAGATATAGCACGACCAGGAGCAGCGGCCAGCCCCAGATACGATGCACGGCCAGTTGGCCAGCCAGCAGCGACAGCGTGCGGTCCTTGCCCAGGGCTTGCTGGCTGACGGTGCGGGCCAGGGCTTCAGCCGCACGACTGCGTTCCCGCGCCAGTCTGGCGGGGAGGGTATCCCGCCCCGTACCCGGGGGGAGCAGCGTGGCGAGTGCTGCGTCGATCGCGGCATGGCCGGGTTGCTGTGCGATCCAGTGGGCCACCTCGCTGTCCCCGCCAAGCAGCAGGATGGCCAGCCCGCGTGCAGCCAGGACGGGGTGTGGGGTGTGCGTCTCGATCTGGCGCGTCAGCTGGTCGATATGTGTTTCCAGCTCGTCGTCGTACTTCAGCAAGGCGGCGGGGACGCGGGCACCGCTCAGTGCGTCGGTCAGCGTGCCGACGCCGCTGCCACCGGTGGCGACGGTGGCGACCACCGGGATGGCAAGTGCGTTGGCCAGGGCCGCGGTATCGACCGTGACGCCGCGTGCCTGCGCCTCGTCGGTCATGTTCAGGGCCATTGCCATCGGCACGCCAAGCTCGGCCAGCAGTGCGGTCAGGTTGAGCGTGCGGCGCAGGTTCTTGGCATCGCCGACCTGAACGACGACCTTGATCGTTTCGTTGAGCAGTGCGCGTACGGTGGCGCGTTCGTCATCGCTGCGCGACGGTAGGGCGAGCACGCCGGGGGTGTCGAGCAGTGAGTGCGTGCGATCGAAGCGTGCCGGTGCGCGCGCGACCTCGACGGTTGTGCCAGGGTAGTTCGACACATTCACATAGGTGCCGGTCAGGCGATGGAACAACACTGACTTGCCGACATTCGGATGGCCGACAAGTGCAATCGTGGGAAGCGCCGCTGTTGTGTATGGAAGGGACGACGCGGAGCTGGCAGCGGATGTCATGAGGGGGTCCGATAGATTTTGAGGTAATGATAATCGGTCTCGTTGTTCTTTTCATGATACAGATCAAGCTTTGTTCTATGGAAAGGACGGTTCTCCGCGTGAGCGTCGCTTGAGTCAGGTGCTTGACATGGATGAGAATATAGGAAATAGTGAGAATCATTATCAACAATAAGGTGTGCGTCATGAACAACACACAGCTTGCGGGTGATCAGAGTGCACTGCTGCTCGGTGCGCTGACGCACTTGTCGCAGTACCTGCATTCAGGCTGCCCGCGTTCGGTTCATCACGCGAGGCTGCTGCTTGATCAACTTGAGGACATTGCCGGCTGCGAAGAGGTCGCCCTGTCCAGAATGTTGATCGATCGTGTGCTGGCTGATCAGCCGCGCTGACGTCGTGGCAGCCCGGCACCCCATCGCTGATTTCGAGCAGGCGTCGCTCGAGTTGTTTGCCGCGCTCCGTCGCGATCTTCCATTTTCCTCCCAATACTCACCCATTACCACACAAGGAGAACAGCGTGTCCCGATACACCGGTCCCAGGTTGAAAGTCATGCGAGCACTCGGCACGGAGTTGCCCGGGTTGTCGCGCAAGTCGCTGGGCGATCGAAACTACCCGCCGGGGCAGCATGGGCAGCGGCCGAAGCGCAAGTCCGATTTCGGTGTGAAGCTGATCGAGAAGCAGAAGCTGCGTTTCAATTACGGGCTGACCGAGAGCCAGATCCAACGCTTGTTCCGCGAGGCGAAGCGGTCCAAGGCGCCTACCGGCGATAAGCTGTTGGAACTGCTTGAATCGCGGCTGGACAATTTCGTGTTCCGCGCCGGCTTTGCGCCGACCACGATTGCCGCACGCCAGTTGGTGCGTCACAAGCATGTGCTGCTCAATGGCCGTTCGGTCAACATCCCGTCCATCCGTATCCGCCCTGGCGATACCATTGTGCTGACCGAGAAGGGACGCAAGATTCCCTGCGCGGCCGAGTCGCTGGTCGAGCCGGCTTTGTCGCGTCCGGAATGGCTCAGCTTCGATGAGGCCGCATGCAAGGCAACGGTGACCCGTTTGCCGGATGCCAGCGAGGTGCCCTTCCCGGTCGAGATCCAGCATGTGGTCGAATACTACGCGGTGCGCATATGAGCACGCCGGGCGAGCGCTGCGGGCGTCGGGCCGGGAGCATGCAGATGGGTGTCGAGCCTTATACAGCCGAGCCGGCGCGCGCCGTCAGCGCCTTGTTGCATCTGCTGTCGCGCTTCCCGACACGTCAGTCTCCGGCGATTGCACAGGCCATCGTGGCACATCTGCGCCTGGTCGGGGACGACCCGCAGATTGCCGGCTGCATTCGCGAGAGTGCTGCCGACCTGGTGGCTGAGTGGGAGGCCTACGCCGTATTGAGTGAGCTTGAGGCCTCCGGCAACAGTACACGCTGCTGCTGAGCCTCTATTGACCAGCTGCCTTGCCCCCGCCACCAAAGAAGGTGGCGGGGGTGTTCTTTTGTCGTGATGGGATTCGGGGGGGGCTGGGCGGTGTTGCGAGCTGTCGTGCCGACGAGTACGGACTCCGGGCTCAGTCGACTCAGAGCTCAGCCCACATGCGCAGCAGGTTGTGATAATGACTGGTCAGGCTTACGGTTTCCGCTGTGTCGCCGATGTGTTGGCGCAGGTTCTGGATGTTGACGTCCAGATCGAACAACATCTGTCGTCGGGCGTCATCGCGGATCATGCTTTGCGTCCAGAAGAAGGCACAGACGCGGGCGCCCGAGGTGACAGGTTCGACGCGATGCAGGCTGGTCGAGGGGTAGACGATCATGTCACCCGCAGGCAGCTTGACGCTGTGCGTGCCGTAGGTGTCGTCCACAATCAGTTCGCCGCCGACATACTCGTCGGGATCGCACAGGAACAGCGTCGAGGATACGTCGGTGCGCAGGCGCTGACCGCTGATGGGGTCGATGCGGATGGCGTTATCCACATGGTTGCCGAAGGTGCCGCCGTTCTCGTAGCGGTTGAAGTAGGGTGGCAGGATGCGAGCGGGCAGGGCTGCGGAGATGAACAGTGGATTGCTGCCAAGTGCGCTCAGGATCTGTTGCCCAAGTTGCTGTGCCAACGGCGTGTCAGGTGCAAGTTGCAGGTTGCGCTTGCACTTTGAGGCCTGTTCGCCCGAGGTGCTCAGGCCGTCGATCCAGTTCGCCTGATCAAGTTTCTGGCGCAGGGCGCGGACCTGTTGTGGGTCGAGCACGCCGGGAATGTGCAACATCATGAAGTGATCTCCCAAAAATGCGTCGAGCCCCCACAGGAGAGGGGCTCGACGCGATGCGCTTAGAACTGGAAGTTGGCTGACAGCATGGCCGAGCGCGGGGTGCCCGGGGTGTAGCGATAGCCGTTGTTGTTGATCGAGGCGATGTACTTCTCGTCAGTCAGGTTGTAGAGGTTGAGCTGAATGGTCACGTTCTTGTTGATGGCGTAGGAGGCCATTGCGTCATACACCCAGTAGTCTTCGATCTCCGGCATCACCGTCGTGGCCGTCGTGTTGGTCGAGGTGCGCAGCATCGAGTCGACATAGCGCGCGCCGCCGCCGATGGTCAGACCGAAGGGGAAGCGATAGCTGGTCCATGCAGTGAAGGTGAGTTCAGGCGACCAGTTGATGGCGTTGCCCTGTTGTGTGTCCGAGCCTTCCTTCACTTCGGTCTTCATCTTGGCCAGACCGGCCGAGATCTGCCATGCAGGGGTGATCGCGCCAACAACGCCCAGTTCGATGCCGCGCACCGTCTTCTTGCCCCATTGGGTAATGTCGCCGGTGATTGGATCGGTCTGGGTCAGGTCATTCTTGTTTTCGGTGTGGTACACCGCAGCGGTCAGCGCCAGCCGGTTGTCGAGGACGTCCCATTTGGTCCCCAGTTCGATGGTCTGTGCTTCCTGCGGGTCCATGTTGGGGTTGTTGATGTTGGTGGCGGTGGTGCTGAGGGTGAAGTTCGACCCCCCCGGCGGTTGCTTGGAGTTGGC
>Ga0075012_10003782_pt1 | contig 14223 bp, 16 predicted proteins | sample All_14_2_FD_71474 | JGI IMG/M metagenome (GOLD analysis project Ga0075012, IMG submission 71474) | Freshwater microbial communities in response to fracking from Pennsylvania, USA - Allegheny Zone_MetaG_DW_15 | ecosystem: Environmental > Aquatic > Deep subsurface > Groundwater > Drilled... | reverse complement strand
TCCAGGGCGTGGCGATGGTTAGGCGTGGAACAACTGCCCCGTTTAAATACCCCTCATCCGCCTGTCGGCACCTTCTCCCACAAGGGGAGAAGGCCGCACGGATTTACTATTTGTGCTAACATCAACCATTTTTCCCTTAACTTGGCTGCTATGAGCCGGGGCCACAACCTACGCGTTCTTACCAAGATCTCAAAGAATACTCCGCCCGCCATCCACATTTAAAATTTGTCCCGTCACAAAGGTATTCTCTGCCAAAGCCAATACAGCCTGGGCGATGTATTCCGGGGTGCCGTGGCGTTTCAGGGGTGTGCTGGCGATGATGGTTTTTTGTATATCCGCGCTCAGGGCGTTGTCTTGTTCGGGCCAGGCCACACTGCCTGGGGCCACGGCGTTCACGCGCACGTCAGGGGCGAATTCACGGGCGAGAGAGCGGGTTTGCATCATCAGGGCGGCTTTGCTCTGGCAATAAACCGAATAACCTTTCAAGGGGCGTTCGGCGTGGATATCGGTGATATTCACGATGCTGCCCTGCTGAGCGGCCAGGGCCGGGCGAGCGGCGATGCTCAGGGCGAAAGGGGTTTGTACGTTGACGGTGAACAGGGAATGCCAATCGTCCATGTTCATGCTGTTGTAATCCGTCCGAAAAAACAAAGACGCGTTATTGACCAGCAAATCCAGTCGGCCAGTCCAGTCCAGGACGTGTTCGATCAACAGCGGCGCAATGGCCGGATCCGCCAAATCGGCTGGAAACACAGCGGCGCTGTCAGGGCGCAGCGCGTTCAATTTGGCCGCCAACTCATGCGCTTCCGTCAACGAATGCCGGCAATGAATCGCCACGCGAAAGCCGGCGGCGTGACAGGCCTCCGCCACTGCCGCACCAACCCGACGCGCCGCACCTGTTACCAAAACGACTCGATTTGCTTGTTTATTGTCCTGATTCACGGTATGTTCCTCTTTTTTCATCCCTGTATCTCTATTCACTTATGACCCTGACCACACTCATTCAAAACCGGCTGCGCCAGGAAAAGGCGCTGCCTTTTGTTGATTTCATGCAACTGGCTCTGTATCACCCCGAATTTGGTTATTATAGCGCGGGAACGGAGAAATTTGGCCAACACGGTGATTTTATTACAGCACCGGAACTGACGCCGCTGTTTGGTCAAACGCTGGCCAATCAATGCCAGCCGATACTGGCCAGTCTGACGAACCCGGTCATCCTCGAATTTGGCGCGGGTTCCGGTCGCCTGTGCGTGGATGTTTTGCGCCGTCTGGAACAGCTTGATTGCCTGCCGGACAGCTATCAAATCCTCGACGTCAGCGCCAGTTTGCGCCAGCGGCAACGCGATTTGATTCAACAGGAGATCCCGCATCTGGCCGAGCGTGTACAATGGCTGGAACGCTGGCCAGCGCAGGCGTTGAACGGCGTGATTCTGGCGAACGAAGTGCTGGACGCCATGCCCGTGCATCGTTTTTTACGTACCGAACAAGGCGTCTGCGAAAGCGTGATTGCCCTGAATGAACAGGAACAGATCATCGAAAGCTTTCGCCCGATCGAAGACGCACGGCTGACAGCGTATTTGCAGCGCGTGTTACCCGAGCTAAACAGCCCTTACCTGTCCGAAGTCAACCTGTTTCTCGACGGCTGGATGCAGCAAGCCAGCAGCATTCTGGCTCAGGGCGCCATGTTCCTGATCGATTACGGCTTTCCCCGTCATGAATATTATCATCCCGACCGCAATCAGGGCACACTGATGTGTCATTACCGCCACCAGGCGCACAGCAATCCCCTGCTCCATCCTGGCGAGCAAGACATCACCGCCCACGTCGATTTCACCCACGTGGCCGAAGCGGCTGATGAAGCCGGCTTTCACGTTGCAGGTTATACCAGTCAAGCCGCTTTTTTACTGGCCAATGGCCTGTTAAACTTGCTGGAAAACATCCATGACCCGCGCGAACGCGTCAAAGCCCAACAGGCGGTGAAACAACTGGTGCAACCCTCGGAAATGGGGGAATTGTTCAAGGTCATCGCCCTGACCAAAGGGTTGGATATAGATTTAAGCGGTTTTCAATTGCAAGACAAACGAGCGAGTTTATGAAGATAGAAAAATATTTAACCACGGTGGAATTACAAAAAGAGTCGATGAAATTCTCGGCCGGACACACCACGATTTTTTCCGCAACCGAACGCGAGCCGCTGCACGGCCATATGTACGGCGTCTATCTGGCCTTGACCACCTGGGTTGAAGACAACGGCATGACCTTCGATTATCGCTATTATAAAAAACGTGTGCATGATCTCTGCCGTCATCTGAATCAAACATTTCTAATGCCGCAATTCTCGCCTTATCTGCAATACGGCGAGGACGAGGACTATTACTATTTCACCTTCAATCACAAAAAAATCCCCTTCCTCAAGGAAGACGTGACCCTCATGCCCATGACCAATATCACGGTGGAAGAATTGTCGCGCTGGTTTATTGCGGAACTGGTCAAAGACGACGCCGAGCTGGTTCGCCATCGCATTGAAAAACTGGTGATCAAGGTTTTTTCAGCCCCCGGCCAGTCTGCCAGTCATGAATGGCAACGCAAGTAGATGAATATTCAGGACGGCGAGCAGCAACAGGATAGTTGCGTTAAAATCTGTATTCCGCATACCAACCGCGATTCCTTTGATTATCTGGCCGGACAAAACACGCCGCCGCTTGGCGCGCGCGTTCAGGTGCCCTTTCGCAACAAAACGCGTTTGGGCATTGTGGTCGGGCATGGGGAGGCGGAAAAAGCCGGCTTGAAGTTGAAGGCGGTCAGCACCTTGATTGATAATACCGCCTTGCTCAGCGACAGCCTGTTGCAGCTCTGTCATTGGGTCAGTCGTTATTATCAATCGCCTTTGTCGGAAGTGCTGCCCCTGGTTTTACCCAAAACCCTGCGCCTCGGCGGCAGCCCTGCTTTGCCGGTCTGTGCGTATTATCAATTGAAACTGACACCTGACGAGGCCCTGCAACGCATCGACAAACGCGCCGGCAAACAACGGGCGCTGGTGGATTTTCTGGCTGGCCAGGCCGTGCCAGTATCGAGAAAAGATCTGACCCGGGAAGGATTTGCCAAAGCGCAGATCGACGCCCTGAGCGCGCTGGATGTGTTAAGCATCAGCGAGCAAATCGATTTACCCTGTTATCACAGCGGCAAGGTCTCTGATCCTTTGTTGTTAAACGAAGAACAGGCCCTGGCGGTGAATGCGGTGCTGGCGCGTTTGAACAGCCATCATTGTTTTTTATTACAGGGTGTGACCGGCAGCGGTAAAACGGAAGTGTATTTGCAGGTCATTGCCCAGGTGCTGGCCGCCGGGAAGCAGGTGCTGGTTCTGGTGCCTGAAATTGGTTTGACGCCGCAATTGCTTGCGCGTTTCAGTTCACGTTTTCTGGAACCGATTGCGGTCATCCATTCCCAACTCAGCGACACGGAGCGCGCCATCGCCTGGCAATCGGCCAGAGAACAGCGGGTGAAACTGGTGATCGGCACCCGTTCCGCCGTGTTTACGCCCATGCCGGATCTTGCCTTGATTGTGATAGATGAAGAACATGACGCGTCGCTGAAACAGATGGATGGGGTGCGTTATTCGGCGCGGGATACCGCCCTGGTTCGTGCGCATCAGGCCAACATTCCGGTCATTCTCGGCTCGGCCACCCCCAGCCTGGAAAGCGTGCATAATGGCCAGCAAAACAAATATACCTTGCTGCGCCTGACGCAAAAAGCCATGCTCAGCACGCCGCTGCATTATCACATTGTCGATTTGCGCAATCAGGCCATCAAGGAAGGCCTGGCAGCACCCAGCCTCTCGGCCATCGATGCACACATCAAGCGCGGTAACCAGGTCCTGGTGTTTATCAATCGCCGCGGTTTTGCACCGGTGCTGCTCTGCCATCTTTGCGGCTGGATAGTGGACTGCCGCGCCTGCGATAGCCATTTGACCCTGCATCGGCAAACGCGGCGTCTGAATTGTCATCATTGCGGCCTGAGTCAGACCGTTCCACCGGCCTGTAGCACTTGTGGCGGCCGGGAACTGATTCCCATCGGCACGGGCACACAGCGTATTCATGAATACTTGCAGCAGCAGTTTCCGGATGTAACCGTATTGCGTATCGACCGCGATGAGGTGCGCAAGAAGAACGAATTAAACGAGCGCCTGGATCAAATCAATCAGGGGCATGCGCAGATCATCGTCGGCACCCAGATGCTGGCCAAAGGTCATCATTTTCCGCGTTTGACCCTGGTGGTTGTAGTGGATATCGACACGGGATTTTACAATCAGGATTTTCGCAGCATCGAGCAACTGGGGCAATTGCTGGTTCAGGTTGCCGGACGCGCCGGACGGGCAGAGCATCCGGGCGAGGTGTTGTTGCAAACGCATTTGCCGCAGCATCCGCTGTTGAACACGCTGATTCAGCAGGGTTACGATGCCTTTGCCGACAGCTTGCTGGAAACCCGCCACCTGGCGGACTTGCCCCCGTATCATTATCTGGCGGTCATTCGCGTTCAGGATAAAGATCTGGGCAAAATCACCCGCATGCTGCAGCAGACCAAGCTCTGGCTGGCCACGCATCCGGTCAAAGTACTCGGCCCGGCACCCGCTCCGCTGGCACGCAAGGCGAATCTCTTTCGCATGCAGTTATTGCTCAAGTCCGGTTCGCGCAAGCATTTACACAGTACGTTGACGGCCATGCGTTCCTGGTTAACAATGAACAAACAGCACAGCGGCCTTCGCTGGAATATTGACGTTGACCCTCAGGATTTATCATGACCGAAAAAAAACCTTACCTGCATGAAAAAACATTGGCCGTCGCCTGGGGCGATATGGACGCGCTGGGCCATGTCAATAACGCCCGTTATCTGGATTATTTTCAGGAAGCCCGGATTGACTGGCTGGCCAGCATCAACATCCAGATGCGCGAAGAAACAGGCCCGATTTTGGTTCACGTTGCCTGCACGTTTTTAAAACCGGTGGTCTATCCGGCCACGATAAACATCAAAAGCCGCGCCGGGGATGTCGGCAACAGCAGTTTTGTGATTGAACATGATCTGTTTCAGGGCGAGCAATTGATGGCCCAGGGCTTGAGCAAAATCGTCTGGGTTGATTATAACAAAATCCGCCCGGTTCCAGTGCCGGAATTCTTGAAACAGGCTTTAAAGGCGGGGTAGGTTGGGCCCTGGCCCATAGCCGTCAGGTTAAGGGAAAAAATGATTAAAGTTTGAACAAATGGTAAATCTGTGCGGCCTTCTCCCCTTGTGGGAGAAGGTGCCCGACAGGGCGGATGAGGGGTATTAAAATAAAATTGTTTTGACCAACCTGTCTTTTAAAAAGGCACGCATTGCTCCAAAGTCTGAAGCATGAAGGGTGTCAGTCAGGTCAATAAAAAGCCGTTGAAAACATGGATGTTTTCATCGAGCGTGCCATGGATGGCGACAGCGGGGTTTTTATTGACCTGACTGACACCCTTTATGCCTGGAACAATTCTGCGTCGTGGTAATGGTTAGGCGTGGAGCAACTGCCCAGTTTAAATACCCCTCATCCGCCTGTCGGCACCTTCTCCCACAAGGGGAGAAGGCCCACTGATTTACTATTTGTGCTAACGTCAACCATTTTTTCCTTAACCTGACGGCTATGGGCCCTGGCCCAACAACGATCTTTCGGGGTAAAACCATGTTGGGCCAGGGCCCAACCTACGGATTTTTGCCTGGCTCCAACGTTAACTTGCTGGACTGTGTAACGTAACATTGTATCCTCTCCAATATTTCCCTAGAATAGCAACGGAAACCGGTTTTTCAATCTGTAAGGAGTTCGTTGTGAAAAAATTTTTAATGTTATCATTGGGCTTATGTCTGGCTGCCAGCGCCCAGGCAGAGGAATTTTACTGTGGTTATCGGGATTATTTCCATCTCAGTAACAACACGCCGCCCAGCGTTTTTGTGTACAGCGCCAGCGGTAATTCCAATGTATACGTTCAAATGGTCGGCCCGCGAGGATTTGAATTATATGACACGCCACGCTGCACCAGTGGCTTCGCTCAGGTGACCATCGGCACCGATATCGATCATTATTGCGTCCTGGATATCAAGGATGGACCGTTTATGTCCAGCCCGAATGTCAGCGCCGTCTGTAATCGACTGACCTACAAAGGCATTCGTTATGACGGGTTTAACACCTATTCTTACTCTTTGAGTTTCGCTATAAATTCATAAGGCTCGTAGCCCGGATTAGGCTTCAGCCGTAATCCGGGATGGCGTGTCTGGTTCGAAAAAATCAAAAGCAAAAGCAAAACCATATTAAATATGATATAATAAATTATATTGTTTTTAATGGTGATACCTATATGACAGCGCTTTCTATTGTTGTACCTGATGAATTGGCACAGGATAGTTCTTTGATTGCTAAACAAATGCATATTTCACGCTCGCAATTTATTCGTTTAGCAATTGAAAATGAAATCAAGGCCTATCGATTGATGAGAGAGCAGCAAGATATGGTTGTTGGTTTTAAGGCATTAAAGCAACATGCTGGTTATTTGGACGAAATGAACGATCTTGAGCAATTAGATGTTAATTTGAAAGATGAAGGGGAGTTTTGGTGGAAAGAGTAACCTTATTGACACAGGGTGGCGTCTATTTGGCACGGTTGGATCCCTCGAAACATGCTGAAGTTGGAAAAATAAGACCGGTGGTGGTTTTAATGGGTCAATTTGTTTTAGATGTGCAACCAGCCAGTGTTTTAGTATGCCCATTAAGTAGCCAATCTTATCCTGAATGCTCTCAATTACATGTTGCATTACCGCCAAGAGATAGTCTACAAAAGGATAGCTATGCTTTAGTGGAGCATTGTCGTTCTATTTCTGTAAAGCGTCTTATTGAACCCCGTCTTGCGCAACTTACCATGAAAGAGCTTGGATTGATTTTTATCCGTTTACGACATATGTGCAATATGGATCACACGGATTTTGTAATACAAACTTAGGGGTAAATCGATGTTTTGATCATTTGCAAAAGACACAAAATTCCCCGATAGTGATAGTTCAATCCTGACCAAGGCAGCTTCATGTGGTTTTTAACCATGCTATCCAACATGGCAGATCGCTATTTACCTGAGCCCGATCGAGCGAGCGCACAGAGGTTTATCAACGAGCTGGTCATCTGTTTTGCAAGTGCGTTCTATGAGGACGATATTCCAATGGAGTTGAAATTGGGTGTCGTAGACAAATTTTTCCATTTTCTCAGGAAGGCAGAGAAAGAGAAACACCCGATAACATTGCCGATCTTTGCGCAAGAGCTGTTTGGCTTTTTGATAGTCTACGCCAAATATATCGATGAGCAGGTGTGCTGGTTAAGCGATTTTACCCCCCTGTTGACGCTTGCACCTGTGTATAAAGCCCTTGGTGCAGAGCAGGATGAGGGTAGCATTTTTGAAAAAATGATTGGCGACCTCCCGAATAATGGAATGACAGCCGAAAGCTTGAGCAAGGATCAACTCGAGTACATGGCGGAACGCGCACGTATATGTAATTTCAGAAACATTGAAACCAACACCCTGGGTCGACTGAACTGGTCGCTTAGCCTGGATTTTCACAATCTGCGCCATCTGTTCAGACGACCGTGGAACACAGCGGTGCGCACGCCTTTTGTGGAAGAGTGTCGAAGTATGACATTTGCGGAGCCGCGTATGGAGGAACTGATTAAGGTTGCATCGACCGTTCCACCACATAAGCGCGATCAGTTTTTTTCTGCGCCGGTAGATATGTCGGAACCGATAGAGATAGTGATAGAAGACACACAAAGCGGCCAGCTGTCTCCGTAGACAGTGCTGCATCCCCCGTTTCCCCGTCATTGCGAGGCACGAAGCAATCCATGGTTCAGTGCTCCGAACGTGGATTGCTTCGTGCCTCGCAATGACGGGGATGGCGTTCCTGCTTCGAACGTGAGTTTACTCCGCCACTGTTTCCGCTTTGCGTGACAAGCCCAGCTTCTCTTTCAGACGAGCAACGGCATCCGGATCAAACTGGCGGGTGTTTTTATGTTTGACCACGACCGAGGCCACCGATTTCGCTTGTGGGGCGAAGGGGTTGTTGGCGCTGAATGTGGGTTGGCGTTCAAAATGATGCGGGTTGCTGCTGTCTGTTGTCTCAACGGCGGCAACGCTTTTGGGTCGCACGCCATAATGTTCAGGCACTTTGCCCGCCAGGGCTTTACGCGCGTTTCGTGCACTTTTTTCCACGCGTTTTTTAATTTTATTCGCTGCGTTTTCGGCTTCGATTTCGTTCACTTCCTCAATCAGATTGCCGTCCAGATCCACACGCATTTCACGCGCTTTCAAACAAGCCAGATAGTCAATACGACGCGTAAACAGCACCACCGCTTCCCGCAGTTTGCTACGGGAAATCCCCGCCGCTTCCGCTTCGTCCGCATAGGCCAGAATATCGTCCATAATGCCGGTTTTTAAAGGCTGGATTCTCAAACTGTTATCAAACACATTGGGAAAACGTACAGCCAGCCATTGCAAAGCCTCGCCTCTCGCCTTTCTTGATTTGTTTTTCTGGGATTTGTTCAGCACAGCCGTGCGTGGGTGAAGTTCTTGCCTTCTCATGCAGATACCTTGTTATACAATGGAATAATTACCTTTAAATAAGCATTAAAGGTCGCGGTTGGTTTGAATCGTGCCCGATCATTGGCCATTTTACAAAAATACGCGCGGATAAACAACCGTTTTTGCTGACAAAATGAACATGTAAAATTGCCTGTTCAACAAGGGAGGAAAAAACGTATATACTTAATTAAACACCTGAAAAGGATATTTTATTTATGATCGTTCGAATGATGTGGGCATTGCTGTCTCTCGCATTCCCCTGGCTGGTTCTGTTGATCCATGATAACCCGGGTGGTGCGCTGGTTGCGCTGTTTATGCAAGTGACCATTATTGGCTGGTTGCCGGCCACTGCCTGGGCCATGCGAACGGCCATGGAAGCAAGCGCAGATAAAAAAGCTGCAAAACAGAGCTCAAACTAACTGGAGACAAGATGACGGCCCGGGTTATTGTAAATGGCGCATTGGGTAAAATGGGCGTTCTGGCTTGTACAACGCTGCAACAACATCCTGATTTTGAACTGGTGGCGCAATTGTCGCGCGGCGATGACCTGCGTGCTGCCATTGCGGATACGCGCGCCACGATTGTGCTGGATCTAACCCGTGCGGACAGTGCTTATGACAACAGCCTGACAATTATCGAAAGCGGTGCGCATCCGGTGATTGGTACGTCGGGATTATTGCCGGAACAGATTGCGCATCTGGGTGCGCTGTGCGAGCAACAGAAACTGGGCGGAATCATCGCGCCAAATTTTTCTATTGGCGCCGTGTTGATGATGCGCTTTGCGGCGCAAGCGGCTCGTTATCTGCCTGATGTGGAAATCATTGAAGCTCACCATCAACAAAAATTCGACGCGCCCTCGGGAACCGCGATGAAGACGGCTGAATTAATCGGCGAAGCTCGCCGTAGCGAACGGGAAAAAACCCCGGAGCACGAATTGATTGCCGGCGCACGCGGCGGTGCGCATCATGGCGTGCCCATTCATTCTTTACGCTTGCCTGGCTTTGTTGCCAAACAGGATGTTATTTTTGGCACGCTGGGGGAAACCTTGACCTTGAGTCATAACAGCATTGACCGGATCTCGTTCATGCCGGGTGTGGTGCTGTGCTGTCAGAAGGTGTCGGGGCTGGGGGGCTTGTATTATGGGATGGAACAGTTGTTTGATTGATTTGCTTTTCAAGCATTCGCCATCTAGCCTTAAACAGGATAGACACTGTTCATAACCAGGGAGAAACACAATGGCTCACCATAAACCCGGTAATGGTAATAACGAATCTCAGGATGCGCTTCGCCATAAAGACAATAAAACGGAACATCCAGATAGAAAGGAAGGGAAGCATCAGGATAACAAGCATTCGCCGGATCAGAAAAAGCATCGTTGATTGAGATTTGGCACGGAGCATCCGTGCCACGACTTGTTGGGCCAGGGCCGCAACCTACCCGTTCACAGCAAGATCGAGGTAGGTTGTGGCCCTGGCCCAACAAGTTGCGGCAGCAACTTGCTATGCTTTCCTCGGCGTGCACGTCTGATTAAATTCCTTCACAAACGCCTTCAATTTCGACGAATCCAGCTTGACCTCTCCCTTGTTCACATACGCAACAAATAATTTGTTAAAACAGGCTTGATACCTGCCCTGCTGTGACAATTCGTCTGGATTGCTGCCGTGGCCGCTGATATCCACGTAGGTCAATTTGGGTTTGAGATTCGTATCCACTTCATAAAAAGCTTTGGCCGTACAACAGACCGCGCAAGCTGACAAATCATCATAGGCTTCGAGTTTATGGGGATTATCGTTCGCCAGCGGCAGGAAATCCGCAGCGGTCAGATTGACGCTGTACGTCAGACGATTATTGCTGACGCTCACATCCTGAACCCCGCCGTTACAACGATCACCGCCCGCCACTGATTTCAGCGACAGGCTGTCCGGGCTTTCCCGCCTGACCAGATTAATCGCGGTGAAATCGCCGCTGCCGCCGCCATTGTTCAGGGTATAAACCCACCAGGCTTTGTTCCCGGCATCGAACCATTTGTAATAACTGGAGCCCTGGGAGGCATAAGACGTATCAGTCGATTGCCAGTTAAAACCGATAAAGCCTTTTTTCAGCAGATCCGCATTCTGTCCCTTGATCTGCACTTTTTCTTTGGCAATGCCGCATTTTTTCAGCACTATCTGATCGGAATCGCTTTCCATATCAAAAAAGCACAAGGGATCCACTGGCTTGTTTAAATACATCAGCTCCGCAGGCACGGACGCCATGGCCGCCGGCGTCAAAGCCATTGCAATCATACAAGCTGTCAAACGTTTCATATACAACTCCCTTCAGGACGATGAGGACATCGCAGGCGATGCGCTGCGTCGAGTCTGTTGAGTCGCGGCAAAGATCCGATTTTTAACCTCGCACAAACCAGTTAACGACGTTTCCATCAACTTCGCTGGATCCGGACTCGTAATTAACGGAGACAGGCAATTATAAAAATCGGTAGTTTCGGCAGCGCGATTTGGATCGACTTTCCGCGCCAACAGTGCCATATATACATCAGCCAATGCCTCTGTTGAAGAAGACTCCGTGTTGGCGAAGATCGCTTTGAAACTCTTCACAGCGGCCGGGCCAACATATTCACGGGGAGTGAAAAAGAGGCCCAAAACAACATTGCTGGTGCTCACTTTCGTGGCCCAGTACTTGTCTTCATGGGCAATAATCTTAATCTCGCTCAGCAAGGCCCGGCGTTGCTCTTCATTCAACTTGAGCGCCGCAATCGTACAGCGAGCACGGTTAGATTCAATTTGGCCTGGAAAAGGAATATCTTTCAACTCGTTGTTGGATGCCAATCTGTCATGGTCACGTAAAGCATTCCTCCCGATCTTCTTGCCAATAGCCTTCGAGATATCTCCCGGAAAATAATTGAAGGGATGCTTGATACCGTCTGCACCAGGTGCGTTTTGGCCTGAATGCACTGCACCGTGTCGGGTAATATACAATTCAGCCACAATATCCACGAACCTGGCGCGAATATCACCTTTGTCAAAATAGTTGGGCCACTGACCATACGTGTCGTAATAAATATTCATCGCCAACACCATGATCAACTGTAACTCCTTACGATCCTTACCGCTGATGCAAGAGCCGTAAATCAGCACATCACCCATGTATTTGGCTAACAAGCCTTCTTGTGCGGACAGGGTCATTTCCCGGGCATGATGATCCAGGAGTGTTGCCGTGCCCCGAGGGGAATTCAGCAGGTTGAAGTAATCACGCGCTATCTGGGCCAGATTGGTAATATCACTGACTTTGGCCAGTACATCGGGCGTCGATTTATCATGATGACCAGACAGATACCAGAGATTGGCCAGAACACGTTCCCAACCGGCAACGGCTTGCAATTTTTCTCTGTTAGCAGCAAAAAATGCCTGCAAAGCGGGTGAAACGCTGTCTTGTGAAGAGGACGCATTGCTCCGGGCTGCCTGAATCAAGTCCAGATATTGGTCCGGACTGCCGCCCGTTGGAGGCAGAATTTTTGCCAATTGGAACAATAGACCAAAAGCTTGATGATCAGGCCATTGATCAATAAAGTTCAGGCAATCGCTGGTCAGCGCACATAGCAAATCCATGTCTGCTTTTTCAACAGGCAGGCCTTGTAACCTTTCCCTGACCGATTCAGGTAATAACATGCGTCTGGCCCGATCCAAAAAAGCAAGGCAGTTTTTGCTGTCTGGTTGCGTATAAGCCCAATATTTATAGACATTGTAAGGGTGGTTGCTCCAGTAAATTTCAATCCCGGCTTCATCTGCAATTTTATTGATTGCCCGGATGCGCTCTTCGTTCAGTTGATAATCTGGAACGACACCAGGCGGATATCTCAGCGGACTAACCAGCGTTTGAATGTGCAAGGCCTTTTTGCCGGCTTTTTTTGCTTCATCAACAAGGCGCTGGATATTTCTGTCGGTATACAATTCCATCAACTGGGGTGACTGAGCTTTCACATCGCGTGACGCCACATGGCTTGAGGATAATTGACTGCCAAAATCCTCGATCAACTCGCCGTCAGCAGTATATAGAAATGAGCGGTTTTCGCGAAAATTTGACATGGCGCCGGCTATAATACGCAAGCGGCTCGGAATAAAGAAAACCGCTTCTGCAACGTCTCTGACCCCGGCCAGAGCTGACTTCAAAAAACGCTGGTCGAAAACAGGTAAAGCAGTAAACCAGTAAGGCAATTGTCGCAAGTGCTGCAATTCCGTCAATCGCTGAGCCTCGAAGTCACGGATCAACTTGTCTGCCTTTTTGAATACACTGTCAATCTTCTGTACGTTCGAGCCGTGTTCAATGGTTGACTCTCGAATCATTGCCTGAGCGCCGGGGGGCAAGGCGCTATACCACGCAGGTACATTTTTGTCGTTTTTGATGGCAGTCAGCTCATCAGCAATGCCTGCTCCTCCTTTTGCGTTTGTCCAGGCAGTTTGCACCAGGTACAAATCATCGCTCAGCTCCACGGCAGAATCACTACCATGCAGATAAAATTTTTGCCCGGAAGGAAAACTAAACCAGTTCGGTGTTGTGCTCATTGGACTTTTTTTGATGCTGTCCAGTTCGGCCAGTGTCTGTTCAGAACAAGCCGGCAATTGCTTGTCCCAACGCAAGGTTAGTTTGCCGGGATCATTGCTGCTTACGCTGAGCGTCGCCAAATCCGGCCGGCCTTTACGCATGATGTCATATTGTTCGGCCCGGTTAAGAAAGCCGATAATAACGTCTTTTTTGCCGCCTGTTGCAGGATAAAAATCTGCCACCCCGTTACACAAATGCCGCAAATAGTGACCCAATATGCCTTCGTAGACATTCACATCAGGGTTAGCTGCCGGCATGGGTGTTTGCTCGTTACACCAGGCCAGGTATTTTTCGAGATCGGCTTTGGGGCAAGAGGGAGGAATGGCCTCCATGGCAAAACGAAAAGCGGCATCCAGTGATGCTTTTCGCCGTATAAAACTATCCTGCATCTGCAAATCATCTTGATGCTTATAGTGTTCTATTTCGATTTCGTGGGCTTCACAGCCAAACAACTTCGTCATGCGATCGAGTAGATCCGGTGTCAGCTCCACGCCCGGTCCAACACGTAATATTATTTTTCCCATCGTTACTAGTCCTTGCATACTCTGGTGTATTGATTATCGAATAAAATATCTGACTTAACAATTTATTGCTGATCATTTTTGCAATAAGTTTTTTTTCACTGCGTTACAGTTTAAAAAAATCAAATAATAATCAATTGCTTGAATGATTTTTTTCTGCATTTTATCTTGTTGGATATGCACAGCACCGACAGCGAAATTCCTCCGCCATTTCAAGTTCCTGTGCTAAACTTTTTGACTTGTATATATAAAGGAGTGTCATGATGGTTTATACCGTACGCAGCTATATTGGCGGTCAACTTGTACAGGAAGACAGCGGCAAAAAACACACGATTTACAACCCGGCGCTTGGTGAAGCCATTGGCGATGTTTGTCTGGCTGACAAGGCACTCTGCGATTTGGCCGTCAAAACCGCCAAAGACGCGTTTGCAAGCTGGTCGCAAACACCACCCGTCAAGCGCGCACGGATTT
>Ga0075012_10003776_pt1 | contig 14233 bp, 13 predicted proteins | sample All_14_2_FD_71474 | JGI IMG/M metagenome (GOLD analysis project Ga0075012, IMG submission 71474) | Freshwater microbial communities in response to fracking from Pennsylvania, USA - Allegheny Zone_MetaG_DW_15 | ecosystem: Environmental > Aquatic > Deep subsurface > Groundwater > Drilled... | reverse complement strand
CTTCTTGCTTGTTGTTACGGGTATCGCCATGCTGGTCTCCGACAGATTCTGCGTTGACACCGGGATAGAGGACGACCAGCGCATAATCATAGATGAAACTATTGGGTACTGGGTGGCCGCGGCCTGGCTGCCGCATAATCTTCTCGCGCTGGCGCTGGCTTTCGGTCTCTTCCGCGCTTTTGACGGGCTCAAGCCCTGGCCCATACGCCAGGTGGACGACGCTGTCGGCGGCGGCTTCGGTGTGGTTCTCGACGACGTGCTTGCAGGCGTGGCCGCCAATCTGGTTTTGCGCGGGCTGATGCTTTTCCTGCCGATCTGAATTCATAACCAATCCGTTAACGCAACCCCCAGCCCGAAGCGGGTGGAGGGCCGGTTGTAATCTATAAGGGTCTCGCCATAGCCTGTGAAGTACTGCGCGTAGCCCTTAAGGTTCCTGTGCAGCGGGAAACTCCAGTCAACCTGCACCGCGCCTTTGTTGTCCCGGGTACGCAAGTTGTTTCGCAGCAATACGCTGAAGGACCTGTTCCTGCCGGAGCGCAGGAACAGGAGGTCTCCATAGCCCAGGTATCGCCCCATGCCGGGGTTGTCGTCGTTCTTGGCGCGTTCGGGCATTCTTGTCCACTGACGGATAAAGAAGTAGTTTTTGCCCTTCTGTATGACCGCACTGGCCACCACGCGGTTCCAGCTGCGGGAGAGCGGCTCTATCTGGCCGTTAGACTGGTGGTTGAACCCTAAGGTGAAATAATTAAGTCTGGCCCCGAGCAAACTTGACGTCGGTGCGATAGGTCAGGAAGGCCTCGGGTTCGTAATTGATCTCCCTGAACGGCGCCGAGATACGGGCGTTGTAAGCCTGCCACAGCGCCAATTGTGTATAGGCGGCGTAGATGTCCGCTTTTCCCCCCAGCAATCCTTCCCACAGCGGGATCTTGAAGCTTATCTGGAACTTCGCCTCCATATTGTCCAGGTGCCCGCCGATATCCGGGAAAGAACTGTAGGCCGGGTTATTGGGAGACGAGGTATATGTTGCAGGCAACAGGTAATTTGGTTTGTGCGCTAATAGGGCGAACCGGGAATGCTTTGTGCCGTTTTCCTGGGCTATCCTCGCCTCAATGGCCGAGTCTTCTTGAACTGAAGGGAACGATTGCGCCGAAAGTGTGCCACCTGTAAGCAGGAGCGCCAAAGCGGCGGCAGGGAACACGTAAATATTCCCGGCCGCCTTTCCATGTCTCAATTCCGGCGCAGTCATAAGTCCATTTTTACTTGTAGTACTCCGTGCCCAGGTGGGTGATAAGCGTTTCGCCCATCATGTGGCGCAGGTTGTTCTCAAGCTTCTCCAACTGCACGAACAGGTCGTTCTCGGCGTAAACTTCCGGCGCGTGCATGGGGCTCTTGAAGAAGAACGACAGCCATTCCTGCGTGCCGCCCCGGCCTGCACGCTTGGCCAGGTCCATTAACAGCACCAGGTCCAGCGCCAGCGGGGCCGCCAGTATGGAGTCGCGGCACAGGAAGTCCACCTTGATCTGCATCGGGTAGTTGAGCCAGCCGAAGATGTCGATGTTGTCCCAGCCTTCCTTGTTGTCGCCGCGCGGCGGGTAGTAGTTTATATTCACCTTGTGGTACAGGTCTTTGTACAGGTCCGGGTAGGTCTCCGGGTGCAGTATGCTGTCGAGCACGGAAAGTTTGCTGACTTCCTTGGTCTTGAAGGACTGGGGATCGTCGAGCACCTCGCCGTCGCGGTTGCCCAGGATGTTAGTTGAGAACCAGCCGTTGATGCCCAGCGCGCGTGCCTTCAGGCCGGGGGCGATAATTGTCTTCATCAGCGTCTGCCCGGTCTTATAGTCGCTGCCGCAGATCGGCACGCCGGTCTTGGCAGCTAACTCAACGAGCGCCGGGATATTGCAGCTAAGGTTGGGCGCGCCGTTGGCAAAAGGTACTCTGCATTTTATTGCCGCCCAGGCGTACAGGGTGGAGGGTGAGATGGACGGATGGTTTTTCTTCATGCCTGCTTCGAACTTCGCCAGCGTGGAGTGCACGTCGTTCGGCGGGATGTAGGTTTCGGTAGAGGCGCACCAGATCATAACGGCGCGGTCCAGGTCGTGGTCCCTTTTGAAAGCCTGGATGTCCGCCACGAGCTGCAGGGCGAGGTCGTACTTGGTCTTGCCTTTTTTTACGTTGGGCCCGGTAATATTCTTGACGTACTTGCGGTCGAAAGCCGCCTTCATCGGGCGCAGCGCGGAAAATCCCTTCTTCAGGCTGTCTATCTGCGGACGCTCCAGCACGGCGGCCTTCAGCGCCGACTCGTAAAGGTTCTCGTCGAAGATGTCCCAGCCGCCGAATACCAGGTTATCCAGATTCGTCAGCGGTACGAAGTCTTTTATCAGCGGGTTCTTGCCTTCGGTGCGTTTGCCCAGGCGTATACGGCCCATCTGCGTCAGCGAGCCTATCGGTTTGCCCTTCCCGGCTTTTACGGCTTCTATTCCGCCGATCAGCGTAGTGGAGATGGCGCCGCACAGGCCCGGTATCAGCACGCCGAGCTTTCCATTCGGCGCCGCTATCTTGGTGTTTTTCATTTTAGTCTCCTCCTGAATTTTCTGCCGTAAGTATGCGGCGGGTGTAGATTATCCTCTGCAGAACCGTATAATGCGACAGGACCAGCACCACTGCGATGCCGGCAGATGGAAAGCCTGCCAGCGTGGTGGCGGCGAGAATTACGAGCCGCGGCAGGCGGGCGCCCACGCCCACGTCGCACTTGCCCTCTATCTCGTTCTCGGCGCGCGAGCGCGCGTAGGAGACGGCCGCCGCGCCTATCAGCGCGAAGACGGTGACGCCGGCCATCAGCGGGTCGCCCGCGGCGGCGTAGTAGTAGGCGAAAGCCACGAAGACCGCGCCCTCGGTATACCGGTCCATCACCGAGTCGAGGAAGCCGCCGAAGCGGCTGACCTGGCCGGCGTATTTGGCCAGCGCGCCGTCGAGCACGTCGAATAGCCAGGTGAAAACCAGTATGGCCATGCCGGCGCGCAGGCGCCCGCTGGCCAGCACGGCCGCTCCGGCGAAAGAGAGAACCACACCTAACATAGTTAGTTGGTTCGGGGTCACGCCTGCCTTAGCCAGCGCCGGCCCAAGCGGCGCGAAGGCGCGGTCTATCAGGGGGTCAAGCCTTCTGTTCTGCATGTGCGCTTCCTTTTTTAAACTTTTCCGTAATTACTATCAGTGAGGGCAGCAGCATTACTGCCGCGCCAAAGACGCAGGCTATCCCCACTGCGGCCATCACGCCTATACTCCTGAGCCCGTTGTGGGCGGCGAACAACAGCGCCCCGAAGCCTATAAAGGTGGTAAGGGCCGACATCGCCACCGCCGGCCCGGTGTGGGTCATCACAAAATGTACCGAACCGGGCCCCTCTTCTTCATAACGGCCGTAGACTATCTCAGCGTAGTCGTCGCCCAGGCCGAAGATAAGGGGCAGCATTACTACGCTGAAGAAATTGAACTTCATGCCGAACAGCGCCATTACGCCGAAGATCCACAAGAAGCCGGCGCACAAGGGTACCAGTACCAGTAATACCGGTTTAGGCTTGCGGTAGGCAGCTATCACCGGCAGCGCGGTCAACAGCAGCGCCAGCGGCAGTATCTTTTTGCCGTCGCGCTCCACCATGTTCAGGATGTCTGCGAAGATAATGGATTCGCTGCAAGGATGTACTACCCTGCCGGTTATGGGGATATCCCGGATCTCGTCCGAAGACTTGCGCACCAGCTCGGTGTCGGCCAGATCTATCTTCGGGAAGATAAGCACGGCCGGGCGGCCGCTGTCCCCGGAGAACAGCCGTAGTATTTCTTTAGGCAGGTTGCTCCTGTCCGTAGGCGGCGGTTGCAGCAATTTCCTGGCGTCCTCAAATTTTTGTTTTTCTTCCCCTTTCAGCGCGTTTAGCGCGCCCTCATTGAGCATGGCGCTGATGTCGCGCAATATAGCCCGCTTTTTACTCTGTTCTTCCGGCAGGAAGGTCAGCAGCGAGGCGTGGCCTGCTATGGTGGTGCCGGGGGTCTTTTCCTTCTCCTCCAGCACGCGCGACACGGCGCGAGCCTCCGGCAGGTCCCGCACGAGTACAAGGTCCGGGGTCAGCGAGGTCCCTATGATGGTGTTGACGTGCTCGTCCAGTTTGAACGAGGCAATATTCGAGCCCTGTATCTTGCTGAAACTGTATTCAAACGAAGCGTCCTGTAACCTTGACACTGCGTAGCCGGTCATAAGCGCCGCTACAACCAGTACCGGGATATAGAACGCCATGCGTACCGGCTTGAAGTTAAAGCCCATCGCCGGGCTTATCTTCGCCGGCTTCAGTTTTTCTAACAACAATATCAGTGCCGGGAACAGCGTGAAGAACACCAGCATGTTCAGGAATATCCCCATGCCGGCGATAAGGCCGAACTGGGAGAAGCCTTTGAACTCGGCGAGCGTAAGGCTGAGGAACACCAGCCCGGTGGTGAGCCCGCTTAAAAATATAGGCCCGCAGGTGTTGCGGAGCGTGGCGGCTACGGCGTCGCCCGGGGCCAGGCCGCGCAGGCGCTCTTCGGTATAGCGGCTGTACAGTACTATTCCGTAATCGGCCGAGATGCCCATCAGGATGGAGACCAGGAAGGCGCTGATTATGTTTAGGTAGCCGACGGCGGCGTAGGCCCCGGCGAAAGTTAGAAGAAGGCCGGCGGACATCGGCAATAATATAAGCAACAGGGGCCGCACCTGCCTGAAGTACGCCACTAACAGGAGGATCACCAGTGCCAGCGCGCCTGCGCCGGTATGTTTCAGGTCTCGTTGCAGCTGGTCGTTAAGGTCTATCTGTTTCTTGAACCTGCCGGTGTATGAGACTTTAATTGCCGGGTCGTAGGCGGAGGGGTTCGTTCTGGCTACGGCGGCTTCGGCCTGGGCTAACAGCCGGCGTGAAAAATCCAGGTTTCCGGCCAAGCCTGAAGGCTTTATCAATAAGATGAGTTCGCGACCGTCCTTGCTTACGAAGTAGTCGCGGAAAATGTCGGCGCTCTTATATTTCGTCTCCAGGTCCGAGAAGTCCAGTCTGTATTCTTCGTCGAGCAGGTCTATGAAGAGCGGGTTGGCCTTCTGCTTCTCCAGACTTATCTTCTTGGCGACCCTGGCCTTTATTGTTTCCAGGTCGGCCAAGTCCATATACAGCAGCTTGCGTTTCTCGAAATACTCTTTCGGCTGGCGCCAGTTTACGTAGCGCACTTCCGGCAGCTTCTCCAGCTCTTTTACTAGGGAAGCAGCGAAGAGTTTTGACTTTTCAAGGTCGTCCGATTCTATGTCGGCCACCAGGTAGCCGGTGCCGCCGAATTCTTTGGTCAAATCGTCCAGAGCTTTTACGCTTTCAAAACTGCGCGGTAACAGGGCCTCAAAATCGGATTGGAAGGCGAGCTTGCCGGAGTAATGCACTGAAACCGCCGCCAGCACGGCGTAGAAAAGAGTTATGGCAAGGTAATGCCTGCCAATAAAATTGAGACTTCTTTTCGCAAGCCCGGGCATGTCAATTCCCACCCGCTGCGTCGGTGCCGCAGGCTTTGGCAAGGTCCGCTATCGCCAGGTTATAGTCGTAAATGGCCTGGTAGTAATCCTTCTCCGCCTTGGCCTTGGCGGCCACGCCTTCCAGCGCGTCCCTGGCTTCGCCGGTGCCTATGCCGTACACCAGCCCGGCGGCCATCACCCAGCGCTGCGCCGCGTCCAGGCCTTTCCGGGCGCTTTCGATATTGGCTTCGGCCTCTTTGGCGGTGTGCCAGGCGTTCTTTACTTGCAGGGTTATCCCTTTGCGGGCGAATTTTTCTTTTTCAAGCAGCTTGTCCACGTCGGCCTGCTTTGAACTTACCCTGGCCCTGGAGGCGGTGGGCGTGAAATCGAACTTGGCTCCGACGGCTAAACCGCCGGTAAATCCGTTGTAGGGGTCGTTAAGCCAGGGGTTCTTCTGGTCTTTACGTGCCGAAGCGTTATCATAGGCGGCCTCGCCGGCCAGGAAGATAAGCGGGTACTGGTCCGCCTTCTCCGCGGCCACCAGCAGCTTGCGGGCCTTTATGCCGTTGCGCAGCATGGCCCACTCCGGTCTGCCGGCGAAGGCTTTCTCGACGTAAGTATCTAGGGGGGCCAGTTCCCCCTCCGCTTTCCGGAGCTGGGTGTCGGCAATATCAAAGTCAGCATTCTCCTCCATCCCCATTTTTTGCATCAACGCCAGCCGGGCCAGCACTATGGATTTGTCTGCCAGGTGGCGGTTCTTCTCCGCTTCCGCCATGTAGACTTTAAGCATTTCCAGATCGCTCTTCTTTACCTCGCCGGTGCCTTCGGCGTAAAGTTTGTCGGCCTTTTCTATGGCTTCGGTCAGTACCGTCAGCGCGTCGTCTACGGTCCGCTTAAGGCGGCGGGCCAGCAGCAGGCCGTTGTAGTACTTCTTTACTTCGTAGATCACCTCGGCGCGCTTCAGCTGCGCCTCGCCCTCAGCCACTTTGGCGCCGCCCTGTGCCGCCCCTATGTAACTGTCCAACTTGCCCCAGGTGTAGAGCGGCAGCTGCGCTTCCAGCTTGGCGTGGTAGTACGGCCCCCAGACGCCATAGTCGTTGTGGTATTCCAGCGCGTTGCCGGTCACCTTGTAGGCCGGGGCCGCGTAGGTGAGCAGGCTTATCTTCGGCTGGCGCGCGGCCCGCGCCTCGGCTTCGCTGGCGCGGTAGTTCTGCGCTCCCAGCGCGAGTTCTTTTATCTCCGGGCTGTTGGCGGAGGCGTAATCGGCGCATTGGCGCAGCGTGTACTGCTCGGCGCCAGCGGCGCAGGGCAGCAATAGCAGGGCGGCCAGCAGGCTACTTCGCTTCATTGAACTTTTTCTCCATCAGCTTTATTAGGTGAGGGAATCCCTTTTCTTTTATGATTCCGGCGTGTTGATTGCGGTAGATCAGCAGCAGGCTCTCGCCGTCGGTTATTACGTCGTAGATGCGCCAGCCTGAGGGCGTAGAGTGCAGGCGGAATTCCGTGGAGAGCGTAATGTCCTCTTCCTTGTAGGTTATCTTGGTCGGCACGGCTACAGCGCCGCCGTCCAGCGGTTTTTCACTTCCGTAGGAAATATCAATTTTCCCGTTAAAGAATTTTTCTATCTGCGGGTAACCTATCTTCCTTACCAGCGCCGCGAGCAGTGAGGCGTATTTCTCACGCTCCGCAGGTTTAAGGGCGTCCCACTGTTTTACAAGTATGCGCCGCGCCATGTCGTGCAGGTCCAGAACCGCATCAAGTCTGCCAGCCACAGCCGATCTGCGCAGTTTTTCCTCTGCCGTGAGGTCAGGTGCATTCTCGTCCGTGTACTCCCTTGCGGCTGAGGCCAGGCCCTGTACGGCCAGCGTCGGGGCTCCGGTATCCTGCGCCTGAACGCAGTATGCAGGCGTCAGCAAGAACAGTAGTAGGGCTTTTTTTGTGATGCTTATCATTGCGGCTTATCCCTTGATAGCTTGCAGGGCTTTCCGGGCACTGACAGGGTTTATAGTGAAAGGCTGGGTCGCCTCGCCTTGCTCCGGCAGTGCAGGGGTTACGGGGGCAGTGAGTGCTGTGTTCTTTATGCATCTGGCCCCCGCATAGGAAACGCTCTCGCTGAAGATTGTGCGGCGCGAAAGGCATTGATAGTCGGTACAAGCCCCGGTCTCCGGGTCGTTTTCCACGCAGGCCCGCCAGTCGCAACTTTCTGTGGACTCGGTTTCCGGCTCTTCTGGAATTCCACCTGAAAAATACGAGTATTTGCCGCAATTCACAATCCGGGAGCAGCCGGTAGAAGCGGTGTCTTTGTACTTCTTCTTCTGCGTTTTGACACATTCCTTGCGCGTGCAGATACCGGTTGGGCTCTGCTCCACGCATTCCAGCTGCAGGCAATTCTCCGACTCCACAGTTACAGTGGTGGTTCTAACACAGCCCATGCTGGCCGCCTGCGGCGGCGCGGCGTTAAGCGCAGCCGTTAAAGATAGTGCTAAAAGATGTCTCATCATATTTGTTGTTTCCTCAGCGCTCCGAGATTACGGGGGCTTTCCTGAAATACCTTTTGTCCTCTATACACTCGACTAAGAACTTGGCCGCATGTCTGCGGGTTATGGTAGGCGCAGGGCGCGGAGCGCCGCCATATGTTACCACCAGGTCTTTCAACGGCCCTTGATCACACAAGGCCACGGCGCGCACTTCGGTCCAATCCGTATCGGATTCTTTCAGTATCATGTCGGTAGCCTCGTGGTCGGCAAGCAGGGGTTTAAGTTCCCCCCCGTCTTTCATGGCGCGTATGACTGCCGGAGCGCATTCCATGGAGTCCCCGACTCCGACCATGGACATAACAACTATTCTCCGCGGGCCGCGCTCGGCCATTACGGAAAGGCAGTTGCGCACGGAATTAGCTATTAGGAACGGCGTCTGCCCGCTGCCGTAGCCGGGCTGGGACAAATTATTTAAGGTTACTATTACCGCATCACAATTCCGCATGCCTTCTTTTATGTCCTCTGTGTTTTCCGGAGAACCGGTAAGAACACGCAGGTCGGGTTGTATCCTTTCTATCCTGGCCGGGTTCCTTACAAGCGCTGTAACCTGATGGCCCATGAGAAGGCTGAAGTTCATCACATATTTACCGGTCCTTCCGGTTGCGCCCAGTAGAAAAATTCTCATAAATAGTCCGGTTTCCGGTGGCCAATATCGGACCGGGCGGCGTTTTATCGGGGTTTGGGTAGGTGGGAAACGCCGCCCGGCCGATATCTGATCTTATGCGGTTTTACTAACCTCGAACTTGCGCATGGCAAACGACGTCTCGCCGGAGATCTTAACCCGCGCGGCAAGCCTGTGCGTCCCGGCCGCCAGTCCGCCCATGTGGAACCACCAGAAGCCTGAGGAATTGGAGCAAGGCGCCCAGGCGCCGCCGTCTATTGACAGCTCAACTTTATCGCAGGGCGCGGTGCTTATCCGGACGGCATAATGCTCGCCGGAGATAACCTCGTTGGTCTTGGGATAATCTATCCCTATCCTTTTTACGGCTTTTGTTTTCTTTTCTGTTTTTGCCATATATAAACCCTCCTGTTTCCTAATCTGACGGCAATTGCGGGCGATGCTGTGCTATTGCTCTTTCTATCGACGATGACAACGTTTTTAGGGCGTCAAGTCCTTTCAGAACGAACTTGTCGGCCATGCAGTCCCGGTATGCGGGGCCTTCGGCCTCCGGGTCCCCGCTGAAAATTATTATCGGAGGTGTTCCTGTCGATAATGTTTTTCGTATTTCCGCGCATAGTGATACCGCATTGCCGTCCGGGAGATGGAAGTCCAGTAAGATGCAGTCAGGCTTAATTAACCGCGCCTGTAACAGCCCTTCCGTGCACGTTCCCGCGATGTGCACCGTATATTCGGACTTCTCAAGCCACCGCCTTAATATACCGTGCCAGGTTACAGAGTCTTCTATTACAAGTACTGTTCTCTTCTTCATGACCCCCTCCTTCCCACACCGGAAGCGGCCTGACGGGGTGTTAGCTGAAAATCTGGGGAAGGCGGCCTATGAGGCCGAAGGGCCGCCTTCCTGTGATCGGTGCTTATGTCTTAAATCAGGGGACGGGCGGTATGAGGTTAAGGGCTGGGGACCGCCCGTCCCGGATTCTATGTCTTTCTCTCTCTGGTTACTTGTGAGGCGAATTACTGCGGTGCCGATAAAGCCAAGGACATAAATTTCAAAAAGAAATAGAGGGACAAAACCAAAAAGAGCGCCGATGTTCCCTGTTTGTGAATAAGAAAGCGCCATGCTGCTGAAACTTATAACAAGTTGCGCTGTCGTGGCCCAAAGGCGCCGCTTGAGCGTGTGCCAGGCGAAAAGTATTATCAGGAAAGCGTCGGCCAGATTGAACCAGGTAAATCCCCCCATCTCAGCCGCCGCGAACATTCCTACCAGTATCCCGAAGCTAATGCCGATCGCGCCGGAGATCCGTGTGAAAGAAGCGGCTATCCCCGCGTCTATCCATCTTGTGTCCTTTACGGCTTTTTTAATTCTGGCGGCACGGTTTCGGGCAAAGGCGCCTATTATGCCGAGTGCATATGCCGAAAAAGTAATAAAGTTCGCGGCAGTATCCGCCCCCCCGGTCTGCCCCAGCGCGTCATTTACTATGTAGCGGCTGGCCAGTGTATAGGCTGGCAGCAATATGGAGACCAGTCGTTTCCCTTTTAATATTCCCCAGCCGCCCAGCAGCAGTATTAGTATATCCGGAATAGCGTGCCAACCAAACGGGCTGCCCGGCGAAAGTATCGGAGTTGAGCGGGCAGCTAAAATAAATGCCGCCGTGCCGCCGATATAACTGAATATACGGCCGGTTCTCTCCGTTATAGTTAAGCTGGGTGAACCATTACTCTTTTTCATAACCTGAAAAATATCCGCCGCATCTCCCCGCTCTCGTAGAGCGGGGAGACTGGCTTTGTCTTCAGAAGGTGTAGCCGACCTTCAAAGTGGGGGCCAGGCTGTTGCCGTCGATGCCGCCCATTTTTACCAGGTGGTAGCGCAATTCAACGCCTGCCAGCCAGTTCGGGAAGAGCTCGATATCCGCGCCGCCGCCGAAGTTAAATCCTATCTTCGTGGTGTCCAGGCTGGATTCCGGGTCGGTGCTCCATATGTAGGAGGCAACCCCGAGTATCCCGTATACGTGCCCTTTCTTCGGTCCGAAGTCCAGAGCTTTGACGTACCTGCCGCGCAGCCCTATGGTGGTGCAGCGATAGTCTGCGCTGGAGCTGGCTTTGGACTCATGCCCGAACGCATAGCCTGCTTCGAGGCCGCCGGTAAATATCTCGTTTATCTTGTAATCGCCATAAGCGGTTACTCCGAGAGAGCTTTTTGCCGCGTCCTTGAAGTCGCTGCTGACCGGGATTATGTCCGAGATTCCCGCACCGACTTCGAATTTCCCGTCTCCGGCGTGCGTAACTGCGGCTAAACCGCTGACCATCAACATTGCTATCATCGTTTTCTTCATTTGTGTTCCTCCTTATTCTGTAGCGCTTTGTTTCGCATCATTTATCGCTTTCGCGGCGGCAGCTTCCTTGCCGCGGAAAATAAGGTAATAGGCCGCCGGTATTAGTACCAGCGTTATTACCGTAGAGACTAGCAGACCGCCGATGATCGCCAGCGACAGCGGCTGCCAGAATTCCGAGCCTTGCTTTGTGGAGATAGCCATCGGCACAAAGCCCAGCACCATGGCACTGACGGTCATCAGGATGGGTCGCAGGCGTACGCGGCCTGCCTCTTTCAGGGCTTCCTTAATATCCCAGTCGTTGTCGTCGATGAGTTGCAGGGCGTAGTCCAGGTACACTATGGCCTGCTTCACCACCAGGCCCACCATCATGATGAGGCCGATGAACGTTGTCACGTTCAGGCTGAAGCCGGTCAGCGCGAACACCCAGATGGCGCCCGCGAAACCGAACGGCAGCGAGAACATGATTATTAGCGGAATGATGAGCGACTCGAACTGGGACGCCATGATCATGTAGGTGAGCATGATGCCCAGCGCCATAGCGACGGCCAGAGAAACAAAAGATTCCTTCTGTTCCTTGACCGAGCCGCCGTAGGCCCAGGAGACGCCTGCGGGCATGGGTATCCCGCTCAGGAGCTTCTCCAGTTTGGTGGTGGCCTTGCCCAGGTCGTTGCCGGTGATATTGGCCTCTACTTTAACAATGCGCTGCTGGTCCTCGCGGTCTATCTGCAGCGGGCCCGGCTTTTTCTCGAAGCTGGCCAGGTTGGAGAGCCGCACCGGCTCGCCGTTAGAAGCCCGCACGAACAGGCTTTCCAGGTCGGGCTCCGCTCGGCGGTCTTCCTCCCGCAGGCGCACCACTATGTCGTACTCGTCGCCCAATTCGCGGTAGACGGCGTTTTTCTTCTGGCCGAAGGCCAGGTTCACGGTGTCGGCTATGGTCTGTACCGGGATGCCCATGGAGCCGGCCTTCCGGCGGTCTATTACCACATGGTACTCGGGGCGGGTCATATCCAGCGAGACGGTCACGTCCTTAAAGCTCCCGTCGTTTATCATGAGCTGTTTGAGTTTTTCAGCCAGGGCGTTCGTCACCTCCAGTTCGTAGCCGTAGATATTAACGCTCATGGGCTTGCCGGAGCCGGTCAGTTTGGAGGTGACGCTGCCGCCAGAGAAGGCCAGCCGCGTTATGCCGGGGATCTTGGTGATCTCCTGGCGCAACTTTTCGTTTATCTCGGTGATGCTCAGGGAGCGCTTGTTCTTGGCGTTCAGCGAGCCCATGAAACTGCCTATCGAGGAGCCGCTTTTGCCGCTCATTCCGCCGTTAGAGTTTTTGGTGTTCTCTCCGTCGCGCCACAGATAGCCGGTGGTTACCCATTCCTGCGGTACAACTTTCTTGAACGCCGCTTCCACCTGCTCCATTACCTTGTGAGTGGCTTCCACCCTTGTGCCCACGGGCAGTTCTACGTCTATCTGCATCTGCCCGGTGTCCTGCTCGGACATGAACTCGGTAGGGATGAAGGGAACCAGCAGCAGGCTGACCAGCAGCAGGGAAGATGAACTGATCACTACCTTCCAAGGGTGTTCCAGCGTCCAGCCTATCAGGTTCTTATAGGAATTATCCACGCGCTCCAGCGCCCGCTCGAAGGCTTTGTAGTACTTGTTGAAATGCCCCGCCTTGGAGGGTTTCTCCGGGCGCAGTATCAGCGACGACATCATGGGGCTGAGCGTCAGTGAGGCCAGGAGGGAGGCCAGCAGCGTGGCGCACATCACCACCGACAGCGGGCGGAACATAACGCCTGCCATACCGGTGGCGAACATCATGGGCAGGAACACTACGCACGAGGCTAGCGTGGCCATGGTGACCGCGCGGCCCACCTCCGAGGTGGCGTTGATAGCGGCGGTCCTGGGGTCTTCACCCAATTCCTCCTGCCGGCGGATCTGGTTCTCCATCACCACCAGCGCGTCGTCCACCACCAGGCCTATGGCGATGGTGATGGCCAGCATGGAGACCAGGTTAATGGTGTAGCCTAACATGAACTGTACCAGGAACGACAGCAGCAGCGAGACCGGGATGGAGGTGAACACTATAACCGCGGGCCGCATGCGCCGCAGGAAGAATAGTATGACTGCAAGTATCAGGAAGGCCGCCACATACAGGGTTTCCGTCAGGTTCCCCAGGGTGTTCTTGATGTCGTGTGAGGTGTCTATCAGGGGTTTTATCTCTATGTCGGCGGGTATGCGCTTGTGTATGTCGGGCAGGGCCTTGCGCACTTCTTCGGCCACTTCTATGGCGTTGGCCTCGCTGCGCTTCTGTATCATTAGGATGGCGCCGGTGCGGCCATTGGCCATCACCTTTTCGCTCTCATAGGGGTGGCTGTCGTTTATCTGCGCCACATCCCCTATCTTTATGGCCTGGCCGCGGAACACGCCCACGGTGGCTCCGGCTATTTCCTGCGGCGAGCTGAACTCTCCGGGCACGCGCAGCATGTAGTCGGTCTGGCCTATCTGCATGTTGCCGGCGGGCTGCATCAGGTTGTTGGCCAGCACCGCGCGCTTTACGTCGCTAAGGGTAAGGCCGTAGGCTTCCAGCCTGCGGCGGTCCACGTCTACGTTTATCTGGCGGCTCTGGCCGCCGCGTATTATAACGTTGCCCACGCCGGGAATGCGTTTGAGCATGTTGGAAACGTCGTTATCCAAAATGTTGTAGATCCTGGGGTAGGATTCCCCGGCATTCACGGCCATGATGAGGATCGGAATGTCCTTGAGGTCAATGCGCATTACCATCGGATCGTCGGCGCCGTCGGGCAGAAGCTTTTTGAGCATGCCCAGTTTATCTCGCACGTCGTTGGCGGAGCTGTCCAGGTCGGAGCCCCATTCGAATTTCAGAGTGACTACAGAAAGCCCTTCCTTGGAGGTGGAGTTGAGGTCCTTCAGTCCGCGCACGGTGGAGGTCTGCGCCTCGACTTTACGGGTAACTTTGGCCTCCACTTCCTCGGCGCTGGCGCCCTGGTAGGTGGTGATAACACTGACCACCGGGTAGCTGACGTCGGGGAACATGTCCAGCCCCATGCGCGAGAAGCCGGCCAGCGACAACACCAGCAGGCCGGTGTAGATCATCGCTATCGCCACCGGGTGCTCCACCGAGAACTTCGGCAGGGCCAGAACCTTGATTATCTTGTTCTTTATCTCTTTCATTATTGCGTCACCGTTACGGTAGCTCCGTTGCTGAGGTTGTGCCAGC
>Ga0075012_10003774_pt1 | contig 14236 bp, 8 predicted proteins | sample All_14_2_FD_71474 | JGI IMG/M metagenome (GOLD analysis project Ga0075012, IMG submission 71474) | Freshwater microbial communities in response to fracking from Pennsylvania, USA - Allegheny Zone_MetaG_DW_15 | ecosystem: Environmental > Aquatic > Deep subsurface > Groundwater > Drilled... | reverse complement strand
GGTGGGCAGCGGAATCGCCTCGAGGCGCGCGGGCGGGCGGCGGGTGGTCTTGAAATCAACGACGGTGATGCGCTCGGGCGCGATCAGCAGCCGGTCGGCAGTGCCGGCGATCACCACGCCGCCAACCGTGGCGGCAAGCGGCACTTCGGCGAGCGCCTCGGGGCCGAAGATCGCGGCAAAGCGCGGATTGGCGATCACCGCCAGCGCCGATGCGGCGATCTCGGCGCGCAGGGCCTCATCAAGATCGCCCGCCTGACGCTGGAGCCAGGCCGCTGCCGCCGCAGACCGCTCGGGCACGGGCACCTCGGGCAGGCGCTCGAGCAGGCGGTGGATCAGGCTACCGCGCCGGGCGGCATACTCCAGCGCGCCTTCCGGCAGGGGCGGTGCCGCCCCGCTCTCCTCGCCCGCCGCTGACGGTGCAAGCGGGCGCGGCGGGCGCGGCTCGGGGCCGATCGGGCGGGTGAGCCAGGCCGGCAGATCGGGGAGCGGCGCCGCTGTGGCCACGCCGCCGCCAGCCTCGGCCAAGGTGAGCGGCGCCGCGCGCGTGCCAAACTCCTTGCGCCAGCCCCAGATAGGATCAGCGAGCGCCTCGCCCGCAAACAGCGGCGCGAGCCGGGCGTGCCAGCTATCGGGATGTGCCCCACCCTGCCTTGCCGCAGCCTTGCCGAGCGAGCCGCCGATAAACAGCGCTTCCTCCGCCCGGGTGAGCGCGACGTAGAGCAGCCGCCAATGCTCGGCGAGCGCGGCGCGCTCGGCTGCCGCGGCAGCCTCGGCCAGTTTTCCTGCACGGGCCTCCTTGGGGAGCGGCGGGATCGGCACCATGCGCGCCCGATCAGCCGCAAGGCCGAGCGGATCGTCGGCCAGTTCGAGCGCGCCCGGATCGCCGGGCGGCGCGGCGGCATCGGCCAAGATCACGATCGGCGCCTCCAGCCCCTTGGCGCCGTGCACCGTCATCACCCGCACCAGCCCGCGCGCGGCATCGGCATCGCGCTTCACATCGCCGCTGCCGGCATCGAACCACGCAAGAAAGCCCGCAAGGCTCGGCCAGTAGGCGGCCTCGTAGGCAAAGGCGGCGTTGATGAGCTCATCGAGCGGGTCATTGGCCTCGCCCCCAAGGCGCGTGACCAGCCTTGCCCGCCCCTGCCACGGGCCGTTGAGCAGCCAGGCGATCAGCGCCTGCGGGGTCTGGTAATCGGCAAGGCGCAAGAGCGCGCGCAGCTTGTCTGCCACCGCGGCCACAGCCGGGGGCGCCTCGGGCCGGCGCAGATGATCCCACAGGCCGACATTGTCTGGCCGCGGGACATGGGCAAGCAGATCGTCCTGGCTCCAGCCGATGAGCGGCGAGGCCAGCAGCGCCGCAAGGCTGAGGTCATCGCGCGGCTGGGCGGCAAAGCGCAGCGCGGCGAGCACGTCGCGCACCGCGAGCGGGGCGCCAAGCCGCAGCCGATCCACCCCGGCCACCGGCACGCCGCGGGCGTGAAGCTGGGCCACGATCTGCGCGGCGAGTTCCTTGCGGCTGCGCACCAGCACCATGATATCGCCCGGACCGGCGTGGCGCCGCCCGCCCTTTTCGAGCACGAAAGGCTCTTCAAGACTGACCCAGCGGCGCACCTGCTCGGCGATGCGTTCAGCGAGCAGAGTGTCATGGCGTGGCAGCCAGTCGCGCGCGGCGCCCTGCGGGGGGCTTTCCGCCTCCTGCGCGCGCTCATCTTCGCCCTCACCTTCGCCGTTCTCGGGCACCACCGGCGGCCACAGCGTCACCAGCCCCGGGCGCGCGGCCCCCTCGTGTGGATCGGGCGCGCGCTCGAGCCCGAAGGCGGCATGGCCGAGCGCTGCGATCATGCGGTTGACGAAATCGAGCACCCCGTGGGAACTGCGGAAAGAGCGGCCAAGATCAAGCTCGCGCCACTCGGGCACGCGGCGGTTGGTGCGGCTCTGCGCGATGCCCGCGCGCGCAGAGAGCACCCGCCCCCTGATGCGTTCGCGCGCACGGGCGAAATTTTCCGGGCTCGTGCCCTGAAAGCCAAAGATCGCCTGCTTGTAATCGCCCACGGTGAAGATGGTGCGCAGCCGATCCCCGCGCGCGCCTTCGCCGCTGAAGAAATCGTCGATCAGCGCCTCGACGATGTCCCATTGGCTGCGGTTGGTGTCCTGCGCCTCGTCGATGAGGATGTGATCGAAGCGGCGATCGAGCTTGTAGCGGATCCAGTCGGCCGCTTCGGACTGGCCGAGCAGCATGGCGGCCTTGCGGATGAGATCGGCAAAATCAACCAGCCCCTCGTGCGCCTTGCGCGCCTCCCAGCCGAGCGCGAAGGCACGCCCGATGATGAGCGCATCGCCAAGCACCCCGGCGCAGGCGAGGAGCGCATGGCGGGTTTCAACGTCGGCGAGCGCAGCGGCCACTTCTTCCTGGCGCTCGGTGAACCGGGGATCGTGCTTGGCCGCCCCTTCCATCTTGCGCGGCGTGCCATCGGCCTTGAGCAGGGTCTTGCGAAAGCCCGCCGCCGCGGCAGGGCGATCGCCATGATCGCAGGCCAGCCAGGCGCGGATGAAGGCCGCGGTCTCCTGCCCGGTCTTGGCCTTCCACGCTTCGAGCGCGGGCAAGAGGGCGGTGAGGGCATGATCGGGAAAGACATCGGGATGAAGCGGCGCATTGGCCCAGGCCGCGTCGGCATCGGCGGGGATGCCGAGCAACTGGTTCACCCGCGCGCCAATCGGCCCCTGCCAGGCCCCAGGCCCGTGCCACAGCTCATGCGCATCGGCCATGCGCATCAGCCAGCCCTGCAAGGCGCCCGGATCGCTGCGCAGAGTGAAGCGCCTGAGCGCGCCGAGCAGCGCCACATCGCCCGTTTTTTCGGCGTTTTCGACGACTTCGGTCAGCACCGCGCGCGCCAGCAGCTCGCGCTGGCGATCATCCATCACGCGGGTGCCGGGGGCCAGCCCAGCCTCCTCGGGGAAATGGCCGATCAGGAATTGGGAAAAGGCGTGGATGGTGTCGATCCTGAGACCCCCGCCGGGGCAATCGAGCACGCTCGCAAACAGGCTGCGCGCACGGGCGATGGTGGCAGGGTCTTCGTCCGCGCCGAGGTAGCCCAGCTCCTTGGCCAGCACGGTCTCGGGCAGGCGCACCCAGCGGGCGAGCACGGCGTTGATGCGGTTTGCCATCTCCGCCGCCCCGGCCTTGGTGAAGGTGAGGCACAGAATCTGCGAGGGCGTGACATCCTCCTTGAGCAGCAGCCGCAAGACCCGGGCCGAAAGCACCTGGGTCTTGCCCGTCCCTGCCGAGGCCGAAAGCCAGACATTGGCCTCGGGATCGGCGGCCGGCCGCTGGTTGCCGGCAAGCGGATAGACCGCGCCGCTCATGCCCCGCCCCCGCTGCCCATCAGCTGCGGCAGCCATTCCTCGAGCCGCATCAAGTGATCATATTCGTTATAGCCCTTGTAATCGGGGTTCTCGCGCGCGGTGAAGGGCGCGCGGCCGCGGATGAAGCGGGTGATTGCCTCCTCGAGCCGCGCGGCGTGGAACGAAAGATAGTCCTCAGGCGCAAGCCCGGTGCGCGCCTGGCCCTCCTTCATCGGGGTCTCGACATAGCCAAAGCCATCGTCCTTGCGCGCCCGGCCGAGCGACCAATATTCAAACCGGCGCGCCGTGCCCTTCACCACCAGGCCATCGCGGGTGAAGCGGCCCTGCCCGGCGATGAGGCCGAGCAGGCCGAGCTGGAGCGCATAGCCGGCGAGCACCTGCGGCTTGGACGGCGGCTGACCGGTCTTGTAATCGACGATCGCCAGGCTGCCATCGGGCAGGCGGTCGATGCGGTCGGCCCGGCCTTTGACCTTGACGCCCATGAACGCCATCTCGCCGTCGATCTCGCTTGCGAGCACCTCGCGGCCCTCCGCCTCGGCCGCATCGATCCATCCGGCAAATCGCTCGAGCGCATCGATCAGGCGCGGCTGCCACAGCGCCCGGAACAGCGGGTGCACCTTGGCCGCGGCAAATTCGGACTCGGCAAAGGGGCCGATAGCGAGCGCCTCGGGGTCGGCGCCAGCAGCGGCGCGGGCCCGGTGCCACTTGTCGAGGATCCGGTGCACCAGCGTGCCGCGCAGCGCCGGATCGGCGAAGGGATCGGCGCCCAGCGGCTCCATGCGGGCAAGGCGCAGGATCGCCTGGGCATAGAACTGGTAGGGATCGCCCAGCAGCCGGTCGAGCGCGGTGACCTTGAGCGGCACGTCGCGCAGCGCCGGGGCCGGATCGGGCGCCGGGCGGGGATAGGGCGGTGCTGGCTCCTGCACCCGGTCAAGCCGGGGGAGCAGCGCGGGGATCGTGGTTTCGCGGTGCGCGTCTGCGAGCTTCTCGCCCAGCAGCGCCTCGACCCGCAGCAGGAATCGCGAGGGCCGTGTCGGCCCCTCAGCATCGCGCAGGGCGCGGCTCAGCACCACTTCGGGCGCGCCCATGCAGCCAGCGAGATCATGCGCGGCAAGCCCGATGCGAAACTCCGCCCCCGGAACCCCGAGCGCGCGCAGCACCGGCGGGGCAAGCAGCGCATCAGCCACCGGGGGCTGCGGCCATGACCCTTCGTTGAGCCCGGCGCAGATGACGAGATCAGCCCGGGCCATGCGCGCTTCGAGAAGGCCGTAGATGGCAACGCGCGGATGGCCACCATAGCCGGGGCGCACCGCCACCTCGTCCATCGCATCGCGCAGGATTCCGGCGATGTCGGCAGTCTCAATGATAGTGCCAAGCACGCTTGCCGGTGCGCGCCAATCCTCGATCAGGCTGCCGAGCGCGCGGCCATCCTCCTTGGCCCACAGCGACTCGCCCGCAAGGCTTTCCGCGACGCCGGCGAGACGGGTGAGCGCTTCGGCGAGCGGGATCGTTTGGGGCCAGTCGATAAGCGGGGTGATCAGCGCCTCGGCCTCGGCCCACCAGCGCGCCGGCCCTGCCCTTGCCGCCAGCGCCCGCAGCGGCGCCAGCCCCGGCGCGAGCGCGCGGCCACGCAAGGCCGCATCGAGCGCGCGCAGGCCCACCAGCCAATCGCGCCGCGCCTCCGCCTCGGCGCGCACCAGCGGATGGGCAAGCGCGGCGACCAGCACCTCGGCCGTTGGGCCTTCGGCAGAAAGCCGCGCAAGGAGGCCGAACAGGCGCCCGGCGGGGGTGAGCGAGAGCGGCTGGCCGGCGCTGTCGTCTGCGGCGATGTTCCAGCGCGCAAGGTGCTGCACCACCCGGCGCGCCAGAGCCCGATCGGCAGTGACCACGGCGATGCGCTTTGCCGGCTGTTCGAGCGCCTCGCGCACCAGCATGGCGATCGCCTGGGCCTCGATCTCGATCGTCGGGCTGGTCAGCAGCCGTACGCCCGTCAGGCGCCGTGCCTCGGCCGGAAGGCTGGCCCAGCTGCGGCTGGCCTCGGGCGGCAGGAACAGCGCCGAGATCGCCCGCGCGCGCTCTGGATGGGCGGCGGCGATCCCGCGGCGGTGCCAGGGCCGCACCTCGGCGCGGTTGATGCCCATGCGGTTGAGCAGCAGCTTCAGATGATACTGCGGGTGGGTGAGCGCATCGCCAGGGCCGAACACCGCCCCGCCCGGCTCGGCGCTCGCCCCGGCAAGGCCCAGCTCCTCCCACGCGGCATCGTCCATCTGCACGTCAAGATCGGGCAGCACCACCGCGCCCTCGGGCAATTGCGCCACCACCTTGAGCAGCCGCGCCAGCGCCGGGGCGGCGCTGGTCACCCCGGCGGCGATCACCGGGTGCGGCGGGGGCGCCGCGCGCCAGCGCTCCGCCGCGCGGGCAAAGAGAAGATTGCGCCGCGTGGCGGCATCAACCTCGCCGCGCTCTGCCAGTTCGGCCTGCCAGCGCGCCTGCACCCGGGCAAAGAGGCGGATCGAACGCTGCCAATGGACGGCAAGATCGCCCATCTGGTCGAGCACCGCGGGCGCGAGCAGATCTTCGGGCCGCTTGTCCTCAACCAGCAGGCGATCGATGGTGCGCGCCATCTCGCGCGCAAGGTTGAGCCGGGCGCGCCCGGGCAGGGGCGCAAGGCCCTCGTCGGCGCGCTCGGCCGCGATCAGCCGGGCGAGCGCGAGCAGGCGGTGGAGCGGATCGCAGGCGGGGGGAATGTCCGCTGCGCCGAGCGGATCGAGCAGCGCGCCGAGCTTCTCGTCGAGATCAAGATCGCCCACCGTCACCATGCGCGGCATGAGCAGGCCCGCTTCACCCGCCTCTCCGGCATGGCGGATGAAGGCCTCGGCAAGCGTGCGCGCGGCGCGCTGCGAGGGCACCAGCAAGGTCAGGCGGGCAAGACCGAAGCCCTCGGCGCGGTAGCGCGGCACCAGCCCTGCCACCAGCGCATCGGCAAAGCCGCGGTGTGCGGCGATGGTATAGACGCGCAGGTCCCCCGGGCGCGGCTCAGCCACGCTTGAGCGCCTCCTCGGTCGGGCGGATTGCTGCAGGGGTGCCGACCTCGAACCACAGGCCGGTAAAGGACAGGCCATAGAGCCGCCCCTCGGCGATCGCGCGGTCCCACAGGATATTGGTGGAGAACGGCCCCTGCGGCGCCTCGCGCAGCAGGCGGTGGCTCACCAGCTGGATGCCGGTGAAGATGAAGGGGGCGATGCGCCCGTCGCGCCGGCGGGACAGGCGCCCGAGCGGATCCATGTAAAAATCGCCCGGGCCGGCAAAATTGGCCGCGCGGGTGTGCGGCACCACCAGCAGCAGCGCGTCCATGATCGCCGGGTCCCAGCGCTGCGACAGATCGGCAAAGGCGCTCCTCGGCCCATCGAGCCAGATATTGTCGGCATTGAGCGCGAAGAAGGGATCGGGCAGCAGCGGCAGGGCCTTGGCCATCCCGCCCCCGGTCTCGAGCAGGCAAGCCCGTTCGTCCGAGATCGTCACCTTGGGCCTTGCGCGCGCGAGCACATGGGCCTCGAGCGCATCGGCGAGATAGTGGACATTGACCACCGCCCGCGCCACCCCAGCCTCGGCGAGGCGATCCAGGGCATGGTCGATCAGCGCCTTGCCCGCCACCCGCACCAGCGGCTTGGGCTGAGCGGCGGTGAGCGGGCGCATCCGCTTGCCGAGGCCGGCGGCGAGCACCATCGCCGTGTCAGAGGCAAGCGCGGCGCGGCTCATGGCAGCATCGCCCCATTGGCGGCGCGCAGCGCGGGCGGAATATTGGCATCAAACCAGCGCGCCACGGGCGCGAGCGCCGGGTGGGCAAGATCGCGCTCGAGCGCGGCCCACACCCGCGGGATCAGCGCCAGATAGCGCGGCTTGCCATCGCGCACCTTGAGCCGGGTGAAGATGCCGACGATCTTGGCGTTGCGCTGCGCCCCGAGCCGGGCATAGTCAGCGCGGAAATCCGCGCTGTCCGCGCCCGTGAGCGCGGCGTAATGGGCGAGCATCGCGTCTTCGAGCGGCGCGGGCACATCGCGCCGCGCGTCCTGGAGCAGCGAGACGAGATCATAGGCCGGGTGGCCCACCAGCGCGTCCTGGAAGTCGATCAGCCCCTGCGGCGCGCCGGGCTGGCCGCCAAGCAGCATGATGTTCTCGGCGTGATAGTCATGCAGCACGGTGACCCCGGGCTGCTGGCGGGCGACAAGCGGCGAGAGCACCTCCTCCCAAGCCGCGGCAAAGCCCGCCGTATCGACCTCCAGCCCCTGCGCCGGGCAATACCATTCGACAATCAGCGCCGCCTCGCGCTGATAGGTCGCCATGTCATAGGGCGGGAACGGCCCGGGCGGCAGGCGGTGGAGCGCCCCCAGCGCCGCAACCGCGGCCTCATAGGCGGCGCGCTCGTGCTCGGGATGGGTCTCGAGCCAGTCGCGCATCCGGTCATTGCCGAAGTCCTCGGTCAGCACGAAGCCGGCCTCTGGCGCGGCGGCAAGGATCGCCGGCGCGCGCATCCCGTGCGCCGAAAGCCAGCGCGCCACCGCGAGAAAGGGCGCCGGGTCCTCGTGCGGCGGCGGGGCGTGCATCAGCATCGCACGCGCGCCATCGCTGCGGCTGAGGCGGAAATAGCGCCGGAACGAGGCATCGCCGGGCAACGGGCTGATGGCGGCCCCTTCCCAGCCGGCTTCGGCCAGAAACGCAGCAAGGCCATCGGGCAAGGTGTTCATGGCATGCGCCCTAGCCAATCGGCCCCGCCGCGGGCAATCGCAATCCGCCCGCCCGCGCCGCTTTCCCCCACCATTTCCAACGCGATCGCAAGGCAGGCAGGTTCGTGGGAAAAGCCGCCGGCATGTTCGGGCCATTCGGCGATCAGCACCGCGCCCTCGCGATATTCCTCAAGCCCCAGTTCGGCACATTCCTCGGGCCTTTCAAGCCGGTAGAAATCAGCATGGACCACCGGCAGGCGCAGCGGCGGGGACGGATAGGTTTCGATGATGGTGAAGCTCGGTGAAGGCACTTCGTCGGCGTGGCCGAGCGCGGCGATGATCGCCCGGGCGAGCGTGGTCTTGCCCGCGCCGAGACCCCCTTCGAGCGCAACCACGTCGCCCGGCCGCAGCCGCGCCGCGATCGTGGCGCCATAAGCGGCCACGGCGGCAAGGTCGGGCAAAGGCGTGCGGGTTTCGCGCAAGGCCGGCAGCTCCTAGGGCAGGCGGATGGTCGCGGTGGTGCCCGCGCCCTCGCGGCTGACGATCTCGAGCGTGCCCTCGTGCGCGGCGATGAGCTGGCGCGCGAGCGGGATGCCGAGCCCGCTGCGGCGCTCGGGCGCCCCCTCACCCCCTTGCGCGCGGGCAAGCTCGGCCGCGCTCATGCCCCGGCCATTGTCGGTGATGACGATCTCCACCCCCATGGCGCTGCACTCGGGCGCCTTGCGCAGCTCGATCACGATCCTCCCCCCCGCGGGCGTGCCGGCGATGGCATTGTCGATGAGATTGCCGATCGCGCGGCCAAGCTGGCGCGGATCGGCCTCGATCACCCGCCCGCGGCGCCCCTTGAGATCGAGGCTGAGGCCGGCGGCAATGATCGCCTGCTCGCGCGCGCGCACCAGCGTGGTGAGAAGGGCAAGCAGATCGAGCCGCTCCTTGCGGATCGGCAGGAGGCCGGCCTCGCTTTGCGAAAGGTCGAGCACGTTTTCCACCTGCTCGGTGAGCCGCGCCACCGCGGCCAGGATGGCATCGAGAAACTCCCCGGCCTGCTCGGGGCCGCTCGCCGCGCCGGCCTTGAGCAGCTCGGCATAGCCGGCGATGGTGGTGAGCGGTGTGCGGAACTCGTAGGACATGTTGGCAAGGAAGCGCGCCTTGACCGCATCGGCCTCCTCGAGCGCGGCGGCGCGTTCGCGCAGCGCCTGCTCGGCCTTCTGCGAATCGGTGATGTCGAGCACGGTCAAAAGGCCATTGCCATCGGGCAGCGGGATCCCGGCAAAGCGCAGGGTGCGCCCATCGGCAAGCGCCACCTGACCGCCCTTCTCGCGCCGGTCGAGCGTGGCGGCGCGCACCGCCGCGCCGATTTCGGCAGCCTCCGCAGGCCGGGCAAGATTGGCGCTGATCGCGCCCAGCAGTTCCTCGGCGCTGGGATGGGCATCGAGCAGTTCGGGGGGCAAACCCCACGTGCCGGCAAAGCTGCGGTTCCACAGCTGCACCGAGCCATCGGGGGCGAAGATCGCCAGCGCCTCGAACAGGCTGTCGAGCGTGGCGGTGCGGGTGCGCAACAGGGTATCGCGCACCGCCGAGAGCTTGAGGCTCTCGGTCCGGTCCTCGGTGATCAGCACCAGCCCGCCATCGGGCATGGGCTGAGCGACCACGCGCAAATGGGTGCCGCCGGGCAGCGGCCATTGCTCCTCGATGCTCTCGCGCAGCTCGAACCAGCCCAGCCGCTCGCGCCGCCACTCGGGAAAATCGCGCACCTCTGGGGTGTGCCCGCCCTCGCGCGCTTCGGCGAGGAAGCGGTCGAACGGCGTGCGCGCCTCGAGCGCCTCCTCGCTGAGCGCGAACAGGCGGCGGAACGGCAGGTTGGCAAAGGCGAGGCGCTCCTCGGGGTCGAACAGCGCCACCCCGACCGAAAGCTGATCGAGCATCGCCCGCTGCGCCTCGCGGAAGGCGCGGAAGGCGCGCGCCACCTGCTGCTGTTCCTCGATGTCGATGGCATAACCCGCCACGCCCTCCTTGCCGAGCGGCATTTCGCTCACCCGCAAGGTGCGGCGCGCGCCGTGGAGCGTGGCGGCAACGATGCGCTCGGACTTGTCCTGGCGCGCGAGCGCGGCGCGGGCGATCTCGGCGGGGGAGCGCCCGTCCTCAGGCTCGAGCAGTTCGATCTGCTGCTCGACCACCTCGGCGGCGCTGGCTGCGCCCACGGCATCGACATAGGCCTGGTTGACGAGCTGGAGCGAAAGGTCCGGCCCGCGGAACCACATCGGCGTGGGCGCAGCCTCGATCAGCCCGACGAGCGCGGCAAAATCGCTGGTGGCGCGCGCCGCGGCGGCGCGCAGGCGGGTGAGTTCGGCGTGGCTTTCGGTGAAGTCGAAAACCCACACCAGCGCCGCCCCGCCGGGCGAGACCTGCGGATCGGCCAGCGTGCCGTGGAACATCAGGCTGCGCGCCCCGCCCACGGGGTTTGCCACCATGCGGAAGGGCGCGGCGCTTTTCTGGGTGGTCTGGATCTTCGCCCAGAGCCGATCGAGTTCGGCCTTGGCAAGCCCGCCGCCCGCCGCCTCGCCCTCGGGCGCGGCAAGCTCGCTCAGATAGGCGGGCATGGCATCGAGGCCGAGCATCCGGGCGAGCCGTTCCGGCCCTTCGATCCGGCCATCGACTCGCACCAGCAGCGGCACTGCCGGTGAGACATCGAGCAGCGCCTGCATCCGCCTGAGGCTCGCCTTGAGCGTGCGGGCCCGCCGCAAGGAGGCGCTGGCGCGCAGCACCACCACGCCCGCCCCCGCCGCCCAGGCGGCGAGCACCAACGCGATCAGCACAAGCGAAAGCGGCGAAAGGCTCATCCCGCCACCGCTATGCCGAGCCGCGCGTCAGTGCAACGCCCGAGCGGGGGAGGCGTCCGGCCCAAGCCCGCAATGTGGGCGCGCGCACCGGCGCGGCGATCAATAGCGATAGTGATCGGGCTTGAACGGACCGTTCTGCGGCACCCCGATATAGGCGGCCTGCTTGGGGGTGAGCTTGGTGAGCTTCACCCCGAGCTTTTCAAGATGCAGCGCGGCGACCTTCTCGTCGAGGTGCTTGGGCAGCACATAGACGTCGTTGTCGTATTCGTGCGACTTGGTGAACAGTTCGATCTGGGCCAGCGTCTGGTTGGTGAAGCTCGCGCTCATCACGAAGCTGGGGTGCCCGGTGGCGCAGCCAAGGTTCACCAGCCGCCCCTTGGCCAGCACGATGATCGACTTGCCATCGGGGAAGGTGACGAGATCGGTGCCGGGCTTGATCTCCTTCCACTCGTAGTTCGACAGCGCCGAGATCTGGATCTCGCTGTCGAAGTGGCCGATGTTGCACACGATCGCCATCGGCTTCATCGCCATCATGTGCTCGGCGGTGATCACGTCCTCGTTGCCGGTGGCGGTGACGAAGATGTCAGCCCGCTTGACCGCGTCTTCCATGGTGACGACCTCGAAGCCGTCCATCGCCGCCTGGAGCGCGCAGATCGGGTCGATCTCGGTCACCATCACCCGCGCCCCGCCATCGCGCAAGCTGGCGGCCGAGCCCTTGCCGACATCGCCATAGCCGGCAACGCAGGCAACCTTGCCGGCAAGCATCACGTCAGTCGCACGGCGGATCGCGTCAACCAGAGATTCCTTGCAGCCATAGAGGTTGTCGAACTTGGACTTGGTGACCGAGTCGTTCACATTGATCGCCGGGAAGGGCAGCTTGCCCTGCTTGGCGATCTGGTAGAGCCGCATGACGCCGGTGGTGGTCTCCTCCGAGACGCCCTTGATGTTCTTGACCGTGCGGGTGAGATAGCCCGGCTTGGCCGCGACAAAGGCCTTGAGCGCGCGCTGGAACTCGATCTCCTCGGCATTGCCGGGCGCGGGCAGCTCCTCGCCTGCCTCGATCCGCGCACCCCACAGGGCGAACATGGTGGCATCGCCGCCATCATCGAGGATCATGTTGGCGGTGAGATCGGGATCGGCCTCGCTCGACCAGTCGAAGATGCGCCCGACATAATCCCAATATTCGCCCAGGGTCTCGCCCTTCACCGCAAACACCGGGATGCCCCGCGCGGCGATTGCGGCGGCGGCGTGATCCTGGGTGGAAAAGATGTTGCAGGTGGCCCAGCGCACCTCGGCGCCCAGCGCCACCAGGGTCTCGATCAGCACCGCGGTCTGGATGGTCATGTGCAAGGAGCCGGTGATGCGCGCGCCCTTCAATGGCTGCGAGGGGCCATATTCCTCGCGCAGCGCCATGAGACCGGGCATCTCGGTCTCGGCAATCATGATCTCGTCGCGGCCAAAGGGGGCAAGCGCGATGTCCTTGATCACATATTCATGGGTCGGGGTGGCGGCGAGGGTGGCCATTGTCTCATTCTCCTGGGCACATGTCGGCACACGCACGGGCGTGTTGGGGTGCTCTTGGCAAAGCCCCTAGCGACAGGGCGCGCCCGAGGCAAATATAAACTTATCTTTATATGTCTATTTGTTGCCCGGCGCCCGCGCGCGCGATAGGAAGCGCGCAAACCAACACCCCTCATGCAAGGATGTGACGATGACCATTGCCGTTGGCGACAAGCTTCCCGATGTCACCCTGATCAAGGCCACGCCCGAAGGGCCGCAGCCGGTCAAGACCAGCGAATATTTCGCCGGCAAGCGCGTGGCGCTGTTCTCGGTACCGGGCGCCTTCACCCCCACCTGCTCGGCCAAGCACCTGCCCGGCTTTGTCGAGAAGGCCGCCGAACTCAAGGCCAAGGGGGTGGACGAGATTGTCGGCACCGCGGTCAATGATGCCTTCGTGATGAATGCCTGGAACAAGGCCGCCGGCAGCGACGACATCACCATGCTCGCCGATGGCAATGGCGAGTTCGCCGAGGCGCTGGGCCTCACCATGGATGCCTCGGGCTATGGCATGGGCAAGCGCGGGCAGCGCTTCTCGATGGTGGTGAACGACGGCGTGGTCGAGCAGCTCAATGTCGAGGCGCCGGGCGATTTCAAGGTCTCGAGCGCCGAATACATGCTCAGCCAGCTCTGAGGCCTTGATCGGGGCGGCGCGGCGCGCGGCGGCCCGCCCCTTGGTCACACGGCGCCGCGCCTCAGGTGAGCGGCGGGGCGCCCGCCGCCACCCACAGCGCCAGCGCCGCGGCAATCGCCGCTGCGCCAAGGCCGCGCGCCCAGGGCGTGGGGCCGATGCCGGCGACGCCGGCCAAGGGCGGCCGATCTCCGCTCAGCATCGGGCTCAGCAAATCCTCGCCCTTCACCGTATAGAAGGTGATCGCCGCGAGGTGCAGCGCAGCCAGAGCGACGATCACCCAGAAGAAGCTCTCGTGAATCTCGGTGATGGAATCGGCGGAGCGCACCCCCACGAGCGGGTTCAATGGCCCGGTCGTCCCGTCGAAGGGATCGCCAGCAAAGAGGCCAAGGCTGACCTGCACAAGCATCGCGCCGAGCAGCACCAGCGTGCTCCACCCGCCGAGCGGCGAATGGCCGATGGCAGGCCCTGCCTGCCTGTCACCGCGCAGATAGGCAAGCACCGCGCGCGGCCCCTTGACGAACTGGCCAAAGCGCGCGGTATCGGGTCCAAGAAAGCCCCACAGCAACCGGAACGCCAGCAGCCCCAGCAGCACGAGGCCGAGGCGCTTGTGCAAGGCCCATTTCTCGTTCTCGGCCGTCCACCACAGCGCCGGGATGAGAATCGGAAAGCTCCAGTGAACGAGGCGCAGGAAAGGGTCCCACACCCGCACATCGCGGGGCCGCACCGACGCGGCGCCTGGCGCCTGAGCCATCGGCGGGCCTATTTCTTGTCGTCCTTGCGGAACTGGTCGTGGCAGCCCTTGCACGCCCCGCCCATGGCCATCGCCTGGGCGCCAACCGCGGCCTTGTCACCGCCGGGGGCCAGGCTGGCGAGCTTGGCGCTCTCACCAACCAGCTTGGTTGCGGCGGCCTTGAAGGCCTCGGGCTTTTCCCAGATCGTCGGCAGGGCCTCGGTCTTGAAACCATCGGCGGTGCTGGTGCCGGCGGGGAAATGGCCCTCGATCTTCATCGCCCGGGCGTTGATGTCGTTGGCGCTGGCGGCGATCAGGGCAAAATCGGGCGCGTCCTTCTCCAGCTCGCCGCGCACCGCCTTGAAGGCCTTGCCGATCGCCTCGAAAT
>Ga0075012_10003772_pt1 | contig 14243 bp, 16 predicted proteins | sample All_14_2_FD_71474 | JGI IMG/M metagenome (GOLD analysis project Ga0075012, IMG submission 71474) | Freshwater microbial communities in response to fracking from Pennsylvania, USA - Allegheny Zone_MetaG_DW_15 | ecosystem: Environmental > Aquatic > Deep subsurface > Groundwater > Drilled... | reverse complement strand
TTGAGCACGCCCTTGGCGGCGGCTTCGTCGCGCAGCTTCCCGTAGCTTTCGGCGGCAACCTGCTCGAGCTGCTCCGAGGACACCAGCAACAGTTGCGAGCGCTCGGCGCCCACGGCGCCGCCCGACGTCGTCGTCGAGCAGCCGCCCACGCTTCCGAGCATCGGCGCGACGAGGAATGCGGCCGCAAGTCGCCGAGAAATCTTCATGCGGGACCATCGGCAAGCGCCGCGCCGTGTGCGCTTGCAAACACAGGGGTCGAGGGGCCTTACGGCGCTTGCACGCGGGCACTTCCATAGGCAAGATGCGCACTTCGAAACTGTGCGGCACCTCACATGAATCGAACCATTTTGTCGGCGGCGCTCCTGGCCGCAACCCTCGCCGGCTGCGGCAGCGTCAAGGTATGGCCTTTCGGCAGCGACGCGCCGCAGGAACGCACCCGCGTGCCGGCGAATGCCGTGGAGTACCAGTGTCCGGGCGGCAAGCGCTTCCACGTGCGCTGGCTCGACGGCAACAGCGCCGCCTGGCTGATCCTGCCGGACCGCGAGGTTCGGCTCGACCGGTCGGGCACCGCGACGCGCTACAGCAACGGCATCACCAGCCTCGACATCGACGGCGGCACGGCAACCTTGTCCGACCGCGCCGTGACGCTCTCGGGCTGCAAGACCGCCGCAGCGAACTGAGGGGCGATGTTCCGCCCCTCCTTCGCCTCCCGCACCAGAAAGCAGAACCACAAGTGATACCGACCGCCGGCGCGCGACTCCGCGCCGGCAACCGTTCAAACGCAGCGTGCCGTCATGCCGATGTCGCCATCCTCCGGCTGCGTCCGGCAACGCCGACGACCAATGAAGCCCAGCATGCCGAGGCCGGCCAGCATCAGCGCGTAGGTCTCCGGCTCCGGCACTTCAGCAACCCAGTTCGACGGATTCGGCGTGTTGTCCGGATTGGAGAACGGGCTCACCGAGATCACGGCGTAGATCGGGCTCGGCTTGTTGTTGGCCGTGGCGAAGGTATTCACGTAGTCGTCGACCGTCGTGCCGAGGACCGTCCAGGTGCTGGTTTCGTTGATCTGGAAGGCGTCCTGCGGATTGTTGTAGTAGTCGATGACGATGTGCTGGTCCGCCGCCAGGTAGCCGGCGTCTACGTTGTTCGGGTTGGTCAGGTAGTTGAAGTTCTGGATCGACGGACCGGAGTTGTACACGAAGCTGGCGTCGGTCAGCGCCGGCCCGGCGTAGACATAGTCGAGTCGCGTCACGGTCGACATGGGATCCAGGCTGTAGCCGGGGTTGGCCTCGTTCGGATCGAGCACGAACTGCACGCCGCCCGCGACGTCGGTCAGGGTCAAGGTGGCGATGTCCGGATAGGGCTCGTTCAGCGAATCGAGGCCCGTCGCCGGAAGGTTGAAGCTCCACGTCGCGGCCACGGCCGGCATGGTGAAGGCCGCTAACAGCGCTGCGGCGAGGGGTTTGGCGCGCAATTTCATATTCACGATCCTCACGAAAGAAAAATGAACGGGACTGGCCTGGGCGAACGACGCGAGCCTCGATGACGCCCGTTCGTTCCGTATTGCAAGTTACATATGCCCTCGTCGCGGTTCAGTTCGCTTGTGAACAATGCCCCATGACAAACGTCCCGTTCCGCGCTCCACTCCACTCCACGCGAAAACCATGAACAGACTGATTGCAGGAAAGCGCCGGCGCCTTGCGCTGGCCGCCATCGCCGTCGCCGTCGCCGCTGCCGCCACGGCCCTCACGCCGCGATTCTTCGCGCCCGGGGCGCCGCCAGCGCTGCACGCCACGCTGCTGGCTATGCGCGACGATCCCGCCCGCTGGACGAAACACGAAGGAGACGCCTCGACGCTGATGCGCGACCTGCGCGGCAACGCCGTCGCCGGCGCCGGCATCGCGGGCGCCGGCATCCTCGTCAGCGCCAGCGACGGCCGCGAGTACTTCGTCGCCGACCCGGCGGGGCGCTTTGCCGGGCTGGTCGTCGATACCTGGCGCAACGGCGGCGAGACGTTTCCCTTCGCCGCGCTCGACAAGGAAGGCGCACGCGACTGGCGCGGCGACCTCGGCCTCGGCCTCACGCTGTTGCTGATCGGCTTTCTCGGCTTCCAGGTCTGGCGCAGTTCCGCCGGCCAGTTCCGCTTCTCGCGCCGCGACTCGCAGGTGACCTTCGACGACGTGATCGGCGCACGCGAGGCCAAGGGCGCCCTGCTCGACATCCAGGCCTACCTCAAGGACCCGCGCGGCTTCATCGCCCTCGGCGCGCGGCCGCCCAAGGGCGTACTGCTTTCCGGTCCGCCGGGTACCGGAAAGACGCAGCTGGCGCGGGCGCTTGCCGGCGAGTGCAAGGTCAACTTCATCCCCGCCACGGGCAGCGACTTCACGGCGATGTTTCTTGGCCTCGGCTCGATGCGCGTCAAGGCGCTGTTCCGCAAGGCGCGGAAGAATGCGCCCTGCATCGTCTTCCTCGACGAGGTGGACGGCATCGGCCGGCGCACCAACACCGAGAACGGCGGCCCGGCCGAGGCCGAGGGCAACCGCATCATCAACCAGATCCTCGCCGAGATCGACGGCTTCAGCCCGGCCTCCGGCGTGATCGTCATCGGCGCGACCAACTTCCCCGACGCCGTGGACCCGGCGCTGCTGCGCGAGGGCCGCTTCGACCGCAGGATCGCCGTCAAGCTGCCCGACGTCGCCGACCGCGAGGCGCTGTTCCGCCTCTACGCCGGCCATGTGCGCAGCGGCGGCGACATCGACTACGCGCAACTCGCGCGCCTGACCACCGGGCTGGCGCCGGCCGCCATCGCCTACACCGTCAACCACGCGGCGCTGATCGCGGCGCGCAACGCCGAGCTCGAGGTAACGATGGCGCACCTGCTCGAAGCCGTCGAGGTCTGCCGCATGGGCGAGGTCAACGGCTCGGCGACGGCGCTCACCGAGGCGGAGCGCGAGCGCATCGCCGTGCACGAGGCCGGCCACGCGGTGATCGCCGAGATCCTCGGCGTCGGCCGCGTCGAGAAGGTGACCATCCTGCCGCGCGGACAGGCGCTGGGCGTGACGCTGGTGACGCAGCAGGAGGACAAGGTCCTGCACCTGAAGTCGGAACTCGAGAGCCGCATCCAGATGCTGCTCGCCGGCCGCGCCGCCGAGCTGATCCACTTCAGCGACGCCTCGAGCGGCGCCGCCAGCGACCTCAAGGAGGCCTCGCGCATCGCGCTCTCGATGGTGGCGACGCTGGGTCTCGGCGACAAGGGCACGCTCTTCAGCATGGAGGCGCTGTCGGCACTCGGCATGAAGCCGGACACCGCCGCCGCGGTGGCCGAAGCCGAGATTGTGCTGACGGCGCAGAACGACCGCTGCTTCGCAACCCTGGTGGATTACGGCGATGCCCTGAAGGAAGTGACCGCCGCCCTGCTGGCGCGCGAGACGATCGACGGTTGCGAGGTGACGCAGGCGGTGGCGGCGGTGCGTTCGCGGCTGACGCTCGCCGCCGCTTGAAGCGCTCCGTCGTCGGCAGCGGCAGGGGCGCCCGACGGAGGCTTCGCTGTCAATGCGCGCCCAGCTTGGCGATCATGTGATCCAGCACGTCGGTATGCTCGTGCTGCGGGCTGAAGAGAATTACATCGGCGTCTTCCTCCACCGTCACGGTGTGTCCTGGCGGCCAGTAGAACAAGTCGCCGGCGGCGGTGACTTCCTCCGTGCCGTCGGCATAGGTGGTGGTCAGCTTGCCCTTGAGCACATAGCCCCAGTGGGGCGACTGGCACAGGTCGCCCGGCAGCCCCTGCAACAGCGGCGAGATGTCCATTCCCGCGGGAAGCGAAAAATACTCGCCGCTGATCTTCCCGTATCCCGTGGCGTCGCCGAAATCGACTTGCTGGCGCGCCGCGACTCCGGGCCCGCCGATTTTCACCGGCACGTCTTCCTTGGCGATATGCATGTCTGGCTCCTTCGCGAGGTTGCGGTGAGGTGCGTTCGATCCGCACGGAGTTTCGGCCTCGGTGACGCTTGCCGAACGAACGCGGGACGGCAATTGGCGTTCCGTCAGGGCCGAATGGGTGCTGACGGCGCGTAGCTGGCCTCGGTGCGCCAAGGAGGGCGGGTGGTGTCGAGCCGAAAACGAGGCGCGGCGTCACCGCTCGGGACGGTGGGGGCTCTGCTGCGCGTAGGTAAAGAAGGAGGAGCGGGCGCCAGCCCGATCCGGGTGACACGAAGCGCAGCAGAGCCCCCGGCGGCCCGAGCGCCCACCGCCTCACCACGAGAATGACTCAGGCGGCCTGCGCCGAGTTGGCCAGCCAGTAGCGCGCCAGTTCTGCGTCGTCCTTCTGCATGTGCCAGATGAACCACGAGCCGAGGAATTTCTCGAGCTTGATGGCGACGACCAGCGGACCGGCGGAAACGAGGTCGGCCATTTCGGCCAGGTAGTCGAGCATGCGCGCGTGGATCGTGCGGTGCTGCGCAGCGGCGGGGAACGCCACTTCGTCCATCAGGCGCTCCTCGGTGGCGAAATGGCTGCGCGTATGCTCGGTGAGATCCTCGAGCGCGGCGAACACCTGGTCCGCCGTGACGCAGGCGTTGCGCGACAGCAGGTAAACCCGGTTGCCGAGGCCGATCAGCTCGCGATGCTCGGCGTCCATTTCGCCCAGGCCGGTCAGATACTGCTCGTCCATCAGGAAGCGGTCGTCCAGGCCCCGGTCGTGTTCCGGAAATTCGACCCGCTGATGGACGATCTCCATCTCGGCGATGGCGATGGCCGGCATCAGCTTCTGGCGAGCGATGTCGACCTGGCGGCTGATTTCGTTCATGCGCGCCACGGCCATGCGCAATTCCTCGAAAGTCTGCGACGAGGTCGGCGTCTCTGCGCGGAATTCGGCGATCAGCTCGTCGAGGTCGGCGATGAAGCGGGAAAGCGGCATGGGTCGATCCTCCCCAAAAAAGCGGTATGGTACTGCGCGATGCCGCGACCCCATTTGTGAAATCACAAAAAGCTGTGTTCGGCAGCGAACAGAGCGTGCGTTCATGACATCGGATGATCGATACCGAACATAGCGGCGGCGCGACCCGTGCCGATCCGCCACTCTCGGGATGATGCGATGCTCGATCCGGTTTGGATGGCAATCACGATGGCGGGAGCGGGGCTTCTCGCCGCGGCCTGCGTCGCCGGCCGGCGCGCCCTGGAACGGCACATCGAGGAACGCATCCGCGCCGCCGCGGCCCGCGAGCGCAGCCGCATCTCGCTCGACCTGCACGACAGCACGATCCAGCCCTACCTCGGCCTGCGCCTGGGCCTCGAGGCGCTGGCGCGCAAGCTCGACGCCGGCCATCCGTTGGCGGCCGACCTCGCCGAGCTCTGCCGCATGACCGCGGAGAGCATCGACGAGCTGCGCGGCTACGTGCGCGTGCTCGACGGCAACGAGCGGCGCGATGCCGGGCTGCAGGAAGGGCTGCGCCGCCAGGCCGAACGCTTCGGGCGCTGCTACGGCATCGAGATCGAGACCCACGTGCGCGCCGACGTCGACATCGATCCGTCGATGGCCGAGGAGGTGGTGCGCATGATCGGCGAGAGCCTCAGCAACGTCGGCCGCCACACGGCCTCCCACCAGGCGACTGTGGAGGTCGATGCGCGTGATGGCGAACTGCGCGCCGAGGTGGTGGACGAAGGCGCCGCCGGCGAGTGGCGCTGCTTCGAACCCGTCTCGCTGCGACGCCGTGCCGAAGCCCTCGGCGGCGCCGTGGCGGTGATGCAGCGCGGCGCCGGCAGCGCCGTGACGCTGACCATTCCGCTCGCGAGGCGTGCATGAACGACATTGCAACCGACGCCGTCGGCGCGGCGACGGCCGACACCATCGACGTCTTCCTGGTCGACGACCACAAGTGCATCGTCTGGGGCCTGGAGCGCCTGATCGCAGGCGAGCAGCCGCGCATGCGCGTCGCCGGCAAGGCGCACAACCGGCGCGACGCCGTCGCCGGCGCGCGCGCGGCCCGCCCCGACGTGATCCTGCTCGACCTCGACCTCGGCGGCGACAGCGGACTCGACATCCTTCCGGAACTCGCGGACGGCGACGCCGCCGTCATCGTGCTGACCGGCAGCCGCGACGGCGACGCGCTCGCGCGCGCGGTTTCGCTCGGGGCCCGCGGCATCGTCGGCAAGAACGAGCCGGCCGACGTCGTGCTGCGCGCGATCGACCGCGTACACCACGGCGAACTCTGGCTCGAGCGCTCGACCATGACGCGCATGCTCGACACGCTGAAAAGCGGGCGCCGCGATGCCAACGCGGCGCTCGACGCACTGACCCCGAAGGAGCGCCGCATCGTCATCGCCGTCGTCGAGCACCGCGGCGCCAACAGCCGCGACATCGCGGCGCGGCTGTTCATCAGCGACCACACCCTGCGCAACCACCTGACCACGATCTACCGCAAGCTCGACGTGCGCAACCGCGTCGAGCTCGTCATGCACGCGATCGAGCACGGCATGACGAAGCCCGGCGGTGCGAGCGGCGCTGGCGCACCGCTCGCACACTGAGCCCATGTCGTCAGGCCTTGTCGCGCATGCGGCGCCGACCGGCGAACCCGAGCATGCCGAGGCCCGCGAGCATCATGGCGTACGTTTCTGGCTCGGGAATCTCCGCCGTGGGAGTTTCCGGAAACTCGCCGCCGCCCGGAATGCCGCCGCCATCGGGAAGTCCGCCGCCGCCGCCCGGGATGCCGCCTCCGTCGGGAATCCCGCCGGCGCCCGGCGCGAACGCATGCGCGAACGTCGCCGTGCCGTTGATGATGCCCATCCAGTCGTCTACGTAGCTCGTCGCCGCGGTGCGCACGCGCAGCACGGTGGTCGTCAGCCCCGCGGTCACGCCGGTCGGCGTGAAATTGAACCCGAGCGTCCCGTCGCTGCTCATGTCGAGCGTGCTGGCGCCCTCAGTACCCCTGACGAAGTCGCCCCACATGCCGCCGTCCTGGAAGACGTCTACGCTCATGCCGGAGTAGCCGCCAGCGGTAATGCGCGCGACGGCATCGGCGCTGCCGCCGAAGGTGGTGAACTGGTAGTAGAAGTCGAGGTTGACTCCATCCTCCTTGCCATCGAACACCGCCGCGCGCGCCTCGCCGGCGAAGGTCGCCGTGCTCACGTCTGTCGACACGTAATTGAGCAGCGTGCCGAAGTCGCTGACCGAGCTGTACGGCGCCCCGATGGTGGGACCGGCGATGGGACCAGTCCCGGCAGAGACGACGACCGCGTGAGCGTTGCCTAGAGCGCCGGCTGCGGCCAGCGCCGCTGCCAGCTTCAACATCTTGTGCATGGCGAATCCTTTCTTTGGGTTGCGGCCGCGGCATTGCGTGCCGGGGATCAAGGTAGCGGCAAGTGAGTGAAGTCTCGGTACGGTCGGCGACATTGCTACCGCAAGCGCGGGCGCTTTGTCATGGGCGAACGGGAGCATGCGCCGGTGTCCGCCGTCGCCGCGCTACCTATTCTCGTTGCAGGATCGGTCGCGATTTCGCGCGGCCGCGCAGACGGGAAGCGCCATGCGGACGGACACGGAATCGATACGGGTGCTGCTGGTCAAGGACAGTGCGGCCATGCGCTGGGGGCTCGGCCGCGTCGTCAGCGGCGGGTCGCCGCGCATGACGCTGGTCGGCAGCGCACAGACCGCCGCCGCCGCGCTCGCATCGGCGCGCCTGCGTCCGCACGTGATCCTGATCGACCTCGAGATCGAAGGCGCCAGCAGTGTGGAACTGATCCCGACGCTGAAGGAGCGCTCCGGCGGCCGCGTGCTGATCCACACCGGCATCGGCGACCGGCGCCTGCACGAGGACGCGCTGCTGTTCGGCGCCGCCGGCATTCTCGTGAACGATGCGTCGGCCGACGCGGTGCTCAACGCCATCGCCGCCGTGCATGCCGGCCGCTGGCTGCACGCCGGTCCGTCGCTCGCCTCGCAGCCGCGCAGCGACGCGGAGATCGAGGCGTCGGCCGCCCTCGGCCTGCCCTTCCTGTCGCCGACCGAACGCCGCGCCATCGTGCGCCTGCGCGCGGTTTCGCCGTGGCGACCCGCATCGGCGCCCGCCCTCGCCGACCTCGTCGGCATCTACAGCAAGCTCGGGCTGCGCAACCGTCGCGAGCTCGAACGCTTCGCCACGCGCTTCGCATGAGGAGCTTTGTCCCGGTTCGACGGGACAAGGCTCCGATGTTCGAGGCCGCACCGCCCCCTAGAGTGAAGCCGCTGTCGCCGCACTCGTGCGGAACGGCCGAATCGCCTCAGGGGGCCTTCGTCTTGGCGGCTCGGCGCACCCGTTCCGCGATGCGAGGACTCGCCGGGCACATCCAAATCTTCAAGGAGAAGCACCATGAAAACTTTGGCAGCAGGCATCAAGCGCTTCATGCAGGAAGAGGACGGCGTCACGATGGTCGAGTACGGGCTCATCGCGGCGCTGATCTCGGTCGTCGTGATCATCGCCCTCACGGGCGTCGGCGGCAACCTGAAGGAAACCTACACGACGATCTGCAACAAGCTCGCCGGTGCGGTCACGGGCAGCGGCGGAACGGCTGCGGCCTGCGCGTAGCACCCCGGACAGGGCCGGCATGCCCGGCCCTGAAACCCGACCAGTAGAGGAACGGAAAATGATCATCCAAACGCTGCACGACATGGCCGGCGACGAAGCCGGCGTCACGACGCTCGAATACGCGCTGGTCGCCGCGCTGATCGCCATCGTCTGCATCGCCGTCGTCGGCGCCGTCGGCTTGAACGTCGCGGCGCTGTATGCCATCGTGTGCAACGAGGTGACCACCGCGATCTCGGGAGCGCCGTCGTGCTGAGCACGGCCGGCGAGTTCGGCGCCGTCGTCGACCTGCTGTCGATGCTCGTGCTCGACACGCGCACCGGCGTGCTGATCGCCGCCCTGCTGACGGCCGCCTGGTGCGACGCCCGCGAAGACGAGTTCGTTGGGGATGCGTCCGAAGCGGGCGTCGCCATCGCGCTGGTGCAGAACGCCGTCGCGCCGCTGCACGGCGGCGGCTTCCTGTGGTCGCTGGCCGGGCTCGGCACCGGTTTCGCGCTGCTGCTGCCGTTCTACCTGCTGCGCGCCATGGGCGCCGGCGACGTCAAGCTGATGGCGATGGCCGGCGCCTTCCTCGGCTTTCCCGACGCCCTCTACGCCGGCCTCGCCAGCTTCCTCGCGGGCGGCGCGCTTTCCGTGTTCTTCATGCTCAAGGGCGGCTCGCTGCGCACCAGCCTGACCAACGTCCTGGCGCTGTTGCGCGGCCGCCTCGACGGCTTGCGCCTCGGCGCCGGGGCCGCTTCGGCCGGAACCCTGCCCTACGGCGTCGCCATTGCCGCCGGCACGATCGGCTACCTCGTGCTGCGTCAGCTCGGCTTCATCGACTGAGGAGACCGCCATGACGCCGCATACTCTGCGCCTGGTCTCCGAAGACGCCACCAGCCCGCTGCCGCGCGCGCCGCGCACCCCGCAGGAGACCGGCCTGCGGTTTTCGGTGCTCGTCGAACTGGCGACCAAGGCGCTGTTCATCCGCGGCCAGCTCGGCCTGTCGGACCTCGTCGACGTGATGAAACTGCTGCCGACCGTGGTGACGCCGGTGCTCGAGTTCATGCGCAGCGAAGGCCTGTGCGAGGTCGCACGCGGCGGACGCGACGGCGCGCACGAGTTCCGCCTCACCGACCTCGGGCGCGTGCGTGCCCAGGACTTCATGCGCCGCAGCCAGTATGCGGGCGCGGCGCCGGTGACGATCGAGGACTACACGCGCCAGGTGCAGGCGCAGTCAGTGGCCAACATGGGCGTGACGCGCGAGCGTCTGCAACAGGCCTTCGCCGGCATCATCGTGCGCGAGACCCTGCTCGAGCAGTTCGGCGCGGCCATGAACTCGGGACGCGCGATCTTCATCTACGGCCCCGCCGGCAGCGGCAAGACCTACCTCGCCGAGCGCCTGGTCGGCCTGCTCAGCGGCGACGTCGCGCTGCCCTATTCGCTGGCGGTGCAGGGCGAGATCATCCGCGTCTTCGATCCGCTGGTCCATGAGCCCGTGCCGGCCGCCGCGCCTGCCACGGGGCTCGACCGCGGGCCGATGGTCGACGCGCGCTGGGTGCTGTGCCGGCGTCCGGTGGTGATGACCGGCGCCGAGCTCACGCTGTCGATGGTCGACCTCGAATTCGACGAGACCACGCGCTACTACGTGGCGCCGCAGCAGGTGAAGGCCAACAACGGCCTCTTCATCCTCGACGACCTCGGCCGCCAGCTGGTCTCGGCGCAGGACCTGATGAACCGCTGGATCGTGCCGCTCGACCGCCGCATCGACTTCCTGACGCTGCACACGGGGCAGAAGTTCATGGTGCCCTTCGACGTCATCGTCGTCTTCTCGAGCAACCTCAAGCCTTCGCAGCTCGCCGACGAGGCCTTCATCCGCCGCCTCGGCTACAAGATCTACGTCGGCCACCTCGGGGCCGATGCCTATCGCGAAATCCTTGACCAGGCATGCCGCCACTTCGGCATTCCCTGGCGCGACGACGGCCTCGACTACCTGCTCGAGCGCCACCGCGCCGAATCCCGCCCCCTGCTCGCCTGCCTGCCGCGCGACCTGCTCGGCCAGGTGCGCGACCACGCGCGCTTCGACGGCAGCGAGCCGCAAATGTCGCCCGAGATGCTCGCCTGGGCCTGGGAAAACTACTTCGCGCGCGAGTGACCGCGCCGCCATCCGAACGCAGTCCTGCAAGAGCCACGCAAAAGGAGACGCAACATGAGGAACACGAGAGCCACGGTGATGCTGGTGTTGTCGCTGGTGATCGGCGTCGCCGCGACGCTGATCGCGGCGGCATGGGTGCAGCAGAAAGGCGACGCGGCGACCAACCAGGTGGTGGTCGCCGCGGTCGACATCGAGCTCGGCAGCCGGCTCAACCCGCAGATGATCAAGACCGTGGCCTGGCCGAGCGGCAACGTTCCGGCCGGCAGCTTCGCCACCGTCGAGGCGCTCACCGACCGCGTCGTGCGCACCGGCGTGCTGCGCGGCGAGGCGGTGCTCGATTCGAAGCTGGCGCCGGTCGGCACCAAGGGCGGCCTCTCCGCCGTCATCAAGGAGGGCGCGCGGGCGATGACGGTTCGCGTCAACGACGTCGTCGGCGTCGCCGGCTTCGCGCTGCCGGGCAACTACGTCGATGTCGTCGTCAGCACGCAGCAGGACGGCAACGGCTCCGACAGGCAGATCTCCAAGATCGTGCTCGAGCACATCCTCGTGCTCGCCGTCGCGCAGGAGGCCAACCGCGACGAGACCAAGCCCAAGGTGGTCAGCGCCGTGACCCTGGAAGTCACGCCGGCGCAGGCCGAAGCGCTCGACCTGGCGCGCAGCGTCGGCACCCTGTCGCTGGTGTTGCGCAACCAGGTCGACAACAAGCTCACGGCCACCGGCGGCATCACCAAGCAGCAGCTCCTGGTCGGCCAGCCGAGGCCGCTCAAGGTCGCCGCCGCGCCGGTGCGAAAGCCTGCGCACAGGAGGCCCGCCGTTCGCCGCGACTGCGTCGAGGTCATCAAGGGCGGCACCAAAACCACCGCGTGCTTCTGAGTCCCGAAGCACGGTTCGATCGCACAAACCCCGGGGAGCAACAAATGCCCAGCATGAACATGGACGGAGCCGCGCCAGGGCGCGGACGAATTTCACGCCTTCTCGCGGCATCGCTGCTCTGCGCGGCGCTGTCCGTGCCGCCGGCATACGCCCAGCGGGCCGCGCGGCCGCAGGCCGCGAGCGCGGCGCTGACACCCTGCAGCTCGATAACCATCGCCGAGCCGCAGCGCGTCACGCTCGGCAAGTCGACGCTGGTCCCGCTGCCGAGCCCCGTGGTGCGGATGGTCGTCGGCGGGCTCGGCAGCGGCACTGCCGGGCGGCCCGTCGAGGGCGACAAGGCCGCCAACGCGCCGGCGGCGGCGAGCGGGGAGAGCAGGAACGGCGTCGCCGATGCCGACATCATGCTGCTCAGCCCGAACGAGCTCTACGTGCTCGGCAAGCGCGTCGGCTCGATGAACCTGATCCTCCAGGGCCGCGACAACCGCTGCACGGTGATGGACCTCGCCGTGACCATGGATTCGAACTCGCTGCAGGCCAAGTTCGCGGAGCTCATGCCGATGGAGAAGGGCATCAGGGTATCCGCCGCCGAAGACTCGCTGGTGCTCTCGGGCGAGGTCGCCGACGCCGTCAAGCTCGAGCGCGCCATCGCCGTGGCCGCGGCCTACGCGCCCGAGAAGCGCATCGTGAACCTGATGCGCGCCTCGGCCGCGCACCAGGTGATGCTCGAGGTGAAGGTGGCCGAGATCTCGAAGAGCATCCTCGACAAGCTCGGTTCGCGGCTGGCCTTCGGCACCGGCACGCGCTACTCCCTGCTCTCGGACTTCCTCACCGGCGCCGGCGGCGTGCTCGAGTTGCTGAGCAGGAGCGGCAAGAGCTCGCTGCGCCTCGACGCCGAACTCAAGGATGCCGTCGTGCGCGTGCTCGCGGAGCCGAACCTGATGGCCGTCAGCGGCCAGCAGGCGAGCTTCCTCTCGGGCGGCAAGATCTTCATCCCGGTTTCGCAGACGCCCACCACCGGCATCGGCGTGCCGACGATCACGCTGGAAGAGAAGGAGTTCGGCGTCGGCGTGAAGTTCACGCCGACCGTACTCGAAGGCGGCCGCATCAACCTCAAGGTGGCATCGGAGGTCTCGGAACTCTCGCAGACGGGCTCGCCCTTCACCACGCTGGGCAACGTCACGGCCGTCCTGCCGTCCTTCACGACGCGGCGCGCCGACACCACGGTGCAGCTCAAGGACGGCCAGAGCTTCGCCATCGCCGGCCTGATCAAGAACAACCTGACCGAAACCGTGACCCGCTTCCCCGGGCTCGGCGACATCCCGATACTCGGCGCGCTGTTCCGCAGCACCGAGTACCAGAAGGACCTGACGGAGCTGCTGTTCATCATCACGCCGCGCCTGGTGAAGCCCCTGCCCGCCGAGTATGCGCTGCCGACCGACGCCTACAAGGAGCCGAGCCGCGCCGACGCGCTGCTCAACGGCTCGCTGGAAGCCGGCAAGGACGAACGGCAGCAGACGCCGCCCGCCCCGGTGTCGGAAGCCGGCACGCCGGCACTGCCGGCGCCGTCCGCGCCGGCCGCACCGGTGGCGACGACCTCGCCGGTGAACCTGGACGAGACCCCGCGCCTGCTGCCGGCCGCAGACACCGCACCGCCGCCGCCGCGCATCGAACCGCAGGCGAGCGCCGCGGCCGTCATTGGAGCGAAGCCATGAACCGGACCGCGCTCAAGGCGCTCGGCGTCGCCGTCGCGCTGCCCGGCCGCGGCCCGGCACTGGCCGGCGGCGAAGCGCCGAACGCCAAGGAAACAAAACCCAAACGCGAAAAGCGGAGGAAGGCCATGAACAAGACTGTCGTCAGCATCCTGTGCATCACTGTCGTCGGCGCCGCTGCCGGCTGCGCCTCGCGCACGCCGGTGCTCGACGAGCGCTTCGGCGATGCCGTGCGCGAGGCGCGCGCCAAGCAGACCATCAACCCGGCGGCGGGGCGCGACGCCGACCCGGTGCTCGGCCTCGACGGCCTCGCCGCGCGCGAATCGATCGAGCGCTACAAGGACTCCACCAAGGCGCCGCCGCCGGTGACCAACGTCATCAACATCGGCGGCAGCATCGGCGGCGGCGGCAGCGGCCGCTGAGGCGACGGGGACGGGCCGCATCATGCGCAATGCGAACACCGCACGCCGGCAGCACGGAGGAGTGCTGGTCCTCGTCGCGCTCTCGGGCGCGATCCTGATCGGATTCCTCGGCATCGTCGTCGACCTCGGCCGCCTGTTCGTCACCAAGACCGAGCTGCAGAGCTCGATGGACGCCTGCGCGCTGGCCGCCGCCGCCGAGCTGAAGGCGGACCCGCAGGCGATCGAGCGCGCCGTCAGCGCCGGCATCACGGCCGGCAACCGCAACAGCGTCGGCTTCCAGGCGGTCTCGGCCAACGTGACGGCGGCCGACGTGCTCTTCAGCGACCGCCTCAGCGACAACTCGACGACCTGGCCGTTCGGCTACGTCGCCAACACCGCAGCCGATCCCGCGACGTCGACCTACGCGATGTGCGCGCGCGCAGAGACGGGCATCGTCACCTGGTTCATGCAGGCGCTGCAGGGCCTCACCGGCTCGCCGGTGACCACCGGCACCGTCGGCGCCTGGGCGACGGCGACGCTGGTGTCGTCGCAGATGAACTGCGCCATTCCGCTCGGC
>Ga0075012_10003770_pt1 | contig 14247 bp, 11 predicted proteins | sample All_14_2_FD_71474 | JGI IMG/M metagenome (GOLD analysis project Ga0075012, IMG submission 71474) | Freshwater microbial communities in response to fracking from Pennsylvania, USA - Allegheny Zone_MetaG_DW_15 | ecosystem: Environmental > Aquatic > Deep subsurface > Groundwater > Drilled... | reverse complement strand
CCCCATGGGTATATATGCAGCAAATCAAGAGATCATCGGCTGCTCAGCGGTGAGTCCATCCACATGGCAAAAAAAGAAACAATGTCTTCCGCATGAAAAAGCACAGTGAGTACTTTTTTCACACAAATTGAACACGTGGTGCCACGGCGCACAGCAGCTCGTAGCTGATGGTGCCAGCGGCCTTGGCAACCTCATCCACCGTCAGCACCGCCCCTGTCTGACTGCGGCCCCACAGCACAACCTCGGCCCCGAGTCCCGCAGGCTCAGCGCCCTGACCACACAGGACCGCATCCACCGGCCCCAGGTCCACAGTCAGCATATCCATGCTGACGCGCCCCACCAGTCGAGTGCGCACGCCCCCCACCAACACGGGGGCACCCACGCCCAAAGCGCCAGGCGCATGGCGGGGGTAGCCGTCAGCGTAGCCACATGCCACCACCCCCACCCGCATGGAAGCTGGCGCAGTGAAGGTGGAGCCGTAGCCCACGGTATCGCCTTCTTCCAACTGCTGCACCCCGATCAACCGGCTGGCCAAAGTCATGGCGGGCAGCAAGCCCCAATGCTGGCTGGTGTGATCCGGGTGATCGGGCGAACTTCCGTAGACCACGATGCCGGGCCGCACCCAATCGGCCGACAAAGACTCTGCGCCAAGCTCAGCGCTACCGACAACCAAGGCGCGCTGGGCATGGCGCAAAGTGGCCGCGCTGTTGCACAGACTCCGCTCTCCGGGCAGATCATGGGTCGCCTGGACAAATGCCTGGACCTGATGTGCTAGGCCATCACACCCGGCCCGGTCACCATCGGCATCACTGAAGTGGGTCATGAGCGAGATTTCTTCCACCTGTGGCAGCGCCGCCAGACGGTTCCAGGCTGCCCGGAATTGCGCTGGTTTGAAACCCAGGCGGTTCATGCCCGAGTTCATTTTCAAGAACACGCGGTGCGGCACCTGTGTCTTGTGCGTGGCCAGCATGTCAATCTGCTCGTCGCAATGCACCACATGCCACAGACCCAGCCGTGAACACACTTCCAAATCGCGTTGTTCGAAAACCCCCTCCAGTAACAAAATGGGGCCTCGCCATCCCAGATCTCGCACACGCTGGGCCTCTGCCAGGTCCAGCAGGGCAAAGCCATCGGCAGCCCGCAAAGCGTCAAACACACGCTCAATGCCATGGCCATAGGCGTTGGCCTTGACCACCGCCCAGACCCGGGCATCTGGCGCGGCTTGACGGGCCCGCTGCAAGTTGTGGGTCAAGGCTTCGGAATGGACAGTGGCGTAGATAGGACGTGGCATGGTTGGGCAGTGTGCCAGAGGCATTTCCCTTCGGGCAACGGTTATTAGCATGTTGCAGTGCACACCAAGATTGCTGATATAAAGGCGGGCCACCAACGCCCGGCGTCTGGGGCAATAGCATCGGCGGTCCATGTATTTTCAAAGACTGATCGGTGCGGAACGCGGAACCATGGAAGTCTTCAACGCCCTGCTGCCCATCTTCACGGAATACGGTTATCTGGCTGTGTTCATCATGCTTCTCATCTGCGGCTTCGGTGTCCCCATCCCGGAGGACGTGACCCTGGTGACGGGTGGCGTGATCGCCGGCCTGGGCTACGCCGATGTCAACACCATGTTTGCCGTGGGCATGGCAGGAGTCATCATTGGCGATGGAATGGTGTTCACCATTGGGCGCTTTCAGGGCGTCCGGGTGCTGCAGTTGAAGCCGGTGCAACGCATCATCACCCCCGAGCGGTTTCATGCGGCACAAGAAGCTTTTCACAAATACGGGCGCTGGGTGATGTTTGTCGCCCGCTTCCTCCCTGGCCTGCGCACTCCCGTGTTCTTCACAGCAGGCATGTCCAAGCGGGTCAGCTTTGGCACGTGGCTGCTGATGGATGGCGTGGCCGCCCTGATCAGCGTCCCGGTCTGGGTGTACCTGGGCTATTTCGGGGCCCGCAACTTCGACTGGATGTTCAAAATCCTGCACCGCTTCCAGTACGGCATTTTTGCCTTGCTGGGCTTGGGAGCAGTGGCTTTGGGTGTGATCTGGTGGCGAAAACGCAAGGCCAAATCGGCACGCTGACGCATCAGCCAAAGTTCAGGCATAAAAATAGCCCCTAGCGCTTGACCAGCAAGCAGTAGGGGCTATTTTTTTGGGAACAACACCAGGGGTTGTCGTTCACCCCTGGTGAGCTGCATCACTCGGCAGCGGCGCTTTCGCTGGCCTGATCGGCCTGGTCAGAGGCCAATTGCAGTGCGTCGGCCTCGGCAATGGCTCGGCGCTCGGCATCGTCCATGTCTTCCTTGACCTTGCGAGCCTTGTGATAAGCCATGCCAGTCCCTGCGGGGATCAGACGACCCACGATCACGTTCTCCTTCAAACCACGCAAAGAATCGCGCTTGCCCATGATCGCCGCTTCGGTCAGCACGCGCGTGGTCTCTTGGAAGGACGCAGCAGAGATGAACGAGTCGGTGGACAACGAGGCTTTGGTGATACCCAACAACACGTTGCTGTACACCGCAGGGATCTTGCCTTCGGCGCGCAGAGCGTCATTGGTGTTGAGGATCTCGGAACGCTCGATCTGCTCGCCCCCGATGTAGGTGGAGTCACCGGGGTGATCCACCACCACGCGGCGCAACATCTGGCGCACGATCACTTCAATGTGCTTGTCGTTGATCTTCACGCCCTGCAAGCGGTACACGTCCTGCACCTCGTCCACGATGTAGCGGGCCAGCTCTTCCATGCCCAGCAGGCGCAGGATGTCTTGTGGGTCGGCAGGACCGTCCACAATGCTCTCGCCCTTGTTGACCACCTGGCCTTCGTGCACCAAGATGTTCTTTTCCTTGGGGATGAGCTCGTCCCAGACCTTGCCTTCGGGGTCGGTAATTTGCAGGCGAACCTTGCCTTTGGTTTCCTTGCCGAACGACACGGTACCGGTCATCTCGGCCAGCATCCCCTTGTCTTTGGGTGAACGGGCTTCGAACAACTCGGCCACACGAGGCAGACCGCCGGTAATGTCGCGGGTCTTTTGACCTTCGATAGGGATACGGGCCAGCACTTCACCAGGGCCCACGTCCTGGCCGTCACGCACTTGCAGCAGAGCACCGACCTGGAAGCCAATGGTCACCGAGTGGTCGGTGCCAGGGATCTTGATCTCGTTGCCCGTGGCATCGACCAATTTGACCTGCGGGCGAATGACTTTTGCAGCGCCACGGCGTTTGGGGTCGATCACCACCAAGGTGGCCAGACCAGTCACATCGTCCACCTGCTTGGCAACAGTCAACCCTTCTTCCACGTTCTCGAATTTCACCTGACCGGCGAATTCGGTGATGATGGGCCGGGTCAATGGATCCCAGTTGGCCAAAATGGTGCCGGCTTTGATCTGCTGGTCGGGCTTGACCGTCAGGATGGCGCCATACGGCACCTTGTGACGCTCACGCTCACGGCCCAAGTCATCGTGAATGATGATTTCACCGGAACGAGCAATCACCACCAGCTCGCCTTTGCTGTTGCTGACATAGCGCATGGTAGCGTTGAAGCCGATGGCGCCATTGGACTTGGCTTCCACGCTGGAGGCAATGGCGGCGCGAGATGCTGCACCACCGATGTGGAAGGTGCGCATGGTCAGCTGGGTACCCGGCTCGCCGATGGACTGTGCGGCAATCACACCCACCGCCTCACCCATGTTGACCAAGCCGCCTCGTCCCAGGTCACGACCATAGCACTTGGCACAGATGCCGAAGCGAGTCTCGCAGGTCAGTGCTGTGCGCACTTTCACCTCGTCCACACCAGCAGCTTCCAACTCTTCGATGAGGTCTTCATCCAGCATTTCGCCCGCTGGCACCAGCATGGCCCGAGTCTCGGGATGCAAGACTTCTTCAGCCGTGGTTCGACCCAGGATTCGGTCGCGCAACGACTCAATGACCTCCCCACCTTCAACAATGGCCCGCATCAGCGTGCCGTTGCTGGTGCCGCAATCATCTTCATTGACCACAAGGTCTTGCGTGACATCCACCAAACGACGAGTCAGGTAGCCCGAGTTGGCAGTTTTCAACGCCGTATCGGCCAGACCTTTTCGTGCACCGTGCGTGGAAATGAAGTACTGCAACACGTTCAGACCTTCACGGAAGTTGGCCGTGATAGGAGTCTCGATGATGGAGCCGTCAGGCTTGGCCATCAGGCCACGCATACCGGCCAGCTGGCGAATCTGGGCGGCAGAGCCCCGCGCACCGGAGTCGGCCATCATGTAGATGGAGTTGAAGGACTCCTGGTCGACCTCTGCGCCATGGCGATCTGTGGTTCGCTGCTTGGCCAGCTGGGCCATCATGACCTTTGATACCTCGTCGCCAGCCTTGCCCCAGATATCCACCACCTTGTTGTAACGCTCACCAGACGTGACAAGGCCGGAGGCGTACTGCTGTGCAATTTCCTTCACTTCCTTTTCAGCCCGGCCAATGATGCCGTGCTTTTCCTGAGGCACCAACATGTCGTCCACTGCGATGGAGATGCCTGATCGGGTCGCCAAGCGGAAACCGTTCTGCAGAAGTTTGTCTGCAAACACCACTGTTTCTTTCAAACCGCACTTGCGAAATGACGTGTTGATGAGTCGAGAAATTTCTTTCTTCTTCAAGGCCTTGTTCAAGTTGCTGAAAGGCAAGCCTTTGGGCAGAATTTCTGACAACAACGCCCGACCGACTGTGGTGTCAACGAGCTTGGTTTCGGGAGTGAACTCCCCCGTGGCCTTGTCCTTGACGTATTCTGTCAATCGCACGCTGACTTTGGCCGTGATCTCGACCACACCAGCATCCAAAGCACGTTGCACCTCGGGAATATCGGCAAATATCATGCCTTCACCCTTGCCATTGATGCGCTCGCGGGTGGAGTAATACAGGCCCAGCACCACGTCCTGTGACGGCACGATGGAGGGCTCACCACTCGCCGGGAACAGCACGTTGTTGGAAGCCAGCATCAATGTGCGGGCTTCCATCTGGGCTTCCACAGACAGGGGCACGTGGACAGCCATCTGGTCGCCGTCGAAGTCGGCGTTGAAAGCCGAACACACCAACGGGTGCAGCTGAATGGCCTTGCCTTCGATCAGGATGGGCTCGAATGCCTGGATACCCAAGCGGTGCAGCGTGGGCGCGCGGTTGAGCAGGATGGGGTGTTCTTTGATAACCTCTTCCAGAATGTCCCATACCACGGGCGTGCCGGCTTCCACTTCCTTCTTGGCCGCCTTGATGGTGGTCGCAATGCCCATTGCTTCCAAGCGCGAGAAGATGAAAGGCTTGAACAGTTCCAGAGCCATCAACTTGGGCAAACCGCACTGGTGCAGCTTGAGGGTTGGACCCACGGTGATGACGGAACGACCTGAATAGTCGACGCGCTTGCCCAGCAAGTTCTGACGGAAACGACCGCTCTTGCCCTTGATCATGTCGGCCAGAGACTTCAGTGCACGCTTGTTGGCGCCGGTCATGGCCTTGCCGCGACGACCGTTGTCCAGCAAGCTGTCCACAGCTTCTTGCAACATGCGCTTTTCGTTGCGCGCAATGATTTCAGGCGCCTTCAACTCCAACAAACGGCGCAGACGGCTGTTGCGGTTGATGACGCGGCGGTACAGGTCGTTCAGGTCGGAAGTGGCGAAGCGGCCACCGTCCAGCGGCACCAGGGGGCGCAGGTCGGGCGGCAGCACGGGCAGCACGTCCAGCACCATCCACTCAGGCTTGATACCCGACTTCTTGAACGCCTCAATGACCTTCAAACGCTTGGCATTCTTTTTGATCTTGAGTTCTGAACCAGTGAGGTCATTGCGCAAGCGCTCGATTTCCACATCCAAGTCAATGCTTTCCAGCAACTCCTTGATGCCTTCTGCACCCATCTTGGCCACGAATTCATCACCGAACTCCCGGACTTTGGCATCGTAGTCGTCCTCGGTCATGATGCTGTACTTCTTCAGCGGTGTCATGCCCGGGTCAACCACCACATACGCTTCAAAGTACAGCACGCGCTCGATGTCGCGCAGGGTCATGTCCAGCACCATACCCAGACGGCTGGGCAGGGACTTCAGGAACCAGATATGGGCACAAGGCGCGGCCAGATCAATGTGTCCCATGCGCTCACGGCGCACTTTGGTCTGTGTGACCTCCACGCCGCACTTCTCGCAGATGACGCCACGGTGCTTCAGGCGCTTGTACTTGCCGCACAGACACTCGTAGTCCTTGATCGGGCCAAAAATCTTGGCACAGAACAGACCATCACGCTCGGGTTTGAACGTGCGATAGTTGATCGTTTCAGGTTTTTTGACTTCGCCAAAAGACCAAGAACGGATTTTTTCAGGCGAGGCCAAACCGATTCGAATGGCATCGAAATGCTCGTCAGGCGTGAACTGCTTGAACAGGTCGAGTAATGATTTCATGGGTTAAATCCTTGATCTTTCCTGCGTGAATTAAGAACGCTCGAGTTCGATATCGATGCCCAGCGAGCGGATTTCCTTCACCAGCACGTTGAACGATTCAGGCATACCGGCCGTGATGGCGTGTTCGCCCTTGACAATGCTCTCGTACACCTTGGTACGGCCTTGCACATCATCAGATTTGACAGTGAGCATTTCTTGCAGGGTGTAAGACGCGCCGTACGCCTCCAGTGCCCACACCTCCATCTCGCCGAAACGCTGGCCACCGAACTGGGCCTTACCGCCCAGAGGCTGCTGCGTGACGAGCGAGTACGGACCGGTGGATCGGGCGTGCATCTTGTCATCCACCAAATGGTGCAATTTCAGGAAGTGCATGTAGCCGACGGTGGTAACACGTTCAAACGCCTCCCCGGTACGCCCGTCATACAACTGAGCCTGGGTTCGCGTGGCCGTCAGACCCTTAGCTGCGGCGATGTCATCCGGATACGCCAGTTTGAGCATGGCACGGATCTCATCTTCAGAAGCACCATCGAAAACTGGAGTGGCAAAAGGCACACCTGATGTGAGGTTGGAGGCCATCTCCATCACCTCATCGTCGCTGAGCTGCGAAAGATCTTCCTTCTTGCCCGTCTGGTTGTAAATTTTCTCCAAGAACGTGCGCACTTCGGCCACCTTGGCTTCAGCCTGCAACAAGTCCCCGATGCGTTGACCAAGGCCTTTGCCCGCCCAACCCAAATGGACTTCCAGTACCTGTCCCACGTTCATTCGCGAAGGAACACCCAGGGGGTTAAGTACGATGTCACACGGCGTGCCATCGGCCATGTGAGGCATGTCCTCCACCGGAACAATCTTGGAAACAACACCCTTGTTGCCGTGACGACCGGCCATCTTGTCACCAGGTTGCAAGCGGCGTTTCACAGCCAGATACACCTTGACCATCTTCAGAACACCGGCGGGCAACTCATCACCCTGCGTCAACTTCTTGCGTTTTTCCTCGAAAGCCAAGTCGAAGCTATGGCGAGTCTGCTCCATCGAGTTCTTGATGGACTCCAACTGACTGGCCACTTCATCATCAGCGGGACGGATGTCGAACCAATGGTATTTTTCGACATCCGCCAAATAGGCTTTGTCGATCGTCGTTCCCTTGGCAAGCTTTTTGGGGCCGCCGTTGGCCACTTTGCCAATCAACAGCTTTTCAATCCGGTCGAACGCATCGGCCTCCACAATGCGAAGCTGGTCATTCAGATCCAAGCGGAAGCGTTTCAATTCGTCATCAATGATCTGTTGCGCCCGTTTGTCACGGGTAATGCCTTCGCGGGTGAACACCTGCACATCAATTACCGTTCCTTGCGAGCCTTGATCCACACGCAGAGAGGTGTCTTTCACATCACTGGCTTTTTCACCGAAGATGGCGCGAAGCAGCTTTTCTTCCGGCGTCAGGGTGGTTTCACCCTTCGGGGTAACTTTGCCCACCAACACGTCGCCCGGCAACACTTCCGCGCCCACATAGATGATTCCAGAGTCATCAAGCCGGTTCAGCTGCTGTTCGGCAAGGTTGGGAATGTCTCGGGTGATTTCCTCTGCACCCAACTTGGTGTCCCGAGCCATCACAACCAATTCTTCGATGTGAATGGACGTGTAACGGTCTTCCGAAACGACGCGCTCGCTGATCAGGATGGAGTCTTCAAAGTTGTAGCCATTCCATGGCATGAACCCGATGAGCATATTCTGACCGATGGAAATTTCCCCCAAGTCGGTCGATGCACCGTCGGCAATCACATCACCTTTTGCCAGCTTGTCGCCCTTTTTCACAATGGGCCGCTGATGGATATTGGTGTTCTGGTTGGAACGTTGGTACTTGATCAGGTTATAAATGTCCACGCCGACTTCACCGGCAACAGCCTCTGCATCGTTCACACGGATCACGATACGGGTGGCATCCACATAATCAACGACACCTCCACGTTTGGCTGTCACCACGGTTCCTGAATCCACTGCGGCCACACGCTCAATTCCGGTACCAACCAATGGTTTTTCGGGGCGTAACGTGGGCACCGCCTGCCGGGACATGTTGGCGCCCATCAGTGCGCGGTTCGCATCGTCGTGCTCAAGGAAAGGGACCAACGAAGCAGCAACCGACACAATCTGAGCAGGCGAGACGTCCATATATTGGATGGTTTCAGCCCCCACCAGCACGGACTCACCCTTTTCACGGGCGGACACCAGATCACCGGTCAAACGCCCCTCTGCGTCCAACGCAGCGTTTGCCTGCGCAATGACGTATTTACCCTCTTCGATCGCTGACAGGTAGTCGATCTGGTGGGTCACTTTGCCATCCACTACACGGCGGTAAGGTGTCTCGATGAATCCGTACTCGTTCAAGCGGGCGTACAAGGCCAGCGAGTTGATCAGACCGATGTTCGGGCCTTCTGGTGTTTCAATGGGACATACGCGGCCATAGTGGGTCACGTGAACGTCACGAACCTCAAAGCCAGCGCGCTCGCGGGTAAGACCACCTGGGCCCAAAGCAGACACTCGGCGCTTGTGCGTGATTTCGGCCAGTGGGTTGGTCTGGTCCATGAACTGAGACAACTGCGATGCCCCGAAGAACTCCTTGAGTGCCGCAGAAATGGGCTTGGAGTTGATCAAATCGTGCGGCATCAGTGGCTCTTGCTCTGCTTGGCCCAAACGCTCCTTCACAGCTTTCTCGATACGAGCCAAACCGGTACGGTACTGGTTTTCGGCAAGTTCGCCCACGCATCGGACACGTCGATTGCCCAAGTGGTCAATATCGTCAACCTCACCACGACCATTCCGCAAGTCCACCAGTATCTTGACGACAGCAAGAATGTCATCATTGGACAGCACCATGGGCCCCGTGGACTCTTCGCGTCCTACACGCGCATTGAACTTCATGCGCCCCACGCGAGACAAATCGTAGGTGTCGGGGTTGTAAAACAACCTCTGGAACAGCGCCTGAACAGCGTCTTCTGTAGGTGGCTCACCGGGGCGCATCATGCGATAGATGGCGACACGGGCGGCAAACTCGTCAGCCGTTTCGTCAATTCGCAACGTTTGGGAAATGTAAGCCCCTTGGTCCAACTCGTTGGTGTACAAACATTGCAAATCCTGTACACCTGCACTTCGCAGCTTCTTCAACAGTGCTTCCGTGAGCTCCTCATTTGCTTTAGCAATGATCTCGCCAGTGTCACTGTCAACAATGTTTCGTGCGACCACGCGACCAATCAAGAAATCTTCAGGCACGCTGACATGTGTGGTGCCAGACTGCTCCATCTCACGCGTGTGGCGTGCAGTGATGCGCTTGTCTTTCGCAACGACCACTTTGCCTGATTTGTCGGTGATGTCAAAACGAGCAACCTCACCGCGCAAACGCTCGGCCACGAACTCCATCTGCGCACCGCTGTCCATCAGGCGGAAGTGGTCATTCACGAAGAAGTTGGCAAGAATAGTCTCCGGCGTCAGTCCAATGGCCTTGAGCAGAATCGTCACTGGCATTTTGCGACGACGATCCACCCGGAAAAAAAGAACATCCTTCGGGTCGAATTCAAAGTCGAGCCAAGAGCCGCGATAAGGAATGATCCGCGCTGAAAAAAGAAGCTTGCCTGAGCTGTGCGTCTTGCCTTTGTCATGCTCGAAGAAAACGCCTGGCGAACGGTGCAGCTGGGAAACGATGACCCGCTCCGTACCGTTAATGATGAAAGAGCCTTTCTCGGTCATCAGGGGCACCTCACCCATATAGACCTCTTGCTCCTTCACCTCTTTGACCACTTTTGACTGTGACGTGGATGACTCCCTGTCATAGATGATCAACTGCACCCGTGCACGAACAGCAGAAGCAAAGGTAAGCCCCCGCGTCTGGCACTCTCGAACATCGAAACCCGGTTTGGCCAAGTTGTATTCGACAAACTTCATTTCCACAAACCCGTTGTGAGAAATGATTGGAAAGGCCGACTCGAACGCAGCCTGCAACCCTTCTGGAGAACGCTTTCTGGGCGCAGTGTCGGCTTGCAGAAACGCTGTGTAGGCGTCTTTTTGCATCTGCAAGAGGTAGGGAATGGCAAGCACGTTCTCACGTGTGCCAAAACTTTTTCGGATGCGCTTGCGTTCTGTGTATGGGTAGGCCATGGAATCTCCGGGCAAAGACATGACGTCCTGTGTCTTCAGCGACTTGGGGTGGGCAGACGGGCCCAGGGCACTCGGCGGTTGGCCTCTACCAACCTATGGCGGACGGCCATGCATTGCGCACAGCCCGAACCAAGTGGTCTTCTGCAGTCGGGGTCAGAAGACACTCATCAGCATCTTTGGCGAGCATGCTGATGAGTGCGCTCTGTAAGCAGCAAAGGCTGGAGGCCTCCATGAGACACTCCAGCCTTGGCAGGTCGAACAAATTACTTGAGCTCGACTTTGGCGCCTGCTTCTTCCAGCTTCTTTTTAGCAGCCTCAGCATCAGCCTTGGCAATGCCTTCCTTGACGTTCTTGGGAGCGCCGTCAACCATGTCTTTGGCTTCTTTCAAGCCCAGACCGGTCAGCTCGCGCACAGCCTTGATGACGGAGACCTTGTTGGCGCCAGCCTCCAGCAGCACAACGTTGAACTCGGTCTTCTCTTCTGCTGCGGCAGCTGCGCCACCACCGGCGGCTGCGGGAGCGGCCATTGCGGCTGCGCTCACGCCAAACTTCTCTTCGATGGCTTTCACCAGATCGTTGAGTTCCATGACAGTCATGCTGTCGAGTGCGGTCAAAAATGCGTCTTTATCGAATGCCATTTTGGTTTCCTAATACAAGTTGGGTATGCCAAACGCAACCGCTTCACGCGGGTTGCGCGTCGCCTTTTTTCTCTGCCAGTGCAGCCAACACCCGCGCAGTGCGGGAAATGGGGGACTGCATCAAGCCCAGCAACTGAGCCAGCAACACTTCCTTGGTTGGAATGTTGGCCAATTGCTTAACGCCGTTCACATCCAGAGTCTTTCCGCTGTAAACGCCACCACGAATCACCAACTTGTCGTTGGTCTTCGCGAAATCTGCCACCACTTTCGCGGCGGCAACTGCGTCCTCAGAAAAACCGTAGATCAGCGGACCAGTCATCTGGTCTGCCGCCACTTCAAAGCTGCTGCCTGTCACTGCGCGGCGTGCCAGCGTGTTCTTCAACACGCTCAGCGTTACACCCTTGCTGCGAGCATCCACACGCAACTTCGTCATGTCAGCGACCGTGATACCACGGTACTCCGCCATCACGAGCGTTTGAGCTTTTGCGGCGAGGGCTGTCACTTCATCAATGACTACCTGCTTCTCACTGCGATTCAGACTCAAGGTCTACTCCTTAAAAATGCACCATCGAAAATTCGATCAATGCGCCTCGGTTGCAGCGACCAACTGTTCGTGGAAAACCATGTTCAGCGGGATCGCCATCTGCGTTGGCTTTCATTAAGCATGAAGGTCCATGCACCAACGGTCTTGGATGGCCTTGACAGACAAACCAGCCCGTCAAGCCCACCACACTCTCTCGTCCTTGAGGGAGAGAGAATTTTCAATTCAACCAGCGATAGTTTGGGTGTCAACACGGACACCCACACCCATGGTTGAAGACACAGCCACTTTGCGCAGGTACAAACCCTTACTGGTTGCTGGCTTCGCCTTGTTCAAGGCTTCAATCAACGCAGCCAAGTTCCCCTGCAGCTTTTCAGTCTCGAAAGACCGCAAACCAATAGTCCCGTGCACAATACCGGCCTTGTCGACGCGGAATTGCACTTGGCCAGCCTTGGCGTTTTTCACTGCCGTGGCCACATCGGGCGTCACAGTGCCAACCTTGGGATTGGGCATCAAGCCACGGGGTCCCAGGATTTGACCCAGAGTACCCACAATGCGCATGGCGTCTGGAGACGCAATGACAACATCAAAGTTCATGTTGCCAGCTTTGACCTCGGCAGCCAGATCATCCATACCGACCACATCAGCGCCGGCGGCCTTGGCCTCTTCTGCCTTGGCCCCTTGAGCAAAGACTGCCACGCGCTTGGTCTTGCCTGTTCCATTTGGAAGAACAACAGCTCCACGTACCACTTGGTCAGACTTCTTGGCATCAATACCCAGCTGGACTGCCACATCAATGGATTCATCGAATTTTGCAGTCGCACATTCTTTGACGATAGCGATAGCATCAGTCAGCGCATACAGCTTCGTGGTGTCCACCTTGCCAGCCTGGCTCTTTTGCTTTTTGGTCAACTTGGCCATTTACACGCCCTCCACAGTCACACCCATGGAACGGGCAGAACCGGCAATCGTACGAACAGCTGCATCAAGATCCGCTGCAGTCATGTCTTTCATTTTGGTCTTGGCGATTTCTTCCAGCTGTGCGCGGGTGATCTTTCCGACCTTCTGCTTGTGAGGAACCGGAGACCCCTTGTCAAGCTTGATAGCTTTTTTGATCAGAGTCGTCGCTGGGGGCGTCTTGATGATGAAGGTAAAGCTCTTGTCTGCATATGCAGTAATCACCACCGGCAAAGGCAAGCCTGGCTCCACACCTTGAGTCTGAGCGTTGAACGCCTTGCAGAACTCCATGATGTTCAAGCCACGTTGACCCAAAGCGGGCCCGATGGGTGGTGAAGGGTTGGCCTTGCCTGCTGGAACTTGCAGCTTGACAAAGCCGACGATTTTTTTCGCCATGCTTTTACTCCTTGCGGGTACATGCGCTGCAGCAATACCACAGCTCCCCGGGGTTGCAACTCGTCTTTAAAGCGCCGAGTTGTTAAACGCTGTGATGATCAGGTTTTTTCAACCTGACTGAACTCAAGCTCTACAGGCGTCGCCCGACCAAATATGGTGACGGACACACGCATCTTGTTCTTTTCATAATTCACCTCCTCAACAGTGCCATTGAAGTCAGTGAACGGACCCTCTTTAACCCTTACATACTCGCCGACGACAAACTCAACCTTATGCCTAGGCTTGTCCGAGCCCTGCTGCATTTGTGAAACGATTTTCTGAACATCGTCCTCTGAGATCGGTGCAGGGCGATTTTTCGCACCACCAACGAAACCTGTCACTTTATTGGTGTGCTTCACCAAGTGCCATGTATCGTCATCCATCACCATTTCAACCAAGACGTAGCCCGGGAAAAACTTCCGCTCTGTGGTTCGCTTCTGTCCGTTCTTCATCTCCACCACCTCTTCGGTAGGCACGAGAATTCGACCGAACTTGTCTTGCATGCCTGCGTTGGCCACCCGCTCAAGGATGTTGCGCTCGACAGCTTTCTCCATGCCAGAATAGGCATGAACGACATACCAACGCAATCCGTTGGCAGAAGCCTCGGGTGTTGACGTGACTTGATCCGGCATTATTTCCTCCATCCCAGAATGAGGTCATAAAACACCCACTCGATCAACTTGTCGGCACTCCACAAGAAAATGGCCATGATCAAAACAAAACCAAAAACATACATGGTCATTTGAATAGCCTCTTTGCGCTCAGGCCAAACAACTTTGGACAACTCGCGGTAGGCATCACGACCAAAAGCAACCAAACGGCGCCCCGACTCGGACACCAAATAAACACTTGCCGCCGCCCCCACCAAAACAAGCAACCCGATCCACTGGATCAAGACCCCCTGCTTGGACAGCAAGTAATAAGCAAAAAACGAGGCAACCAACAACACCAAAGCAGCAGCGACTTTGACCTTGTCCGCCCCGACATTTACGGTTTCAACTTCAGGAGATGCCATGACACTTTCAATCCAAAACTACCCAAGCCGCCGGAGACAAGCAAGCCCACCTAAAGTCTCACGACTTCGGCGGGCCTGACAACCACATTTGCTGAGGCTAAAACTAGCAGGGC